>Ga0105054_10009906_pt1 | contig 12245 bp, 10 predicted proteins | sample BON02_FD_78091 | JGI IMG/M metagenome (GOLD analysis project Ga0105054, IMG submission 78091) | Freshwater microbial communities from Lake Bonney liftoff mats and glacier meltwater in Antarctica - BON-02 (megahit assembly) | ecosystem: Environmental > Aquatic > Freshwater > Ice > Glacier... | reverse complement strand
CCCATCGCCCAGCAGGCAATAATTCGTTTGGATCGAATGGCAATGTCCGCGACCTCGCGGATTTGTTCGCGCGACAATCCGCAACTGGCGGTGATATCGTCCCAATCAGTCGCCCGCAGCGACGCGATGAGGTCATCGAATCCGGAGGTGTGTTCGCGGATGAATTCCTGATCGAATACACTGCCGGGCCGTGCGTCTTCATCGGCAAGCATCTCTTTCATGATGCCTTGGAAAAGCGCAAGGTCGCCATTGATCCTCACAGGTAGCCAAAGGTCTGAAAGCTCTGTGCCTTTGCCCAGCAGCGTCGGCAACGCACGCGTCGGACTTTTAAAATCCTGCGGGTTTTTGAATCGAAAATTCCCGGCTTCCGGCAGCGGGTTGATGCTGACGATCGAGCATCCATTTGCCTTCGCGGCGGACAGCGAGGAGAGCATGCGCGGGTGATTCGTGCCGGGATTTTGCCCGATGATGAAAATAGCATCGGCCTTTTCGAAGTCCTCCAAGGTCACACAGCCCTTGCCGATACCGATCGTTTCATTCAGCGCGGCTCCGCTTGATTCGTGGCACATGTTCGAGCAGTCCGGCAGGTTGTTGGTGCCAAATTGCCGGACGAAAAGCTGGTAAAGAAACGCCGCCTCATTGCTCGCGCGCCCCGAGGTGTAAAAGGCGGCTTCGTTCGGCGATGCGAGTGCGTTGAGTTCCTCACCGATCTCCTTGAACGCAGCGTCCCACGAGATCGGCTCGTAATACGCCGCTCCTTCGCGCCGGATCATCGGCTCGGTGAGGCGTCCCTGCTGACCGAGCCAGTAATCAGATTTTTCCGCAAGTTCTGCAATGCTGTGCTCCCGGAAAAAATCGGAAGTGATCCGCTTGGTCGTTACTTCATCGGCAACGGCCTTGACTCCATTTTCACAAAACTCAAACGCGTGCCGGGCCGTGTCGGGACTCGGCCACGCACAGCTCTGGCAATCGAATCCATCGGGTTGATTCACCTTCAAAAGCGAACGCACGCCGCGAGCGATCCCCATTTCCTTCCACATGAAACGGGCCGTCTGCAGCACGCCCGGGAGCCCGGCAGCCACATCGCACTTTTTGCCCACGCGCAGGAGGTCGATTTCGTCAGGAGTCTCCGCGCCTGCCACCGGCGCGACATCGGCTGGATAGATGGTTATCGGGGTTGTCGGAACGCCAGCGCCAATGTGCTCCGGCTTTTGCGCAACAGTGTCGAGTTCTTCGTGGGAATGCTTTGGATCGCTCATGATTGTATCCGCTCGGGATGGCTGTAAATATTAAATCGGTCGTCGCGCACAAAACCAAGAAGCGTCGCGCCTGCCTCCCTCGCGAGTTCAACCGCCAGGCTGGATGGGGCGCCGACCGCCGCCAGAATCGGGATGCCCGCGGCAATCGTTTTCTGAACAAGTTCAAAACTCGCGCGGCCGCTGACGAGCAACAGGCTTTCAGCGCATCGAGCGATTTCACCGGCAAGCAACTGAGCGCCGACAAGCTTGTCCACTGCGTTGTGTCGACCCACGTCTTCGCGGCGGCAGATCAGGGTGCCTCGCGAGTCAAAAAGTCCTGCGGCGTGTAGGCCGCCCGTTTTGTCGAAAACCTCCTGCGTCTCACGCAAGGTTTCTGGCAGCCGGTGAATTGCGGCCGCAGAAAAGACAGGTCCGTTGGACCGCACCGACGGCCGGATACTCATACGAAGCGCTTCGATGGATGCTTTCCCGCAAACTCCGCAGCTCGACGTGGTATAAAAATGCCGTTCCAATCCGCGCAAGTCCACCGAGACCTCAGGCCGCAGATCAACGCGCACCACGTTCAGCTCAGGAGAGTGAATACGTTCGATGTTCGCTGCTGCGCCGATGATCCCCTCCGAATACAAAAACCCTGTGGCCAGCTCGGGATCATGTCCCGGCGTGCGCATGGTGATCGAGACGCTCTTATGAACACGCCAGCCCTTCCGCATGTAACCGAGCTGAATTTCCAGCGGCTCCTCCACAGCGAGATCGTCTTCACGGGCAACGCAGACACCGTCTTGAAAACGCTGGATCGGACTGCGGATGATGCGGGGAGTGGTAATCACGGACTTCGACACACTACATCCCCACCGGAGTTTTGCCTTCAAAAAGCGCGGCGAAATCCGATGGCGAATTCACATTATGAAAAAGCCTTTTCTCCGGGGATCCAATTTTCAATGCGGTTGCGAGGCCGCTGTTGACAAGAGCGTGACTGAGTTTTTGGAGAGAAAAGTCACCAGCGTGCAGGGCACTATTCACCATGTGCGCACACGCTTTCGGGTAAAGTGCTGCGAGCGGCTCGAAGCTATTTTCCACCTGAGGAATGACGCCGCTGCCGTTGCCGAGGAGCAAAATCCGTGCAAGAAAGTCAGAGGTGATCAATGGAAGGTCCACGGCGAGAACAAGCACAATCTCTTCCGAAGCACCGGCAATAATCGCACCGAGGCCGGAAAGTGGCCCGGCATCCGGGAGCAGATCTTTCACCACGCGGTAGTGTCCCGCCCAAGGTCCATCCTCCGGCCCGGAAATCAGGATTTCCGCAGGAGCGAGACTTTCCAGCAGCCTTAGCTGCCGCCGCCACAGCGGCACGCCGTCGAATTCCAAGAGTTTCTTGTCACAGCCCATACGCAATGATTTTCCACCCGCAATCATGCCTGCAGAAAACCTGGGCAAACTCACGGCAGCTTGATCCATCCGTCATTCAAGATCCTGGCACGCAAACCGCCCCGCCCGCGCAACCGCGCCTCTGCCTCAGGATGAAACGCCTCATTCATCCAGTAGCAAGGCGAGCATTCCTCGCTGCCCTCAAAGCGCACGTCCTGAATCTGGAATTCCACGCCGATGAGTGAATTGAGGTCCACACCGCGCGTGATGACGTTGCGTCGGAACACGGATGGTGCGACGTCGTACACGCAACATTCAGCCTTTAAAGACTCATAAACTTCCGAGGCAAAAAAAGTGATCTGCCCCTTGTAATCTTTTTTGTAATCACAAAACCGGTCTCCCTCGATCCCTCGCCCCGCCAGGCAGTGAATCGAGTTTACCTCAAGGAGTTCATGCAACCCGGCAGACTGGCCGTGATGACCAAAATAGTTGTGGCCGACGGAAACGTAGAGGTGAATTGGATCGGGGTCCAGCATCGGGGATCTAAGGGGTTCGTCACACGGCATCTCCACTGCCGCAAAACGCCACCGGCCTCCACGTTATGATTGGGGAGATCTCCCCGGAAAGGTGAGTTCGGCGATACCACTTTTGTCGAGATCGCCGAGACCGCTGACGACCATGCGGTCGTATTGCGCTTTTGAGGCCGTAGCGAGCGGCAGGTTGAGACCTTCTTCCTGGGCGAGTTTGAGCGCGATGCCACTATCTTTGGCGGCGTGCGCGGCGGAAAAGAAACAGGCGTGGTCGCGGTTGACCATATCCTCTCCATCGGTAGCGAGCACACGGCTGTTGGCACCGGTCTGCGAGAACACTTCCATAACCGTTTGCAAATCCAAACCAAGTGCAGATGCAAGCCCGAGACCCTCGGCGAGTCCGGCGGTGTTGATGTTCATGACCATGTTCACGAGTGCCTTGAGTTGCGCGGCCTGGCCGGTAGTGCCGATGTAGCGCAGGAGTTTCCCATCGTCGGAGAGTGGAATGAGAACATCCTGCACCTGGTCGAAGACGGCTTTCTTTCCACCGCACATGAGATAGAGCGTCCCGGCGAGCGCCTGGTTGATGCTGGAGGCCATGCAGGCCTCGAGGGTTTGGGCGCCTGCTTTTTCGGCGCGTTTTTCCACTTCGAGGTGGGTGGCGGGAGCGACGGTGGCGCAGTTGATAAAAATCTTACCGCTCGCTCCGACTAACAAGGAATCGCCGGTCTCGGCAAATACTGCGAGTTGCGCCGCGTCGTCCGTGACCACGGTGATGATAATGTCCGCTGAAGCAGTGACGCCGGCAAGGGTGTCAGAGGATTTCGAGCCGATTTCCTCGGCAAGTTTTTGTGCGCCCTCGCGGTAAGAATCATAGACCGCAGTAACGGCGAAATTTTGCTCTTTGAGACGGCGAGCCATGTTTGCCCCCATGCGGCCGACTCCGACAAATGCGATAGTATTTTTCATAAATGTGATCTTTTGGATTACTCGGAAGCGAGGGCTTTTTTCCACGCTTTAGCAATCAGGGGGCGTAGGACTTTGGCGTCCTCCCAGCTATTGGGCAGTTGAGCGAAATTGTAGCCACCGCGGACAGGCCCCATTTCAGGCACAACGAAAATCTCGCGGCCGGCTTGGTTCCCCTTGAGCCAGAGTTCCAGAGTTTTTTCGAGGAAGGGAAGCCATTCTTTCAATTCTGTCGAGAGCTTGCCATGGCCGTCCGTGACGGGTATCTGGCAATGGTGTCCGTTGAACGGGCGGAAATGAAATTGCTGTGCGTTTTGAATGAGTTTCGGATCGACTAACAACCGATCCCAATACGGTGGCGCAAGGTGCTTCACGACGGACAGGTGGGAAAAATCCCAGGTCATTGGCAGCAACTTTCCCGTCGCTTTTTTGTAACCAGCCGCAATGGCGTAAGTTTTTTCCGGCGTCTCGGTGCAGGTATCGCGGTGGACTTCAACGGCGCATTTGGCTCCTAACTTATCACTCTCCTCGATGACCTTGATCGCGAGCCGGATGGATTCGTCGACTGGCGTGTCGTGGTCGGCAAGCTGGACATTGATGTGGACCGCACCACCAGCGAGGTTTTGCTGGATGAGTTTGCGGATCTCGGAGCTTTTGGCCGTGGCGATGTAGCCGACAATGATCAAGCCGATACTCTCCGCAACTTTGCGATGCTCGTCGGTCGGGAAGGTGGCGATGCCGTCGAAGCCGGCTGCTTTGACATCCTCTAGCTGCTGGGCAATCGACCAAGGTTTTTTTGCGGTGGGATAATCAAGGAGCGACCAGAGGGCAGCGATGTGGCGGATAACGGGAGGAGTTGTATTTTTCATATTGTTTGTCTTTTAGGGTTAGAAATTCAGGCGGCAAAAAAGGGATTGTGGACTTTTTCCCCGGCCACCGTGGTGAGCGGGCCATGGCCGGAGGCGACGACGGTTTCATCGGGCAGGCTCAGGATTTCCTCGCGGGTGGTGCGCAGCGCATCGTCGTATGAAACTTTCCCGCCGCCCATACTGCCAGCAAAAATCGCGTCGCCCACGATGGCGAGGGGCTGAGGCAGGCCGCTCACGACATACGTGATCCCGCCGTCAGCGTGTCCCCATGTGAGGCGGGTGTCGATGGTGAGCCCCCCAACGTGGAAAGATTTCCCGGCAGCAAACGATTCCGTGCCTGCGAGCGTGGGTTCCTTGTCGCCGATCCACGCGGGTGCGCCAGACTTTTCGCGTAACCGGTCGAGATCGAAAATATGATCGCCGTGCGTGTGAGTGATGAGAATGAGCTCTATGGTGAGCCCGTTGGCAGCAGCAAAATCGAGCATCCCGCCAGCATCCGCGCCGGAGTCAAAAGCGGCTGCCTTTTTTGAAGCCGCATCCCAGACGAGGTAGGAATTCACAGTCATGTCTTCGAATGGCGTGGTGAACGTTTTCAACCCCTTGATCTCGACCGCCTCTGGCTGCCATGCGTTACGGGCAGTATCAATGAGTGCTTGCGGGCCAAGGTGCAGCGCTGTAGCGAGGCGGCCAAGCGACTCGAGCAGAATTTCACCCCCTTGAATCTGGGCGAATTCTGCAGAGGAGATCCCGGCGTGCTGGGCGAGTTCTTCGTCGCTAACTTTCAGTCCACGCTGGGCTTTGCCGAGGATATCGAGGTGGCTGTCTTCGAGAGGTAATGGGAATTCGTTTGTCATTGTGGATTTATATTTTGGAACTGATGAATGGTGGTTTGTTCGTAAATTTCTCCGGGCCGCAGAATCACGTTTCCAAAATCGGCCGTGTTTGCGCCGTCGGGATAACCTTGGCATTCCAAGCAAACCGCAAAGTGCTGTGCATAGGGAAGCCTGGATTTTCCAATGAGCGAGCCGTCCAGTGCGGTGCCGCAATAGAGCTGCAGGCATCGTTCGGTGGTGAGCACCTCCATCACGCGTCCACTGGCAGGGTCTTCCAACCGGGCGGCCAACTCGGGCGATGGTGCCGGAGCGTGTCGCAGGATGTAATTGTCGCCGTGGTTTTGATGTAAATGCGGAATTGCATCTCCGAGGCGGCGGGCTTGTCTGAAGTCATTTGCTTTCCGGTCCACAGACTCGCGCCGCCCCAGCAGCGTCATCGCATCGTCCGTCGCAACGATTTCTTGGGAGAAAATCTGCAGTATGTGATCGTCAATGCGCCCACGGCCCTCACCAGCAAGATTGAAATAGGAATGGTTGGTAAAATTAATCGGCGTTGGCGCATCAGTGACGGCCTCGTAGGTCACGGAGAATTCGTTGGCTTCCGATAAACAATAAATGACGGCGACCTCAAGAGTGCCGGGATAGCCCTCTTCGCCATCTGGGCTTACGTAAGAAAGCCGCAACTGATCCCCCGCCACCTCAGCGGCCCAGACGCGCTTGTCAAAGCCGTCGAGTCCCCCATGCAAATGGTTTGGCGCGTCGTTAACGGCGAGATTGTAAGCGCGCCCGTCGAGTGAGAATTTTCCTCCGGTGAGCCGTCCCGCAACCCTCCCGACGATCGACCCGAAGTAGGGGTGGCCGCCGACGTAAGACTCCAGCCGATCAAATCCGCAGACGATGTCAGCGGTTTGGCCGTTGCGGTCCGGAACATGAAGCTGGGAGACGATCCCTCCCAGCGTGATGACGTGCACACGATGGCCGTGAGAATTTGTCAGCTGGAATTCGACAATCTCGCGGCCATCTGGCAGCAAACCGAAGGGACTCGAAGTGATCACGGGAGCACTTCGAACACATTAAAATTCATCGTAAGCGATCTGGGAGTCGGAAACACCAATTTCGGAGAACATTTTAATGCAGGCCTTGATCATCATGGGCGGACCACAAAGATAAAATTCAACTGCTTTAATGTTCTCATGGTTTTTCAGGTAGTGCTCCAGAGCCACCTCGTGAATGAAGCCGGTCAGGCCATTCCAAGTATCCTCTGGGAGCGGCGAGGAAAGCGCAGGGTGGAAAGAAAAGTTCGCGTGATCCTGCACCATTTGCGTGAAGTAATCTTCATAGAAGATTTCCTGTCGTGACCGGGCGCCATACCAAAAACTCACTTTGCGTTTCGTCTGCTGTGTCTCAAAAAGCGAAGACAGATGGGCTCGCAAGGGTGCCATGCCTGCGCCGCCTCCGATATAGACCATCTCTTTTTGCGTCGGCTTGACGTGGAAGTCGCCAAAGGAACCGATAGCCGTCACCGTATCACCAGGCTTAAGCGAAAACACGTAGCTGGAACCCACGCCGGGCGGGCAATCCTGCCCGGGAGGCGGCGTAGCGATGCGGACGTTAAACCGCAGGGTCCGTTCGTTTTCCTGGTTGCTGGCAAGTGAGTAGTTGTTGCGGCGGCCGGATTCGGGATTGCTCACCACAAGATCGAAGACGTGCTGCGCATCCCAGACCGCGGCATAGGGCTCCGGAATATCCATCTCGCGGAAGCGAATCTCGTCGTAGGCGGGGATGTCGATTTGCAGGTAGTCACCCGGCGTAAACCCGATTTTCCCCGCAGGATCGACGGGTTCAAGAACGAGTTCCTTAATGAAGGTGGCGACGCTGCGGTTGCTGACGACGCGGAGGTGATAGGTTTTTTGCTCACGCACGGCCGCCCCGCCCGCGCGGGCGATGTTGAGGTGCAGGCGCCCATTACGTTCTTCCAATGGAAACGTCGCAAGCCCCCGACAAACGGGAGCCCGAGCCGGGGAGCCGTCGGCAAGATTGAAGCGGCCATTGTGTTTCGGACACTCGATGATTTTGCCCTTCACGAGTCCATCGGCGAGGTGCGTATTACCGTGCGTGCAAATACCGTCGGTCGCAAAAAGTTGTCCCTCGGCATCGCGATAGAGCGCGTAGGTTTTCTTGCCGTGGTCAAAACGAATCACGTCAGACGGCCCGAGATCGACCGCTGCGCAAACCTCAATCCAGCCTTCTTTGTCAGTTTTTTCTTCGGACCTGTGGAGCGCTTCTTCAGGGCGGGTTTTGGGCTCGGGGAGTTTGCGTTTGACGTGGTAAGAAGGATCTTTGACTTGGCGAAGAACCGTCGGGATGATCTCGCGCCACGCGCTTAGAAGACTCGGATACACCGGCGGGCAATCGTCTTTGATGAGAGGATGCAGGCGGGCCAGGGCGTGATAGGGGACCAGCGGAAACATGTGATGCTCCACGTGGTAGTTCATATTCCAGTATATGAACCGGCTGATGGGGTTCATGTAAACGGTGCGGCAGTTGAGGCGATGGTCGAGGACATTCTCTGCAAGGCCAGCATGCTGGGGAGTATTATGAATCATCATCAACCACGTGCCGAAGAAGTGTGGAATGACAATGAAGAAAATCGGCGCCCATGTTTGGAAGAAAATCGCCGAGGCGAACGTGAGTGCGTAGATCGCGACAATGATGCGGGCGTTACGGAAAATTTTTGAGAACTGCGTTTCGGGGATAAACGTGCGTTCGTCGTCGGTAATGCGACCGAGGGCGTGGCGGATGACACTCGGGAAGTAACTGCGGTAACTGCCAATGCAAAGAAGCCCGAGTGCTAGACCGACAAGGTCAGGTGGGCGTGGAATTTGAATCTCGGGATCACGCCCGACGACGATGGTATCGCTGTGATGACGCGTGTGGCTCCAGCGCCAGAGGACAGACTCGCGCATGACCATGAACGATGCGACCTCATACAAGGCGTTGTTCATCCAGTCCGTGGCAAACGCAGTGCCGTGGCCGGCTTCATGCCAACGGGAGTCCGAGGCAGTGGCGTAAAATACGGTATAGATGAGATATGGAATGACCGCCCACCATGTACCCCAGAGGGCGATCGTCGCCCATGCGGTCGCGCCGAGAATGGCAAACCAGAGGATCGTGTCGCGGATACCCGGCCCGTCTTTGCGCTCAAGCAGCTTGCGCATGGTGGCGCGGGGCACGGGGCTCTGATACCATTGCGCTTCGGCAAGACCGCGTTCGATGGCGAGCGAGGAATTGACGCCAGTGAGGCTATAATCGAGGGTTGAGGGTGGTTTGAGGGTGGCGGTGTTTTCGCTCATAGGGATGAAGGTCTTTGGGGCTGCAATTTAAATACTTTAAACGATTCCAGCGACGGAATCCTTTCGTGCTTTGGCAAAAACATGTTATTTTTTGTCATTATGCTCCAAGATTTGAAGATTCGGGAGATTTACGACGGATTCATCTTCCTAGCCGAAGCGAAACGGCATTTGCCATATTTAAAGACACACCGCCATGTCGAACTAGAACTCAATCTGGTCGTGCGCGGGACAATCACGTATGTGGTTTACGGTCGCCGGTTCACGTTTCCACACGGAACGCTCTTGTGGATGTTTCCATCTCAGGAGCATCAATTGGTGGATCGCTCTAAGGATGGGGCGTATTACGTGGCGGTGTTCAAGCCCTCCTTGATAAAGAGTGCGTGCATGGGCAAGGGTTATCAGGGGCTCAAACGAAAGAGTCCAATGAGGCGGGGAGTGATGCACAAGATGCTTGAACCAGCGGCATTTGATGTGATGAGGCAGACAATGGATGCGATGATGGAGGGGTCGCTGGATGCCGATGTGCTCAATCAGGAGGGAGGATTCGGGTTTGCCTCCAACTTTTTGTATGATCACGGCGATCCCGACGCGCTCAACGCCGGGCTGCACTATCTTATAATTCAGGCATGGAAACACTCGCGGACTGGACATCACGTCGGCGGCTCGGTTGACCTCCATCCTTCAGTGCAGAAGGCGTTAGAACTGCTGGGGCGTTTGGACGCCAGCGAGGGGTCATTCGCAGCACGCTGTGGCATGAGCGAAACGTACTTGAGCCGACTTTTCCACCGGCAAGTAGGAGTGCCGTTGAACCGGTATCGTAACTCGGTGCGGCTGGCACGATTTCTGGACATGGCCAAAAGCTCTCGGGCCAAAACAATTCTCGAATGCGTTTATGAAGCCGGATTTGGGAGCTACGCGCAGTTTTATAAAATTTTCACACAAAATTACCACCAAGGGCCGCGGGAGTTCCTGGGTAGGTCTTGCGCGAAGAGCGAGACCGATTAAAGCGAAAGCTGTAACTACCTAGGTAGCACCACGGTGGCACTGCCATTGGCCGGAGAGTAGTCTCCCCTACGTGAAGATCGCGCCAAAAAAACAAATCCATTTTCTGCTGAACTCGGACAGCATGATTTCCTACGGTGCTGACCCTGCCACAAGGCATAGTCATTCAAGGACGGAATATCACGGTCGCCGAGCTCGGTGTGATCTGCGATCCGATGGCGGTGGATCCCCACGCAGGTGGTGAAATCGAAACATGACCGAGAGCGAGGTCAGCCGTGTGTTGCCTTCCGCGTTGGAAGTGGCTGTTGCGAGGAAAGAAGATTGATCTTCCAAATTCTCCATCCATCCTAACCTCATGAAATGGTATGAACTAACATCTCCCGAAATCGGAAAACTGAACCGGGACATGCCTGTCGTCATTCCGCTGGGCTCGTGCGAGCAGCATGGGAGGCACCTTCCACTCTTCGTCGATACGATCCAAATTGAGGAAATCGTCGGCCGATTGGAAGCCCGGATGACGGAACGTATTATCGTATTGCCCGTGCTGTGGCTGGGGGCGTCCCACCACCACATGGACTTTCCGGGAACACTCAGTCTGCCTCCTTCCGCCTACGCCGCGATGATTCAGGATCTGACACGCTGCCTGCTGCATCACGGGTTCCGCCGGCTTTTGTTCCTCAATGGACACGGCGGCAACATTGTTCCCGTTTCCCAAGCGTTGACCGATCTCATCGCCACGGATGACCGTGCAGACGCTGCCACCCTGGCGCTTGCCAGTTGGTTCGTGCTCGCGGCCGAGGCGATGAACGCCGAAAACCATGGTATGACGACTCCGTGCCTCACGCATGCCTGCGAGTACGAAACCTCGCTAATGCTCGCCATCCGCGAAGACTTGGTCAAACTCGCTGAGATCTCACCTGAGCATCAGGAAGTGCCTCGCCCTTGGGTAGCCAATCCGCACTGGCTCCGCAAAGTGGAAGGGTTTCACCGCTTCCACCGCTGGACCTCCACCGGCCATATGGGAAATCCCGCAGCGGCCACCGCCGAAAAGGGACGCTCGCTATTGGATGCGATGACGGAAGAAATTATTCTGTTCGTGGATGAATTTGCCAAATGGCCCACGATGAAAAAACTCACTAACTTATCATGACCGGCGACCGCTTCCACCAAATCGCCACTGGAATTCCTGGAGCTTAAGGCCCCCTGGTCACCCGCGACGGGCGCATTTTCTTATCGCGCCACCGCATGGCCTGATTCTTAAAATCTCCGGAAATGGAGAAAACCGCGAGCACGCCAAGATCGACGGCCAACCGTCAGGCCTGCAGTTGGCTCGGAACGGAGACATCTGGGTCTCGGATATGGAACGCGGAATATTGCGCGTTTGCGGGCATGGCAGTGTCGTGGCCGAGGTTGCAGAGTTTGAGGGTAAACCGATCCGGGGTTGCAACGATCTTGCCTTTGACAGCGAAGGTGACCTGTATTTCACTGCGCCTGCGGGCTCCAATGGCTAGCCCGGCGGGGACGTCGGCGAGGTTTATTTCCGCACCACCGACGGCGCTGTCCGGCGGTTGGCCGAAGGGTTCGCCTTCCCCAACGGTATCGCGGTTACTAAATCCGATGAACTAGTGATCTTTGCTGAAACCTTCACGCACAAATTGGTGGGCATTCACCTCGATGCGCCGGGCTCGGTTGCCGATGTGCGGACTTGGCCGGTCCTGCCCGAAGGATGCATTGCCGGGGGCGACGGGATGGATTTTGATGCCGTCGGTAACCTCGTGGCCACGAATTACAGCAATGGCACACTGGAAATCTACGACGCCGAAGCCCGCCATCTGGAGTCGATCGAGCTGCCTTTTAGTAAGTGCTCGAACGTGCATTTCTTCCCTGACGGCACCGGTCGCATGCTCATCACCGAGCACGAAAACGGCGCCCTCTGGAGCTTCGACTTCGGTCGCGATGGCCAGATGCAATACGGATGGACCTGAGATGAACCTCCCTCGTTTTTTCCACGCTGCGGTGTTTGCACTTCTTGCGACATCCTCCTTGCACGCGGAAATTTGCCCGCCAT
>Ga0105054_10009902_pt1 | contig 12249 bp, 10 predicted proteins | sample BON02_FD_78091 | JGI IMG/M metagenome (GOLD analysis project Ga0105054, IMG submission 78091) | Freshwater microbial communities from Lake Bonney liftoff mats and glacier meltwater in Antarctica - BON-02 (megahit assembly) | ecosystem: Environmental > Aquatic > Freshwater > Ice > Glacier... | reverse complement strand
GAAGCCTGCGGAGGCTCTTGAACTCGGCATAGCCGATGTCATGTTTGACTCTCCAAGGTTTTTGGAGCAGTCGCTGGAGTGGGCGGACGCGGTTCTTGGCGGCAAGAAAGTCAAGCGCAAGAATGAGCCAGGCAAAGTCGAAAAAGCAACCATCTGGTCCCCAGCCGTTGCGATTGCCAGAAAGACTGTCCAGCAAAAGCTTGGCAACGTCCCACTGTCTCCATATGTAGCGCTTGATTTAATTGACGCAGCAAAATCTGGAACCAAAAAGGATGCTTTTAGTCGAGAAGACCAGGCCATTGCAGACTTGAGCGCTTCTGACCAGTTCCGGGCATCGATCTACGCCTTTAACTTGGTTCAAAAGCACGCAAAGAAACCCTCCGGTGCTCCGGACAAGAAACTGGCAGTGCCGGTTACAAAGGTCGGCGTCTTAGGCGCGGGCTTGATGGCTTCGCAGTTTGCACTGTTGTTCTTGCGAAGACTTGAAGTGCCGGTGGTAATCACCGATGTGTCGCAAGAACGCATCGACAAAGGTATCTCCTACATAATCGGCGAGTTGGACAAGCTAGTTGAAAAAGGCAGACTCTCGACCGATGATCGAAATCGATATACAGGCAATCTTTCGGGATCTCTGGACTACTCAGCCTTCGGTGATTGCGACTGGGTCATCGAGGCGGTCTTTGAGGAACTGAAGATCAAGCAGGAAGTTTTTGCCGAGCTTGAAAAGCACGTTAGCGAGACCTGCATTTTGGCGACAAATACCTCGTCGCTATCGGTTGCGGCAATCGGATCGAAGCTGGCCAATCCTGACCGAGTAGTTGGCTTCCACTTTTTCAACCCGGTTGCAGTAATGCCATTGGTTGAGGTTGTTAGGACTCCTAAGTCTTCGGACCAAGCGGTGGCGACAGCAATGAGTGTTGCTAGAAACCTTCGAAAGACAGCGGTAATCACTTCCGATTCAGCAGGATTTGTTGTGAACCGACTGCTGGGATTTTTGCTCGGAGAAGCAATGCGAGCAGTCGATGAAGGTGCCTCGTTTGATCAGGTGACAGATGCGATCGCACCTCTGGGGCTGCCAATGAACCCATTTGATCTACTAGAGCTAGTGGGTCTAAAGGTTGGTGCTCACGTGCTTGATTCGATGCATGCCTTTAGTAGCGACAGGTTCTATGCCAGTGCGAACCTTCACAAGCTAGCCGAATACGGCAAGCTAATTGATCGTGACGCCAAGGGCAACGTAAAGGGCTATGACAAAAAGGCAATCGAAATTGTTGGCAATGCAGCGGGCAAGGGCCGCTCCACGGCGGAGATTTTTGAAGCTGTGAACCTAGGTCTTGCCAAAGAGGTGAAGCTGATGCTTGATGAGGGTGTCGTTCAAACCGCACAAGACATTGATCTGAGCATGATTATGGGTGCGGCATGGCCGTTCCACCTCGGGGGAATAACGCCTTATCTAGATCGCACTGGCGCCTCGGAGCGGGCGTTCGGTTCAAGCTTCCACGACCCGATGATTATTGGGGTCAGGAACTAGAAGGGCTTAGCGCCAATCTGCTTCGTGATTTCAAAGGCGGTTCTGATATTGGCCACTGTCTGACTGTGGGTGTGGACATCGGATTCTAATTTGCCTTCGGATAGGTATTGAGCAAACCAGGTTGCCTGATAGCTAAGGCCCTCGTGACCGGCAATTCCTGACTCGTCAACCCAAGTGGTTTGCTCAGGGTAAAAGTCTTTGGTTTTCAGGCTGATGCTTGATGGAACAAAGAATGGTTCGCCCAGCGAAATAACCGCGTTTTCAAAAGAGCAGTTGGCAAGCATGGGGAGTGTTGCAACACCTGACATGGTCAATGATGCCCTCGCACCGGATTCGTAGTTCAAGATGCTGTAGCTTTCTTCATCCATGCCATCTGGCCTGACCATTCCGGTGGCAGCAATGGAGTTTGGCTCCCCAAGCATTTCTTGGGCAATCGCAATCGGGTATATCCCCATATTAAAAACAATTCAGCCGCGACCTGGTTTCCAAAGTCTTTCAACACCGCGGTTGTCCGCGCAGAAGCTAGCTGTTAGTAGCTCGGGTTTTCCAAGGTCACCAGATTCAAGAAGTTGGCGCAAGATGGTCGACTGCGGCAAATACCTAGTCCACATCGCTTCCATTGCCAACACCTTGGCCTCACGTGCAGCGGCAAAGATTTGCTCGGCTTCCTCCGGGAGGTAAGTAATTGGCTTTTCAACCAGGATGCTCTTGCCAGCTTTGATCGCGAGCATCGCGTGCTCGAAATGATCGGACATGTGGCTTGAGATATAAATCGCATCTATGTCTTCATCGGCCACCAGGTCTTGGTAGTTGGAGTGAGTGTTTGGGATGTTGAATTTGCTTGCAAACTCTTGTGCCCGGCCTGGTGTCCGCGATGCGACAGCAATAAACCGCTGAGCGGTGTGCTTCTGGGTGGCGGCGACAAATGTTTCGGCAATTCCGCCTGGTCCAATGATTCCCCAGTTCAGACTCGGCACGGACTTCGGGTCAATAATGATCGGCTCAGGTAGTTTCATGCTTTGTAGTTTAGAGCGGTATTCTTGAAGGGCCGAGACAAAAAACTCGGCACCAAGTGAGCACGAAATTACCAATTCGATTCCGATAACGCAGCCGATCCGAATCCCGGTCGGTTCCCAAACTCAAAAGTACAGAGCTGGGGTGTGGCTGGCCTACCCGGGGCTGTTTTTGGTTTTTGCCGGCGACGCAGTTCGTTATTCAATTGGTTGGGCCGGCTGGTCTGTCGCAGTTGTGGTTCTTACTCTGGCAACCATTTACGCCCTCGCTGTTTCAAAGCCCGTGGAATTGATTCGAATAGCGCCAACGGCTTTGGTTTTGCTGATTGGCTGGATGACCCTGAGTCTTACCTGGTCCTCATACTTTGGTGCCAGTCTCATGGCCGTGGGCTTGCAAATAAGCACGACTTTGTTCGCGTTATTTCTTGCCAGTCAATTTAGCTGGCGGCAGCTACTAAACGTCCTCTCAAACTTGATTCGTTTTATTCTCGGGGCCTCACTTTTGTTTGAGCTGTTTGCCGGGCTTACTGGTCCGGTAGTCCCACTCTTTCCAAACTTCGAGGGTGATGAAGTTCCATACGCTTCTTACTACTGGAGCCAAGGAAACCTGTTTGAGGGCGACCGAATTCAGGGCATTGTTGGAAACGCGAATCTACTCGCCTTCACCGCTGTGCTCGGTGCGTTGTTGTTTCTGGTTGAAGTAATCGTGACAAGCCGGAGAAGATCGCTTCCGATCGCTTCTCTTGGCTTGGCCATCCTGCTCACGGTCTTGTCTCAAAGTGCGAGCATGACTCTGGCTGTTGTCATCATTGGATTCGTCGCACTTATTGCAATCCTCGCGGAGGGTAGAACCAGGCACGTCAGGCATCAGATCTATTGGGGCGCCGGGGTGATTGCGGGTCTTACCGTCGTTTCAATAGTGATAAACCTTGTGGCCGTGTTTGATTTTCTCGGCAAGAGCCCAGATGCTTCTGGCAGGTTCCGAATCTGGACCGAAGTGGCGAACCTGATTTCTCAAAAGCCAGGTTTTGGTTGGGGTTGGATCGGTTATTGGGTCCCCGGTGTTGCGCCGTATGAGGGCCTGATAGTCATGAACGGTGTTCCGATGTATCAGGCACACAATGCTTATCTGGACATTTTTATGCAGCTGGGGATTGTGGGTCTTGTTCTATTAGTTTGGCTCCTGGCTGCTACGTTCGTCAGACTTTGGACCGTGGGCGTTCGGCACACCAACCCGCTTTATCTGTTTCCGCTTTTTATATTCCTAGTCATTACCGCCCAGTCAATTTCAGAATCGAGACTGTTAATTGAAGCGGGTTGGGTTTTATTGGTTCTGCTTGCAACTAAGAGCGCGGAGCCGTTCGCGGAACTGGAGCCTTTAGGTAGAACGGGAAAGCGGAGCCGGTTGGCCGGCAATTTCCGCTTGAGGCCAAGAGCTAGGATATAAAAAAACTCGCGAGCGTAGTTCAATGGTAGAACTCCAGCTTCCCAAGCTGGTGGTGCGGGTTCGATTCCCGTCGCTCGCTCCAAACGTAAATATTTAATTGAGCAAAGGGCGCAAGCCCAGAGAATGTGCTGCGAGATTGCTACATCGACCACTCCGCTGCATGGACTGAAGCAACTCCGATACTCAACCCATGCGAAATTCGTGACTTAAGTGTGTGGGCAAGAGCCTGGTTGACGAATGACAGTGCCTAGCGAATTAGACCGCTGCGTGACTGCCAATCACACACGTTGGAAGTCTTCCGCAACGGTGTCGCACACACTGGTGGGGATTTTTGCAGCAGAGGCAAACATTGACCAGGAGTCGGTGGCGTCATTTATTTCGCTAAGAATACTCGCGGCACCTGGAACATTATGACGCTCTGCAAACACCATGAGCTCTGCATGCGTTATGCCCTGAAATTTCCCGCCGACACCCATCAGGTGCTGGAAGGTCCATGGGCCTGCCGGGTTGAACGCATGGGTGACATCGTATGCCGGGGCAAGTGACCACTGCCCGGTCGAGTTCATCAGGAACCCAAAGTTTTTGGTGTGGTCGTCACAATTGGCAGCCGCCACGTTGAACGCCATCCGACGAAACCCCTGAACCGCAGCATCTTCACCGAGGTCGAGAGCGGTAATCGCGTTCTGATATTGGGCATAGTCGTGGACACCGACGGCGTTGTAATCCAACTCGCTCAAGGCACATAGCGACTGCATATGCAGCTTTGTCAGACCGTCGGGACGATCGAAGCGGCGGGTCATAAAATGTGCCCGTTCGTTCTCTTCCAGAAGACGCGTCTCCGCCATCGTGACACCCGCAGCCTGCGCCATCAGAGAATACGCATACTCAATACGTCCATACATCTGCGTGCCACCAAGCTGCTTATCCACACCGATGCCGTCGAACTTCAGAAGCCAAGGCTCTAAACCTGGTACGGCTTGCTGGCCCGGATAGAGCGCCCCGGTGTCCGGATCGACACTCACAACCGCTTTGGCGCGGGCCCCTCCGGCGCTGGTCCCCACAGCAAGAATCTGTTGCAGCGCGGCTTCAGATTCGCTGTCCGTGCCGAGCCTGCCAGCAACCACATTGCGGGCCGCCGTTACAAGCTCCCCGATGTTGAGCATGGATGATTCCGGTTCGCTCGGGCCGGCATCAGGAACAAATTCAAGAGCCCCCATGCTGCGCGCACCGGCATAAGCCAGTCGGTCCAGCGCACTGATGCTGCCAATACTGGCACCTTGGCGCTCCAGTTCAGCAGTAACAATGCTGTTACCGAAACGGTCAGGCAGAGCGTCAGCGATTGCCGACGGTAGCCCATAGAACGTCTCAACCGGAAGCCCCGGGAACGTGTACACCCGAGCGCGGCCTGGCATCGTTAATGGCGCGAATTCGATACCGGTACGAATCCATTCCGGTGTGTACTCAAAAACATACGCACGGGACCGGGTGCCGCTTGCAAGCGCTCCGACGTACTGCCCCCAAAGGTAGACCTTGATGAGCTGAGCCGATTCAAACGCCATGGGGACTCGCCTTTTTTCCCACTTGTTTCCTCGGTGCGCGTTGGCGTTTGCTCGGCTGGCGGGAAAGCTCCCGAGCCAAAGCCAACGGGCTGACCTCACCGCCGGTTTCGTCAAGCAGCTCAAACCAATCGGTACGTCCCAGCGCGCGAACCACTTTGATGAGTACCGCCACAGTGGTCGAACCGCCATTCTCCAGTTTGCTCAGCGTGGCTCGGCTGATGGATGCTCGATCCGCCAGGCTTTGCTGGTCGATCTCACGAGTAAGTCGCGCGCCACGGAGCGATGCACCAATAAAAGCCTGCCACTCCGGAGTTGTGCGAGTAATGTCGTTCATACTGGTCACTATAACCTAAACATGGAAGAACGTACAGAAACATTGACGTTACATTGCATGGCCCGCCGTACACAAGAGGCCCACCAGCCACTTTCGAAGCGGACAAGAGGCCTGATCTTTAGGAGGCTGGCGCTTTCTTAACTGGAGACTTTAGAGCCCAATAAATAAGAAGTAACTGCAGAGGCAGTCTTAACCAGGCGATCACTGAAATCGCTATTTCTCCATTGTTGGTTGCCTCTATCGCAGCCCACCAGTTCGCTGGCCATACCGCTAGCAGCACCAGAGCGGTAAATACTGGGGCCCAGCGAAATTTAGCAATAAGACCGATAGCGGCTACTAACTCAGCAACACCGGAGAAAAACACCAGCACCAACGGGTAAGGCGTCCAATCTGGCAGCAAGGGTAGGAACTGGGCGGGCGCTATCAGGTGAAAGGTACCAGAAACTAAAAAGGCGCCGATGACAATCTTGGAGCCGACCTGAGTTAGCGTTTGGCGAGCCATAGCACCAGTCCGTCCAGGCTTTTTCTGGGCAAAACGTAGAAGGCAAGCTTTATGGCAACGACATCCCAGCTCCCGGGGTAGTGAGCCCGAGGATTCTTAGCGGTTGCGGCCCGGTGAAGCTTATTTATAACCGCCTTTGGACCGGGGGAAATTCGATAAAGGCCACCGAGCCACTTATTAAACCCTCGCATCACACCGTCGTAATCGCTGATCGCCCTCGAATTGTCCAGCGCCTCAAAAGCCAAAGCGCCGAATCCGGTTTTAGAAGTCCCCGGTTCAACCGTCGAGACTCGGATTCCTAGGTGCTTGACCTCTTGACGAAGGGCATTAGTCATAGCCCGCAATGCGTGTTTCGTTCCGGCATACCAACCCAGCCCAACTAGAGAAACGTGGGCAACCACGGAAGTTGTCGCGATGATTCGGCCCGAACCCTGGGACCTCATTTGCGGCAGTACCGCCTTGATGCAGCGCTCAACCCCAAATACATTAACGTCAAAAATAGCTCTTACCTGCTCGCTGGTGGTTTCTTCGATAGAAGAGAAGGTTCCGTAACCGGCATTTGCAACCAAGACGTCGATTCGGCCCTGCTCTTTGATCACCTTGGCGACGCCATCGGTAACCTGCTTGTCGCTTGTGACATCAAGTTTTAGTGGGTGGGCTCCGATGGACTTCAGCAGTGCCAGACCATCGCGAGAGATATCTGCTCCGTAAACAATCCAGTCTTCGCTCAACAGTTTTTTAGTTAACCCAAGACCGAAACCGGAACCTGCGCCAGTGATAATAGCAACATTGCCCATAGCTTGAACTTTACTAAGCGGGGCCAATAATTGGGGCACCCAGGTCAGTGGAGAACCTAATGGCAGCGCCAGAAACCAGCTGACCCAGTGAGTCAAATTGATTGCCAATGCGCTCTTTTGGCACGCCAGTACTGATTGCGGCAACAATCATGTTGCTTGAGTCTCTAACTGGCGCTGCAGCATCGACGATGCCTGGTTGAAACTCCCCATCGCTGATTGCGTAGCCAAGATCTCGGACCCTTTGCATCATCGCTAGGAAAGCTTTGAGGTTTTTGGCCGGCAACTGCCGCTTGACTTTCCGGTTAATTGGCTCAAGAGCTTTTGTGAAAGCAGTTTGTAATGCCGGCAATGGGTCATCTTGGGCGTGCTCTAGCCACCAGAGCGTTATTTCTTCATTGCTGAGGCCCGCGAGCATCGCCCTACCGGATGCGGTGCTGCCGGCGGCCGTGACGATTCCGTCCCAGCCGGACCTGCGCAGTGCCTGTGCGGCAACAACTGTCTTGGTGGTCAATACCCGGCCACCCCGCAATACGTTCAGGTGAGCGGTTTCTTGGGTTTGTGCAACCAGTTCAAACAGCCTCGGTTCAGACAGAAGGGCTAGGTGGGCTTCCTTGGTGCGCATTGCCATTGAATAGAGCCTTGGGCCTAGCGAATACCTTAGGGTTTTCTCGTCCCGATCAACCAGCCCGCTTTCAGCAAGTGTTTTTAAAACCCTGGAAATTTGGCCTTTGTCACGCTCGGTGAGTTCTGCGACTCGATTCACACCCAAACCACCATTTGTAAAAGCCTCAGCGAAGGAGAGCACCTCGAGAACCTCTAGGTCCCTGGCTAAGCCTGATGTGTGTGTTCTCATTCCTCTAACATACCCTTTAGTTGACCTATGCACAACGACATTCGACTGTGCAGATTTACTTGCTTACCTTTGGCGGAAACTTAGGGGAAAGAAATATGAAGCAAAGAAAGACATTTTCATTGTTGGCGATTGTTGCTATTTCGGCCCTCACGCTCTCAGGATGCGCAGCAGCTGACACCGAGGCAAGTGCGGGAGGAAGCCTTGCAGGGTATGACTTGACAGGCCTGGACATTGCTGTTGGATCAAAAGACTTTGACGAGCAGTTGGTTCTTGGCGAAATACTAGTTGCGGCATTTGAAACAGCTGGCGCTTCAGTTGACAACAAGGTAGACCTCGGTGGCACAACCGTGGCTCGTGCAGCACTTGAGTCCGGTGAAATTGACATCTACATGGAATACAACGGAACTGGTTGGACTACCCACTTGGGCCTACCAGACCCAAGCTTTGACGCAGTAGAGCTAACAGCTGGTGTGAAAGAGCGTGACCTTGCCGAGAACGGGATCGTATGGATCGGCCGCTCTCGGGCTAACAACACCTACGGGTTCACTTCTAGCCCAGAAATAACCGAAGCAAATGGCGGTCCATTTACGTTGACCACCATGATGGAGTATGTCCAGGCAAACACAGATGCGATTGTTTGCATGGAGTCTGAGTTCCCATACCGTGAAGATGGTCTGATCTTGACTGAGACCTACACTGGAATCGAAATTCCAGACAACCAGCAGTTGATTCTTGACACCGGAATTATCTACACCGAGACTGCAGCTAATAACTGTGACTTTGGCATGGTATTTTCAGCCGACGCCCGCATCCCAGCTTTGGGTTTGACTCTTGTTGAAGATCCAGGCGTCAACATCTTGTATAACATGTCCGGAACAATGGCCGTTGACAAGTACAACGAAGCTCCAGAAGCTTTTGATGCAATAATCGAAGCAATTCTTGGCCCGTTGGACAATGCTCGTATGGCAGGGCTAACTGGTTCTGTTTCGCTCGATGGTCGAGCCGCAGCTGATGTTGCCAGGGAGTACTTGGTTTCTGAAGGTCTAATCAACTAAGGAACCCCATCGACTTTCTATTAAGCCTGATTGCTACCAAGCCCGATTGACTTCGCGCTTGCTCGATAAGAGCAGGTAGTAGAAGGTCTTGAACAGCACACTGTGTATGTGGTTACGGTGCTGGTGACGGCTGGCTTTTTTGCCATCGTCACCGGCGCGGTACCTGCGCAGCAACAACTGTCTCGGTGGTCAATACCCGGCCACCCCGCAGTTCTTTTAGGTGAGCGGTTTCGTGGGCTTGTGCTACCAGCTCAAACAGTCTCGGTTCAGACAGGAGAGCTAGGTGAGCACTGCGATTCGATTCACACCCAAACCACCATTGGTAAATGCTTCAGCGAAGGAGAACACCTCGAGAACCTCTAGGTCTCTGGCTAGGCCTGATGTGTGGGTTCTCATTCGCTTAATATCACCCCTAGTTGACCTATGCTCAACTGCATTCGACGAAGAGAATAACCTTGCCTAAATTTTGTATGCCGCAGTTGTAGCTGTTCTTACCGCTAACATGCTGGTTAGTTGACCTATGCTCAACAGCATTGGACGAATATAATGAACCTTCCTAACCTTGGGCAAAACCAGAGGAGAGAAAAATGGATACGAGAAAAACATTCTCAATGTTGGCAATTGGCGCTGTATCGGCCCTAGTGCTGGCAGGATGCGCAGCAGCTGACACGGAGACAAGTTCAGGCGGAAGCCTTGGAGAGTACGACTTGACAGGCATTGACATTGCTGTTGGATCGAAAGACTTTGACGAGCAGCTTATTCTTGGCGAAATGCTAGTTGCGGCATTTGAGGCAACTGGTGCATCAGTTGAAGACAAGGTAGACCTCGGAGGCACAAACGTGGCTCGTGCAGCACTTGAGTCCGGTGAAATCGACATCTACATGGAATACAACGGAACTGGTTGGGCTGTCCACTTGGGCCTACCAGACCCGAGCTTTGACGCAGTAGAGCTAACAGCTGGAGTGAAAGAGCGCGACCTTACCGAGAACGGGATCGTATGGGTCGGTCGATCTGAGTTCAACAACACCTACGGGTTCACTTCTAGTCCAGAAATGACCGAGGCAAATGGTGGGCCATTTACATTGACCACCATGATGGAGTATGTTCAGGCAAACTCCGACGCGATTGTTTGCATGGAGGCTGAGTTCCCATCCCGTGAAGATGGTCTGATCTTGACTGAGACCTACACTGGAATCGAAGTTCCAGTCAGCCAGCAGTTGATTCTTGACACTGGAATTATCTACACCGAGACTGCAGCTAATAACTGCGACTTTGGTGAAGTTTACGCAACTGACGGCCGCATCCCAGCCCTAGGTTTGACTCTTGTTGAAGATCCAGGCGTCAACATCCTGTATAACGTCTCAGGAACAATGGGCGTTGACAAGTACAACGAGGCTCCAGAAGCTTTCGATGCAATCATCGAAGCAATTCTTGGTCCGTTGACTAACGATCGTATGGCAGAGCTCAATGGTTATGTTTCGGCCGATGGTCGAGCCGCAGCTGATGTCGCCAAGGAGTACTTGGTTTCTGAAGGTCTGATCGACTAAAGAACTATGGACTTTCTACTAGGCTTAATTCACTTCGCGCTTGCTCGACAAGAGCAGGTATTAGAAGGTCTTGCCCAGCACACTGTGTATGTGGTTACGGTGCTGGTGACGGCTGGCTTTTTTGCCATCGTCACCGGTGTCGTGACCCGGCGTAATCCACTTGCCAAGGAGCTTGCGCTAGCAATCGCGTCGGTGTTCTTGACAATTCCCGCTCTTGCGCTATTCGTTGTTTTTATTCCCCTGGTAGGACTCGGCTTCGCCCCGTCTTTCATGGCACTGTTCCTTTATTCGTTATTACCAATCTTGCGTAACACGATTACCGGACTAGACGGAATCGATCCTGGAGTCCTTGACTCCGCCAAGGGCATGGGCCTGACGCCTTCGCAAGTTCTTTTAAAGGTTCAGCTTCCGTTGGCATGGCCAGTGATACTGGCCGGTATCCGGGTTTCATCAATGTTGATTGTTGGAATTGCCGCTCTCGCAACATTGGTTGCAGGCGGTGGACTGGGTGATTTCATAAAGAGCGGTCTTGCCAGGCTGCCACTACCTAATTCTCTGGAGTCAATTTGGTTGGGCACGTTGCTGTGTCTGCTTCTTGCTCTAGTTATTGACTTGATTCTCCAGGCCCTAAAATTGGCCACTATCTCGAAGGGTATTCGATGAGTGATATATTAATTCGTCTAGAAAAAGTAAGCAAGTCTTATGGTGCAGGCGCCGAGCCAGCCGTTAAAAACCTCACTCTCGAGGTTATTAAGGGAGAGGTCCTCGTGTTAGTTGGACCTTCCGGTTGCGGAAAGAGCACAACGCTTAGGTTGATCAACCGTCTAATTGAGCCGACCTCTGGACGTATGTTCATTGATGGTGAAGACGTAACAGAGGCAAACCCGTCTGAACTTAGAAGAAAAATTGGCTACGTGATTCAGCAGGTGGGTTTGTTCCCGCACCGAACCATTGCTGAAAACATCGCGACCGTGCCTCAGCTTTTGGGCTGGAGCAAGGAAAAGGTGAGCGCGAGAATTGACGAATTGTTGGAACTTGTTTCCATGGACCCAGAGACTTATCGAGACCGCTACCCGAAGGAGCTCTCCGGAGGACAGGCCCAGCGAATCGGCGTTGCTCGGGCACTAGCGGCAGACCCTGACGTGCTGTTGATGGACGAGCCTTTTGGCGCAATCGACCCAATAACCAGGGACCGACTTCAGAACGAGTTTTTGAGATTGCAACAGGAACTAAAAAAGACCATTGTTTTTGTCACACACGACATCGACGAGGCAATCAAGATGGGTAACCGCATCGCGATTTTGCGCGAGGGTTCTGAGATTGCTCAGCTGGATACACCGGAAGCAATCTTGGCTCACCCAGCCGATGAGTTTGTTGAGAGCTTCTTGGGTTCCGGGGCAATTTTGAAGGGACTTACCTTGAAGAAGGTAAGCGACATCGAATTGCACCAGGTCCCAACTCTTACTTCACCCGTTATGCGCGAGGAGGCTCTAAAGACTCTTCAGGATTCGCCTGACCAGGTGGCATTGTTGCTCGACGACAAGGATCGACCATTGAGGTGGATTGATGAGCGAGCTTTGAACCGCACCAACCAGCCAATCGAAAAATCTG
>Ga0105054_10009901_pt1 | contig 12250 bp, 10 predicted proteins | sample BON02_FD_78091 | JGI IMG/M metagenome (GOLD analysis project Ga0105054, IMG submission 78091) | Freshwater microbial communities from Lake Bonney liftoff mats and glacier meltwater in Antarctica - BON-02 (megahit assembly) | ecosystem: Environmental > Aquatic > Freshwater > Ice > Glacier... | reverse complement strand
GGTGCTGGTCTCGTTGCCAGTGGGCTGGACGGAAGTTTTGCCAAAATCCGTAAAGAGTTTATGCATTTCGTCTTCAGGGATACCCGGCCCCTCGTCTTCGACAACAATCTTAAGCAACTCGCCCATCTTAAGGTGATTGCGAATACGCGCAAGAGCCTCGTGGCGATTAATCGGCTTGGTGATGTAATCACTGCCACCCGCATCGAGACCTTCGACAATCGAACCCGTATCGGCACGTCCCGTGACAAAAATAATCGGCACTTCCTCCATGCCTTCGGTGTTTTTAATTTTCCGGCAAGTAATGAAGCCATCGATGCCGTCCATCACCACATCGAGCAGGATCAGATCGGGGTGATGAGCTAGAATTTGATCTAGGGCGGCTTCGCCAGAAGCAGCCTCGTCGACCACAAAGCCACTGCGTTCGAGAACGCGGCGGAGGAGCTTGCGGATAATTTCGTCGTCATCGACGACGAGAATCCTAGATTGATCGATATTAATGGGGACTGGTTGATTCACAGCTGCAAAGGAATATTTCGGAGATTAAAGAGTAGTTAAATGGATATCTGAGCGCAAAGTCAACAAGGCGGTCTATTTGCAATGGAATTCCTCGTTCCATTTTTCATTGCACTGCGAGCCGCAGAGGGCATCTTTTCGCGGCTATGCTTCAAGCTGGTATCGTAGGTCTCCCCAATGTGGGCAAAAGTACACTGTTTAACGCCCTCACGCGCACGCGTAAGGCGGAGTCGGCAAACTATCCGTTTTGCACGATCGACCCCAACGTGGGCGTCGTTCAAGTGCCGGATGCACGTCTGGAGCCACTGCGTGAACTATCCAAGACGAACAAGGTCATCCCCGCCGCGATCGAGTTCGTCGATATCGCCGGTCTGGTGGCAGGCGCGAGTAAGGGGGAAGGCCTCGGCAACAAGTTTCTAGCCAACATCCGCGAGGTCGATGCCATCGTGCACGTGGTGCGCTGCTTTGTGGACGACGATATTATCCATACCATGGGCTCGATTGACCCAATCCGCGACATCGAGGTGATCAACACCGAGCTCATCCTCTCCGACATTAGCTCCGTGGAGAGCCAAAAGGAGAAACTAGTCAAGAAAGCTCGCGGCGGCGACAAAGAAGCCGCTGAGAATCTCGCACTGATCGAGCGCCTCCAACCGCACCTCGACGAAAACAAGCCGGCTATCACACTGAGCATGAGCGAAGACGAACACGCCACGCTCAAGCGCCTGTGCCTGCTCTCTGCCAAGCGCGTGCTCTACGCCTGCAACGTAGCCGAGGGCGATTTGGCCGACACCTCAGGCAACCAATATGTCGCGCAGGTCGAAAAGTTTGCCCACGAGCACCACGGCGCAGGCACCTGTATCATTTCCGCAGCGGTCGAAGCGGAGCTGATCGATTTCGAAGGAGAAGAAGCAGCCGAATACCTTGAATCCCTCGGAGTCAAAGACTCCGGCGTCTCGCTACTCATCCGCGCCACTTACGATCTACTCGGCCTCGCCTCTTACTTCACGGCCGGCGTGCAAGAAGTCCGCGCATGGACGTTCAAGAAGGGGATGAAAGCGCCAGAGTGCGCAGGCGTCATCCACAGCGACTTCGAACATGGCTTTATTAAAGCCGAAGTCGTGGCCTACGAAGATTTGATCGCGGTAAGCAGCGTGGCTAAAGCCCGCGACGCGGGCAAATACCGCCTCGAAGGCAAAGAATACGAATTCAAGGATGGCGATGTGGCGCTATTTCGCTTCAACAACTAATAGACCTAATAAGTTAAAGGAATACGGAACCATCACTAATTGACCTTTTCTCCACTACCTATACCAACTTGATGACTACCATGCTCCTCTCCATTACACGCATTCTTTCCGTACCAGCACTTCTCTTGATCCTCACAGGTTGCGAACGCGACGAGCCGACCAGCTACTTGATCCCTAAAGAAGATCGCAACGTTACGATGCCCGGCGCGGTGGCTGAACCGACTAAGCAAGCGCCCGCCGCATCCGGCGGCAGCATGCAAGTGCTACCGGGAATGGAACAGGCTGCCAATCAAACCGGCGAGGTCCGCTACACCGTGCCCGAGGGTTGGGAAGAACTCGCAGCGAGCGGCATCCGCAAGGCCAACCTGAAAGTAACCAATGCAAATGGCAGCGCTGAGCTGACCGTGCTGGCCTTTCCCGGCGATGTCGGTGGCCGCTTAGCCAACATCAATCGCTGGCGAGGGCAAATTGGCCTCGCAGCGACGACGCCCGAAGCCCTCCCCGAGTTTACCGAAAGCTACACGATCTCCGGACACGGTGGCCTCTACATGCGAATCGATGGCGGCGCTCAAAGCATTCTCGGCGCCCTCCTCCCCTTTCATGGCAACACTTGGTTTTTCAAACTTCTGGGCGACAGCGAGACAGTGCTAGCCAATGAAACAGCCATGAAGGCCTTTCTCGATTCTGTGCAACTGCCCGACGACAATCATTAATTGATGAAGTCCCTCTTCAAATTCTTCAGCTCGCTGAAGCTGACGGTGGTCTTGCTCACCTTTTCGATGATGCTGATTTTCTTCGGCACGCTCGATCAAGTGCAATACGGCATCTGGCATACACAGAAGCTCTACTTTGAAAGCTTCCTCGCCATCTGGGCGTATCCTGCGCAAGCGCCCGCCTACGATCAACTCTTTTGGCTGCGCATCCCCATGCTAGGTGGCTATTCGCTTGGTGCACTACTTTTTTTCAATCTCATCGCAGCGCACATCACTCGCTTTAAGATGACGTGGAAGAAGTGCGGCATTTTCCTCATCCACTTCGGACTGATCCTGCTGCTCGTGAGCGAGTTACTGACTGATCTGTTGGCCGAGGAAAGTCAAATGCCGGTGGACGAAGGCGGTCGCAGCAACTACTCACAGAGCTACCGCGACAACGAACTCGTTTTGATCGACCGCAGCCACCCGGACTACGACAGCGTGCATGCGATTCCCGCTTCACTGCTCAAGCCCGGCAAACGTATCGACCTCCCGAATACAGATCTGAGCATCCGGACGATCAGCTACTATCCGAACGCAGAGATCGGCCGCGCGACTAATGGCGCACCCACCGATTCGCCCGCCACGCGCGGCATCTCCGTGAGGATGGGCCTGGTGGCGAGCCCTAAAGCTGTGACCTACGCAGAAGGTGAGATGAACACTACGACCGCATTCGTCGAAGTGCTTAACTCCGAAGCCTCACTCGGCGTCTGGCTCGTCTCCAACGTAATCGATGAGCGCTTCCCCCCGCAAATAGTGGAAGCCGGCGACAATGCTTGGGAGATTGCACTCCGTTTTCAGCGCCAGTATTATCCTTTCGAACTCGAACTGATCGACTTCTCGCACGACAAATACCCCGGCACAGAGATCCCGTTCAACTACTCCAGCGAGGTGAAAGTTCACCACCAAGACAGCACTAAAAACCAGAAAGCGCTGATCTACATGAATCACCCGCTCCGCTACGAAGGCTTTACCTTCTACCAAGCGTCTTTCGCAAATCAGGACACCACCTCCATCTTCCAAGTCGTGCGCAACCCCGGCTGGCTACTCCCTTATATAAGCGTCCTCCTCATGGGGCTCGGCATGTGCGTGCAGTTTGGCATGCACTTCGTAGGATTCCTAAAAAAACGCAGATAACGCCAACGCTCTTCTCACTCGCAATTTTTCCACTACGAAAGACACGAAAGAACGCGAAACTTAACAAATGCATTGCTGAAGGACAAACCCACACAACATCCTTTTTTCGCGTATTTTCGCGCCTTTCGTAGTCAAAAAAAACCGAACCTAAGCACCCATTGAAAAAGCTCATCTACATCATCATTTTCGGTATCGCGGCATCGGTCGTGCTGGGTGGCCTGCGCTCGTCTAAGTCGGATTCTGAATTCGATGTGGCCAGTTTCGCCGAACTGCCCACCCAAGTCGGCGGACGAATCAAGCCGCTCGACTCGGTCGCGCGCAACACACTCCTCATTCTGTCGGGGCGTCAGAAAGTCGTCACAGCCGAAGGCGAAACCCTCGCCCCCATCACATGGTTCATGGATCTAACCATGCGCCCTGAGGTGGCAGATAATTATCCCATCTTCAAAATCGAATTCCCTGACGACCTAGGTCTGGCTGGCCTCGCAAAAGAAGGTGAGCGCTATTACTCGTTTAACGACCTGCTGCCTTTCTCGGATGAGTTGCGTAAGCTCTACAGCGAGATCAATCCCGAACCAAAGAAACGTAGTCCCTACGACAATCAGATCGCCGACATCAACGACGGCCTCATGCGCTACCACCGCGTGATGCACTCGCTCCACCCCATCGGCGGTGCCGAGCGCCTCGACCGCTTGGTCGATGAATATCAAAGTTACATTGCGACGATCGGCCCTGGCATGGCCGAGCTACGCAAACAACAAGCCGGCGGCGAATACGATGCTGCCCTGCTCAACCGCTTTATCACCTTTGCCGACGACTACTTAAAACTCTCGCAGCTTGCGCACCTGCGGGTGGTGCCTCCGCCCCCACCGGTCGATCCGATGGAAGACTGGAAAAACATCGGCCTCGAACTACTCGATGTGATGAAGGGCGACCCGCTCAGTCCCTACGTGACGAGCTACGCCAGCCTCACTATGGCCTATCGCGCCGGCGATGCCGAGACCTTCAACACGGCAGTGAACGATCTGCGCCAGCGATTCATGGCCGACTTCCCGGACGACATCGGGCGCATCCACTACGAGCGCATATTCAACACCTTCCAGCCCTTTTACATTTCGATGCAACTCTACGTGCTGATCTTCCTCGTGGTTTGCATCTCCTGGCTGCGCTGGCCACAGGAACTGAGCCGCGCTGCGTTCTGGGTGCTGCTTTTGGCTTTTGCCATCCATACCTTCGGTCTGGTTTCGCGCATGTACATTCAAGGCCGTCCGCCTGTAACGAATCTCTACTCCTCCGCCGTATTCGTCGGCTGGGGCGCGGTGCTGCTGGGCACGTTTCTCGAGAAATTTTATAAGAACGGCGTCGGCGCGGCCATGGCCTCGCTTGTCGGCTTCTGCACCTTAATCGTCGCCCACCACTTGTCCATGGGCGGCGACACGCTCGAAATGATGCGGGCGGTGCTCGACTCCAACTTCTGGTTGGCCACGCACGTCGTCGTGATCACCTTCGGCTATTCAGCCATGTTCTTTGCGGGCACTCTCGCCCTACTCTTTGTTTTGCTTGGAGTATTCAGCAAGCGCTTCGACAAAGAAGCCGCCCGCTCGCTGAGCGCGATGGTGTACGGCATCACCTGCTTCGCCACACTGTTTAGCCTAGTCGGCACAATCCTCGGCGGCATCTGGGCCGACCAAAGCTGGGGCCGTTTCTGGGGCTGGGATCCGAAAGAAAACGGTGCGCTCATGATCGTCGTAATGGGCGCCATCTTCCTGCACGCTCGTTGGGGCGGCATCTGCCGTGAACGCGGCCTGATGGCACTGGCTATCTGTGGCAACATGGTGACCGCATGGTCATGGTTCGGTACTAACCTGCTGGGTGTCGGCCTGCATTCTTACGGTTTTACCGACAGCGGTTTTTTCTGGCTGACCGGCTTCTGGATCAGTCAATGCGTTTTCATCGCCACCGCTCTACTTCCTTGGCGCTTTTGGCGCAGTGAGTTCGGCCAAGCCAACAACCGAAAAGAGCGTAAGCGCATCCTCATCGCGGCGGAAGACGCGTAGGCGGCCCTCCTGCCTTGTGTTGAACGTCCAAATTCTCACGAATTCGGCTACACTCCAGAGCGATCTTAGTTTGAAAAAAACTGATTGACCTCCTCCCTAGAAAAACAAGGCCTCTGCAATCATCTGCTCCGCACCCAAGGGCTTCACTTGGGTAGATATTCTCTCTTCTGATTTGCCCAGCGATGCTTCGATCTCACTCATCGAGCCTTCGGCGAATTTGCGCCATCTAAAGTAGCGGCCATCCGAGTAGTTAAACTCTATTGCTAGCGAGCAGTCCGCATGGGACTCACCATAGCAATCAATCACATATTTAGCTTTCAGCGCCGAGCAATCTTCACACTGCTTGCAATCGCCGAGGCAGTCGCGAATCCATTCGATGAGACGCATCCCCTCACCCGACATCGATTCGGAGTGTCGCACGGTGACAGAGATGAGCCCTTGGCAAAGCACTTCGATAGGATAGCCGCTCAGAAACTGACCGATCGCTTGCCGCACTGGTAACAAACGCGCCATCGCCAGATCAGCGACCCGCGTAAGGTCCGGCCAGGCGAGCTGGCTTAAGTCACTGCCTTCGTAACTACTGTCGTAGATGGAGCGGCGCACGCCGACGAGAAGGTTATCGAAGTATTGCTCAATACGCTTCCCGGGCACGCCGCAGAACCAATGGTAGCTGGGTAGATCAGGCTCTAGCCAGACCGATACCTGATTCGCTAGGTAGCCACAATTATCAGGCTGGTACCCGAGCAAGAGTGCCTCGCAGCAACACATCTCGCGGTGTGAATCACCGATATAGCATTGGCTAAATAATTTCGCCCGCATCGACCCGTCGGTAATCACACGGGAGGGGCAAAGCACGATGATGCGGCTCGGGTAGCGCTGGGCAAAAGTCAACAGGGCATCGAAACGCTCTTGCGCCTCTTCGGGCGTGACTCCCCATCCGAAGTGTAAAACTACATTCATCTGCGACGCACGGAAGGCCGACGGCGATCCCGTAGCATCGCTTTCCCACATCCGGTCAAGACGACTCGTCACCTCCCCTACGGGCAGGTCAATACCTGGCAATACGTCGATTAAATCTTTCATACGTTTCTAAATAAGACGATTCATACTACTCACGAAAATCAGCCCGAACGCCGCCATTGATGTCCCCGCTCCCACAGCAGGCGTTCGCTTTCGAGAGGCCCCCACGATCCGGCTGCATAATCTTTCAGCCCATGCTCGCCACATTCTTCCCAGTGCTTGAGAACCGGAGATAGCAGTTTCCAAGAAGCCTCCGTCTCATCACCACGAATAAAGAGCGTGCTGTCGCCTACCATCGCATCGAGGATCAGGCGCTCATAGGCTTCTGGCGTATTCGAGCCGAATGTGGTCGAGTAGCTGAAGTGCATCTTCACAGGTTGCGTGCGTGTCTCCAACCCGGGGATTTTGGAGTTCATGACTATGGTCACGCCCTCGTCGGGTTGAATGCTGATCACCATGGTGTTGGCGGCCACGTGAAACTTGTCGCCTTCCGAGAATAGGATACCGGGAGGGCGTTTGAATTGGATCGCGATCTCACTCGCACGCCGCGCCATGCGCTTTCCCGATCGGATATAAAAAGGCACCCCCTGCCAGCGCCAATTGTTGATCGCCAAGCGCATCGCAGCGTAAGTCTCCGTCGTCGAATCTTCGGGGATGCCCTGCTCTTCGCTGTAGCCCTTGACCGGCTCGCCTTTCACCAGCCCCGTCGAGTAGCGCCCACGAACGACATCGCCGCCGTCGGAGTCGATCTTGAGCGGCTGAATAGCCTTGATCACTTTAACCTTCTCATCACGAATCGACTCGTGATCGAGCGAAACGGGCGGCTCCATCGCCGTCAATGCCACTAGCTGCATGGTATGATTCTGAATCATGTCGCGCAGCGCCCCACTCGTATCGTAGTAACCCCCGCGCGTGCCGACACCGAGACTTTCCGCCACCGTGATCTGCACGCAATCGATGTACTCACGATTCCAGAGCGGCTCAAAAATCGAATTTCCAAAACGCTGCACGAGTAAGTCTTGCACCGTCTCCTTTCCGAGGTAGTGATCGATTCGGTAAACTTGTGGCTCCTCAAAGACACCATTAATGACTTTGTTCAGCTCGCGTGCGGACTCTAGGTTGCGGCCAAAAGGTTTTTCAATGATGACCTTCGAGGCCAGCTTCGTATGCACATGCACTTGTGCCATGCCACTGCTGCCAAGATTCTTAATGATCGGCTCAAACACGCTCGGCGGTGTGGACACGTAGAACATACGCTGCACATCGCGACCCAAATCCTTTTCGATCTGGTTAATCTTGTCTGCCAGCGAATCAAAGGCCTCTGCCTCATCATATCCACCCGCGTGATACGACATATTCTGGCGAACACGCCCCCAGATTTCCTTATTCAATGGGCGCCGGGAGTGCTCCCCGATCGCCTCATCCATCATCGCACGGAAGTCCTCGTCCTCGATCGGCTTACGTCCGTAGCCGATTAGGTGAAATTCCCCCGGTAGCAAATTATCTAAACCTAAGTTAAAGATGGCAGGCACCAACTTGCGCGCGGTCAGATCACCGGAGGCTCCAAAGATCACAACCACCGTTGGTGGCGCTCCGCGGTGTTTACTCAAACCCTTCAAAAAGGGGTGTCTGGCTTCATCAGTTTCAGAGTTCATGGCTGGTAGTTGTAGTGTTTGGGAAAAAGTGGCACATTGCCGTAATGACGAACACATCCCTCTCCCTCGTCGGAAATGGATACATCAATCACATCAAAGCGGAAGTGTTTCGGAGGATTTTGCAACCGATTTATATAAGACTTACACCCGCGCAGCAATACCTTCTTCTTATGCGCATCGACCGAATGGAACCCACTAACCAGCGCATGCGCCGCCCGCGAACGGACTTCAACAAAGACCAAAACCCCGGCATCCTCGCAAATAATATCTAGTTCATCCCGCTTCCAGCGCCAGTTGCGAGCTATTACCTGATAGCCGAGCGTTCGCTTACAATAGTCCGCTGCAAGGTCTTCACCATACTGCCCCCGCTGCGCCCGAGAACTATTTGAAGCGAGTTTTTTCGGCTGTCGGCAAAATAACTCACGCAAGCTATTAAAAATACTCATCGCTAAACAGCATTCTTCAGCCAGTGAGGACGACAGGCAACCTTGAACGTAGGGACGCGACTGCACTACCCCCTACATAGCTCGAAGAAAGTGACAATGCCATTTACCTCTTCAAATTGCTGTGATCGGGGGACTCGCGAAGCCATTTCGAGTTGCGAAACCGCCCCTGCGATACGTCCGAAATCCACCCACATAGACTTGCTCACCTCCCCCAGTCCCATTCACCATACACCCATCAACTCCTCTTCAAACAACACTCCCCACTTAATCGTCGGCGCCGGGCTTGCGGGCTGCCTACTTGCGTGGCGATTTCACCAGGCGGGGGAGCCCTTTCTTCTTATCGGCAGCACCTCGATGCCTGCTGCCTTTGATGTGGCTGCCGGCGTGATCAACCCCGTCACTGGCCGATGGATGACGAAGACTTGGAACTTCGATGAATTACTCCCTGAAGCGAAAACCACCTATCACGCAATCGAGCAGCAGTTCGGCATTCAAATCTTTCACCCCATTCCCGAAGTCCGCTTTTGCCAGAATGCGGAAGACATCAAACGCGTCGGGCGACGCTTACGAAACCCACGCTACCATGATGTGCTGAGCCGTTTCTGCGAACCTGGCGAAGCCGCCCCCCAGTTGAATGACGACCATGGCAGTTTCAGCATCGAGCAAGCCGCCTATGTCAATCTGCCCCAACTGGTCAACACACTCCGAGAGGCATTTGCTGGGCTCGGACTGTTCCGTGATGAAACCTTCCTCCACTCCTCGCTCAAACAAAGCTCAACTGGATGGCAATATAAAGACCTCAGCGCACAAAAGGTCCTCTTTTGCGAGGGTGCTGCCGCGCAGAACAACCCTTGGTTTAAAGGTCTCCCCCTAAAGCCCGCCAAAGGTGAAACCCTGCTCTGCCACAGCCCCACGCTCCAGCTTCCCGAAAAGCTTTATCACCATAAAAAGTGGCTGCTGCCCTACCCCGACGGTAGTTTCCGCATCGGCGCCACATACGACGAAAGCGACCTGAGCGAAACGCCGACCGAGGCGCGAAGAGAGGAACTGCTCGCGGCCGCACACGAATCACTCAAACAGCCACACCAGATCGAAGTCACCGCCCACCTAGCAGGCCTCCGCCCTAGCACCGTCGACAGTCGCCCCATTATAGGCGCGCATCCCACCGAATCCGGCCTCTACGTATTAAACGGCCTAGGCTCCAAAGGCGCTTCCACCGCGCCCGCCATGACCCGTCAACTTGCAGAACATATTCTAAAAAATGCGCCGATCGACCCTGAAGTCGATCTGGCGAGATTTCATTAAAGCCCATGCGCTTAACCGATAAAGTACACCAGATCCTCACGGATCACCTCCAGACGGGCGACCTCGCCATCGACGCCACCGCGGGCAATGGACACGACACTTTGTTTCTCGCCGAACAGGTCGGCGGCGATGGCCATGTCATCGCCATCGACATTCAGGAAAGCGCCATCGAATCGACGCGCCAAAAATTAAGGACTAAGGAATTCGAGGATCGGGTCACATTGCAACAGGATGATCATGCCAGCCAACTAGAGGGACTCATTGAGCCACATCACGAGGCCGTCGCCACCATCGTATTCAATTTAGGCTACCTACCGGGCAGTGATAAAGCCGTGCAAACGAATTCGGCCAATACACACAAAGCACTGGAAGCCTCAATCCGCTTGCTTCGCCCTGGCGGAATCCTCTGTGTGACCGCCTATCGTGGCCACCCCGGCGGCCCCGAAGAAGCCAAGGCCGTGGAAGATTGGATGCGATCGAAAGAGATCTACGGCCATACCATCGAATGCCATAAACCGCCGTCAAGTAATACACCGCCCATTTTGTGGGTATTGAGAAAGGCGTGATTGTAGGGGGCGCGACTTGTCACGCCCGCGCCGGAATGGCTACTTCTGCTCGGCGGGCGTGACAAGTCGCGCCCCTACGCTTGTTCCTTCAATCGCTCCTGAATCTTCAAGCGAATCTGATAGAAATAGATCGATTTCATAAGCGCGAAGTGGAAGCCCACCGCTCCATCTAGAAAACCCTTTTTCAGGAAATACCCACGTAGGAAATAAACCGGCGCTGCCCACCATTTGGCGATGTGCCGATATTTCTTTTGCTGGCGAGGGGTTAAGGCCTGCCATGCCTCGCTCTTTTCAAAATCGCTCCCCGCTTCGATCAGCTGTAAATAACGTGCAGCTTCCCAACTGGAATATTCATTGTGCTTGGCCAAGTAGTGATGCAGCCCGCGATACTCATTGTGCTGAATGGGGGCGCGAAGCTCGCCCGTCGTTCCAGTCAGCACAGGATGCTCGTGGATCTCCATATCCAAGCGGCTCCATTGATCTTCATTGATCCGCTCATACTCCCCCGCACCGACTCGAAAGAGCGCTAGCTTAGTAAACTCATCGCCATGCTTTAATTCACGCCCGATAAACCAGCGTTCGTAGTTGAGCCAAAACCCGCTGCATTCCGTCGAACTCAACAACTGTTTCAATTCAGCCACGAAGGCCTCGGTCACAAACTCGTCCGCATCGAGAAACAGCACCCATTCGGTTTCAAAAATATGATTCCGCAATACCCAGTTACGCTTCTTTGGGAACTGCCCATTCCACTCAAAATTCAGCACCTTAGCACCCGCCTTAGTCGCAATCTCGCAAGTTGCATCTGTGCTTCCAGAATCAACGACGACAATTTGATCGAACGCCCCCAAACAAGCGAGACATTGAGGCAAATTGATGGCCTCATTCTTAACCGGGATAATAACAGTAACATCCAGTGACATGCGCAGTAGGCTAGTGGCCATCGAACACTAGACAATTACGAAAATACCTACAAAATGGGGTCAGTCCAAGAAATCATAACTTTTGATTGTCTCCCACGAATCATCTGAACGATTTGAGTTGTAACGGTGCCGACTGACTAAGCTCTGAACGGAGCCAGCGCCTCCCATATGCAGACGCTCGGCGATCCAGCTGTGCGGCGCTAGAAACTGCTCTCTGAGCAGACGCGCAATCGCCACTTTCCACTCCGCCCCTTTACGAGAAGTCTGCAGCGCTGCCTCATCCCGCCCTAGATGCTCCAGTATTGTAACCAAAGCGCGCTCCCAACGAGGTTCGCGAACCTCAGAAGCCTCCGCTTCGACCACCTGTTGGGTCATCTCATCTTTTTGATCCTCAAGAATCGCCTTTTTAAAATCTTTCGTGCCTTTCGCCCACCCACGACACATTTCAGCAAAACCAAGACGCCTCTGTTCCGAATCATCCGCGTTCAGATGACACAAATACGCATGGTAAAGCTCTCTGCCCTTTGGCTTGTCAGCCAGCCCACCTGCGGCCTCAAGGCAAGTATCGTAATTAACGAAAGCCCAGCGCTGATTCAAATGCCAAAGTTGATGAAAACTGCTCGCACCGT
>Ga0105054_10009897_pt1 | contig 12254 bp, 12 predicted proteins | sample BON02_FD_78091 | JGI IMG/M metagenome (GOLD analysis project Ga0105054, IMG submission 78091) | Freshwater microbial communities from Lake Bonney liftoff mats and glacier meltwater in Antarctica - BON-02 (megahit assembly) | ecosystem: Environmental > Aquatic > Freshwater > Ice > Glacier... | reverse complement strand
TCATTTTATTTATTTTATTGTCATATCTAATACTTGATTTTGTATGCTTGACGTTATCATTGGACGACACAAATGGAATTGCCAAATACGCACGCACAAACATACGGAGATACACACACACACGCACACACACAAAAAAAAAAGTAGAAAGAGTAGGAAAATAAAAGAAACAAAAGAGGAAAGAAAAAGAAGGGGGAGGTCAGGAAAGAAGAAAGACACAAAAAAAAATCACCAAAAGAAAAGAGCAAAAAAGGGGGGGGGGGAAAGAGGAAAATGAGAGGAAAAGGGGGGGAGGGAAAAAAGAGGGGAAAAAGAAAGAGGGAGGAGGATGGGTTTAGGTGGGTAAAGGAGCGTGGGTACTGAGGAGGGTAGGACCTCAGACTCATAACGCTAGATCGACATGAATGTTTTTCAGTTTTTTGTCACCTGCAAAAGGACAAACAACGCAAACGACGTCACTCATTGAAGCTGGGTAAAACAAGACAAGAGAGTTCCAAACGCAATTACTACATTATGTCTCCAAGAGTGATAAAAAAGCAATCATCATCATGGATGGCGAGGAACCTCAAAAGTTGAACAAAGATTCCGAATTTAGATGATAGAGGAGTGGTAATTTGCAATCTCAGTCGTCATCATTTGAAAAAAACTTATGTAGTAATATGAATACTACTACGGCAACCCTGCGTACCTAGAACCATTAGGTCTATTCACGATTCACACAACGTGTTTCTACAAATATATGTACGTATGTGTCTCTCCGGACGTCATAGGACCTAGAACCATAGGTCTATTCACGATTCACACAACTAGAACCATGACTTAACCTGAAAGAAAGAACTTCCTATCACAAACTTTCATGTCTCAGTTGTGACGCTGTAATTCAACAATTGTAAAAACTTATCAAATGTCATAGATTATGAATAGCTTGACTAGTATACAGATGATTTGGTGGTTTATGCATGTTGCACCTAGTAAACTCATTGTTTGGTGATGGACGCATTGCGGATTCACCCATCATTGATCTAACGATATATTGTTGACCTTACGTCGATTCACCATCAATTTATCCTGAATCCATCGTAAATATGGCCCCCCCCATCGTTGATCTAACGATATGTTGATGTTCCGCGGATCCACCGTCGACTTATAATATCCATTGTAAATATATCCTATACTGACTTGTTTAGTTCAGACAATTGTTGAAAGCAGTTTTAATAAAGTTACTTAAACTATTTCGGAATGTCAAATTTAATGTTTCAATGCATTTTCATCATGATTTTTACAGTCCATTTAATACTACAAGAAGTGAGCGCCTCAGGCCAATTTTGTGGTGTATGATCAATAGGCCTCAGTTGTTTTGTTTTTTTGTGTTCACAGTGGTCGCCACTCTGACGTGCGAACACCAACGCATGCCCATAAGTAGTTGGAGGTGACAACGCCACATGGCCATACAATGCGGGTCATAAGGTAGTCCCGCCGTGTAGACACGTGAAGAATGAGGACATTTCTTCACCTCCTCGATGTCCCCTAGCCTTCACCCGTGGTTTCAAGAAAACACTGGTCAAGTCCGTGACACAGGTGTTTCACTCACGTATTTCAAAAAGCCATATCTACAGATCCGAATTAGATTGGCTATAAAGTAGCCAGATTCGTTGCACAAGGTGCGCGTAAACGGAACGATTTTGCGATGTCACCTTTGAGACCAAACCAACAGCAGTGGGCAAAACAAAAATACTATTGGCCGGCCAAAGCTTAAAAAACGAAAAATTCATAAATTAAACCAATAAGACTCTGAACTGTAAAGTGTGAAAAAAGAATTGTATACTTCATCAATAAGACAGACTACCCATCAAGCTTCAGTCGAGAAATTTGGCCTGCAGCACATTTTGTTTGAGTGGTCTGGCCTACCGCGCTTTTTGTTTTCAAAAATGATCTTTCCTGCGGTGTATTTTTAACATTAAAACTCTTCTTCTTAATTATTCTCTGGTGTATTTGAATGCAAGTTTCTTATTCTGTCTACCAATTCATCGATAATGAAAATGATTCGAACTCCAATACTCAGTGATCACAACGACACAATTTGTTCAAAACATTAATGAAGAAAATATCAAATATCAAACCCTTTGTCCAACCAAACCTCATGAGATTCAAATCGCACCGAACCAATTCATTTCAATTTCAAACTTGACAGCTTATCACGAACAACATACGTCAACACACGTGACATAAAAACCACAATTCAAGGACTTGTCTCTATTCTTCGCCGTTTCCACGCCGTTTCTCCGCGCCTCCTCCTGAACCTCTGGCACAGTAACAATCCTGAGCCAATAGTCTCTTTTGTTGCGCATGCACCCCGTGGTGCGCATGCTCTTCGTAGTATGAATGCGAAGAATCATACTCGTCGGCTCGAGTCTGTGGATTCTGACCAAAACCATTTAAATGAAGCGCTTCTATTGACATAATCCCAGTCACTCGGCATGACCGTGACGGTGGAGAGCCAAAAACTTTGAAGAAGAGAGAGTCTTCCTCAGAGGTGTGTATGCGTGAGGTGTCAACTGAACAGCGATCAAGCACTTCGATTACTTTGTTTGGAAGGACACGTCAAAGCGTGTGGCTCGACTTTGTGACGATGCCAGTTGGCAAGAAGTGAGTGATTTATTGTGTACTAGAACACCTCTTTTTGAGGGAATTCAGCAAAAAAAATCGCGTATTAAAGGAACCTGGCCAACTGGTCGGAAGTATTTTCAAACGTCAAGTCGTCTCAGTACACAACACATAGTAAGTAAGGGGCCATCTTATACAACGGGTTCACTTTATCTTCTCCCCTCCCTTACAACCCCGATCTTGATTGATAGCTACTTAGCCTGGAGCTCGGAAAATCAAAGAGTCTTGCTTTCTTGCTTTCTTTAATTCTGAAATCCCGACGAAATCACTGAATAACAAGAGACAGGATCAGGACCTCCGCGTCCAATTAATTTGGCTGCAACCACCACCCACCGGAATGCAGTGGGTGCAGTGCTCCTCCAATGGCAGCCAGGTGAGTCTGATCCCCGTCCAGAGGCTTGCATGTCGAGGAAATTGGCAGGCGCGCAATACCAATATGATGCTCGGAATGTCGAGGGGCTGGCGGTGCGGATGGCGCTCACCACTTGGCGCACTAATCTCTTAGGGGTTACCTTTGAGACATATTGGGATCACGACAGTCTCAAATTTAAATTCAATCAGAAGGCGCTGTCTCACCACATTTGGCGGTTGTGTGAGTTCTTGGCTGCTTACAACTTCACGGAGATTAAATATGTGCCAGGGCCGGAAAGTGTGGTTCCGGACTTCTTGTCTAATGACAATGAACATGCTGATTCTTACAGATCAAGAAACGATCGCCTATTAATTCATCACATATTTGTATATTGGTTAGATGATCTCATTATTATTGGATTAAAAAATAAAGCCCATGAGAAAAAATTGCTTACAGTGAGCGTGCAGATACATCATTATGGACAGCCGTATTACACAGGTCTGCATAGTTGAGTTTGATGATTGCAAATAAATTTGGGGAAAAGAGTAAAACTCGTGAGTACCAAATTTGTAAACATTTGGTAGCTCAGATTGCACATCAGATCGATATACAGTCACTGTGGGAACGGATTAGACCACTTTGCCAAATACGCTTCGTTCCGGTCCGAAATTACCTAGCTAGGTAATTTCAGACCGGACCGAAGCCTATTTGGCAAAGTGGTCTAATCCGTTCCCACAAGATCGTAAAGGTCGCCAGTTCGAACTCTGCTCACTGCGAATCCCCGCGGGGGCCGGATGAAAGAGGGGGGGCAACATCCGTTCGAACTCCGCTCACTGCGTATCCTCACAGGGGCCGGCCGCAGCATAAGGGAGGAGCAAACACCAACCGTGGGAACGGACGGAAGCCCGCATGGGGATACGCCTGCTAGAGAGAGCCATGTGCGGTCGGTTGGTGGCGACCACGAATTACGAATTTGTGGAACGGATTAGACCACTTTGCCAAATACGCTTCGTTCCGGTCCGAAATTATCTAGCTAGGTAAATTTGGACCGGACCGAAGCCTATTTGGCAAAGTGGTCTAATCCGTTCCCATAGTCACATAATAGTGGTATTCGCATGACTAAAGCATGTCGATGTATGGGTGAGCATGGGGAAAGAGTAATCCCCATGAGTATTGGAAACACTTTGGAGCTCAGATTGCACATCATGTCGATAGACAGTCACAAAATAGAGGAATTTTGCATGACTAAAGCATGTCGATGGATGGGTAAGCACGGTAGCGAGCTGTTGGTTATTTAGAGCCGGCATGAACCAAGATCGAGTAAGAGGCGTCCCTCTCCTCATTAGGAATCAATGCGATGGACATCTACGGGTGACCCAAAATTTTGTGTTGCGTAGCATTTTAAACAACTTATATTGCAAGTTGCACTATTTATACAATGTTTTTTTGTTTTGGTTTAAACCACAAATTATTTGTCAATTAGTATAACAGCATAGGATGACATTTTGTTCTTGCATATTGTTTAGCAACATGCTTTGATTGCTGCTCAGTTTGGCTCATGCGACTAGAAATACCATTTGTAGCATTATCAATTGGCATTACAGCATATGATGGCATGTGTTTGTTGCGTATTGTTTAGCATGATGCTATCTTAATTTCTGCTCAGTTTTTCTCATGCAATTTGAGAATACCATTCTTAGATTGTCAATAGGCATCATAGAATCATATGACGTGGTATATTAAAGCATAGTGATGTATCCTTTATGTGATAGAGTCGAGCGCTGTTAGTGTTTGCAGAAATAATCTGGCTTCGTTTTCTTTAGGTGCACGCACTTCAAGCGCGGAGGCGCAATCAAACATTTGTAGAATTCGGGGCCAAACTAAATGTTCTGAGAGGTTAGTTACCAAATCGGCAATTAAATTGCTTGTTGCACAGTGAGCACTCAATTTGCATTTGATGTTGAAGAGTGCTCAACTTGTATTTGATATTGATAAGTTGTAATGGACATGGATGCTCTATTTGTATTTGTTATGGATGAGGTTGTTCAATTTGTAATGGTTATTGTTGAGCTTGTTGGAGGAAGTTTGCACTTTGTTTTGATTTGAACTATTGCTTGATTTTGGTAGCAGGCAGTGCTTGATTTTGCTCTTGCGCTCGAGTTGAAGTTGGCGCTAGACTTGAGGTAGTGCTTGAGTTGAAGTTGCGCTAGACTTGAGGCAGTTCTTGTGTTGATAGTGGTAGTTGGTTTGACGATGTGTTTGACGATGACACTTGCTGATGAGCCACTCTCCTCCTCATGATCAAAGTGCATGATCAAAGTGCATGTTGCTTATCTTGAGTTCGGGATTTTATGATATGTACTTGATTTGATGCGTGTTGTAGTTTCACACAAAAAATTATGCAGTTTGTGCTATCAATAGCAAGCATTTTCATGTGATTTGTGCAGTCAGTCCGCGTATTCATGTCTGCGTGGGTACACAAAGAAAGAGTTTGCGCCAAACGCATTGTATGTTAGGATAGGTTCAGGCAGGGAAAACAAAGTACGTGTTCTAGTTTTTATTTAAAAAGACTCAGTACGTATTGTTTCTGTCATGCACAATCGTCCAAGTTTCGACCACACATCTGAGTTGCTGTTGCCCGAGTTTAGGCACGATGTAGGTGCTTATTCCAATACATTCCCCATAGTCGATGAGACGGAGGTATTAGAAGCGCTGGCGTTTGAGTTGCTGGTAGTTCTTGCATTCTTGGCAGAGTCTCCTTGTTTCCCTTGTCCAGCGTTACGTTTGTAGCCATTTCCGCGACCACCTTTGGTGTTGTTGCGTCCTTTGTTTGATTGGCTGCTGAGCATGTTCTAGTTCCATGCTTTTATAGCCATCATGGCAGTAGTGGCTGCTGAGCATGTTCGAGTTCCATGCTTTTACAGCCATCATGGCAGTAGTACCCTTGATTGGGGGGCTATAATTCTATGTAGTCAAATCCATGGGAATTTGAGTTCTCGGGTTTTAGACGGAATCGAACCGACGACCTAGGGATTAACAGTCCCTCGCTCTGACCAACCGAGCCACGCTTGCACGTGAGGTCGACTTGAGTCCTTGATATCTCATGAGGGCTGAAGCATTCGGTACAAGCGAAGGCCGACGAATGTTGGATTGAGTAGGTCGTGTTTTGAGTGCGTTGTTAGAACTTTAGCGTCGGTTCAATTCCGTCTAAAATCTGAGAACTCAAATTTCCATGGATTTGATCTACATAGACCCTCATTCAAGGGTACTAAACTACTGATGAAAGTAATAAAAGCAACCGTCATCATCATATAGGTGTCGAGCTTCTTCAGGTAGCGATCAAGGTCGGGCGAGTTGCCAGTCATGCCAGTCATCCACGTATTGGATGATTGATGAGAAGGAGAGAGGGTGCGCGATGTAAGGATTGACTTCTGATTTCGTAATTGCACCAGTCAATTTGGTGACGAGAGCGACCTCATGGGCTCCGGCGGAGGGTGAATCTTGAAGACTTTGTGCCACTTGATGACGTTGTCGTTCCGGTTCTTGTACCGGAGGTAGGTCTCTTTCTTAGCTTCGGGTTAGCCGGGAAAGGAGCATACGAGCGAGGTAAGACTGTCGAGTTCATTGTTGAGAGTGTCGGCTGAGGCCTGGTTGAACTTGTCGCAGAATACCCACAGAAGGAACGTCGCCACTGTGTACTTTTCATCAGCCTTTGGTGGGATCATCGGAGTCATGCTGATACGATGAGCCGACATCGTATCAGCATAGTCTGCAATACGATGTCTAGGACGAGTCCGCTGAGGTTGAAGTGAAGCTGTTTGTATAATTTGCTGTGACAGTTGCGGTGAGATATGGGGTCGAGGGGGGGGAAGATATCCATGTTCATTTGGTGGGATCATCGGAGTCATGCTGATACGATGAGCCGACATCATATCAGCATAGTCGGCAATACGATGTCTAGGACGAGTCCGCTGAGGTTGGTGTGAAGCTGTTCGTGTAATTTGCTCTGACAGTTGCGGTGAGATATGGGGTCGAGGGGGGGGAAGATATCCACTTTCATTTCGCTGCGTCCTCCAGGTCCTTCGCATTCACGAGGAAGAAGCCACAGCAGGTTGTCACTTCTTGATGTACTCTCCCTTCACGAGGCTGGTAGCCTTGTGGGATCATCGGAGTCATGCTGATACGATGAGCCGACATCGTATCAGCATAGTTGGCAATACGATGTCTAGGACGAGTCCGCTGAGGTTAAAGTGAAGCTGTTCGTATAATTTGCTGTGACAGTTGCGGTGAGATATGGGGTCGAGGGGGGGGAAGATTCGGTGAGATATGGGGTCGAGGGGGGGGAAGATATCCATGTTCATTTCGCTGCGTCCTCCAGGTCCTTCGCGTTCACGAGGAAGAAGCCACAGCAGGTTGTCACTTCTTGATGTCCTCTCCCTTCACGAGGGTGGTAGCCGCCTAGATGGTGAGGTCTACCATCCGTGTGCAGCTTCAGACCATATGGCTGCAGCTCAGGTCCGTTTGGGACACCTATTGGAGAAGCGCTCCATTCTGTCAACCATGAGTGTTGGGGACAAGGTGTGGTTGAATTCTCAACACACGCCAGTGGATATTCCGTACAAGCTCACGTCCCGGTGGTTCGGGCCATTCGAGGTGGTGGCAGTGCATGGCGCGCAGATCACATTGGACTTGCCTGAGACGTTTGGTAAGGCACATCGGCAGGTGAATATTCCACGCCTAAATTTCTTCGAAGTACAAGATGCGTGTTCTGGGGAGTCGGATCCGCGTCCGACACCTCTAGTGGACGTCACACGTTATGAGGTCAACTGGATCTCAAATGTCTGCACTCACAAGGGCCAGCGCCAATTGTGGGTGGAATGGAAGGGCAACAATTAATAGCACAATTGTTGGGTGCATCGCGATGTGCTCATGGCGGATGTGCCAGCTTTGGTGGCGGCCTTCGACACATGCCCGTCGACCTTTCAGGCAATCGCGGCGGCGCTCAAGCGCGCCACTACTGGGTACAAGTCTGTGGTACCAGTGGTAAACCCAGTACGGCGCGTGAGCACGCGTAATCGGGGGATAGTATAATTACAAGTGTAGGTCCTCTTAGGTGGTTTTGGGGCAAGGACTCGTGTAGGTATACTTTCGCAGTAGGACATGAGTGATGTTGCTGTGAAATTCTGTGGACAATCCCTGGTTTTACCACGGTTTGTCCACGGCTGAAATGCAAAGTGTTGAAGGTTTCGGGTGCCAGTGTGTGAATGTAACAAGTGACTATCAAGGAGAAGTCATTTGTGAAAGCCCACAGTAAGAGATTGATGCCACACATCAACTTTCCAGTTCAATATTATTCCACAAAGAATCAATTTTATTGCGCCAGCTTTAGCTTGCCTCATACTTACCTCAGCAGCCCTGTTATTCCAGAAAGCCAGCCTCACAAACGCTCAGTCAACCAAAAGGTCCTCCTTGAAGGTTTAATCATAATAAACAAATTTATCTTTCAAGTTTAGGCAAGGCACAAGGACAAGAGCATGGGATGGGTAGATCCACTGTGCCGGCGTCGATGTGCATCAGAAAAATACACTTGTCAAATAGTAATATGCACTCTTAAGAAATCACTATAGTAATTTCCAATCCCACAGTAATTTACAAAAAAAATTCAAAATCACTTCTTTTTAATATTCACAGATGACTTTTGTAATTTGTTAGTCAATTCGAAATCATTGTTATTTTACAAGTTACTATTGTGCACAATGTTGGTGGGCTGGCATGTATCCTCGGGCTAACCAATACCCACAATTAATCTCCCTAACTACCAAGAAACGTAGGGCCCAGGGATCAATGGTGCCCCCCCACTAGGGTAGGAAAGGCATCAAATAGGCCTAATGTCCTCTCAAGCATTGCTCGTCAAAATTGTGACTTAGATACTCTTCAGGCAATGCACCTTTAGCAAAAGCCATCAAACAACCGTCTTGGCAGCAGATCACAGACCAGCGCACTAAAAAACGATGGAGACCTAGACCACGCGCATACAATGGGTATGGGTCGTACCAGAGTCGGGGGAAGTACTGACGCATTATCATCAGGGGAAGTCCCTATTAGAGACTGCGCAAGAGGCTGTAGCAATCGCGCCCAAATGTGCACACAACTGAGCTCAATAGATTTGGAAGCAAAGACATTTTTTGAGCGTTTGTATTTGGTTCTAGGATTGCGCAAGATTGCACCTTGAGTCAACTGTTCCTATGCACCCACAATTCCAACCATTCACCCAACAACGATTTCACTATTTGTTTGTTGTTGGAGAGAAATTCCTTGTGGACCAGTGTTTTTCCAATCACCAACTGGCTTTAACGCTGGACAGTTCTCACAGTCGTTGTCTCCTTTTTTTTTTTGAAAATCAAGTAATTCTATTGTAAACAATCATTCCAAACATAAATTTACTGGTTGTGGTCATGCCTGAGTGTAGACCCGTAATTCGTAAGACATATATATATATATACATACTATATATACATATATATATATATGTTGGGACTATACAGAACAAGCACACCCAAATGGACGGAAGACAAGATGGGTAGGGAGACGTACCAGCGGGTCGCATGCAGTTATAGTGTACTTGGTGACACAGACAGAGATTCACAGATATATCATGTCCCAGGTATGAGATCACGGAGAGAAAGCAAACTAGACAGTATGAAGAGTAAATCTAAGGGTACAACGAACAAGGCGCCAACCTGTGCGATGCCAATGCACGCCCCACAGACGAGCTCTTCTTGGCGAGGGATGGGGGAGGTGAGCAGGTCGTGTGAAGTGGGGTGTGGAGGAAGGGTATAGTCATTGCTATTTTGAAAGCTTGCTATGAGTTGGGTTGGAAAGGTGAGTGTGACTGTAGAAGATGAGTGGGTCACATGTTCGTGTAAGGTCGCCCGTCTTTAGCGGCGGTTGGAGCGAGGCCAAGTTGCGCGCCCGGGACAGGCAAGTTCACAGCAAAAGTTACAAATGGCTATATGTGGCTTCACGCGCCGAGCTGGGAGACAGGACAAAGCAAGAAGGGAAAGAAAGCAAGAAAGCAATGGCTACTCACGGTAGACAAAAGCAATGGCTACTCATGGTGTTGACACATATTATAGGGTGTAATTGGTTCTCTCAGCCCGTTTACGTTCAGATTTTGTTGGGGGTGGCCTACTTTGACGAGGCGGGCGTTTCTTCATTGTCTTGGCCAGGGATTCTGGTGCAAATGTGAGTTCTGTCGACAAGTCCTCCGTGATCACTTTGTTTTGGGGGGTCGATTTTCCCCGCCGAACAGTTCACAATGTTTGTGGGCTGGATGCATCCTTGAATCCTCGGGCTAACATGTCCTGAAATCTAGTCTTTCTAACTACCAAGGAACGGAGCGCCCGTTGCAACGGTGAACCCCCACTAGGGTAGGTAAGGCACCACAGGATTGGCGTCATCCAAGCAAAGCCCGTTCAGAGTGTGATTCGGGATGCTCTTCAGGCAGTTGGTTTCTTTTTCTTCTTTCTTGTTTCTTGGTTGGCGAATACCCAATTTAATCAATGGACTAAGTGGGAGGTGAGGACCAAAGTAATCGCGTAGGACACACGAAACTGTCCTGGATCGTTACCGACCTAGTTTATGGCCGACCCGCTGGGTAACAATAGTTCACAATGTTTGAGGGCCTTCTTTTCTTTCTTTCTTTTTTGGGTGGCGAACACCCAACTTAATCACTGGACTGAGCGTGTTGTGAGCATTTGATTCATCACGGGGGTCCCAAGAAACTAGGCTGTTGCCGACCCAATTTATGACCGACTCCATGGTGGGCCCGGGTAATCACAATTCACAATGTTTGTGGGATGTCACAATATTTGTGGGCTGGCATGCATCCTCAGGCTTTGATTGATGTTGCTTTTATTACTTCGTAAGAAATAGTCTACTAGCTTTGCTGGAAGCTCTATGTGCTTAATAGGTCCCAACAATCAATTCTTCCTAATTACCAAGAACATAGTGCCCGTTGCATGCCCCCCCCCACTAGGGTAGGAAAGGCACCCTGGGATTCTGCAACCTTTTTTTCTTTCTTTGGTGGCAAATCCCCATCTTAATCACCGGCCTAAGTGGGTTCATTTTGGGGGTTCTTTGAGAGTAGAGTTTTTATTGAAATCTGTTAGTTCCTTTCTTTCTTTTCTTTCTTTCTTTCTTGGGTGGCGAATACTTAACTTAATCACTGGACTAAGTGGATGTTGCGCATCCGATTAATCACGTCACACCCAAGCAATTGTCCCGAACCGTTACAATCCTAGCTTAAGGCCCACACACTGGGTGAAAATAGTGGGTAAAAATAGTTCACAATGTTTGTGGGCTGGTATGCATCCTCGGGCTAACAAGTTCTCACAACCAAGTCTCCCTAACTACCAAAAAGCGTAGCGCCCAAGGAATGGTGGATTTTGGGACTAAGTCCTGATGGGTACTCTGTCCTATTGATACAGTATATAATTTGTTTTCCACAAATGACAGCTAAGAATCTTCTTCTTTTAATTAATTAATTCATTAATAAATTAATTCATTAATGAAATAATTAATCAATCTTTGGCCGGCCTCACCCAAGGAATGATTTGGGGGGTCACGGGGTTTTCCGCCAAATGAGAAGCTTGAATTGTGCTGGGGTAATCTTGGTTGCTTCAAGATGAGCACGAAAAATCAATCGAAGTTTGGACAAGCGAACATAGAGTGTTAACGTTCGGCCTTAGTAACTAATTCCTACAATCATTCTCCCTAAATACCAAGAAAAGCAGCGCCCAGGGAATGGTGCCCCCCCACTTGGGCAGGAAAGAGACCAAGTCATCATAGTGTCCTTCAAGCAGTGCTCGTCAAGATTATGACTGAGATACCTTTGGCAATGTGCCTTTGGTGAACTATGAAACAACCGTCTTGGCAGCAGACCAGCCCACTAAAAGGACGGAGATCTAGACCACCCTTGAAGAAAATGTTTGTTTGTTTGTTTGTTTGTTTGTTTGTTTGTTTGTTGGTGAAATAAAACCCGAAAAACTATACTCTGCCTCCTCTAGTGGCCGACAAAATTGGAGATTTGACAAAATTGGAGATTCTGGTGTAAAACGAGTCGATAATGAGTATATGAGGACCTAGCCCTCCTCACATTCTACAGATTCACTTACTGCACCAAGTTGCCACAAGCACTTCTTCCCATGTTCCTCTTCGGCGCCGTGGAATAATTATC
>Ga0105054_10009896_pt1 | contig 12254 bp, 10 predicted proteins | sample BON02_FD_78091 | JGI IMG/M metagenome (GOLD analysis project Ga0105054, IMG submission 78091) | Freshwater microbial communities from Lake Bonney liftoff mats and glacier meltwater in Antarctica - BON-02 (megahit assembly) | ecosystem: Environmental > Aquatic > Freshwater > Ice > Glacier... | reverse complement strand
GTAGTAGTAGTAGTAGTAGTAGTAGTAGTAGTAGTAGTAGTAGTAGTAGTAGTAGTAGTAGTAGTAGTAGTAGTAGTAGTAGTAGTAGTAGTAGTAGTAGTAGTAGTAGTAGTAGTATAAGTATAGTAGTAGTAGTTAGAACCAGTACTAGTACTAGTACGGGATAGGGGGCTGTCCTCACCTCTCCGCCGAGTACCGCTTTCGCCCCCAGGAAGGCTGCGCTAGCGGCGATCGCCTCAGCCTCCCGCCTGGGAATGTCGCCACAGAGCACCAGACGGAACTTCACGCCACCGCTTCCCGCGCTCTTTCCCGCGCCCGTTCCCGCGCCCGTTCCCGCGCCCGTTCCCGCGCATTTGCCCGCGTCCTTTCCCACGCCCTTTCCCGCGCCCGTTCCCGCGCCTTTTCCCACGCCCTTTCCCGCGCTTTTTCCCGCGCCCTTTGCCGCGCCACTTCCCGCGTCCTTTCCCGCGTCTTTGCCCGCGTCCTTTCCCGCGCCCGTTCCCGCTCCCTTTCCCGCGTCCTTTTCCGCGCCTTTTCCCGCGCACCTGCCCGCGTCCTTTCCCGCGTCCTTTTCCGCGTCTTTTATGTCCGGCGCCGCCCTTGCGCGCTTGGCCGCGGGGCGCCGGGGCTGGGGCGCCGCCCGCGCTGTCGCGGCGGCCTTTGCTAGCGTCGCCTTGGTGGGCTGATTGTCGGTCGACTTCCTCCCGCCGCGTCCCCCCTCGCGGCCCGTCACAGCCGCAGCACCTCCTGTTGCTGGGTCACCCTCCTCAGGAACCTCATTTTCTCGCGCTGCCTTCTTCTTCTTCCGCCCCGCCGGTTCCCGCGGCGCCGTGGCCACAGTGCGTCCGGCTTCGCCGGCCAAGGACGGCTCAGGTGCGCCCGTTCCACCTGCGAGGAGGGAGAGGTTATGTGCAAGGTAGGCGGCGCCAGTCGGCGGACATAAAGGGCGATGTCTGCAGCTCTACACTCAACAGATTTCCTGTCACCTGGCACAGTGGTCGCGCTCATTCAAAAATGTGGTTAAAGGGCGATGTGGACATCTGACGCCGCTTACCTTGCACAGTTTGCATCTATATATAGAAGATCTAGATCGCGTTCTAGATGTATACCGAGGTAGCTTCACAGTTTGATTTAGTATAACAGCGCTTAATAACAGCGCTTAACAGCGCGTCCGGCTTCGACGGCCGAGGACGGCTCAGGTGCGCCCGTTGCACCTGCGAGAAGGGAGAAGGGGCGACACGTCCGTTGCAAAGAAGCCCTCGTCCCCCGAGCGCCACCAGAAGCCCTTCTTACCTGCTTTTTTTGTTAAGACAGGTCGAGTTCGACGGGGGGGAGGGCGCATGCCGCATGTTGTTGTACAGGGGGGGTGGGGGGGGTCCGGAGCCTCTGAGCCGCACGGCCAGACGCTCCCCTTTACGCTCCTTCCAACCGCACGCGGCTAGGCACGCCCCCCCCCCGGCTCGCTAGCCGCTCACGCGATTGGAAGAGAAAGAGAGAGACGAGAGAGAGAGAGGGGTTTGCATCTATATATAGAAGATCTAGATCTCGTTCTAGATGTATACGAGGTAGCTTCACAGTTTGATTCAGCCGCCGCCACTACTACTACTACTGCTGCTACTGCTACTACTTCTACTACTACTACGACTAGTTCTACTACTACTACTACTACTACTACTACTACTACTACTACTACCACTACCACCACCACCACCACCACCACCACTAGTACTAGTACTAGTACTCGTAGTAGTCTAGTACTAGTACTACTACTACTACTACTACAACAATAACTACTAGTACTAGTACTACTAGTACTAGTACTAGTACTACTCTAGTACTACTACTGCTGCTGCTGCTACTGCTGCTGCTGCTGCTGCTGCTGCTGCTACTACTACTACTACTACTACTACTACTACTACTACTACTACTACTACTACCACCACCACTACTACCACTACTACCACTACTACTACTACTACTTCTACTACGTCTACTACTACTACTTCTACTATCTACTACTACTACTACTACTACTACTACTACTACTACTACTACTACTACTACTACTACTACTGCTCCTACTCCTATTCATACTCCTACTCCTACTCCCACTCCTACTCCTACTACTACCACCACCACCACCACAACCACCACCACTACTAGCACTAGCCCTAGTACTAGTACTTCTACTACTACTGGCATCATCGCCCCCGTCCGCACCGTGATCCGCCACAGCAGCGGCATCGGCCTTGCGCTTCCGCGTCTTGTTCATCGCGCCAACGGCCGCTGCCGGCTCCGTGTCCACCGGAGCGACGACGCCAGCCCCCGCGACGCCATCCGCCGAACAGGCCCCCGCCGCGCGATGAAGGTCGTCGCCGCTCCCCTGCTCAGTGCGCCGGAGAGCCGTGGAGGCCCCCGCGGTATCCTCCTCGCCCCCCGCGGTATCCTCCGGGCCCACTGCGGTATCCTCTTCGCCCCCCGCGGTATTCTCCTCCGAGGCTCCATCGGCATCTCCAGAGGCTGGCGCGGCATCCGCAGCCTCGGCCACGCGCGCGTCTCCCAACGCCCCAGCGCCACCCGGGGCCACAGACACGCCGATCCCCAGCCCAGCCGCGTGTGATAATGTCGTCGCGCCTGGGATTCCAATGCTCTCGGGGAGAGGCTGCGGAGCCCCAATCAGGCTTCCGTGCTGTCTCAAGACCTCCACTTCGGTCAGGATGAGCGCCCGCTTGTCCCCCACTGCGACGCGTTCGCAGCCGCGCAGCTCAACCACCGAGTAGAGTCGCAAGGTGCCGCTCTCCACCAGCGAGCTAAGTTTCGTCGCGAGCATGCCATTGACGGAGTGCGATCCGTCGGAGATGGTGACCCGGTAGCGCACGAGGCCCCCGCCGCGCGACGCGCCGACCTGCGTCATCGCGGTCAACTGCACGCACACGGGGGCCGTGAGGCCGAGCGAGTCGCTGGCGGAGAGGGCGCGGACGCAGCCCGAGGAGAGGGGCGGCGGCGCGGCGGCGCGTCCGGCGGCGGTGGTGGCGGCGGGGCTCGAACCCTCGTCAGCGGATCCGGATCCAGCCGGCGAGGAGGCATCCTGCAGCAGCCCCTTGCTCGCCGCCGCCCCAGCCCGCTCGAGCGCAGGCGCGGTGCGGCTTGTCTCGAGAGTCTCACGCCGCGCGGGTTCCGCCTCGGCCGCCGCGTCCACCGCGGCGTCAGAGGCGTTCGGCGCGGCCTCGGATGAGGGCTGCGGTGGCGGTGCCACCACCTCCTCCTCCGATGAAAGAATCTCGACTGCCGCCTCCACGCTGCCGGCAGCCTTGGTGAGCGCCGCGCGAGCAGCGCCGCCCTCGAAGCCCATCTCGGCGAGCAAACGGAGAGACGCTTCAAACTCGGGCGACGAGCGCCGCGACCGGCGGGCCTCTTCCTCCGGCGCGACAGCCGGCCGCGATTGGCGGGCCTCTTCTGCTGCCGCTTGTGGAATGCTGGCGAAGGCCGCCTTCATTGTCGGCTGCCGGCGCTCGGCTGCCCCGCCGCGAGGCGATGGTGCGACCTTAGACTTAAGCACCGAGGGCGCGGCCGAGCGTCGCATTTCCTACCTTTTCCGCAAGTTTTCCGTCGGAACTGTCGACAGTTGGCGGGAAAAAGGGCGTTATATATACGAGGGGGCGGGGCGGGGCGAAAGGGGGGGGGGGACGGGGCGCGGGAGATGCTGCAGGAGACGGGACAGATATGAGAGGGGAGAGGACCGGAACGGTGGCTGCAAGACGGGCGCGCGCGGCTGGCGGGACGCGGGGGATCGCTCGAGTGACGACGGTGCAGGTGGCGGCGACGACGGCGGCGGCGTCGGCGACGGCGACGGGCGTCGTGCGTGCAGACAGGTGCAGGAAACGTCGGTGGTTCAGTACGACGGACGGGTACGGGGACGGGGACGACTAAGTAAGCGCCACCGGGGTGCCTCGTCCTAGTGTGTTAGGCTGTGTTCTGAGAACGATAGTGTGAAAAAGGCCTGCTATAAATTCTTGGATGTTCTGTAGCATATAGCATATAGCATCTATAGCATCGGGGGATGCTATACATGCTATATAGTATATACTACACTATAGTACTACACTCTGTCCTAGATGCAAATTTTGGTATTTGAACTCATAGTTTTTAGTATTTGGGCCCGGCCGGGGCGTGGGCTAGCAGCCAGCACCAGCACCAGTAATCGGGTCATCAATCAACTCAAACTCAAAGTTGTTCGTCAAATATCAGAAAAAGTAGAGCTATGCTATATAGTACTGTAGCATCTGATGGAGGCTATATAGCATTGTAGCATGCTATAAAGTATGCTACAGAACAACCAAGTATAAATTACTATATATATATAATAAAAAAAACGTTGTTAGTTGTTAGACGTCGTGTTAGTTAGTTAGCTTGGAGAGAAAGAAACCGCAGCCGCAGAAGCAGGCAGAGAGGGGTACTACGAGTACGAGTATGCGCGTAGTACGACAGTTGTTATTCAGTTTACGTACGAGAGTCGTATATATATAGGTATAGTAATAATATAATATATATATACACAAGTACAAGGGAGCGGTACCGAAATGTATTAGATTAGATTCGGGAGTCGGTATTAGGATTAAATTGGTAATTGGTATTAGCAGGTATTAGTATTTTAGCAGGTATGAGCAGGTATTAGATATTAGATATTAGTGTGGTATTAGCAGGTATTACTATTAGCAAGTGTTGGTATTAGTATTAGCAGTAGCAGGTATTAGCAGGTATGTATTAGCGAAAAAGTGATGCTAATATTGCTAATACTCGCTCATACTCATACTAATACTTGCTAATACTAAATACTTAAACTAATACCTGCTAATACCTGCACTAATACCCCCCAAAAATCACTAATACCAGTGGCCAGTGGTATTAGTCGTGATATTAGTGATTTTTTTTTGGTATTAATGCAGGTATTAGGGTATTAGCAGGTATTATAGTATTAGCAGTAATTTAGCAGGTATTAGCGAGTATTTTAGCGAGTATTAGCAGAAATTTTTCTCTAATAACGAATACCTGCTACTGATACCTACTGCTAATACTAATACCTGCTAATACCTGCTAATACCACACTAATACCTCGGGTTAACCCTAACCCTAAGAGCTAAGATCGTAAGGGGACCCTTAACCTGAATGCCAATGCAGCCAACCTACACACGCTTCCGCTTCCGCAGCCCACATACCACACATAAATTTCAAATTTCGTCTATCTCTCTATCTACGTACTACATATTGTATATAGTACTACTATTACTGTATACATATACAAGTAGAAGAAGCAGCGGAGAAGTCGTCGCACATGCAAATGACACAAGCCAATGATCAATGATATCATCAAATATCAAAATAAAAAACAATAACAAGGAACAAACCAGAACACTACAATAAAATAACACCTCGAGTCAACCCGATCAATAACTACAACTACAATAGAATAACACCTTACACCCAATGAGCCACTCGCCGCTCGCCACATACACCCCTGGCTGGCCCCAGGCGGTCACGCCTCGGGCACCGGCTCGAGTGCACGCAGGTTGAGCTCGAGCGGGGCGGTCCACTGCACGCGCCCCGACTTGCGGTGCGAGTAGAAGACGCGGCCGTCGGAGGCGGTGTGCTGGCACCAGCCCGCGCTCAGGCGGCGCGTCGCGCCCTCGACAGCGTAGGTGCTGCGTCGCGTGCTGCCCGACGCCTCGTCGAGGCGCGCGCGCGTAGACGCGACGGCGTAGGCCGCGCCGAGGCACGTCGCCGCCAGCGCGAGCATCGCCAGCGCCAGCGCGAGCGAGAGGGCGCCCTCGTGGCATGCGGCGTGCGGCGCATCATGGTGCCCGCTGCGATGCCCCTCCCCCGTAAGGTCCCCGTGGCGGTGACCCACGCCATCGCTCGGGCTAAACCCCGACATGGGCGGTGCGTACATGGCGCGCAACGCGAGCAGCATCGACACGCAGACGGCGATCGGCGCAACAAGCATGTTGAGCTCCTTCGCGCTCACCAGGGAGCTGCGATGTTGCCGCATATGACCGTGAAGCGTGTAGCAGCCTGTAGGTTGGGGGTACGCAATCGGTGAGTACGGTGGGTTTCGTGGCCAGGTGTGGCGCTTGGACGCGCAGGGAGAAGCAATACAAACGTAAGGGGCGAGAGCGCACCGGCAATGGCGCCCCAGCATAGCACGGGCAGGGCGAGCCACAGGCCCAACCGCGACAAGAGGGGGGTTAACCCGGCAGGCCCTTCGCCGACGCCGCTGTCACTGGCGAACAACGCGCCGAACAGCGCGATGCCGGCGGTGCTGACTCCCAACTGCATCAGCACGATCCATCCGGTGAACCGCTCGCACGAGGTCGGGGCACCCAGGCTGGTCCGCCGGCGCGGCATTGGCTCTTGGGAGCCGCTGACCGAAGAGCCCGGCGACGTTGCCTGGCTCATTGCTAAGGCCGTTGTAGATCCTGACTTTCGAAACGCGGTAAGGTGCCCGCCGAATCGAATATCGGCGCCTTGTTCTATTTTGGGACCAGTTTCAAACGCTTCGGCGTTCAGCGGCGGGCGCGGGAAAATTTGGCCGGCGCGGGCGCGGGCCAGGGGCATGATGGGATGATGGGTAACGGTAAGGGGGTGTTAACCCGTCTTTCCTTACGAGTAGTAACGGGTAACCCCGTAACCCGTAACAGGCTTGAACGCTGCTGCTGTTGTTGTTGTGGGGGAAGTGTAGGGGGGGGGGGTATTTTATCGTCGTCAGGCACAAGCATGAGTGAGGCTTTTATTTTTTTTTATTTTTTTTATTTTTATTATTATTACCCCTCAGGCCTGGTCTTGGCCTGGCCTTTACAAGTACAAGATAAAGCTATATAAGATATTCGTTCGTTCACTCTCTGTGCACTTTAAAGTTTTGTTATTGACTAGCACTAGTCAACCATCCCTTGATTGCCCCCCCTGCTCCATCTGCATTGCTCAAACGATTGATTGCAGTACTACAGTATTGCATGACGTACTGACTAATACGCAATAGTATAGGACCCCCACCGCCCGACCGCCCCCCTTGTGTATGCCATGATGCGCACCATACACATACAATATTGGCAGGGGCAATATTGTGCGAAGGCCAAGCCGCCGAGCCTGGTCACATCTCCGCGCCTGGACGCCTAGACAGCGCAAAAAATTATTATTATATAAAAGGTTTAGCCCGAAAGTGTCGAGCTCCGTACAGATAATTATCCTGCCATATGTGGGGTTGTGGGGTGGTTGTTTGTTGTTTTTATAATAATATAAATTATATATTATATATATATATACCACGTGCATAGTAGTACACGTACCACGTACCACTCTACCACTGACCACTGCTGCCAATGCGCCAATGCACCACGCACTACAATGCCACGTCTTGTTTTCTTGTTCTTGCGCGGGGAGGAAAGGGAAAGGGAAAGTCTTTGTCTTTGCGACAACTAGTTAGTAATATAAGCACATGCCACATACAACACACTCCCCATATATAGCATGCGCTGAAATATGAATATGCAATCTCACTAATAACAATAAGAGCACCCCCCCTAAGTTACCCTAAGAGGGAGAAGGATCCCGCGTACGCTGCTACTGTACCAGCCGCTAGCATCAAACACGCATGAAGCCACGCCGCAAGCCGTCAGGCCCTCCGTGCTCAGGGGCTGGATCCCGCCGCGTCACCCCGCTCCGAGCCCTGTCGCGCTCCAAAAGCCTCGGAGACATCCTCCTCGGCCTCCTCGACGGCCTCGGACACCTCCTCCTCGACCGCATGCGCGCCCTCCCCCCAGGACGCGTCGTGCGCCTGGAACGGCGACGCCGGTAGCTCGGGCGTGAGCGCGGGGGTGGCGGCGGCGGCGACTGCGGCATGCGCGGCCGCGGCGGCGTTTGCAACGGTGGTAGTGGTGGTAGCGGCGGCGGCGTGGGCGGCGTTGGCGGAAACGGCGTTGGCGGCAGCGGTAGTGGTGGTTGCAGCGGCTTCAGCGGCGGCTTCCACCGGGAGCGCAACGGCGTCGAGGCCGAGCGGCGCGGGAATGCGGCCGCCGTTGTCGAGGTTGTGGTAATCGGCCTTGTTATCCTTATCGAGTTGATGGAACCGGTTGATCGCGTTGATCGTCGGGTTGGTCGTCGCCTGGCCCACGCGCCCAGCGGTCGCAAAGTCGAACACCGTCTCCACCCCGGCGGCGTTGTACTTGGCCCCGCTGATTCCGTCCATCACCATGTACTGCGTGGGGTGCGCTGGCTCAGCCGGCTCACCATCCACTTTTTCGGCTGCCGCGACCACCGGCCCACCGAGGTACCCACTTTCTAACGAGAGGGGGTCGCCTTCCGCCGGGTTATCACGAGCCATGAAGACGTTGTGCGAAGGGATGTGCTCGATGCCGGAGTAATCGAGTCGCCGCTCGGTCTCGTGAGCTGGCGCCATTAAGCCATCGGCGCCAGCGGCAAGCGGACTACTGCTCGGCCCACCCCGGTCGACGGGCTGCGCCGCGGGTGGCGGGACCGGCGCGCCGTGCGCCAGGGCCAGTGCCGCAAATGCTGCAGCTTTCGTCGACATTGATGTGCTCGGGAAATGCCTTACCTTGTTTGGAATTCACGTGAATAATTGCAGCAGCTACCACGTCGGTACATCTGCAGGGGAAAGGCAGAAGCCAGGCGGGCGAGGCCGACTCCTTCGTCTCAGGCCGCACGCAACAGTTCTTCGAAGCAGTAATGTATGACTCCAACTGCACAAGGTACGTTATACGAGTCTGTCAGATCATCAGGGTTACCGCAACTAGACACCTTTGGCAACGGGAGTCGCGAACGTGGTAAGCGATGCGTGGCACCTAGGGCCTAGGGCCTAGGGACGCGCTTTCGCGGGCGCACTCTCTAGCAGCTCCTTATTTTACAGAGTACCTGGTACTGTTAGCTTACGTTTTTTTTTTTTTTAAATGGTTAATAGAAGAAGCGACACCGACTTAGGGTCAACTAGTACTCTATGTTGGTCATAAAATCATTTCATGTGAAGAACGGCTGCCCCGACCATTTGTTGCCACTACGGGCTTTCCGTCGCTGATCATGGCGCCGATCGTGACAATATGCCTACCTTCAGTCTTGAAAATCGGCGGAGGCAGCTCGGTGGAGCTGCCCGTCGTGCTCGCCCAGCTTGGGCTGAAGCGGTGCGATTGCTTTACGTAGCTGCTCTCGACACTGGCAAAGTAGACCGGCGCGCTCATTTAGCCTCTCCTCCCTCCTCCCAGCCCGATGATCGTCACCGACGCCTTCATCGCGAGCTCCGGTCTGCTCGAGCCCATCCTGCAGGCCCTCGCGACGGGCGGCTTCACTCCGCTCGTCTTTACTGGCTGTGTGCCCGACCCCACGACCGACTCCGTCGAGGAGGGACTAACCGTCTGGCGTGCCGTCAGCGCCGGCTGCCCGGGCCGCGCGCCTGACGTGATCGTCGGCATTGGCGGCGGTTCCTCGATCGACTCCGCAAAGGCGATCGCCATGCTCGCAGTCGCGGGCGGCCAAATGTCAGATTACAAGGTGTGCATCCCGCCGGCATCCACACGCTGCCCCAACCAACATTGTGCACACCGCCGTGCCCCACACATGTAATGCGTCCACCCTACTTATCTCACGCCCCCAAACCACCGGTATTGTTCCTCGCAGGTGCCCGCCGTCGCGCCGATGGGGCTCCCTGTGGTGGCGGTGCCCACGACCGCAGGTGAGTTTGCGCGCCCCCCTGTATTCGCGGGTAGCAAAGCGTTCGCCCTAACGTGGTACCGTGTCCTAACTTGGTACTCTTCGTCAGCACGACCGTTTGCTGCGCTGGACGTCCCGCTAATCGTTACCAGGCAGCAAGGGAGCCCCTACCCCGCGTGCCGACAGATTTCCAGGGCTCGAAATGCGTGCGCGGGGGGCTCCAGCGAACACGGTACCAAGTTAAAGCACGGTACCAAGTTAGGGCGAACGCTTTGCTAGTGCCATACACCAGAAACGAGAATGTGGCAGAACCGGGAGTCGAACCCACGACCTCGTGGGTGAAAGCCTGGAGACCGAACCACTGATCTGAAAGGTCAGCTGTGATGAGTGGTCGGGGGAAACAGCATCCTATATATCGGGATATACGTGTGGCATCGACCGCTCTCAACAGGGAATGCGCGGTAGGGTAGTGAGGTCGACGCCTTGGGCGTTATAGCCATTTCTCGTGGGTGCTTTGAGCGCTGCTGCAGCAATAAGAGAACTCCCCCATACCATTCTAACCTTAGTTTCGTAGCGCTTCGAAACCTGCGGCCGACGCTGCTCCGTGCGTCCGCATACCGTACGCCGTCCGAGGCTAGCCCTCGGCGACGGTGCGGCCACGCGAGTCGGTTTCTTTGGACATACCGCGCTTCTAACACTTTCCAGCCCGGGAGAGGAGAGAGTAAGAATCAGAATCGCCGAGTAAGAATAGCCGCCTCTGGCATATCAATCAAACGGATGTTTCGGCAGAACGAACCTGGAAGCTCGATTTTTACTTCAGGAGCTTGCCCTTGAAGACGCGAGCGTACCCTTTTTTCTTCTCTTGTGTACTGACTTCTCAACACACTCACACCACACAGGCTGAGCACGAAGACGTTTCCATCGGCGGTGAGGAGGCCGCCGAGCCTACGTGTTGAATAGATATTCACGTATTCCTGAGGCGCAGCTACAAGAATACGAATACCGTATTCCGCCTGGTTAATCCTGCATATGTCATATGTCATGGATATGCACATATTTAAGGTTGATGTATTCATACAGCAAGCTAAATCTGAATAGAATGCCGGATTCGATTCTTCCTTCCGCGTTTTCAACATGGAGGCCGCCGAGCGGTCAGAAGTCTTTAGGACGCATCAAAGGAGAAGAACCTGGCCGCCGGTTTCAGGAGGTACTTTTTTGAGGTTTTCGAGCGATCCCGGTCTAAAAGTTCGCCACTTGAGAAAACCCGGTCAAAACTAGCAAACCCGATCGAGCTTAGCTGGGGTTTCGACCGGGGTTGCTAGTTTTGACGGGGATTTGCTGATTGGTTTTTTTAGACCGGGTTTACTCTAACCGGGCTACTTTTTTCTTACTACACGGAGCAAGGGGCAGGGTGGTCTCAACTAGAAGTAGTATTAATTTGAATCATGCGGATCGTATAAACCTCGAAAACAGTCGTCGCTTCGGAGAGCGGCTTTTAGAAAGGGGGTAGGTAGGTATGCTCTCAGAGCTTCTGTGCAAGGGTAGTCGCAGGGCGGTACTATAAAGGGCAGCAAATCAGCACTACACTCACCAGGTTCCTGGAAAGTTGGCGCAGTTGTTGGTCGTGCAGACCAAAAAGGGGTCGGAACCTGGTGAGTGTGGTGTTGATTTGCCGCCCTTTATAGTACCGCCCTGCGACTACCCTTGCACAGCTTCTGAAAAGCCCGCCCCCTTCTCAATTGGGGCCCGGGGGTATGCATACTCGTGTTTGGCGGGAGGGTGTATGCTCGGCGGATGGGTCAACCCACACAGAGAGCAACAAACTATACCGCAAGGTCAAACATCGATACCGCCCAAATCTTTCTCCACGCCAACGGCCAAAGTGCGCCCCGATCAGGCGGCGCTCGCGACGTCGGCAGAGGCGCGGGGAGCCACACACTGAGCACGGCCTCGGAGTCCTTGCCGCTCCTAGTTGGTCCGCGACCCCATTCACACCCTACAGCGGGGGGGGGTCCTAGGCTCCCCACGTCTGCTGTAGGGTGATGGGGCCCTCCTGCTGGGGGAAATAGAACGAACACAACGGTTGGTTGCATTGGTTAAAACGTGACTCCTGTGGGAAGGTTCCATTAGAAAGTCTCAGGTTAATATCGGAGGGGGCCGTGCCAAGGCCTGGTCGTTTGTGGTGTTGTTCTGGTCGTGTTTTGTGTGTGTGACCTGTTTCGCTTACACCCTACAGCGCAACATACCCGAATCCTGGGCGGTGTGTTGTCCTTGACAAAATATTCTCTTACTTCGAGGCTTTTGTGCACGAATCAGACATCCATAGATTCCCCCCGCCCACGTGCATTGGCCACACTGTTGCAATACTATTGCACGGCTTTTGGGCAGTATAGCACATGTCCTCGACCCCCCTTTTGTATGCCATACACCATACACGATTGGTAATAACAATATCGTGTAAACCCCAAGCGGTGTGCCGCGCATGGCTGGGGCTGTCGCCTGCCCATACATGCAATTGGAGGGGCGCCACGCACGGTATATAT
>Ga0105054_10009893_pt1 | contig 12257 bp, 8 predicted proteins | sample BON02_FD_78091 | JGI IMG/M metagenome (GOLD analysis project Ga0105054, IMG submission 78091) | Freshwater microbial communities from Lake Bonney liftoff mats and glacier meltwater in Antarctica - BON-02 (megahit assembly) | ecosystem: Environmental > Aquatic > Freshwater > Ice > Glacier... | reverse complement strand
GAATATAAAAGTGAGAATAGCAGATTAAAAAAACAAAAGGATGAAAAAGATTTAGCGTTAATAAAAAAGCTGAGAAACGAACTGGACGAAATTAAAAACAGCAAAATCTACGAAAATGCCTTTGAGTGGCGTTTTGAGTTCCCGGATGTGTTAAATGATGATGGGGATTTTGTTGGTTTTGATGTGGTGATTGGGAATCCGCCCTATGTCCCCTCTAAGAATTTAGATGAAAGTGAGAAAGCTATTATTTATGATAAATATAAAACTGCCGAATATCAAATAAACACTTTTGGCATATTCAGTGAGTTAGCTATTAAAGTTCTAAAGCCTACCGGTTGTCTTTGTTATATACTTCCTAATTATTGGTTATCAAACAAATACGATAAAAGATTGCGAAATTTACTTTTTATAGAAAATAAAACAACTGATATTGTAAATGTATATGGAGTATTTGAAAGTGCAGTTGTTGAAACTCTTTTATTATTTACCGAAAAGGGCTTAAATGAACAAGGAGAGATATCAATACGTAGTATAGATAGAAATATTACTACAATCGAAAAGAGATTAGATGCAGTTAAGAATTCTAATTGGAGTTTTGAAAATCGCATTTCTACATCTACCTTAAGTTCGGATTTAATAATCTCTTTTGAAGCGCAATTTCAGATAGCAGGCGAATTTTCAATAGGCGATTTTTTTGACTTGAAGTTTGGGGCGAAACTTTACGAAGTAGGAAAAGGTATTCCAAAACAAGGCAAAGATGATTCTAAAAATAAAATTTATGAATCAAATATAAAGTTGGATGATAGATATATTAAATTATTAAGAGCCAGAAACATTCAGCGATTCTATTTAAGGCCAGAAGATTATTATGTTAAATACGGAGAAAATTTAGCAGCTCCTCGTATATCTTCATTATTTATAGGGCCTAGACTTCTGATTCAACGGATAGTTTCCCGAGAAACACTAGATGCTACTTATACCGAGGGGTCATTTATTTGTAATACAGATATAATAACATTAAAACCAAAGTCAGAAGACATAGATTTACAATTCTTTTTGGGTATTATTTGTTCCAAACTTTGTGCAAAAGTACTTCGCTCTCGAAACGTAAATCTTGATAGAAGTGCTTTTCCAAAAATTAATACTGAAACTCTGGCAACATTTCCTATACCAAAACCTAATTCTAAGTGTAAAAAAATATCTGATGTAGTAAATCAGATTTTAGATGCTAAGAACGAAGAATTTAAATCAGATACAACTTTCCTTGAAAAAGAAATCGACCAACTCGTTTACCAGCTTTATGGTTTAACAGAGGAGGAGATAAAGATTGTGGAGGGGATGTAGTGAAAGATATTTTCAGTGTTCGGTTTATTATTGTGGAAAAACAAGGGCAAATTCCTTTTCTACGCATAATCTAAAATCTTAAATTGTACCAAGTTTAAGCAAGTCGTGGAAACAAGTTTCATAAATCTTTCTAGAAGTGATGCAGAAGATGTTTTCGGAAGGTACTTGAAACCGATGCCGGTTATTGACGAATGGAGTGATCGGTTACAGAGTGATAAGTTTAATGCTTTGGAAACAGATGACGACTTTCATAAATTGTATATGGAAATAAGGTTCCTGCTTGTCGTTACGGGAATGTATATAAAATACTCATCCGCAGATGTGAGAGAGATCATCCAAAATCTTTGCAGCCGTTATATTCATGATATCTATTTGAACGAAGACCAGAGACGGCTCTTAAGTGATCTTAAATTTATAGGAGCCATCATTTTCCGGCATCGCAATATTAAGGAGTACAGGAAATTGAAAAAATTCTTTGCTGAACCCGCACATATAGACAAGATCAGGTATTGGCTGTTCCAGATCGGTGCAAGGGCAGAATACCAGGCTTCATTATTTTAATTTAATCAAGGCTGACAGGGTTTCAAACCGGGTCAGCCTTAAAATTATGTTTTCTTAAACAGAATGATGATATTCAACCATATTTAACAAGGTTGGCGATATCAGATTTTGATGCTATAGTGGTAGGTTCCGGTCCGAATGGTCTCTCGGCAGCTATTGCTTTGCAACAGGAAGGGCTTTCAGTTCTGATCCTTGAGGCTAAGGATTCAATAGGAGGAGGATTGCGATCTGCAGAACTTACTTTACCCGGGTTTGTGCATGATATCTGTTCGGCGATCCATCCGCTTGCTGCGGGCTCTCCATTTTTTAAAACACTGTCGCTTGAGCAGCACGGACTCGAATATGTTTATCCGGAGGTGGCAGCAGCTCATCCTTTTGATGATGGAACTGCAGTAGCCCTTAAAGGAAGTGTTGAAGAAACTGCAGCAACACTGGGAATTGACAGGCAAACCTATATAAGCCTACTAAAGCCACTGGTCAAGAGTTGGCCAGGTATGGTTAATGATGTTTTAGACCCCTTGCATTTTCCAAAACATCCACTAGATATGGCTGCCTTTGGCCTAAATGCCTTGCGTTCTGCATCATCTCTTGTGGCTAAGTTTAAAACAAAGGAAGCCAGAGGTTTATGGGCAGGTATGGCGGCCCATTCCCTACAACCTTTAAGTAATCTCAGCACTTCTGCAATTGGGCTTGTACTGATGACTGCAGGGCATCTGAATGGATGGCCCGTGCCGATAGGCGGATCAAAACAAATTGCCAATGCACTGGCTTCTTACTTCCTCTCATTGGGCGGAAAAATTGAAACAGGAGTACATGTGCGCTCAATGGCAGATATTCCACCTTCCCGCACGGTACTTTTTGATCTGACCCCAAAACAGATCTTGCAAATAGCAGGGGAGCGTTTTTCATCCATTTATAAATGGCAGTTAGCTCGATATCGTTACGGGATGGGCGTGTTTAAAATAGACTGGGCTTTGGATGGACCAATTCCTTTCACTGCTCCCGAATGTCATAAAGCCGGAACAATACATCTGGGTAATACTTTTGAGGAGATAGCCAAGGGGGAAGCACAGGCTGCGGCAGGGGTACTGCCGGAAAAGCCATTTGTTCTGCTGGCACAGCAAAGCTTATTTGATTCTATGCGTGCGCCTGAGGGTAAACATACCGCCTGGGCGTATTGTCATGTACCCAATGGATCTGAAGTGGATATGACCGATGCCATAGAGAGGCAGCTAGAGCGTTTTGCTCCTGGTTTCAGGGACCTGATTTTGGCAAAGCATACTATGAATACCCGGGAAATGGAAGCCTATAATCCCAATTATATTGGCGGAGATATAAACGGAGGAGTGATTGACATTACACAATTATTCACCAGGCCTGCTCTGAGGTCATCACCATACCGCACATCTGCCAAAGGAATTTACATTTGCTCTTCATCAACACCTCCTGGTGGGGGTGTACATGGAATGTGTGGCTATAATGCTGCTAAACAAGTGCTTAAGGACATTTTTAATATCAAAATTGCTTTATAAATTTTATGTCAGAACAGAAAAAAATTGCAATACATGAGGACTGGACAGTTGTTATCCTTGGAGCCCTGATCATTATTATATTGCTCGCTGGTCTTATTTTAAAAGTGCCGGTTTTTAATTGGGGTAATTCAGGCGAGCTTTTTGAGAAGGTTCTTTCAACAGCTAATATGAGTCTCATTTTTATGCAGTTCATGTTCGTTTTGCTGATAGCTATAATGGGAGCATTGCTTACCGGGAAGCCCATTAAATATTTCCTGTATGGTTTTCCATTGGTCTATCTGATCACAGTCATTGCATTAATACTGGCAGGGAATAGTCAAGTGAAAGCCTTTAACCTTGAGGCAGTTATTTTCAGTTTGGGTTTAGGGCTGATCATTAGTAACTTTCTTTATTTGCCCGAATGGCTTCGTTCATCACTTTCAACCGAGCTGTTTGTCAAGATAGGGCTGGTATTATTAGGAACAAGTGTAATTTTTTCTGATGTATTAAAGGCCGGTTCACTCGGACTTATTCAGGCTTTGGCAGTGGTTTTATCGGTATGGTATTTCGCTTTTTGGTTGTGTAAAAAGATGAAAATAGACGATGAACTCACTATGATGATCTCCAGCGCTGTCTCTATCTGTGGTGTTTCTGCTGCTATTGCGACTTCAGGAGCAATCAAAGGAGATTCAAAAAAGCTATCTTATGTAATTTCAATGGTATTGATCACGGCTATTCCCATGATGATATTTATGCCAATGATTGCCAAGTACTTTGACCTATCGCAGGAAGTTACCGGAGCTTGGCTTGGGGGAAGTATTGATACTACGGGTGCAGTGGTTGCGTCGGGCTCATTAGTCGGTGAAACAGCACTGAAGATTAGTACCATCGTGAAGTTCTCACAAAACGTACTTCTTGGTTTAGCTGCTTTCGCGATTTCGGTATACTGGACCTATACCAAACATCCTAAAGCAGGTGAACCCGATGCCAAGCCAAGCCTAAAAGTTATATGGGAGCGTTTTCCAAAATTTGTTCTGGGTTTTCTGGCTGCTTCTCTTTTGTTCTCATTTGTATTGAGTCCGGAAGCCATTTCATCAGTTAAGGGTAGTCTAAAGAACCTGCAGGGTTTATGGTTTGCTCTGGCATTTACTAGTATCGGACTCGAAACTAATTTTGCCGATCTTTTTAATAAACAGAGTAAAAGACCATTTTATGCCTTTCTGATTGCACAGGGATTCAATGTGATTGTAACCTTGATTATTGCCATGATTCTTTTTGGATGAGCATGAATAACTTTGTTAAGATCAATTTCTTATTCTCTTAATAATTTAAATATGAACGAGATAAACAATGCTTTAACTTTAATTCAACAGGGTATAGGCAAGGAGTTCAGCAATAGTCCATCTCCTTTTACCCACTGGCTAAAACCTATTATCAGGGGTGCTGAACCGGGTGCCCTGATTTTTGAATACTTAGTCAGACATGATATGACCAATCCCATGCAGGTTCTTCATGGCGGTGTCACCGCTGGTATAATTGATGATATAATTGGAGCAACTGTGTTTACAATGAATTTAAGCCATGATTATACCACCATTAATAATTGCATAGACTATTTTGCACCCGCTCGTGAAGGGGATATTATTGAAGCAAGAAGTTCTGTTGTAAAAAGGGGAAAACAGATCATCAATCTACAATGTGAGCTTTGGCTTCCTGCAAAAAATAGGTTGATTGCCCGAGGATATTCAAATATGATCCGTCTGGAATAATGTTAATCGAAACCTATTTTATAGTATGCCCAAAAAACAGGTAAGTCAGGAAAATTGCTGCAATGAGTCCTACAAGATCAGCTATAAGTCCGCAGACTATTGCATAGCGAGGTTTTTTAATCCCAACTGATCCGAAATATACCGCCAAAACATAAAATGTGGTTTCTGAGCTGCCCTGAATCACACTGGCCAAACGTCCCTGAAAAGAATCAGCGCCATAGGTGGTCATTACATCTACCATCAGCCCTCTTGCTCCACCACCACTTAGGGTTTTCATCAAACCCACCGGGAGGGCAGGAACGAAGGAAGTATCCAAACCCATACCAGCAACTACTGCACCTATCGCATTCACTACATAATCCATGCATCCGGTTGTGCGAAATGCACTGATTGCAACTAGGATTGCAATCAAAAAGGGAATGATCATGATGGAGGTACCGAATCCCTCTTTAGCACCATCAATAAATGCCTCGTAGACATTTATTTTTTTTGAAGCACCAAAAACAATAAACAGGGTAATGATCGAAAAAATGATAATACCTCCAAGTAAGCCTGCATAGATTTGAATCTGATCGGGTGGGAGACTGCCAAGCCAGAAATATAATGCAGCCATCAAAGCAATGAATCCTCCGAAAAATATCAGAATTGGAAGCTGTAAGAGATTGATCTTTTGATAGAAAGACACTGCGATCATTCCTGCTAAAAATGAAATGAAAGTACCAATTAGACAAGGAATAAATACATCTGCTGGGTTTGCAGCACCATTTGCCATCCGTAAAGCAATAACCCCGGTTGGTATTAGGGCAATTCCGGCAGTATTCAACACAAGGAACATAATCTGTGCATTGGTCGCCGTATCCTTTTCCGGATTTAATTCCTGCAATTCCTGCATGGCTTTTAAGCCTACCGGAGTAGCTGCATTATCCAGTCCAAGCATATTGGCCGAGAAGTTCATAATGATCGAACCATTTGCCGGATGAGCTTTGGGTACTCCAGGAAATAATTTGCTGAAAAACGGACTCACACCTTTTGCAAATAGTGAGATCATACCTGCTCGTTCGCCGATTTTCATAATCCCCAGCCAGAAAGTCATGATTCCAATCAAACCTATGGAGATCTCTGCACCCGTTTTTGCGCTATCGAACATCCCATTTACCACATTATTGAAAATGGCAGTATCCCCAAAGAATATTAGCTTGACCAATGCCACAATAAATGCGATTACAAAAAATCCGATCCAGATGTAGTTTAATGCCATATTAGTTTGTTGGTTGTCAGTTGGTTAGTTGGTTAGTATTTAGTTAAATTTTAATTAAGTGTTGAATTTATTTATAATGGTGTGATTTATATTAACAAACAAGCGGTAAATAATACTCTGTATGTTTTTTTAGCTGTAGAATTTATTAATAAAATTTAATTTTCTAACAACAAACCAACTAACCAACTAACAACTAACCATCACAGTTAATACCCCATTCTCAATCGCCACCAAAATATTAGTTCCATCATTGACAATCAAATCTGCCGGTTCATCAATCTTTATTTTTTTTGTTTCTGTTAATGTAAAATATTCGCAGTTAATTTCTTCATATCCATAGTAATCCGACAGGTCGCCAAGTTCAGTCACCTGATAATTATAATTAACTGAGCGACCGTCCTCAAGAACCTTTTCTTCTGCGCTTATGCCAATATCCAGCATATATGGCTTGCCATTTTTTTCTAGTTTACAATTCCGGAGTAAAATGTCAAAATGTAGTTTTTTATTCTCAGGAATTGAAAAATAATCTTCGGTCTTTGCCTTCAGATAGGATTCATCAGCGATGCAGATCAGACCAGAAAGAATTGCTTTAAAATATATTTTGCGGATATATTGTTTCTCAGGATCATTGTAAAAACCACCCGCTTCAATTAGAATGGTACTGGTTCCGGCTGCCTGAAAGTTATCTCCGAATGCTCTGGATTCATATTCATCTTCAAAGCGTCCGACATGATCTGGTATGCTTTTTTGCAATAATGAGTTCATTACAGCAATCACTTTCATGGCCTCTTCCCTTGTTGAATTTACACTAAGTGCTTCATCATATGCCGGAGCCAGTAAGGAGATTGTTGCCGCATTCCCGGTATTCCCTGCCGACCATAAAGTGCTCTGATCGTGTAGGTTAAACCCAAAATGAGGTTTAATTTCATCTCTTAACTTTCGCAGTATTCTTCCTTCCGGGCTTTGCTGCCGATTAAAATCCCGGTTAATGTCGATATCCATCGCATTGCGGCGACTAAATAATTCAGCGCCATCAGGGTTCAACATCGGTAATATGTAAAGAGTGCATTTTTCAGCCAGCAAATCAGAAATATTAAGGAACTGACCCGGCTGAGATAAAAAATTCAATAGATCCGCAATAGTCATTGTTGCGGTTGCTTCGTCCCCGTGCATCTGGCTCCATAAAAATATCCGTATTGGGCCATTACCCCAAGTAATCAGATTGATAGAAAGTTTGTTGGTAGAGAGCCCGACCTCTTTTAAATTGAAAGCGGAATTTGTCTTATGCGAATCCAGTATTTTCAGCAGATCAGCATGTTTGAAAAACCGATCTTGTATTCGCTTTTCTTCAAATGCCGGATAATTTTCCATAAGAATATTAAGCGAATCCATTCGACTAAATTAGTATTTATACCGGAATATCATTTAAGATTGAATTTCAAATAAACAAAAAAAAGCATCCTTTCTATTTCAGAAAGAATGCTTTTCAAAACTATGCTATGTTTGGACCGAAAGTATCAGATCAAACTCACACTTCTGTTCACAAATTCAGTTAAGTCTGAGCCGGTAAGCATACCCTGCGACAATAAAGCCAGATCAAATGCTTGTTTTGCCAGTTGTGTTTGTTCTGCCTCATCCTGAGTTTGAAGGATTTTTCCAATAAGCTTATGATTACCGTTGATGCTTACATTATAATTATCAGGCATATTTCCATAGAAGCCCATTCCACCACCCATTTTAGACATATCCTTCATACGGCGCATGAATTCATCCATGGTTACAATAACAGGAAGTTCCTCAGGATTCAGGCTTTCAACCTCAATACGCATGTTTGGTTTTACAATTGCTTTTTCAAAGATTGCTTTTACCTTTCCTTTTTCCTCATCGTTCAGCACATGAACAGTTTGATCTTCCTTGCTGATGATTTTGTCGGCTACCTCTGCATCAACCCGTTTTAGAGACGTTTTTTCGAGTTTCTGTTCCAGCTGGCTAATAAAATGAGGATCAATAGGAGAGTTAAGGTTCAGAACGTCATAGCCCTTTTTGTTTGCCGACTGGATAAAGGTATCTTGTTTATCAGTATCGGTTGCATATAGATAAACCAACATATCATTCTTGTCGGTTTGAGCCGCTTTTACCTTTTCCCTATATTCTTCGAGAGTAAAATATTCATTTTGGGTATTATTCAGTAACACGAAATCTTTTCCTTTATCATAAAACTTCTCTTCACTGATCATTCCGTATTTCACGAATAAGCCAATATCACCCCATTTTTCTTCAAAAGCCTTACGGTCATTCTTGAAAAGGGAAGCCAGTTTATCTGCTACTTTTTTGGTAATATAACTGTTAATTTTTTTAACAGCACTGTCAGCCTGTAGGAAGCTTCTTGAAACGTTCAACGGAATATCCGGTGAATCAATCACCCCGTGCAGCAGCATTAAAAATTCAGGTACCACATCTTTTACTTCATCTGTAATGAATACCTGGCGCGAGAAGAGTTTGATTTTATTTCGCTGTATTTCAAACTCATTCTTCACTTTCGGAAAGTAAAGAACACCTGTCAGATTGAACGGGTAATCTACATTCAGATGGATCCAGAACAAAGGATCTTCTGAGAATGGATAAAGTTCTTTGTAGAAGGCTAGGTAATCTTCGTCCTTGAGTTCAGAAGGAGATTTTGTCCAGATCGGACTGGTATTGTTAATGATATTATCAAGCTCAACAGATTTAAATTTTGGCTTTCCCTCTTTATCTTCACCATCAGGAACTTGCTCTGAACGCGTTCCAAATTGTACAGGTATTGGCAGAAATTTGCAATACTTTTCAAGAATATCTTTGATTTTTACTTTATTCAGAAATTCTTTTGATTCTTTATTAACATGTAAGATGATATCTGTTCCTCTGGTATTGCGTGTTCCAGCACTGATTTCAAATTCTGTGCTTCCATCGCATATCCAGCGAGCTGGTTCGGCATCTTCTTGGTATGAAAGTGTTTGGATCTCAACCTGATCGGCAACCATAAATGCAGAGTAAAACCCGAGACCGAATTTCCCAATGATCTCATGTGCATCTTTGGCATCCTTAAATTTTTCAACAAATTCTGTTGCACCTGAAAATGCAATCTGATTGATGTATTTTTTAATTTCTTCGCCCGTCATTCCCAAACCATTGTCGGAAATAGTAATTGTCTTTTTCTTTTCGTCGAGCGTTACCGAAACCTTTAACTCACCCAAATCACCCTTATATTCGCCCAAAGAGGATAGACGTTTGATTTTTTGAGTGGCATCTACCGCATTTGCAACCAGCTCTCTCAGGAAGATCTCGTTATCAGAGTATAAAAATTTCTTAATGATTGGAAAAATGTTCTCAGTGTGGATCGAAATGGTTCCTTTTTCTTGCATCTTCTTAATTTTTTTGTTTAACAAGCTTATTCATCAATACTTATTCCAAAAGTAAATTATGTCAAGTTGACATTTATTATGGTCGTATTTCATTGATTTACTGTCAATATATGAATGAATAGGGCGAGAAATTGCTTTATGACATTTGTTAAAAGGCTATCCAAAGGTTCCTTATTTATGATTTCTATAACTCGTACTAGTTAGGTTATCCATTTTTGGATTTAAGAATTTTACTTTGACGGAGGCTTAAGTGATACTCCGGATTTAGCCATTCAGATCCCAATCTTATATTTAGCATTTTATCTCCGGCAAATCATCCTCCCGACACTTCGGCACATTTGTTGCATTAATGGCAAATAGAAAACAGATCAAAAATTTAAAAGATATAATTAACTGATTAACAGTAAGATAAAATTAGATCAAAAAGAAAATGGAGTCTTTAAAATACAATAGTAATATGAACAATAATACATTCAATGACGAAAGAATTTCAACCAGAACTTTCAGGGAGCGAGCTGGTAAAACCCTTATCTTTTTGTCTGTTCTTTCCCTGATATTTTTTGGATCAGCCTGCAAAAATTCAAGTACTAGGTTTTCTGATGAAGACCAGCAGGTACTCGATAGCACTTATTATATAGATTACATCAAATCAGACCCAAAACTTGCGGATCAGCTGCATTGGGTTAAATCATTTTACCGGGTAAGGAATTTTAAATTGGCATGGTTCAAAAATAATACAATCGTGCCGCAGGCAGAAAAATTGCTGGATGTTATTACCAAGGCTGCGGATGAAGGGCTGGATCCTGCAGATTACCGTTTAGCGGATCTCGATAAATTGTTTAAAGAACTTAAAGCCTCAAAAAAAGACTTCGAAAAATTCACTGAAATTCAAAAGGAAATTGATGTAACATTAACAGGAACCTATTTTTTATGGGCATCCGACTATTATCGTGGCCTTGTTGTGCCAAGGGAGAATAAAGAAATTGAATGGGATGTGAAACGGAATAAAATAAAGCTAGACAATGCATTAATGACAGTATTGGGTGAGCGTGAGAGTAAATATTTTTATGCCAATTTTAGTCCCCTTCACCCTGAATATTCAAGGCTTAAGTCTGCTTTAGCAGCTCACAGACAAATTCAATCATCAGGTGGCTGGCCTGAAATTTCAGCCACACCAAAACTAAAAGCAGGGCAGCATTCGCCGGTCATTCCGGCATTGAAGAAAAGGCTCGGTTTAAGTGCCGGTATAGACTCGGTATATTCTGAGGATGTATTGAATGCGGTAAAACAATTTCAGAATGACCAGGGTCTGAAACCAGATGGTGCATTGGGTGCTGAAACCGTAAGGATAATGAATATTCCTGTAGAAGAACGGATCAAGCAGATTATTATCAATATGGAACGCTGGAGATGGATCCCCAAAAGCCTTGAGCCTGATTATCTAATGGTCAATATCCCGGAATATAAACTTCATGTTATTGAGAAAGGTAAAGAGAAACTATCCATGAATGTGATCGTCGGTAAAACGCTGAACAGCACTCCGATCTTCAGCGATAAAATGGAAACCGTGGTTCTTTCTCCCTACTGGAATGTTCCTGTCAGTATCATTAAAGATGAGCTGGCACCAAAAATTGCTGGAAATCTGGCCTACCTCGACCGCCTGGATATGGAAATCGTAACCTCTAAAGGAGAACAGGTTAATCCATCATCAATTAACTGGGAATCCGTTGATGAGAGTAACTGGAAATATATTTTACGCCGCCGTCCCGGACCAAAAAACGACCTAGGAGATGTAAAATTTATTTTCCCAAACACCAATGATATCTATTTGCATGATACGCCTCATGATGAATTATTCAGTCAGGCAAAGCGTGGTTTCAGCCATGGTTGTGTTCGGGTTGAAAAGCCCATTGATCTTGCCGAATATTTATTAAGGGATGTAGGAGGTTGGAGCAGGTCAAAAATATTGAACACTATTTCTGAAAGAAAAGAAAGGCATGTGAAATTAAAAAAAGTCTTACCGGTTTATCTGGTATATTTTACTGCATGGGCGGATGAAAACGGCAAGGTGCATTTTCGGGATGATATTTACGGACATGATAAAACACTTGCTGAGCTTTATTTTAATTAAATTCTCGATTTTTAGTAAGTTATCTGTCCCAAAGGGATGCATTAGCATTGTCTGTTGTCAGCGTATTAGTAGTTCAAATGAAATTTAGATTTACTAGCAATGATTGTTCATTCTCAATTGTTTATTAGTTGGTTAGGTGGTTAGTTAGTTAGTTAGTTGGTTAGTTAGTTAGTTGGTTAGTTAGTTGGTTGGTTGTTAGAAGGGTATTGGTTTATTGGGATTTTCTTAGTCTTGTCAACCATAAATTCTCCACTCTTAATTCTCCACCAATACTGTCCGGTT
>Ga0105054_10009888_pt1 | contig 12262 bp, 9 predicted proteins | sample BON02_FD_78091 | JGI IMG/M metagenome (GOLD analysis project Ga0105054, IMG submission 78091) | Freshwater microbial communities from Lake Bonney liftoff mats and glacier meltwater in Antarctica - BON-02 (megahit assembly) | ecosystem: Environmental > Aquatic > Freshwater > Ice > Glacier... | reverse complement strand
ATCCAATCTTCCAGCAACCGCTAGTTTTTTCAAAAATTTGGGCTCCACTCCCGAGTAAGTGCACTTTGGAGAAACGTTGTCGTAAGTTAGTAAATCTTTCGCAAAACGCTGTCCAGGTAATTTCTCGGTGCTTTGAGAAATGAACGAGTAAGGTTTATTCATTATGATGCTTATCTTTCTAGCATGTGACTTCCGGGCCGCTTCAGATATGGTTATCACAGAATCACTTGGTACCCGGTCTCCTAGAGCCACGACATTGTTATTGGCAATCACCATCCCATTCTTAATCAGTTCATCTGCCTCGCGACGAGATGTAAGCCCTCGTTCCGTCATCAGTTTACTAACTCGTACATTTAATGATGCGGATGAGCACCATCGCCGAAACATTTGGTGAGTGGTCCCACTAAATATGAGGATAGGTCCCGTAATATTCAAATGGAACTTTAGTCAAGACTTTGGGCCATTTCTGGGAAGCAGAAATGGTGATGCGGGATGATCCGGACGCGTGGTTAATGTGCCAAATATTTCGCTTTATAATTATCACACGGCACTTTGTATGGTGTCTGATGGGGGGAAACGGGGTTTGGGTATAGATGCTTCATTCATTGACCCATTCGCCAAGTCTTCCGACAATTTACCTCGTGTCGAGGTTCAGTCGGTAAAGAGGTACAGAAAAGAAGAATCATCAAGACTTTGCAAAATGTATGGCTATGTTCGATTTCCGTTATCATTGGCACTCGGTACTACCATTTTCTTGCATGATAGGTAGCGAGATCTATAAAGGGAAGCAGAAATAAGAACTTCTTTCTATTTACAGCTTGTTTTAAATTGTTCCTGTAGCTCCATATTGGAGTTCCTAACTACTGCTCCCAAGTCGTGGAGTACACTTCAATCAACCAGGGTGGATACTGTGTACTTGGTACCAGTTGGTTTCTCTTTCTGTTGCTGCTTTCGATTTCCTCACTGATATCATTCAGGCTTCATTCATTCATAGCTACACGCTTTCTAATTTTTTAAAAAATAGCGATTACTCATTATAATTACAATTTACTGGCTTCTATGCACTGCTTTTATAAGTTTTTCAATGAACGGGTTGTTTGATTGATTTTTTGGTGGAATTCGACACTAGAACCAAACCATTAGTGTGGTAATATGAATAATAATCAAAGAATTTGTGTCAGCTCTCAATAATTACTGTTCATTCCATATTCCGATAATGTTCTGCGAGTTCTGTATTCAGTCGCACAATACGAATGTTGAAATTCTGGTCGACTCGAAAGAAAACGAATAAGTTGGATTGGAACTGAAAGCAACTCCTACCATTTCCCGTATACTAATAGTACCGCATTTGGTACACTCGTATGCACTGCTACAGTTAAACCTATTCACAATAAAAAATCATTTAAATTCGCAGGTGCTGAATTTGATTCATGATTACTAATAAAAGAGCTGAATAGTCCGACGATAATTTTGCACAAGAAAATCGGGCCAGAATAACAAACTTGAAACGAAACATCGGCTAATTATGAGCTGTTGCGAAGTAAGAGGGGTAAGAGCCGTATCTTTTGACGATAATACGTCGATCCACACTTATACACCAGATGAAGACGAAGTCAGCATGAAACAGAAAGGGCATCGGTCCAACGAGCTGTACCAGCAGGAAACCAAATTTTACTCTGCTCTCGTTCAGTGGAAACGATACCATACCCAGGTTTCAGATATTAACTACAGTGATAGCACTTTTGTAGAAGACTTCTTTCGAGATACGAGCTGCATCAATCGAGCAATCGAGAAGAAATTTTTTACTTTGGGGCAGTTGGTTCAACAGATACTGGTTTTCATCGATAGTGTTTGGTCGGTTAAGGAAGTTAAAAACATACCTGCAGGAAAAACTGGAATTCTATATGCAGTTATTGTCTGCAATCTCGTGTCTGAATTTCTTATGAGAATATTTCCATATGAAATGAGAAACAAAGACTATCATTTACATGATGTTTTTCATATCACGAAATTAGTAATACGGGGCTGAAGATTGCCCGTCTTGTATATGTATCCTTAATTGTGTGTTTATTTGAATTTTATTAACCAAATTACCATATTATCAATTGAATGTAATGCTAGTTAAAAAACCAAATCCTCTACATTATCTTCAAATCCAAGATAACTCTTATGAAGATAGTTGAAAGATATAAGAAGAACTCGAAACCAAGTGAATGGCAAAGAATACTCATTTGAATAGAGGAATCTAGTCAATATACTGCGAAAGCGACATATTAATAGACTGACACGGCAAATTCATTGAAACGAGGTACGCAAAAGTATTGCAAGAATAACAGTTGCGAAAGAAAGAAGCAAACTAAATTTAAAAAAGAGAAAGGGTCACAGTTTGACTGTCGCGATACCTTTACTGGCCGAAGTATCAAGGCAAAGGTAGCGGCGGCAGAAAAACGGGAAAAGATTGCAATTGCTGAAATGAGCAATCTCAAGGTTTTATCTGATGATATTTTTGCTTCGATTCCTAATATCTTGAAATTCGTGAAGAATACCTTTGGAGTAAGTATTCCTGAGAATGCAGCTCGGAGTTGGTGCAAAGTGAACGACGTAAGTGCTAAACAAAAAGGAAGGCCCCAGGGCATGAGCGAAGAAATGCAAATAAATATCGCCAAAGCAGCTCTTCGTGCAGACCAGGACCCAGAAACGCTTCAAGGAGAGTGCATAAGAGTTGGTTGCAGCCACAGAGTACGAAAAATACTTTAGAGTTAATTGTCCTGGAAATCGTAAGTACGATGGATGGTTCAAACGGATGTCCATAAAATTTGAAGAGTTGACAGAAGAAAGGAAAGAGGAGCAGGTGAGCTGGGAATGAAATGGTTCAATTCTGAAAAAATTAACAGGTGGTTTGATTGTCTTCGCGGCATTTCGTTAAAGTATAAATTCGCTCGAGAAACAACTGGAAATGAAAAGGGAGAATCGGTTTAGCTTCAACTAGAGCGAATATTTTTCACCGATGAAACCAGCTTCAGTAATGGTGAAACTAGAGTTTTTCCGACCAGTCCAAAGATCATATCTAGTAAACGTTCCGTTGAAAAGAACGCAAAAGGCAAATATACCGGTCGTACTAGTCTCGGAAAGTCAACAGAGGAACACATTTCTTTCATTGGAGTACATAATTGGCAATTCCAGGCCAATGTTCCAGCATTCGTTGCTTCTACAAAGGAAGGCGTTCGTCAAGACACTCGTGATGCTATCGATGAGGCTTGTCTAGTGACGGAACGTAAAGGCGGACTTTATCGGATAGCAAAAATTCAACTTGGACTCCAAGCCTACTTGGGTACTTACTTTCACAACCCGAAGAAATTCCGATGGAGCACGAGAGATTCTGGTATTCAACCTGTGGATTGCAAGGCTTTCACGGGTTTAGCGAAGGCTAGAGATGAAGATGCGATCCACCAAGAGACTACAAAAAAATTTGGAATTTCAAAATTTGAAAAAGCAAACTGATCTTTCTGCAACGGAAAGCTATCTGAAGCTGAAGTAAGATACGCTCTATCTGATCCAGAAAAAACTACCATATTGGATAAAGAATTGACCCAGATTGTGATTCAATATCAAGATCGGGCAAGTGGCCACAGATGCAAACCTGGTGTATAGGAGAATGGAGAACCCAAGAAACCTTTTACAGTTGCTCATATTCTTGCCAGAACTGGAGATATTAAATGACTAGTGATAAGACATTCGAAGAGGTGAAGGAATATCACGAGAAGAAAAGCAGAAAGAAATAGAGGCGTTATAAAAAGCAATGGAAGCTTCAAGAACACCCCCAAAGGTTATTGGAGGCGACAAGTCAATTTGAAAAGACGAAAAACGTTACGAATGCAAGAGCCGCGATTACCTTGTCAAAATAACACTATAAAAGCATCGATAATAAAGGGAAAATGAAGGAACTTCAGGCCTATGTAATCTTGGGGAAAGCAGAGATTATCCAAGAAGCAGGAGAGCAATTAGATGAGTTTCAGAGGCAGACTCCATTGGGATATAACATGAATCGATTTTTACTTCTCTGTTGAGATACAACATGAATCGATTTTTGCTTTTCTGTTGAGATATTCAGTGTATAAAACCCAGCATCGGTTCCAAGACGTCGACTGTCAACTTCTGAAAATAAAGGAGACCTTGCAGTGCTTTTACACAACAAAAATCGATTTTTATTCTAAGCAAAGTGCGGCAGCCCCCCACGACGCAGTCGACTCTACCTGTAGTTTATTAGTGTGCAAGTCTGCAACAAATAAAAAAACGGGAAGCTACTTGTCATGTGGAGTAAGCCAACCTTTATTGTAGCATTCATACTTGTATTTCTGTGGGTATTTGAAACACTGTTTCCCGAGTTATTTTTTAACGAATCTAGCCCCTCGGTTTTTCTTCAAACATCACCTTCTGGTTCAAAATCTATCGGTGATTTTGGGACTTCGTTAAACGAACAAAATGGAGAACAAAATGGAACTTCCACTGATTCGCTCACTCATTTCATGACATTGACACAATCGCACATGCAAAACTTTCAAAATACGAAGAGCTTTTTTACCTGGAAAAGGATGAACAATGATGAAACTCAGCTATTCTTTACTTCTGGCGAAATCGCATCAATGACAACTTCAAAACAAGTGGCCTCATGTGACCGAAGTATTATATCAGGACGATGCTGCATTGGTGCCATGTCTTCTGGAGGTGAGCAAGTTTGGAGACCGGGAAAATCCTGTGTCAATGACAATATTTCAGATTTTTCAAGAAGTCTCTTTTCGCGTTACTTCCGACCAACATTACCCGATGGGAAAACTCGCGAGTTTCTATTTAATCCGGTAGATATACTGGCCATGTTGGAAAATACTAAGAATACTACCATTTCGTTCATTGGTGATAGTGTCAGTCATCAAATGTTTGATAGCTTTATCTGTGCTATAATGCGTATTGAAGGAGCCACTACTGTTTCTGGGACTGGGTTTTCTCGTAAGAAAAAGCGCTGGAAAGTTGGCACTGCAGTTAGATATGAAACAAGTGTTATGTTCAACGAAACCAATTATAATTTCGTCTTCCATCGAGAATTCACTTTTAGCAAAGATGGTCGAACTATTCAGGAGATTTGTTCAACAGATTCTGATATTTTAGTGATTAATTATGGCCTGCATTGGAACACACATGAACTTTACTTTGAGGATATGAAATTTTTGATGGCATTCATAAAGCAACATTGTTTGAGTCGTGGGATTCAAGTCATATTCAGGGGAACTACGTCACAACATTTCAAAACATTTGGAGGAAGTTACGCCACTTCGAACAAAAAAAATTCAAAGGACGAGTACGAGAAGTTTATTTTAAATTCAACAGGGTTTAATATTTCTCAGAGCACCTGTACAAAGATGCGTTTTAGAGATTCTCGTCAAATGAAATCACTGTTTAGTTGGCGAGATCGCCTTTTGGTTGAATCTGCACAGAGCAGCAACTTGACTGTTTATGAAACTCCTTGGGGGAAATCTGCTACTGGATGTATGGATACCAAATTATCATCATCTCTATTTTTTATTCCTTTTGGCGCTTTGACGGCGTCGTTGGATACTATGCACAAGTCTGAGTGCACGCATTATTGTTACACGCCAGAATTATGGGCCCCCGTTTGGGATGCTATCTACTTAGCGGTGAGACAACGAAGTAAAGATTTATGTCATATAGACTTGCCGTCAAAGCCCCAACATCCTCGAAAGTTGCAAAATCCTCGTCTTCCGAAGATTAAAATCCGAAATACTCCCCGATTTCAAATTCCTGGCCTTGCGAATTCGACAATATATTCTTGATGATCGATTATTTCATTAAAAGCTCCAGGTAGACGGGGGGTATTTTTAAGCATAATTCAAAAGCGTGTGATTGATCATAGCGTGGTATTCAAATTTAACCGAAAAAAGTTTTACTTTTGATGATTCCTGACATAATATTCGTTAACTTTTATTGTTTCGAGCCATAAACTGTTCGCTTCACAGTGGCTATAATATCTTGAATCTGAGGGAGCGCGTCTTTTTCTAAATTAGACGCATAAGGCATCGGCACATCGGCACCAGTGACTCGTTGGGCAGGGGCATCTAAGTAATCGAAAGCTTCAGATTCAAATAAAAGTGCCAATATTTCCGAACCTATTCCGTGTTGAGGCCAACCTTCTTCTACGGTAATAACGCGATTGGTCCGTTTGACTGACTCGATAATTGTTTTCCGATCCAATGGACGAATAGACCTCAAGTTAATGACTTCGCAGCTAATTCCCTCCTTTGCAAGTTCATCAGCTGCTTGAAGGCTAAAGCCAACAGCTCGAGACATGGTGACAATTGTGATATCAGTACCACTTCTTTCAATTTTTGCCTTCCCAAAAGGGACTAAAAAGTCCTTGGACATTGCTTGGTCACTCATGGGGAATTCAGTTCCATACAAAAGCTCGTGTTCTAGTACTACCACAGGGTTAGGATCTCTAATTGCAGCTTTGATCATGCCTTTAGCATCTTCGCTACTATAAGGCATCACAACCTTGAGGCCAGGAACAGAAGCATACCAAGCCCCAAAACACTGAGAATGCTGCGCACCGACCCCCGACGCAGCACCATTCGGACCACGAAACACAATGGGAACAGGGGTAGTACCAGCAGACATATATAACTGCTTAGCGGCAGAATTGACAATTTGATCGATTGCTTGCATTGAAAAGTTCCACGTCATATATTCTACCACCGGCTTTAAGCCTTTATAAGCAGCTCCTACAGCAAGACCAGTGAACCCCATCTCTGTAATTGGAGTATCAATCACACGCTCGCCACCGTACTTGGCAAATAATCCTTTTGTGATCTTGTAGGCTCCATTGTATTCAGCTACTTCTTCCCCTAGTAAGAACACATCAGGATCACGCTCCATTTCCTCATCAAGACCAGTATTGATCGCATCTCGAACCGTCATCATAGTGGACATACTCCTTCTTTGCGGTCGAAACCATCTTGTTCCAGTGCGAGAAAACAACATTTGTGGTGTTGTGTTTTAGAATTTTTGTATCGAGCAAAAACTTTTGTACTAATGCGGGGGCCGTGTCTTTGGAATGCCTGCGATACTGTAAATACGCTACAAGCCTTCGAGGAATAAGTGTCATTCTTATTAACAAAATACTAGTTTAGAATAGAGATTTTTAAAAGTATAGAGGCAAATGTTGAGGCCGCACTGAAACGTAACGATCTTATAATAGAATAGAAGCGATTATATAAAATTGGATTGGCTTTTCTCTCAGGTTTTGTCAAAAAGCGGTGCTTCATAGTCATACAACCCAGTATTACAATTTGTTAATTCAATATTCATTGTTGGAGTTGGCCAAGGTTGTCTCAATGTTTTAGACGTTTGGGACTCCTTCCCGTTGGGGTTCAAAAATACCAGTTGTTGATTATAAATTAACTTGAAACTCAAAAACCGTTATTTCGGGTTAGCCGCCGCTGCTTGGTTAGCAGTCGAAGTCCCATTGGACACATTCAACGACACCAACATGGAGAGCAACCACTCCGTGAGAGTGGCCGGGAAGAGCAGTAACTTGACTATGAAGGGAAGTTTACTCCATACAAAGAGCTGGCCGTATATCCCAAGACCAGCAAGCAGGAATGCGAATGCGTCATCGGCATATCCGTCTGATAGATAATGCATGTCTCTACTCTCAGCCCACGCTGTGAACCCATCGGTAGCCAATCGAGCACCACGAATAGCGGTGTGTATTGTTGACAAAACTCGATTCAACGAGAAAGCGATAGAAGCACCAATCATTTTGCAAATGTAATTGATGATGATAGGAATCCATGGATGAAAGTCTTTAGGAGCGAGTTCCTTTAGAGGAGGGACGATGAACTTGGTTGCAGTTTTTGAAAATATATGACCGATAGACAAACCAAGAGATATAGTTCTGGCAAATTTAACTTGAAGAGTTGCAACGACTGCCATCAAAATGGTGTACATGTTTCCAAATGCGTCAGACAAGTTTTTTGGGTCCGTGGCTCTCACAACAACAAGAAACTTTCTCACTGAGTACTCTTCGGCTGATATTTGATTCACATCCGCAATACCATCATTATCATCATCTCTCTGATCATCAAAATCATTGGCTTCCCTCACACTTTCCACTTCTTCATGGATTAGTTTGATGTTTTTGACGAGTGACTCGCGCCCACCCTGATCAATAGCTTCGTACACGGCAATGGTAGTGATAAAAAAACCACCAAAAAACATCATTGCAACTCCTGTTAGCATCTGGATTATTTCATCAGGGCCATAAGGAGCGAGAGCGCGTCTGAATTCCTTGTACGCTTCCATGCCTTTGGCGTGCAGTGGAGTGGCAACCGCAACTACCTTGGAGAGCACAGCTTCCACCTTTAAAAGGAAGGGGGCCATACCTGCTAGTCTCAAGGCCACTGAACTTGGTTGGCGCTTCATACTCTTACGGGAGCTCTTTCTGTCTTCACTCATCACGTTATATAATAACACACCAAAAAACTGGAAATCCAAATATAACAAGAAACAGTGTTATTTAAAATCAATCAATGTACGAAAATACGCTGGATCGTGTATGCGGCAGCTACTTTGTGTTCGGATTATTAGCACAGGGTTTTGAATACCCAAAGCAAGCAAAGTCGCTGGCATAGTACTCACATATAGCTTGGACGAGAGGAATAGGAATGGATTTCTTCAACATCTTGGCGTGCTTGCTTGCCGGATCTCGCTCGTGCACTTGAAGTCGCGGAGGCATTCCTCGAGGTAGACCTAGGGTGTCCTGTAGAAATTGAAAATCTTGTTGAAAAAATTCCATTCGACCTATGAAATCAAGTTTGAAAAATTCAAGCTGATCCGACTCCGATTCCATGTTATCTTGCGATCCCAGAAAATTCGCTACTTGAAGAGCTTTAGAGTGGATTTTACTTTCAGGGTCTCGCCAATATTTTCGAATTCCAGGTTGCTTCTTGATGCATCGCTGCGTTTTCCAAGTTTGCGAATAGAGATGAGAAAATAGATTTGCAGTTATGGCATTTGGACTGTCTCGATTTCGTATTGTATTCAAGGCGCTAATGGCTCTCCTCGGCTCGTTCTCCATGTTTCTGTCAATCGTCATGAATGAAAGCTTTGAATTATCTCTGAATGGTAACGACCACCGTTTATCCAACTCAGCATATGCTGAGAAGAACATTGATGTTGGATCCCTAACAAATGTAAATATTCGATACCGCTCTAGAGGGAATCGGTGGCCCATATTGCCTAGAAAGTGAGTACCGACGCGAGAAGCATTTAGTTTCTCAAACATGTAATTCTCGATAGAAGATGATGCACATTTCATATTAGGAATGTAGATGACGTTGTAGGCAGTGCTGAGGAGAACTGAGTCACCGTGTTCTTTCGGAGAATCGATTGATCCCGAACTGCACTTTGCTTTACCAAACCCACCTATATTTCCTTGGTTGCCAACTTTTACTTCTCTCATGCTCCTGCATGGTTCTGATTCATATGCAGATAATAAATCGGCTGAATAATTCGCCAGTTTCTGAGATTTGGAATTATCGACATATATAAATTCAGTTGAAGAGGATTCTACAACATGGTAGACCGTGCCTCTGGGCTTTAGGGATACCCCCCAATAATAATAAAAAATCAGCAAACATGCAGCCAACAAGAATAGACGTTGCATCGCACACTAGTTTCGTACTACAGCGGACAGCCCCCCCCCAACAATAAATCCGTTTTTTGTCACAAGTGATGACTGAGACTAGTAAGGCGAGCGAATGTGTCAAGGTGGTAGTGCGCTGTCGACCACCTAATAAGAAAGAGAAGGAGGAAGAGAGGCAAGGAATTGTCACGATGGATCCTGTCACTGGATATATAAGCATTCAAAACCCAAACAAAGAAAATTCCCCGAAGGGTTTTACGTTTGATGCTGTTTACGATCAATATTCAACACAGAAAATGGTATATGATGAGACTGCATTTCCTCTAGTCGAAAGTGTTTTAGATGGTTTCAATGGTACTATATTTGCCTATGGACAAACGGGCTGCGGGAAAACATGGACCATGTCGGGAGAGGAAGATGATGATACTGTACCATTGGAAAAACAAGGGAGAAATAGAGGAATTATCCCAAACTCCTTTGAACACATTTTCAACTCTATCAAGCTTAAAGGTGCGGAGCTAAAAGATAAAGGAGCTGCGGATTGTGAGTTCCTTGTCAGGGCGTCGTATTTGGAGATCTACAATGAGGAAATAAGAGATCTTTTATCTGAGGATCCTAAAAAGAAATTGGAACTCAAAGAAACTCCTGATAAAGGAGTATTTGTGAAAGATTTGCAATTTGAAGTGGTGGAGAATAGAGATCAGATTAACAGGGTTTTGCAGAAGGGAACTGATAACAGAACTGTGGCAGAGACATTAATGAACAGTGTTTCTTCGCGTTCTCATTCGATATTTGGAGTTGTGATTGAAGTGAATGAAGTAGATGATACTGGTAAAAATCATTTCAGAGCCGGGAAGCTCAACTTAGTAGATCTTGCAGGAAGTGAAAGACAAAGCAAGACAGGTTCTTCCGGAGACAGATTAAAAGAAGGATGTAAGATTAATTTATCATTGTCTGCATTGGGTAATGTTATTTCGGCTTTGGTGGATGGAAAGGATAAACACATTCCGTATCGAGATTCTAAACTGACCCGGCTACTTCAAGACTCTCTAGGAGGGAATACAAAAACAGTAATGATTAGTGCTGTCAGTCCAGCAGACTACAATTTTGAAGAAACGATGTCAACACTTCGATATGCTAATCGTGCTAAGAACATCAAGAATAAACCAGTCATTAACGAGGACCCCAAAGATACGATGCTTCGAGAGTATAAAGATGAGATAGAAAACTTGAAGAAATTACTGGCTCAGCAAGGAAGTACTCCCTTACCAGAATCCCGAAAGGATACACTTGTAGTACAAGAGAAGGTTGTGGAAAAGGTTGTTGAGAAGGAGATAGTGATGGACCAAAAAGTGGCTGCAGAGAATCGGGCCTTACAAGATTATAGCCAAGCAATCGAAGAACAAAGGAATCGATTGGGAGCAGAACTTGATCGAAAGCAGCAAGAGATCGAAAAAAGAAATGAAGAACAACGAAATTTAGAAGCAAAGTTAAAGAAGTTGCAAAGTCAGGTTCTTGGTCACGGGAAAGCAGGAAATGTAGACGATGCCAAGAAGGAAAGAGAGATTCGAAAGGCTCAAGCCAAGTTGAAGCAACAGCAACGCAAGGAAGCAGAACTACTTGTTGCAAAAGAAAGAGCTGAAGAAGAAAAGCGAGTGATAGAGGAAGAATGCAAGAACGCGCATGGAGTGGCTGAGACTAAAGAAAAAGCCCTCAAGGCGCTTAAGAAGTCAATGACAGGCAAGATTGACAAGGTTAAAGGAGAAATGCGAGAATTGGAGCACGAGTTCCAAGAGGAGAGAGAGAGTTTGCTAGAAACAATAAGGGAGCAATCCCGCGAATTAAAGCGTCTGGACCAAGTCGTCGATCTATTCTTACCATTCACCGAAAGATCCAAGATGTGGGAACTGTCGATATGGAATGAAGAAGAAGAAGAATGGAGACTACCCAAGTTGAAGCCGAGGAGTGGCATCCAAGCATTGTCTTTGCCTGGATTAAATGGAGAGATGCACGGTGGATTGGAGGTTGATGAAGTCCGAAGAAAGAAGTCCGTGTCAAAACCAAGGCATCATCCGCACGAGGAGAGCAACGCGGATGATTCCCGGGAAGAAAGACGACCCAAATCTTCACGAAAAGAAAAGCGAGAAAAGCAAACGTCACTTGATGAACAGATAAGAGGAAATAGCCAATTGGAGGATCGACCGAAAAGCAGAAAAAAGAGTCGAGATTCTGGACAAGACAGACCGAAAAGCAGAATGAAAAGCAAACCAGAAATTAATGAATGGCCTATTCAAGATGCACCCTTGGAAGAAGACCCTATGAAAATCCCTTCCTACGGGGACAGATGCCAATCTAGGCAAGGGCGTAGAAAAAGGAACGAGCTGCTACAGCCATTGTAACTGTTTTTGAAAGATAGTTATTAGAAATTATAGATTGAAAAATGTTATTGAATTGCCGTGGTTGAGATTTTTCAGCTGTTGATTTGGTGAGATACGCTGCGTGGCATACCTGTCCACTTATGTGATATGCCCAATTGTTTCAAAAGGT
>Ga0105054_10009885_pt1 | contig 12263 bp, 11 predicted proteins | sample BON02_FD_78091 | JGI IMG/M metagenome (GOLD analysis project Ga0105054, IMG submission 78091) | Freshwater microbial communities from Lake Bonney liftoff mats and glacier meltwater in Antarctica - BON-02 (megahit assembly) | ecosystem: Environmental > Aquatic > Freshwater > Ice > Glacier... | reverse complement strand
GAGGTCCTCGCCGGAGCGCGAGTCTGTTTGATCTTTCCCTTGAAATCCCAACCGAAACCGACCGTCCCCGGCGGAACCCGGGATGCGAAAGCACCCCGGACCCGCGCGGTTCCGGTCACCGAATAGCGAGGCATCATGCGATCCACGGGAGCCGATATTCTGGTTGTCGACGACGAGGCCGACATCCGCGAACTGGTGTCCGGCCTGCTTGAGGACGAGGGCCACGGGGTCAGGGTTGCCGCCAACTCCGATGAAGCCCTGGCCGCGATCCGCGCCCGGCGGCCGTCGCTGGCCCTGCTCGACATCTGGATGCAGGGCGGCGGGCTCGATGGACTGGAGCTGCTGGATGTCATCAAGGAACTGGACCCCGACCTGCCGGTGGTGATGATTTCGGGTCACGGCAATATCGAGACGGCGGTCACGGCGCTCCAGCGCGGAGCCTATGATTTTATCGAAAAACCCTTTAAATCCGACCGTCTGGTTGTGGTTGTTCAGCGGGCGCTTGAAGCAACATCGCTGAAACGCGAGAACCGCCGGCTGCGGGCGCAGGTGGCGGCCCCGTCCGGTTTCATCGGTCGCTCGACGGCGGCCCAGACCCTGCGCAGTACTGTCGCCAAGGTCGCTCCGGCCAACAGCCGGGTGCTGATCTCGGGTCCGCCCGGCTCTGGCAAGGAACTGGTGGCGCGTCAGATTCACGAGGCCAGCGCCCGGTCCAACGGTGAGTTTGTCGCCATTGCAGCCGCGGGCATGACCCCGGAACGGCTGGACCTCGAGCTGTTCGGCGAGGAGGGCGTCGACGGTCGTCCGCGCAAGATCGGCGTGTTCGAGCGCGCCCATAACGGCACCCTCTATCTCGATGATGTCGGCGACATGCCACGCGAGAGCCAGAGCCGGGTCCTGCGCGTGCTGGTCGAACAGCGCTTCCGGCGCGTCGGCGGCGAACAGGACGTTCAGGTCGATATCCGGGTCGTCACCTCGACCTCGCGCGACCTCAAGGTCGAGATCGCCGAGGGGCGGTTCCGCGAGGATCTGTTCCATCGTCTCAATGTCGTGCCGATCCGGGTCCCGGCCCTGTCGGAGCGGCGCGAGGACATCCAGGAACTGATCGATTATTTCATCGACACGCTTTCAGTCTCGCAACGGTTGCCGAAGCGGCGGCTGGGCGACGACGCCATCGCCGTGCTGCAGGTCCATCCCTGGCCGGGCAATGTCCGGCAACTTCGCAACAACGTCGAACGACTGTTGATCCTTGCCACCGGCGACCCCGACGAACCGATCAGTGCCGACATGCTGCCGCAGGAGGCGACCCATGCCGATTCGACCGGCACCCTGGGCGGCGAGCGCATCATCGCCCTGCCACTGCGCGAGGCGCGCGAGGTGTTCGAGCGGGAATATCTGGCGGCCCAGATCATGCGCTTCGGGGGCAATATCTCGCGCACCGCAGCCTTTATCGGCATGGAGCGGTCGGCCCTGCACCGCAAACTCAAATCCCTCGGCGTGTCCCCGTCCCGCGGTGGCGAGGACGACATCGAAGAGGTTGTCGAGGTATGAGCCACGTCGCCTATGTCAACGGCCAGTACCAGCCGCACGGCCAGGCCATGGTCCATGTCGAGGACCGTGGATTCCAGTTCGCCGACGGCGTCTATGAGGTCTGGTCCGTGTTCGATGGCCGCATGGCCGATTTCGACGGCCATATGACCCGGCTGCACCGCAGCCTCAATGAGCTGCGCATCGACATCCCGATGACCAGCGACGCACTGACGCGGGTGTTGCAGGAAACTATCCGCCGCAACCGCGTCCGCAACGGCATCGTCTATCTGCAGGTGACGCGCGGAACGGCCCGGCGCGACCACCCGTTCCCGGCCGAGGGCACCCCGCCCAGCGTCATCGTCACCGCCCGCTCCATCAGCGCGTCGAAGTCCGAAGCTACCGCCAAAAAAGGCGTTGCCGTCATCACCGTACCCGACATCCGCTGGGGTCGTTGCGACATCAAGAGCGTCGGCCTGCTGCCCAATGTCCTGGCCAAACAGGCGGCCCGCGAGCGCGGGGCCTATGAGGCCTGGATGGTCGATGAGATGGGTCTGGTCACCGAGGGTTCGTCCACCAACGCCTGGATCGTCGACGAAAACGGCAAGCTGCGGACCCGAGACACCCAGGCCAATATCCTCAAGGGCATTACACGCACGGCCCTGATGGCGTTGATCGCGGAGGAGGGGATCGAGTTGGACGAACGACCCTTCAGCGTCGACGAGGCCAAGCGTGCGCAGGAAGCCTTCTTCACCGCCGCCGGGGCCTTCGTCATGCCGGCGGTGTCGATCGACGGGGTCAGGATCGGCACCGGCAAGCCCGGCCCGATCACGACGCGGCTGCGGACCCTTTATCTGGATCAGGCGATCCGCGACGCCATCTGATTTATCAATCGTGCATTCCGGCGAATGCCGGGATGCACGGAATGAGATTGATCGGTGGCCGCCGATGCCTATGCTGAAAGCGCCGGACATCCGATCCAGCCCCGCGCCGCTCCCTCGGCCGGAGAACAATCAAGAACAGGCTGAACCTGCCATGTCGCAAGACAAGTCCAAGAACCTTCAGGACACCTTCCTCAACAGCGTACGCAAGACCAAGACACCGCTGACCATCTTCCTGGTCAACGGGGTAAAACTGCAGGGCATCGTCACCTGGTTCGACAATTTCTGCGTCCTGCTGCGCCGCGATGGTCAGGCCCAGCTGGTCTACAAGCACGCCATCTCGACCATCATGCCGTCCGCGCCGGTCAATCTGTACGAGCCGGAAGCGGACGAGGATTGACGCCTGCTTTTGGGTGAAAAGTGCTAGTGAGCAAGGGGTGAGCCGCCGGAGCGGGCACCGGGCTCGGTCTCGCTCACGTCTTGCTCACTAGCACTTTTCACCCCGAAGACGCCCAGAGACCTGCGCCCTGACCTCCAAACACATCGACCACGCCGTCCCGCTGATCCGGGCCGTCGTCATCCATCCTGAACGGTCGGGCTTCGGCGCGATCGAGAGTTCGCGCCAGTCGGTCGAACGGCTGGAAGAGGCCGTCGGCCTCGCCCGCGCTCTCGACCTCGATGTGCGTGCCGAGGAGATTGTGCGCGTCCGCAAACCCACGCCGGCCACCCTGTTCGGCACCGGCAAGGTCGAGGAGCTGGCCGCCCTGGTGCGTGCCGCCGAAGCCGAGGCCGTGGTCATCGACGACAGCCTGTCGCCGGTGCAGCAGCGCAATCTGGAAAAGGCCTGGGACTGCAAGGTCATCGACCGCACCGGCCTGATCCTCGAAATCTTCGGCCGCCGGGCACGGACCAAGGAAGGCCGGTTGCAGGTCGAACTGGCCCGGCTGGATTATGAAAAGTCGCGGCTCGTCCGCACCTGGACCCACCTTGAGCGGCAACGCGGAGGCACTGGCTCGACCGGCGGTCCCGGCGAGACCCAGATCGAACTCGACCGACGGATGATCGCCGACCGCATCGTCAAGCTCAAGGGCGAACTGGAGGAGGTGCGCCGCACGCGCGGCCTGCACCGCAAACAGCGCCAGAAGGTGCCGTTCCCTACCATCGCCCTGGTCGGCTACACCAACGCTGGCAAGTCGACCCTGTTCAACCGGCTGACCGGTTCGGACGTGGTAGCCAAGGACCTGTTGTTCGCCACCCTCGACACCACCCAACGCACCATCCGCCTGCCGCAGGGCCGGCCCGCGATCGTGGCCGACACCGTCGGCTTCATCTCCGACCTGCCGCACGAACTGGTCGAGAGCTTCCGCGCCACGCTGGAAGAGGTGGGCGAGGCCGACCTGATCCTGCACGTCCGCGACATCGCCAGCTCCGACAGCGAGGCCCAGTCCAAGGACGTCGAGGCGGTGCTGAAACAGATCGAGACGCCAGAGGGCAAGACCCACCGGGTTCTGGAAGTCTGGAACAAGACAGACCTGCTGGCCGAGGATGTCCGCGAGGCGGTGCTGGGCCAGGCCGAGCGCCTGGCCCGCGACGGCAAGGCGGTGGCGGTTTCGGCCTGGATCGGGGAGGGGATCGAACCGCTGCGCGGGGTTATCGCCGGTCTGATCGACGACGATCCGGAGACGGAACTGGTGCTGGACCCGTCACAGGGCGAGGCGCTGGCCTGGCTTTACGAGAACGGGCGGGTCACGGCGCGCGAGACCGACGACGAGGGCCGAACGCATGTGGTGGTGCGGCTGCATCCGGCGGCGCTGGGGCGGTTCGAGCGGCAATTTTCCTGGCCGGTCAGGCAGTAGGGCGCGCGCCGGAGCGCCCTGTGTTAGTGTCAGGCCTTCTCGCACGTTTGCGCGACGCGGTTGAGCTTGGGCCATTGAATGTCAAAGAAGAACGAGGCCGCGCCCCCTTGGGACGCCCATAGCCTGCAACGGGGGCTCGAGGCCGCCGGGGTCGCGCTGTGGTCATGGAACGTCGATGACGACACCTTCGCCATGGACGCCGCCGCCTTCGTGCTCTGGGGCATGCCGATTCGGGCCAGCGTCTCCTTTGAGGATCTTTCATCCCACATTCACCCGGCGGACCGGGACAGGGTCCGCGCCGCCTTCGCGGCGACCCGCGCGGTAGTGGGCCCTTATGAGACCGATTTCCGCATTCTCGTCGATGACGATGTCCGCTGGATATCCGCCCGGGGCCAGGGCGATGACCAAGGCATGGTCAGTCGCAAGATGTTCGGCATCTTCATTGACGTGACCGGCCGCAAACAAGCCGAGGAAGGTCACGAGTTGCTTGCGGGCGAAATGAGCCACAGGGTCAAGAATCTGCTGGCGATCGCCTCGGGCCTCACGGCTATCACCTCCCGGTCGGTCGATACGACCGGCGACATGGCCCGCGAGCTGACCCAGCGTCTGACGGCCCTCGGCCGGGCTCATGATCTTGTTCGCCCGCTACCGGGCGAGGAAGGGAAGGCGGCGCTGCTGGGCGACCTTTTGTCCGTTCTGCTCGCACCCTATGACGATCTCGGCGCGTTCAGCGGCCGCATCCGGGTCTCGGTTCCGCGCATGGGCGTCGGCGAACAGGCCGCGACGACCCTTGCCCTGGTGGTCCATGAGCTGGCGACCAATTCGCTCAAATACGGCGCGCTTTCGGCCGAAACCGGCACCCTCGACGTATCCTGTTCGGCTCATGACACCGAGTTGGTGATCGCCTGGACGGAACAGGGCGGGCCGCTCGTGCAACCGCCCGAGGGTCCGGGCGGCTACGGAAGCCGGATGGTGGCGCGCGCTATGGCCCGCCAGCTGGATGGCGCAATCGAACGTGACTGGACGCCGCAGGGGTTGGTGGTCCGGTTGCGGATGAACAAGGAGCGGGTGGCCAACTAGCGGGCCTCAAGTCCGCTCCGCCTCCTTCGCCGCGTCCCACAGATCGTCCATTTCGGCCAGATCGGACTGTTCCGGCTTCCGCCCATGCTTCGCAAGCTCCGCCTCTATAAACCCGAACCGTCGGACGAATTTCGCGTTCGCCCCGCGCAGGGCGTCCTCTGGCTCGACGCCCAGCTTCCGCGCCAGATTGGCCACCACGAACAGCAGGTCGCCCACCTCGTCGCGGGCCTTGTCGAGGTCGCCGGCGGCGATCTCGACCCGTAACTCCGCCACCTCTTCGTGCAGCTTGTCGAACACCTCGTCGGTCGAGGGCCAATCGAAGCCGACGCGGGCGGCGCGCTTGGTCAGTTTGGCGGCGCGGGCGAGGGCGGGCAGGCCGACGGGCACGTCGTCGAGCACGCCGTGCTGGGCTTTCGCGACCCGTTCGGCGGCCTTGATGTCCTCCCAGCGCGCCTTCTGGGCCACGCCGTCCGGCATGGCGGCCTCGAGTTGCCCCTCCTTTGGGAACACGTGCGGGTGACGGCGCACCAGCTTGTCGGCCATGGCATTGGCCACGTCATCGAAGCCGAACAGCCCTGCCTCCTCGGCCATGCGGGCGTGGAACACTGTCTGGAACAGCAGGTCCCCCAGTTCGGACTTGAGCTCGTCCATGTCGCCGCGCTCGATGGCGTCGGCGACCTCATAGGCCTCCTCGATCGTATAGGGAGCGATGCTGGCGAAGGTCTGCTCCACGTCCCACGGACAGCCACCGACCGGGTCGCGCAGACGCGCCATGATGGCGTTCAGGCGGTCGATGGGGCGTGGCCGGGCGTCGGTCATGATCCCGCCTGCGGTGTAGTTGTGCGCGCTTCGAGGGCGGCACGAATTTCGGCATGCCGCGCCTGATCCAGCGGATAGCGGTGCAGCGCCAGCGCCGCCAGAAGCAGGCACAGGGCCGGCAGGCCGGCGAACATGATCTGCAACCACATCAGGGCATGACTTGAATTCCCGCCACCGACGCCCGGGTCGAACCCGACCATCTGCAGGCCGGCGAAGGTCAGGACCGAAACAGCATAACCCAGTTTGGAGGTGGCGGTCAGGATCGAGAACAGCAGGCCGGTGCGGTCGGCACCGTCATCCAGCCGCACCTGATCGCTGACGTCGGCCATCATCGCCCGCAGCAGCAGGTCGCCCGAGGCGAAGGCCAGGCCGACCAGGGCGACCATGACGCCAGCCATCAACAGGTCGGCATAGGGGGCCGGGGCACCGGTCAGGGCCTCCAGTCCGGCCTGCGCCGGCCCGACCAGGGCCGGGGCCAGGAAGGCGGCGAGCATCAGGGTGACGGCAAAATACAGGCAGGACCAGATCAGCGCCCGATGCTTGCCCAGCCGCACCGCCAGCCAGCTCCACACCGGGGCCCCGAACAGGCCGAAGACGAAATAGACCAGCAGCAGGATCGAGGTCTCGGCGCGCTCGAAGCCGCGGGTGGCCTCGAAGAAATAGAAGAATAGGGCCCCGACCACCCCACGCGCAATGCCCAGGGCAAGGTCTGCGCCCAGCAGCCGCCGGATCACCGGCCGTTTGAACAGGGCCAGATAGGCAAAGCGGTTCTCGGTCGAGGCCTGCGGGCCGGGCGGCGGCTCGGGTGTGAAGGCAAAGGTCACGGCCAGGGCCACGGGCAGGGCGATGATGATGAACCACCCCTGCCACTGTACCGCCCGTGCATAGTCGCCCCAGCCCATGTTCTGCACCAGTACCGGGACCATCAGCACCGCCAGCACGCCTATGATATTGGCGGTCTGCCACCAGCCATAAATGCGAGACCGCTGGTTATAGTCGGACGACAGGGCCGAGGCCCAACTGATCTGCGACAGCAGGCTGACAGAAAAACCCAGCGACAGGACCACCAGCCACAGGGTCAGATAGGCCGGTCCCGCCCCCGGCCTGGCCATGAACAGCATGCCCACCGCCAGCATCAGCACGGGAGCCGCCAGCCCCATCCACAGGCGATAGCGTCCGAAACGGCTGTGGGTCCGGTCGATGACCATGCCGAGGGCCGGATCGACGACGATGTCCGCCATGCGGATGATCAGGAATACCAGACCGACCACGGCCAGATCGACGCCGACATGGCTGGCGTAAAACTCGGGCAGGGTCACATAGACCGGCAGGCCCAGCGCGGCATAGGGCAGGCAGGCGGCCGAAAAGGCGGCCAGCACGCCGTTGCTGCGGCGCGGAGCGGCCCCTGCGGTCGAGGTTTGGGCGGCGTCAGTCATCGGGGCGTCCGGCGATCCGGCCCTGAGTCGACCGTCCATCCACCATGCCAGTTTTCCTGTAGTCGGGGCATGGTCCGGCACGATGTCTCCGGTGTCGAGGTTGTGGACCTTGTCGCCCCGCCGATGTCGCGCATTTCCTTGTCGAATTGTCTTCGTTCCGTTTCGTGCCGGACGGGCAGGTCTTGCTCTCTGCCACCGGGTCGGGCTTGCTTCGGGGATGGTGATCCGAACCGCCCTGCTGAGCGTATCGATTCTGGTTGCGGCCCTGTTGGTCGCTCCGGATCGGGCCGCCGCTCAGGTCGAGGTCTGTGATCGTCAGATCGAGGACTGGGGTGGTCCGGCCCTGGTCAACGGCATCTCGCTGCATTCGCTGGAATGGGCCCCGTTCGGATCGGCCGAATGGGGCTGGGAGGCCTATGTGCCGTTGATGCAGCAGGAACTGGGCACCGGCTGCGCTGCCAATTCGCCGGTGTTTGCGCGTCGGCTGGCCGATTTCCAGACCGCGAATCAGCTCCCCTCGACCGGCATCTTCGACCAGCCCACCTTCCAGACCTTTCGCGGCGTCTGGCAGGAACGGCGGCCCTTCGTCATGGCCCGGGTAAGGCAGGAGCCGTGCCCCGATCCGCCGCCGCTGTATCAGCTAGGCTATCTCGTCGCCGAGGAAGAACACGCCGACCGTCTGACCCGACTGCTGCGGCGCGACGTGCTGGCGGCCTATCGACGGATGGCCGCCGCCGCCCGGGCCGAGGTGCCCGAAATCGCAGCCGACCCCGAACTGCTGCAGATATTCTCGGGCTTTCGCGACCCCGAGGCCGACGCGGCGCGATGCGCGGCGTCCGGCAATTGCGACGGTGTGCGCCGCGCCGTCTGTTCGCCGCACCGCACCGGGACGGCGGTGGACCTCTATGTTGGCCAGATTGTCGGCCTCGGCGTCGACAACACCTCACCAGCCAGTCGCCTGCATATGAGCCGCAGCGCGACCTATCGCTGGCTGGTTCGGAACGCCGGGCGGTTCGGCTTTGTCCCCTATGCCTTTGAACCCTGGCACTGGGAGTGGGTCAGCCCGACCGATGGCTATGCCGGAAGCCCGCCCGGGTGATCCGGGCCTTGACCGAGGGTGAGCGCGCCCTGGCGAGCGAGGCCTTCGGTGACGCCCTCGTTCTCGCCCCCATTCGCATCCTGCCCGCGCCGTGGCCGTTCGAGCGCGCCTTTGTGCCGGGCCACTGGTTCGGGCGGGACTGGATCGTCTGGCCATGGCGGACCCTGCCGCCTGACATCACCACGGCACCATTGGGGCTCCAGGCCCTGCTGATCCACGAACTGACCCACGTCTGGCAGGCCCAGCAGGGGGTCAATCTTCTGAACGGAAAGCTCCGGGCGGGCGACCGGCCCGCCTCCTATGAATACCCGGTGGGTGTGGACTGCGACTGGGGCGGGCTGAACATCGAACAGCAGGCCATGGTGGTCGAGCACCGCTTCCGCCTGACGCGCGGGCAGCGGGCGCCAGCGGATCCCGCCTTCTACGATCGCGTTTGCCCGATAGGCCCCCGGATCAGCGCCTGAACCCTTGTATCAAAGGGCCCCGGAGTCATCGGAACCGATGCAGTCGCAGCCCGATGCCTGACCGTCAGGCTGCCTTTTCCAGTTCGACCATCTGCTGGATGCGGACATAGTCGGTCTTGCCGGTGCCGAGTACGGGCACCTCGGTCACGCGCATGATCTTCTTGGGGACGCCCAGTTCCGGGACGCCGTGGCTGCGGGCCCATTCGGCCAGACGCGCGACGTCGGCGTCGCGGCGGTCGGTGACCAGAACCAGTTTCTCGCCCTTGCGGGTATCCGGAATGGAAACCACGGCGTGCCGGGCTTCAGGCCAGACCGCGCTGGCCAGGCCCTCGACCGCGGTCAGGGACACCATCTCACCCGCGATCTTGGCGAACCGCTTGATCCGACCCAGGATCGAGACATAGCCGTCCTTGTCGATATCGACGATATCGCCCGTATCGTGCCAACCCCCCGCCAGCGGCTCAACCGTGTCGGGATCATCCGGTGATAGATAGCCATTCATGACGTTGGGGCCGCGCAGGAACAGGCGCCCGCCCTCCGGAATGCCGTCGACCGGGTCGATGCGCCATTCCATGCCGGGCATCATCTGACCGACGGTTCCGGGCCGGTTGTGGTCGGGGTGGTTCACCGCAACGATCGGTGCCGCTTCGGTGGCTCCATAGCCTTCGAGCAGTTTGAGGCCGTGGAAGCGGGTGTTGAACAGGTGGTGGGTCTCCGGCCGGACCCGCTCGGCCCCGGCGACGACGAACTCCAGGGTATCGAAATCGTCGGGTGAGGCGACCCGCGCATACTGGTTCAGGAAGGTGTCTGTCGCGAACAGGATCGAGGCCTTCACATCCGGCAGCAACTCAACGATCTGTTTGGCATGCAGCGGTGAAGGATACTGGAACGCCTTCATCCCGTTCAGCAGCGGCAGCAGGACCCCGCCAGTCAGGCCGAAACAATGGAAAGTCGGCAGGGGGTTGAACATCACCCATTCGGGCTTGAGATCGATGAATTGGGCCGCCTGGCGCGTGTTGGCGACCAGATTCCATTGGCTCAGCACCACGCCCTTGGGCGCACCGAAACTGCCCGAGGTGAACAGGATCACGCCGGTCGATGACGGCTCGGTCTTCACCCGGAACTGTCGGGGCATCATGCCGGCCATCAGGCCGTAAAGCTTGTCCTGCAGGCCGATGGTCTTGCGGACGTCATCCAGCCAGACGATGTCTGTGACCTTGGCCAGTTCGTCCATCAGGTCTTCGATCTTGGCCTGGTTCACAAAGCGTTTGGCACAGAGAACCTTTTTCAGACCGGCGGCCTTGATCGCCGCCTTGATGTTGCTCACGCCCGAGGTGAAGTTCAGCATCACCGGCACCCGGCCGTGGGCATGCAGACCGAAATAGGTCACCACCACACCGGAGCTGGACGGCAACAGAATGCCGACGCGCTCGCCCGGCGTGGTCATCGCGGCGATCTTGCGTCCCAGCACAAAGGCGGCCCGGATCAGGCCGGTGTAGGTCAGCGGGTTTCGGTCGAGATCTTCGAGGATCGCCTTGTCGCCAAATTTTTCACGCGCGGCGATAAGCGCGTCGAATACGGTTTCTTCGACGTGTCTGGAGTCCAAGGGTACGCGCAATCCATCCTCCCCACGGTAGCGGTTGGCCCGCGCCCTTTGTGTTCTGTGATCAAACTAGAGCCGTACCGTCACATTGAAAAGACGTGTTACGCGGCGTGAACGGACGGCCCACCTTGCCTTGGCGTCGCGGAAGGACGACATAGCGGGTTCGCACAGTCCGGAGCCTGCGTCGCCTTGGTCACGCTGATCGATACCCTGACAAAGACGCCGCCTAAGTCCCTGGCCGAGCTGCGTCACCCCGAAAAGCAGAACCGCCCGGAGACGGCGGTGCTGAAGAAGCCCGACTGGCTGCGCGTCAAGGCCCCAGGTTCGGGTCAGTACAATGCCACCAAAGCCATCGTGAAGGACAAGGGCCTGGTCACCGTCTGTGAAGAGGCGGCCTGCCCCAATATCGGCGAGTGCTGGAGCCAGAAGCACGCCACCCTGATGATCATGGGCGATACCTGCACCCGCGCCTGCGCTTTCTGCAACGTCAAGACCGGCCTGCCCCAGCCGCTGGACCCGGAAGAGCCCGGCAAGGTCGGCCTGGCGGTGCAACAGCTCGGCCTGAACCATGTCGTGATCACCAGCGTGGACCGCGACGACGTCTCGGATGGCGGTGCCGCCCATTTCGCCGAGGTAGTGCGCCAGATCCGGCTGCAGGCCCCGAACACCACCATCGAGATCCTGACCCCCGACTTCCTGCGCAAGGACGGGGCGGCCGAGGTGATGATCGACGCCACCCCGGATGTGTTCAACCACAACCTCGAGACTGTGCCGCGGCTGTATCTGAAGATCCGGCCCGGAGCCCGCTATTTCCACAGCCTGCGCCTGCTGCAGATGGTCAAGGAACGCGACCCCAACCAGTTCACCAAATCGGGCATCATGGTCGGCCTGGGCGAGACCCGCGAAGAGGTCATGCAGGTTATGGACGACATGCGTTCGGCAGGCGTCGACTTCATCACCATCGGCCAATATCTCCAGCCGACCCGCAAACACGCCGCCATTGACCGGTTTGTCACGCCCGACGAGTTCAAGGCCTATGAGGCCATCGCCCGGGCCAAGGGCTTCCTGATGGTGTCGTCCTCGCCCCTGACCCGCAGCTCGCACCACGCCGGCGACGATTTCGCCCGGCTCAGGGCGGCGCGCCTTGCGCAGAGCGGACGCTGAGCCGCGCTTGGCCATCCACCGCGTCACAAAGGTCCTGCCTTATACGCCGGCTCAACTGGCCGATCTGATCGCCGACGTCCGTGCCTATCCCGAGTTCGTGCCTTGGGTGACGGCCATGCAGGCCTGGAATGCGCGCGAGGAGGCTCCCGGTGTCAGCCTGATCGACGCCGAGGCGGCGGTCGGTTTCTCCTTCCTGACCGAGCGGTTCTCGACCTGGGTAAGGCATGATCGGAACCGAAGCATGGTCGAGGTCGGCCTGATCCACGGGCCATTCAGACACCTGAACAACCGCTGGGAATTTTTTCCCGACCCGACCGGGGCGCGGCTCGAGTTC
>Ga0105054_10009884_pt1 | contig 12263 bp, 6 predicted proteins | sample BON02_FD_78091 | JGI IMG/M metagenome (GOLD analysis project Ga0105054, IMG submission 78091) | Freshwater microbial communities from Lake Bonney liftoff mats and glacier meltwater in Antarctica - BON-02 (megahit assembly) | ecosystem: Environmental > Aquatic > Freshwater > Ice > Glacier... | reverse complement strand
TTCTCGTGTGGGGTGGGTGTTGGGGGGGGTTGGTGTGTTGTGTTTCTTTTTTTGTGGTGTTTCTTGTTTGTGTTTTTGTTTTTTTGGGTTGGGGGGGGGGGGGGGGGGGGGTTTTGGGGGGGGGGGGGGGGGGGGGGGGGGGGGGCTCGGGAGGAGGGCGCTCGATGGCGGGCCGGGGGCGGCGGCCGCGGCAAATGTTGGTTTTGGGCGCGGGGAAAAAACAAGAGAGGGCCGACGGACGAGCAAGGACTCGAACTCACACTCGGCCTCGCCCTTTTCGTCAAGCCTGGCGGCCTTGCCGCTGCCGCTGCTGCTGGCCCCAGGCCCAGGCTCGTCCGCGGGCGAGGGAGTGCGGCCGCTCTCGCCGGCAGCGGCGCGAAAGGGCTCGGCGCGGCGCGCTCGCCGGCGACTCGCCTCGGCGGCGGCAACCGTGCGCAGGGGCGCGACGACGCAGGGGCGCGGCCCGCGTCTGCTGCCGCTGCCGCTGCTGCCAGGGGACAGGAGCGGCCTCCGCGCGAGGCTCGGCGAGCTGGCCAGCATGCTCTTTCGTCGCGTTTCAAAAAAATTGGTGTGTCTCTCTCTCTCTTCTGACGCGCGCGCCGGCTCGCTGACTGTTTGCGAGTGGGCAGGCCAGCGTGAGGGGGTCCGAGTTGCGTTGTTGATGGTGGTGGTGTTGTTACAGCCCTGTGGCGCGTTTGCGTTTGAGCAGATTTCATCCCTTGTCTGGAGTTCGACCGCCTGTCCGAGCCACCATCTCTTTCCACTCTAACCCCCCCATCAAAACGTGTTGGCACTTGCGACAGTACAGTTGTCATCGAACGCACACAGCCAAGCACCGCCATCGCAGACAACGAGCACGGTAAAACACACACTCCTCCTCCCCCCACTCACCGAAACGCACAAGACTCGATCGCCGCTGGTGCTCTCTCCCCTTCGGGAATGGCGCGCGCCCAGCGCGGCGACATCACCCCCACCATCTTGGCCCGGGCGACAGCAGCAGTAGCAGCAGCAGCCGCGTCTCCCTTGGCGCGCCGCAGGCCCTCGCTCGCTCCCGCGGCCGCCGTTGTCGCCGCCGCGAGCGCCGCCGCCGTCGCCGTCGCCGTCGCCGTCGCCAGCGGCGGCCGCCGCGCCCTCTCGTCCTCCTCCTCGTCCTGCTCCTCCTCCCCCTCTTCACCCGCCGACCCGCCGGCCGCCCCGGACCCCTCCGAGGGCCCCTCGCGCTACGGCCGCGCCGTCTCGGCCGGCCTGCGCGCCTGCGCCCGCGAGTCGCACGCCTACGGCCGCTGCGCCGCCGGGTTCCTGCCCGACGCCGCGCCAAGGGGCGCGTGCGAGCGCGAGTTTTCGGCGCTGCGGCGCTGCTTCCTGGCGGCGTCCGGGCTCGGCGGGTGGCGGCAGCGGCAGCAGCAGCAGCAGCAGCCGGGCGCGGCGGCGGCGGCGGGCGGCGAAGAGCCGGATAGGACCCCTGAAGCCACGGGACGGTCGGAAAGGAGCACTTGAAGAGAGAGCCGCGACCGCGAAACGGACGAAGCGTTTCTGCCCGCTTTTTTCCCCCAGACGCGAAAACGTCGGCGGTGGAGAACAAAAAAAAAAGAACGCAAAAGATGGGCGGCCTCTGGAAGCGCCGGCGCGGGCGGGCAGAGTACCTGACGCCCGCGCAGATGCTCGAGACCCTCGCGCTGCTGCGCGTGCGCGCTCTGCTGGCGCACGGGGCCGTGTGGGTGGCCGCCGACCGCGCCGTGGCGGACGCGCTCGACGCGTGCTGCGTCGGTGCGCTCGAGGGCGGCCCGGCGACGGCGGCGTGGGTCGAGGGGCTCGTCGGCGCCACGCGGGCGCCGCCCTGTTCTTCTGATGCTCCTTCTGGCGGCGGCGGCGGCGGCGCCGACGGAGGCGCGGCGGCGGCGGCGGCTCGGGGGACGGACGGCGATGACGACGTCCCCCGGGGCATGGACGACGACGGCGGCGCAGCGGCGCCGCCGCCGCCCCTCCCGCCCCCCCCCTTTTTGCCGGAGGGCCCGGCCGACGGCGGCGACGGCGCGGCCGGCGGCGGCGGCGGCGGCGCCGGCGCCGGCGCGGCGTCGCGGCTGCGCGCGGTGCGGCTGGCGCCCGAGGAGGCCCTCTTCCTGGCGCACGTGCTGGCGCCCTCGCTCGCGGCGTACGTGCTGGTCGAGGCGCCCCCGTGCGCGGACGGCGGCCCCCCCGCGCAGACGGCTCGCGGGGCGTCGGTCGACGACCTCTGGCGGTGGTGCTGCCGAGCGGGGGCGCCGCGGTTGCCCGGCGGCGGCGGCACTGGCGGCGGCGGCGGCGGCGACGGCGGCGGGCGAGCAGACCCATTCGCGCCGACAGCATCAGCAGCATCAGCAGCAGCCGCCTCCCCTGGCACCACCGCGACCGCGGCCGCCGCGACCGCCCCGACCGCGGCCGACCCCGCCCTCGCCGCCACCGAGGGAAGGGACGGGCGCGGCGACGGCGGGCCGCAGGCGCCGACGCGCCCGGCGCCCTTCGCCCACCGGTACGCGGCCTACTGCCACCTGCGCGCCAAGGGGTGGCTGCCGCGCGGGGGCCTGCTGTACGGGGCGGACTACGTGCTGTACGGCCTGCACCCGGCGCTGGTGCACTCGGAGTACGTGGCGGCGGTGCTGCCGCTCGAGTGGCGGGCCGCAGGGGGAGAGGAGGCGGCCGCGGGGGGGGCGGGGGCGGGGCCGCCGGCGCCGCCGGGGCCGGGCGCGCCGCCGCCGCCGCCGCCGCCGCCGGCCGGCAAAAAAAAAGGGGGGTGGTGGTCCGAGGCGCCCGGCGCCGCCCCGCGCTGGGTGGACGCCCAGATCGCGCAGCGCCTCGCGCGCCAGGTGTTCAAGCAGCTGCTGCTGCTGCACGTGGCGCTGCCGCTCTGCGACGGGGCCGGGGGCGGCGGCGGCGGCGGCGGCGGCGGCGGCGACGACGGCGGCGAGGCGCTCGGCCCGGACGGCGTGCTCGCCCGCGGCGCCGTGCGAGAAACGATCGCGCGGCGGTGGGTGCCGCCCGCGGGCGGCGGCGTGGCGCAGGCGCTGGCCGACGCGGCCGTGCTGGCGGGCGGCGCCGAGGAGGGGCCGGCCGACGACTGACTTCGGCGGGTTGGTGCGATCTGTGACTATCTGTGACTATATTACCCAACGCTTGGCATTGTGTGATTGTTGTTTGCGTCGAGACGCGCGGGCTTGGTATTTTTTTCTATTCGAGCGGGCAAGCGCGTGGGGAAAAAAAACTCGACGACGCCGGGGACTGGGAAAAGACTAGGGCACTGCTAATTTACGGGCAGACGGTTTGATTTGGCGCCGCCAGCCACACGTCGCGCTGCGAGCCAGGTTAGATGTAGGGAAGTCGGACCACGGTCAGAGAAGGGGGGGCGGGGATCAAAAAGTCGTGCGTTTCGGAACAATGACGCCGGTGGGCGGGCGGGGGCGCATTCGTTTTTCTTCGTTTTTTCCGGGGGGAGGGGGGAGGGGGAGGCGCGTTTTGTTTCTTGTGTGCGTAGGCGCGAGGGGAGAGAAAAGGTCATGAAGGTGGCGGGCGCAAGGCAATCAATCAGCATAGCCGGCCGGGGGGGGGCGTGGAGGGCGGGGAGCAGGGAGCGTCGCGAGGGAAAGCAGCAAGCGAGAGAGAGGCCCTAAAAACCCTAACCCGCGCGGCGCGGCGGGCGCGGCGCGGCCGGCGCAGCGGCGCAGCCAATCTCTCTTCGCCGCGCCACTCAAAAACAAAACACGTGAAGAAAAAAAGACACCCAGACTGTTCGTCGTCGTCGCAAAGTCCGCAGCACGTCGATTCACTCGTTGTAGTCCAGCGACGCCTCGTTCCACGAGTTGTCCATCGCGTCGTCGATGTACTCGTCCGCCTCGGCGTACCCGCCCGCCGCGCCGCCCGCCGCGCCCGCCGCGCCGCCCGCGCCCGCCGCGCCCGCCGCACCGGGCCGCGCCTCTAGCACCACCGCCGTCACCTGCTCGACCGTCTGCAGGCCCTCGGGCAGGGGCTGCGGCCGGTCGTTCATTTCGCGCACGCCCGGGGGCAGGTGCTTGGCGTACCACGGGTGCGAATACACGGCGTCCAGGGTGATGCGCTTGGAGGGGTCGGCCACCAGCACGCGCCGCAGCAGGTCGCGGCACTCGTCCGACAGGCGCACGTGCGCGGGGACCGAGTAGTCGACGTGCAGGATGCGCTGGATCATCTTCTGCAGCTTCTGCGCGTCGGCCTTGTCCTCGGGCCGCTCGAAGGGGTAGGCGCCCACCAGCATGACGTACAGCATCACCCCTGCCGACCAGATGTCGGCCACCTTGCCGTCGTACGTCTTGCCGCGCGTGGTGAGGATGACCTCGGGCGCCAGGTAGGCGGGCGTGCCGACGCGGCTGCCCGGCGCCGACTGGAACTTCTCGTGCTTGGAGTAGCTGCGAGGACAGGGGGGGGGGGGGGGGGGGGGGGGGGGGGGGGGGGGGGTGGGGGGGTGCGGGGGGTGGGGGTTGGATGGAGAAAGAGGAGAAGGGAAGGACGGAAAAAAAAAGAGCGCCGCTCTTTGAACAAAACAAAACGACAGAAGGAACAAAACGACAGAAAGAACAAACGACAGAAAGAACAAAGGACGCACCCAAAGTCGCAGATCTTCACGAGCGGCCGGGGCGAGCTGTCCAGCAGCGTGTTCTCCAGCTTAATGTCCCGGTTGACCACGCCCATGCGGTGGCAGTAGTCCAGCCCGACGACCAGCTGCTGAAAAAACCACCGCGCCTCGTCCTCGCGCAACCCGTTCTTGCGGACGACGTATTCAAACATGTCGCCCCCGCTGGCAAACTCCATCGCGATGCCGAGGTGGTGCGCGGTGAGGAAGACCTCCTTGAACTGGACGATGTGGGGGTGGACGAGGCAGCGGTGGTTGATGATCTCGCGCTCGACGTACTTGGTGACCTGTTTGGTTTTGTGTGTTTTTTTGATTTGTGTGTTTTTTTGATTTGGTTTTTGTTTTGGTTTTTGTTTTTGTTTTTGATTTTGGCGGCGCTTTGTTTTTTTCCGTCGGAGCACACGGCGTGTTTTCTCCGATTTTTCTGTCGTGGGGGAACGAAACGAGCAGAGGCGCTGGTTCCTGTGTCGGTCGTCGTCCCCCGACTCGTCGTGAGGGCGGGCAAACAGCCTCCGCTGACGCGGGGGTTAAGGAGGGTCCGGCAAGGCCTGCCCTTCTCCTCGTCGCCCAGCGCGCGCTCGCCCAATCGCCGCCCCGCTCTCGACGCCGCTCGCCGCACCTTGTCGCCGCGCTCGATGAACTTGATCGCCACGAACTCGCCCGATTGCTTGTCGCGCGCGAGCTGGACGAAGCCAAAGGTCCCGCTGTTCAGGTCCCGGATCTGTTGTCGTGGTCGTCGTCGTGGTTCGCAAGGGAGAGAGAGGGCGTGTGAGCGGTGTGAGGGAGAGCAAAAGAGGAGGGAACAGCAAGTCCTTTCTCGCACCTTTTCATAGCGCGGGTGGGCCTCCAGAGGCTCCAGCTTGCTACCCCGGTTCATGGCACCACCGGTGGTCCCGTGGGGGACAGAGGCAGCCGGCGCGCGCTTGCGGGAGAAAGGGAGGGGGGGCCACGCGAGAGGAGGGGACACCGCGTTCCGCGTGGAGCGACGCTTGGATGGCGAGCAAGGGTAAGAGTCTCGCGTGGGATGTGGCAACTGGTGCGGGGTCTGGTTTCTCGTTCTTCTCCAGTGCGGGTCGCGAGACAGGAGAGAGGACCCGTTTACGGAGCCCGACACCGGCGGCGAGCGCTTTCGCCCAACAGCAGAGGCGGCGTCTTTTTGATCGTTTTGGTGTTTTTGGTTTGAACAAAGACAATGCGCTGCTGCTGCTGCGTTCCACAAACCAACCGGGGTGCGATTGCCTCAGGAAGGGGTGGCGCCGCTCGGTCCCGCGCCCGCGCCCTCGTCATGACCCTCCTGCTGCTGCTGCTGTTCGCCCGCCCGCCGCATGGCGGTCTCGCCCGCCCGCTCGGCCGCGCCGCCGCCGCCGCCGCCGCCGCCGCCGCCGCCGCTGCCGCCGCCGCCGCCGCCGAAACGGAGGCGATCGGCGGACAGCAGGGTCGCGCGCACGGGCACGTCAGAGGGGCCCCCGCTGTCGGCGTCGGCGGCGGCGGAAGGGGCGGGGTCGGGGGAAGCGGCGGCGGCAGCGGCGGCAGCACCCTCGCCGCCGCGAGCGCCCGCCGCCGCCGCCGCCGCCGCCGCCACGCCACGCTCCTCCTCCTCGGCCTCGCCTCTGCCGCCTGCCGCGCTGTCCTCCTCGGCGCTTTCGTCCTCGTCCTCGTCCTCCTCATCCTCATCCTCATCCTCGTCCTCGTCGTCGTCGTCTCCCATCTCGTCCTCGTCGACGTACTCGTCCTCGTCCTCGTCCTCGTCCTCGTCGTAAAACTCCTCGTCCTCCTCCTCCTCGGCCGCCGCCACCGCCGCCGCCGCCGCCGCCGCCGCCGCCGCCGCCGCCGCCGCCGCCGCCCCTCCCTGCGCCGCCCTCAGCCGCTCCACGGCCGCCTGCGCCTGCGCCTGCTGCGCGCCCGTCAGGCCGGCCGGGATCGCCCCGTCGTGCGCCAGCGCCTGAAGCACCTGCTGCTCCTGCCGGCGCGCGCCGCCGCCGCCACCAACCGGCGGCGCGGGGCCGTAGAGCCGGACGAGCTCGCGCTGCGGGATGGGCGCCGCCGCGTCCTCGTCGGCGCCGTGCTCCAGCAGCCACTCGAGGGCGACGGGGACGCGCCCGCGCGCGAGGACGAGGGCCTTGCGGGCCAGGTCACTGTCGAAGCCCATCTCGGTGAGCTGGTCGACGGACTCGGCGCGCGGCTCGGGGGGCACGACCACGCCGGCGGCGCCGTGTTGCTGCCCTGTTTCTCCTTCGCCGTCGTCGTCGTCGTCGTCGCCGTCGCCGCCGCCGCCGCCCGCACGCAGGCCCTGGCGCTCGAGCGTCTCGCGCAGCTCGTCGAGGCTGCGCACAAAGGCCGAGGCCAGGGCGGCGGACGCCTCGGCGGCGCCCCCGCCCCCCGCGCCTCCGCCTCCCGCTGCTGCTCCTGCGCCGCCGATGTCGCCGCCGACGCCGCGGATGCCGCCGCCGACGCCGACGATGCCGCCGCCGCCGAGCGCCGCCGACAGCGCCTGCATAAGGTCTCCGTCCGCCGGCAGGCGCAGCTCGTACTCGCCGCCGTCGCCGCCGCCGCCCAGACCCACGAGGCCCTCCAGGCCCGCGCCGACGATGCCGACGCCGCCGCCCTCGGCCGCGCTGGCGAGCGCGTCGCTCAGTAAGGCCTGCAGCGACAAGGCGCCGCCGCCGCCCCCGCCGCCGCCAACGCCGCCGCCGCCGCCGCCGACGACGCTGACGCCAACGCCGCCGCCCATGGCCGCTGCGGCCGCCGCTGCCGCCGCCCCGAGCGTTCCCGCCCCGCCGCCGCGGCGCGACCGCGGCGCCCCGCCCTGCTCCTCCTGCGGGGGCGTGCCGAGCCCGCGCCGCCGCGCCTCGCCGCGCACCGCCTCGAGGATGGCCGCGTCGTCGGGCGCGCGGCCGCTCGACGCCGGGCCGCTCGCCGCGACCGCCAGCAGCGTCGCGGGCCACACGGGCGGCACGGACCGGATCGCGACGATGGTGTCGCCGTCGCGCACGGCGTCGGCGTCGCATAGGACGCCGGTCGAGGTCAGAAGGCGCAGGTGCGAGGGGCGTGCGAGGGGTGCGGAGGGGGATGGGGGGGAGGTTGACGACGACGACGGGCCAAAGAGGGACCCTGTGTCGAGCAGCTTGCGCTTGAGCGCCAGGGCGTTGGCCTCCTCCGCGAGCAGCGTCACGTCGGCCTCGCCGTCGAGGGCGCGGACGTGCACTGTGATCATAGTTGGCAGTGCTGGCGTGAAGCTTGATTGACGCTTTCGTGTTTGTTCAATCGTTCAATTTGCTTGGGCTGTGTGTGTCAAACAATCGTCGTTAGCTGTCGTCGTTATGATGGTGTTTATGTGTACACTGAGTCAGAGAGAGTTTCCATTTCTCTAGCGCCTCTGGCGGTGCGCGCTGCCGCTCGGCGACGGAGGCGCCGCCGCCATCGCGCGAGCCAGCGGGAGAACCTCCTCCACCAGTCGCCACCGGGCCGGATCCCACGCGCTCAGCACCCCGGGCTGCGGCGCAGGGCCAGCATAGCCGCCGACCGAGCTGGTGGCCACCGCCGCCGCCGCCGCCGCCGCCGCCGCCGCCGCCGCCGCCGCCCGCGCCGCCGCCCCCCTCTCGTGCTGCTCCGGCGGCGGCTGCTGGAGCTGCTGCTGCTGCGCCAGCAACCGGCGCGCCTTGAGCTGCCGCAGCGCGGTCGCGGGCGAGTCGCAGGCGAGGCGGTGCGCGAGCGGTGGCGAGAGCGCGGACGCGGGCGAGGGCGAGGGCGCGGGCGACAGCGGTGGCTCGACGCCGCCTGCCGCCAGCGCAACCGGCGGGGAGGGGGCGCGGCTGCCGCTGCCGCTGCCGCTGCCGCTGCCGCTGCCGCCGCCGCCACCGCCCGTCCTTGTCAGCGCCCCCACGACCGCGCGCATCAGCCGCCCGGCCACGCTCTTGGAACTGGGCGACGCGGGGGCCGATGCATGAGGCCGCGGGGAAGCAGGGATGAGCAAGGCAGGTGGCAGCGGCGGCGGCGGCGGCGGCGGCGGCAGTGGAGGCGGAGGCGGCTCGAGGGGCGGCGGCGGCGTCGACGCGCGCCCCCCTGTTGGCGTCGGCTTAGGCCGAGGGGGTTGTCGCTGCAGCAGTGGCGGTCGCGGCAGCTTGCTGGCGCTGGTGCTGTTGGTGATGCTGACAACACCGCGCCCAGCCGAGGGCTGACCTCGTCGGGATGCCGGCGCGCCAGTCGCTGCTGCTGCTTCTGCTGCTGCTGCTGCTGTCCGCAGCGGCTGCCGGCGCAAAGCCCTCGCCGCCCTCGCCGCCGCCGGGGACGACGAGGGCGCCCGCCCCCGTCGCTGCTGCTGCTGTCGCCCGAGCGGCGAGCGCGCGCCCCCGCCGCGGCCACGGGCAAGCTGATCGAGGACGTGTTCGTGCACCGTGCGTCCCGGGCTGCGGCTGCATCCGCCGCGCCCCTCGCTGCTCGACAGCAGGCTGGCCGTTGCCGGGCTGTAAGGCGCCGGGGACGACGAGCGCCCGTCGCGATTGGCGTCGGCGCCGGCGTCGGCGTCGGCGTCGGACGGGACGTTGAGCGGCGGTGGCAATGGCAGCACCGGCGGCTGCGCGGCCGCCCACGCGCGGTGGTCGACCACGAGCTGCCCGTACATGCGCTCGAGGCGGTCCATGCCGTCGCGCGCGCCGCTGCGGTCGTCGCCAGCGTCGGCGCGGCCGTCTGCGTCGTGGGCGGCGGCGCGATTTGCTTTCAAGGCGCGATCGCCGTCGGCCGAGCTGCCTCGTCGTCCCCCGCTCGCTCGGCGGCGGCCGTCGCCGTTGCCGTGCGTCGACGTCGCGTCGTCCGTCGTCGGCGATGACCGAGGCTCGGGTGTCGTTTCCATGATTAATGGGGAAAAGGCAGATGTGATGTGTGTGTGTCCGACAGAAGATTGAACAACAATCACAAGGAGGTCAAACGCAAGGGGGCGTTCGCGCGCTGCCGTCGCCGGAAAAAGGCGCTTCGCATGCGCGATGATCGCCGCGCCGCTCCCTTTCGTTTTCCTCTCTCGCTGCTCCTCCTCTTCCCGCACCACTCCACACACACATACTCTATCGCCCATAGTGCGTAACACATTGCCCGGGTCTCGATTCGTCGTTCTACAATCACTGACGGATCCTCTGATCTCTCTCTCTCTCTCTCTCCATTCTCGCCTAATCAAGAAGAGCAATCCGCAACAATTATCAACCATGCACGCCACGCGCACCGCCTCCCACGCGCACCAGGGACCCAAGCGCCAGTGCCGCCGCAGAGACGCAATCTGGCCGCTCTCGTCGTTGCCGTCGTCCTCGTCTTCGTCGCAAATCTGCCGCCGCGCCCGCGCCGCAACCGTCGTCGTCGTCGCCCAGGCCGAAAAGCAAGACGATAGCGCCACGTCCTCCAGCCCGCCGCCGCTGTCCGTGCGGCTGGGCGCCGTGGCCAGCGCGGCCCTGATCTTCTTCAGCGGCGTCGGCGTCGGCGCCGGGGGTGCGTTCGCCGTCGCGTCGGGGCGCCTCGACGACGGCGGCGGCGGCGGCGGCGCCCGACAGCAGCAGCAGCAGCAGCAGCAGCAGCAGCGGCCGCCGGCAACGACGACGACGGCGACGTTACTCGCCACGCAGGACGAGGCTCCCTCGCTGTCCATGCCCGCGCCCGCCTCGGACCGCCAGGCGAGCGCGGCCGCCGCCGCCGCCCGCGCACGCGGCCTCTCGGCCGAGGAGCAGGCCACCATCCGCGTGTTCGAGGAGGCGACGCCGGCGGTCGTAAACATCACCAACCTGCGGCGCGTGCGGCTGATTGGGGGCGGGGGCAGAGGGGCCAGCGGTGGCGGCGGGTTTTACGGGAGCGGCGGGCTTTACGGCGGGAGCGGCAGCGGCGGCGGTCGTCGTTCGGCTTCGCCCGGCGACAGCGGCAACGGCGACGGCGCCGTCGCGCTCGCGCCCGTCGGCAGCGGCTCGGGCTTCCTGTGGCCCGTGGCGCCCGGCGGCGGCGGCGGCCGCCGCGGCGTCGTCGTCACCAACTACCACGTGGTGCGCGGCGCGGACGCCGTCACCGTCACGCTGAGCGACCAGCGCACGTACGGGGCGCGCGTGCTCGGCGCCGACGCCGAGAAGGACGTGGCGGTGCTGCAGCTCGAGGGGCTCGACGCCGCGGACGCCGCGCGCCTGCGCACCGTCGCGCTCGGCGCCTCGTCCGACCTGCAAGTCGGGCAGCGCGTCTACGCGCTGGGAAACCCTTTCGGGCTAGATCATTCCCTGTCCGCGGGCATCGTCTCGGGCCTGAATCGGGAGATCGGCGCGGACGGCGGAGGAGGCGGCGGCGGAGAGGGCGGCGGCCCGGCCGTGCCCTTGCGCGGCGTGATCCAGACGGACGCCAGCATCAACCCAGGCAATAGCGGCGGCGTCTTGCTGTCGAGCGACGGGCGCGTCGTCGGCGTCAACACCGCCATCGCCGACCCCACGGGGAAAGGCGCCTCGAGCGGCGTCGGCTTCGCGCTGCCAATCGACGCGATCAAGGGCCTCGTGTCGCAGATCCTCGAGTACGGCCGCGTGGTGCGGCCGGCGCTGGGCATCACCGTCGCGCCGCCGCAGGCCCTGCGGCGGCTGGGGCTCGAGGGCGTGCTGGTGCTGGACGCGCCCGACGGCGGCGCGGCCGCGAAGGCCGGCCTGCGGGCGACCGAGCGCGACCCGGCGACCGGATCCGTCCGCCTCGGCGACGTCATCGTGGGCCTTGGCGGCGCGCGCGTGGGAGGGTTTGGCGACCTGTACAAGGCGCTGGACGAGCGGCGGGTGGGCGACGTCGTGGACGTGGAGGTCCTCAGGGGGGTGCACGTCGAGGCGTCGGCGGCGGCGGCGGCGGGCGGGGCGGGCCCGCCGTCGTCGTCGGCGGCGGTGGTCAAGGGCGAGCGGGCGACGGTGGTGGTCCGGCTGGGGGAGCGGGCGCCGGCGCCGGCGCTCGACGCGGGGGACGAGTGACGGGAGGGGGCGTCGCTCTGCTTGTTGCGTGCGTGCGTCGAGAGTTGGTGTTTGTTTGGATGGAGGTGAAATTGAAAATTGTCGAGGTGAATTCGTTGTAATGGGTTGATGTACAAGTTGCTTTTGGGGCCTAGCGCCTCGCGTTCGCGAGGTGGTACAGCCGGTGCACGCGCGGCGGGAGAAAATAAGAAGGAAAAGGGCCGTTTGGAGCGAAAAAGGAGGAGGAGGAAAAGAAAAGGGTTCGCTCGCGCGCGCGTTGTGCTCCCGTTTTCGTTTTCGTCTTCGCTCCCGCTCCCGTTTTCGAAATGAGAGATCAAATGTCGGTCCGGGGGGGTTCGCAGGGGCGACAGTTTTTGTGATTAGGGCGTTGAGCGGGGGAAGGGGGGGACGGCCCGCGCCGCACGAGAAACGACAACCGGGGGGAAAAGGCGCGATCCCGTCGGCGTTGTGGTTCCTCTCGTCTCGGCGCGCACCGCGTGACCCTCGCTCTCTCTCTCTCTCGCGCGCGCTCGTTGTTCGTTTGTCGTCGCTCTCTCTCTCTCTCTCTTCTCTTGGGGGAACAAGGGGAGGACAAGAATTGGTTTCGGGGCTTGCGGGAGGGGGGGGGGGGGGGGGGGGGTGCGGGTGGTGGGGGGGGGGGGTGGGGCCTCGTGGCGGGGGGGTTTGTG
>Ga0105054_10009877_pt1 | contig 12273 bp, 3 predicted proteins | sample BON02_FD_78091 | JGI IMG/M metagenome (GOLD analysis project Ga0105054, IMG submission 78091) | Freshwater microbial communities from Lake Bonney liftoff mats and glacier meltwater in Antarctica - BON-02 (megahit assembly) | ecosystem: Environmental > Aquatic > Freshwater > Ice > Glacier... | reverse complement strand
TATACCATCAGAATGGAAAAGTATCAATCAAAACGACCATCCTCACAACAGCACCGTAGTTTGAAGAAGCTTTGAAATCATTATCATATCGCAATAGCGCAAACCCAATCAAAGCTCCAGATTACGAGGTGTCGAGGACATGAAGACACGCAGAAAACTAAGGTGAGTTTCGAATTTTTGTAGATTGAATGGAGCTAACTTGTGAAACATAGAGACATATCTTCGCCCGCAGCATGGAAACTAACCTATGCATATCTGTCAATATGATGGAGGTAAAGGCAAACAACTAAGCTCACTGGGAGTTATAACAGTTTAGAGGCATTATGTATTTGTCAATATGATGGAGAGTCATAACAGTTTAGAGGCAATATGTATCTGTCAATATGATGGAGGTGTAGGCAAACGATTGAGCTCACTGAGAGTCATAACAGTTGGAGGCATTATGCATCTGTCAATATGCTGGAGGTGGGGGCAAACAACTGAGCTCACTGAGAGTCAGAACAGTTTTTAGAGGCATTATGTATCTGTCAATATGATGGAGGTGTAGGCAAATAATTGAGCTCACTGAGAGTCATAATAGTTTAGAGGCATTATGTATCTATCAATATGATGGAGGTGAAGGCAAACAATTGAGCTCACTGAGAGTCATAACAGTTTCGAGGCATTATGTATTTGTCAATATGATAAAACAGTTTAGAGGCATTATGCATCTGTCAATATGATGGAGGTGGGGGCAAACAACTGAGCTCACTGAGAGTCATAATAGTTAATAGGCGTTATGTATCTGCCAATATGACAGAGGTGAAGGCAAGCAATTGAGCTCTCTGAGAGTCATAACAGTGTAGAGGCATTATGTATGTGTCCATATGATAGGTGAAGGCAAAAAACTAAGCTCATGAAGAGTGATATATGTCTAATGGCACTATGTATCTATCTGTCAATATGATGGAGGTGAACACGATATTGCTTCTTAGGATGTGGTATTGGTAGCACTTTCAATGGTTAGGCGAAAAAGGAATCTGATATCGAACAGATCTGTAGTTTTACATATGAAACGATTCATGGGTTCTAAAATGTTTGGATTATCTTTTCTTGTAAGTATACTCGATAGCTCACTTTTGCGTTTCATTGATGATCACTAACATTTTCAATACTGGGAATCAAATTATTCAGTACGGCAGAATGAAGTTGCAGATTACTTGAGCTGTGGTTGGAAGAAAGTACTTCAATTGATACAAAACAAAGTATAAACAGATAAATCAAGCGACTGAAAAGGAAGTGCGGTATAGCAAACATCGCTGATATCTCAAAGAACTAAGCAGATTTTTTATGATTTTTCCCGAACTTTACGAATAGAATTCTTAGATTAAGGGGAAATGCATACTGTCTTAGCCATCTCGTTCACAGAGAGGTTTTATGCGAGTGAATCATTTTGGTCATCGTTGATCAATATTGTATATAGGAAACGGGAATGGAAAGCTGCCAAACTGGAAGAAAGAATATCAAAACTATTTAGACTTGAATACTTCCGAAACCAGCAACTCAATTGCCAAATGTGTTGGACCAACATTGAGTACTAGATTTATTCTTTCGAAGTTATAAAATAAGAAATACATCTAAGTAGAGAAATATATATACAATAGGTTGGAACTCGCGTTCAAAATGTATGCTAAAGAGTAACGGCAAGCTATTCTCTCAAACTTCAATTCAATATCGAAGAGGCCAAGACAACTTAAAGAGTACACTCATCCAAATCCACGAAATTGAGAAGCGGCCCTTGATAACAACATACACATAGACGAGTATGGCACTACGTGAGAGTTCATAAAAGTCTCGAAAACGAAATGGGAAAGATTTTTAAGTCCAATTACTTCGGGGGTTTACTTTTTGTTGTCACTTTCATGTTTCCACATACAAAGTTTGTGCACTGTGGCACGATCAAGGCCGTGTTCAGGTCCTAGAATATCAACAAGTGCCTTCAAATCCTCCTGCTTATCCTGGCTGTTCTTGTATTCATGTACCAACGAATGGTCAAGTTCCATAAAGTACTTGTCTTCAATAGCTCTTCCCTTTTTGTCCAGCTTGTCTCCAACAGAAAAATTTCTGGTTGAAACAGCTGCTCTAAAGTAAGAAACAGTTCCACGTCGTAATGGCTGAATGGCTCGCTGCATCGTGTTCTATCAAATTTGTGTTTGTGTCCAGATTTACATGAACTAGGATCACATACCGCTAACTCTACCAACAATCAAATAATCCAGGATTTCGTGATAGAGCCCCCCTCGTTTGTAGTGATGCGAGAAGTCACGATAGAGAGTACGATACCAGTACCTTGGGCTGATGCAAGCACTGCTTTCTGGTGCAAATATCCTAATAAAGATCTAAGTCATGTTAAAAATGCTTGGGTAATAAATAGATACGTCGATACAAACCATAAACTTCATTCCAAGCGACTCATATGTATTGAACAAAGCGTCCCAACGATTCTAAAGAGATTTTCTCATGGATTAGAATCTTACTTTGCAGTGGAAACGAGTCTAGTTGATGCTAAAACGCAAGTGATGGTATTGGAAACATCAAACATTACGTTTAGTGGACAAGTTGCAGCTGATGAAAAATGTACATATGAATCTTGTGATGGTGGTACTAATACAAAATACACTTGGGAATTCCGATGCCAATCAAAGATATATATTCCATTTGTGTCTGATAGAATAGAGGAAGCCCTAGTTCTAAAGGCTCAGACTAATGCCTCCAAGGGAGTTGAAAAGATGACAGCTTTAAGCGAGGAAATTCAGCTTCGAAGAAAACAAGCTGTCAGCCCTAGATTTATTCGGTGGATGACCAAATATCCGACCGAATCGCAAGTAATAATTGTCCCGCCTCTCAAACGTCGATACGTTTACTTCGGTCCTCGAAAACCTTTTTCAAAGTCTTCTTACAACCCTTTTTCTATTTGAATTGTATTCTATTTATGTTTTTACGATTAAAATTGTATTCTATTTATGTTTTTACGATTAAAATTGTATTCTATTTATCTTTTTACGATTAAAATTGTATTCTATTTATGTTTTTACGATTAAAATTGTATTTTTGCTCCTGGGACAGCAGCACTTGCTGGTTGAACGAAGGCTGCTCCTGTTTCTTGATGCTTGAAGTTGCCATTCCCAAAAACTGCATATTTTCCACCGCAGTTCTTGAATAGTTCAACATAATGAATTTTACAGTAAACCTGCTTATTAACACTAGCAAAATTGCTCAAAGTCAGTTGTCGCTTGCAATGGGAGCTATATCTTGATCAGAAAAAGAATGTACGGACTTCTTAATGCTTACCATTTGAAACATGTTTTATGTATAACTCCGTTCTCGACTCTCTGTTCCTCCATTGGAAAAACTTTGTCGCTGCATGCCAAACATTGTTTTGACATTCTGCAGTTTACGATTTGATTTTCAATATTACCAAATTGTCTGTCCGACTGAGGTGGCCCCCCACTACATCATTTTGATTGTAAAGATTGTTTTGTTGGGATGAATAGTTTGACCATGAAGGTTTTTGTGGGATGTGCTCTATGCAGTGGAGTGGTATTATGGGTGATGAATCGTCGCAAGAAGGGTCCCTTAAGTACTCTTGATGCTGTAGGTGGCCACGGAAGCAAATCGAATAAAGGTCCAGCAATTCGTTTGAGTAACGACGGAAAAGAGATATTGAAACCGTTTCAACCAGCACAAGGTAAAGGGAAGAAGAGTCGGGGGGAAATAGAGGTTGAATTTTATCAGACGATTCAATCGCATCCTCTTAAAAAGGTGACACCCAAGTTTCACGGCGTGGTCAACCAAGATGGGGAGACGTATTTATCTCTCGAAAATTTGACTCATGGTATGTTAGAACCTTGTGTCCTTGATCTGAAGATGGGAACACAGACTTATGATGAGAATGCAACACCTGAAAAGATTGCAAGGGAGAAAAAAAAGTATCCTCCACAAGAGAAGATTGGGTTTCGCATTGTGGGTATGAAAACCAAACATGGAAATGAATGGTGGAAGTCGTCGCGTGATTGGTGCATGGATATCACTGAAGACACTATGACTTCTGCTCTTAGAGAATTTTTCACTGATGGAGTATCTGTTCGTAATGCTGTCGTGGACAAAGTATTAGAACAGTTGAACGATATTGAAACGATACTTTCTGTAGCATCCACTTGGAGAATGTACGGGTCTTCATTGCTAATTGTGTTTGATGCGGCAAATCTTTCTAGTGTCACTGTAAAGATGATTGATTTTGCGCACGTCTTTCCTATTCAAGAATATGGCGGTAAAGACCATGGATACTTGGATGGATTGATGTTTTTGCGACATTCTTTGAAAACGATCAATGCGTCTCAACAAGTTGGAGGGGCTCATGGCAACATAAGCTCAAGCGGGGGACGTCTTACAAAAAAGGAGGATAAGCCTGAACAATTTGACAATGAGGTTTCATTTTACCAAACCGTGTGCGAACAAGAAGACTCCATCGCGAAAACAATGCCGACATTAGTTGAAGTAAAAAAGGATATAAGTCCACGAGAAATGGTTATCTCTGATGCTTCAGCTCTGGTGTCGAATGGTTCTTCTGTAAGCATCATGGATATTAAGTTAGGGAAAAGATCTTTCAGTGCTGAATGTGAGAACATTCCAAAAGATTCCTATTTCAATAAATATGCCACTTTCGAGAAAGATCTTGCTTCCCGCACTGTGGAACGTATATGGAAAACATTAGGCTATGGGAAGACGGATGGACCCCCATCGTTGAAGGGCGGAAAGCTTGGCAAACGGGATTACCTTTCATTTCGAGACGCAACCACAACATCCCATGAATTGGCCTTTAGACTTACTGCTTTGAAGCATGGCGACTATAAAGTGACTCAGAGTGACTCGAGAAGTATTGAAACTAGAGTTCAGTTTATTGATTGTCTTGAGAGGTATTTGACTGGGTCCAATGGATTTAATACTCATCTGGCTCATCAATTTCTTGAGCAGCTATCGGATATTTCTGTGGCTATAACCCAGTCCAAGGTTTTTCCAAAGTATGAAATGATTGGAACCTCTTTGCTGTTCTTGCATTCAGATGGTAAAGCTGCGATTCGCTGGATTGACTTCGCAAACAGTATACCATGTGAGCACAAAAACGATTTCAACCAGATTCCCACTGGAATCAATTATCTTCAACTTGCAATTGAAGAGCTCGTAAACAAATTTGCGTACTAAATACATATATAAATGCTCTACAATTAATTAGCAAAATTAGCAACATCATCCAAATAGGACAAAATACTAAAATAGTGTCTACACCATTTTGCGTTAACTTTATGGCTGGCATGCTGGGGCATAGGGCACTCACTTGTCCGACTCCCAAGTGCACCTCGCTTGAACGTGATGTTGTCCAAGGATAGATAAAACGGAGGAGGATGTTCTTCGGTGTGTCAGGTCACTAAACCATAAGATGAAAAAGAGAGGTCTTGGTTATCGACGAATCCATTCATGTTATCATTTAGGACAACCAAGATTGAACACAGTGTTGCTCAAGGCAAGCAGACGCGGGTTTCTCAATGCGTTTATGTCACTAAACCATAAGATGAAAAAGAGAGGTCTTGGTTATCGACGAATCCATTCAAGTTATAATTTAGGACAACCAAGATTGAACACAGTGTTGCTCAAGGCAAGCAGACGCAGGTTTCTCACTGCGTTTATGTCACTAAACCATAAGCTGAAAAAGAGAGGTCTTGGTTATCGACGACTCCATTCAAGTTATCATTTCGGGCAACCTTGCACTTCAGTCATGTTTTGGTTATGCTTGAAATGAAGAACGAAATTCGCCAATGATGCGCGTGGTGAGGGTGTTCTAAATATAGTTTTTTCTATTTACATTTCCAGGAGTCAGTTTCCAAGAGTCAGCGTTCTAGAACAAACGTTAATGTATATTGTTGGCTAACTGATGCACCCAATAGTGTCCTCTATGTACTACTAATCATTTAATTTAATCTAAATAAAGGAATACAAGAGTTGTATTCCAATTATTATTACTATATTTTGTAGGCAAAACGATCGTCCACGAATTTTCGAGATCATTCTTGAATCAGTCTTGAATTCAATTGAAGAACCATGAAAAGCAAGTTGGAATTTGTGCACAAAACACGTATTTATTTATTCGTATTGAAGTATTTATTAGTGGCTACTTCATCAAAGTCGTTTCCAAGCGACATTGCTGTCAAGTCGAGGTATGCAATAAAATTATATCAGGAGCGACACAATGCGAATTCAGTGATTTCTCATAATGTTGTTGCTTCGATATTTTTGAATCTAATCGTCAAGCATACAAAGGAGAGCAACACCGCGTCTTACCCAGTGCAAAGGAGAAATATCCAATCCAATAGGAATATTGAATGACATCACGAAGTTTGTCGAGTGCCCTGTCGTAGATAAAGTACCTGCTCTTATTGAAGTCTTATACAGCGGTGCCTCGTACACGAACGCCTTCGATGAAGTGGAGCACATTTGGGGTATGAGATGAAGTACCGGCATCGTGTCAAACAGTACACCTGGTAGTGATTCCTCCAAATTCATGGTTGCCACGTTGAATCTCGAACCTTGCAGAAATAACCCATGGACATAAACACCAGTGGAAGGGGGGCTATGCAAAGGCACCTCAACGAGATCGGTCGCTTTCGTGGAGATTTCTAAAGCGTCAATTGGTGTGCCAGTTTGTCTCACGTAAACTTGAAGAACAGAAGTAATGAATCCTTGAGGGAAAAAGAACCCTGATAACCAATAAGAGGATGGAGGTCCGTTCAGTAACCAAGACTCACAGAAGTGCAAGCGAGCCATGAAATCCTCTATCCAACTTGCAAGAGGTTTCAAGCAAGGGTATCCTGCATTTTCCCATTGAAGAGGTACACGTTGATACACTAGCCTTTTGAACATGTCTTCCAAGGGAGCTGACATAACCACAACCCCTTGAATAGCTTTTTCCAAATCTTTCAACGTCTTTACCACACACTGGCGGAGATGGTTAAACCGGCCGATTTCTTGTTGCAGAAAAACCCCTAAAGAGTTCATAGAGCCCCCTACGAGTTCCGTTGTTTTAGGATGGGCCTTTTCCGTGTTGATTCGAGGGGGTAGCTTTTCTAATACGCCGTGAATAATACGAAGCACAAGCGAGGTTTCCGATTGTTCTGAAGAAGAAGTTTTCACTTGATTCGTTTCCTCCTGTTGGTTTAAATCATCGGATGTAGATAAATCTACCTTGGATATGATGAGTGAATCTATAAGACTCTTCGTTTCATTCTGTTCAAAAGTAATATTCGCATTCTCATGAAGTCCAAATACATTTGGTTTGTCATCTCTAGGGAGATCATCCACAATGCTAATCAAATCCTCAAGTGTCTTTGAACTTGGAATCACATAGAATTCGGAGTTGGATACTAACGGGTACTTTTGATCCTCTACGAGTTCCCTGGTGAAGAAATGGCTAAGAATAGCCTTGTTGGTTCTTTGATCCATCTTTTCAGTGATGCGTCCGCCATAAGTCACATCTCCAACAACAACAAGCAGGGTACTCAGGATATCATCACTCACAGATATATCATCTGGTGATATATACAATCGTAACTGCATCAAAGCTGTCTTTATATCAGAATTCATCCACCCGTAAGGAATATTCCATCCGATGGAGCCGAATTTTCTCCTCTCAAGTATTAGAGCATTATAGAATACCAGCGCAAAAATGAGTTTTTGAAAGGGAATATTGGCGTTTTGGAACTCGACTGGATTGATATCTTGAAGTGTTCTTAAAATATTGGCCCGAAGTCCCTTTGGTGGCTCATTGGTTATTTTGATACCATTCTGTAAAATAGTAATCGGGAAGTGAGGGGTGGGATCAGATGTAAGCCATAATCGATGATCAGGATGAATTTTTCCCTCAGATGCCAGGATTTCACTTCCTTCAAGTTTTTCGTCGAGACGCGAAAGCCATGACACAGCAAGGTGACAATTTTGTAAGCATAGCCAGCTTCCAGTTTGACGAGACTCCGTAATTAGAGCTTCTGCGATAGGCCCTTGGCCTTGGCCAAGTGAAACTGCCTTCAAAGACCGAGATTTTCCATGCGCATTTGCCAATTCGGTTAAACAATCAATGACATCGGCTCCCGGGGAAAGGATAAATATGAGGGGAGTGGCACAGGAAGAATCTTTGTACGCTGATTCCAAGTTAAATGCTGGTGATTGTATATATTGGTCTCCTAATGTATTTCCCACAAACATTCGCACCCCAATAACTGCTTGGTCTCTGCGAAATGATTTGATCAAAAGAAGCTTTTGAAAGGAATTCAATTTATCTTCCCAGTTTGATGGAAGAGCACATTTCACTGGATCACTGGACCACTGCGCCCATGCAGCTGAATCAGCTACGATGTCTTGTATAAGACTCTTTTCAAAAATAGCAACATGCCTGTTAACGCCACATATATCAATCCACGATCGATCATCATGTATGAAACCAGGTGCTACCGCTCCTAAACAATCCTCTTCAGCACCACCTACCATAAATTGTCGAAGTTCCGCTTGTGATAATTCACCAGCAATCTGAAGAATACCAAGCGCAATCTTGAGAGAAAATATTAACTTGTCTTTCTCTAGCAAACCTCGACAGATATTTTCGTAGATTTTTTCAGTTATTGTTTGAATCAATGAGACGATTCTGTCCAATGACGGATCATTTGGACATCTAGATATCAGTTGTACAAACAAACTTTGAAAATATTGCAGCGAATATTGGTACATTGGATCAATTGATGCGAGTGAGGCAACTACAAAATAGAGAATAGAGCCCCTGGTAGCTACTGATCGATATCCTTCGCGAGCGGTATTAATTTCCTCGGTTGTTGTTTCTGTTTCTGTCATTCGTTTTCCTATATCAGCACAAGTGGTTTTTGATCGTCCCAGTTCTTCAATCAACATTTCATCTTCGAGAATGTTTCCCGAAGAATTTGCTAAAAGTCCAAGAATTTTATCTTCAATTTCCTTTAGAGTCTTTTTGTCAGTGGATATGGAAAGCAGTAGTTCGCCTTTTTTTATTTCAAGTTCCGGGCGTTCACTCGCTACTACATCCACCAGTAGTTGATCTTCTAGTCCATGAACAGTTACTGTAAAATTGATCACAGTCACTTTGATCATAACCTCAGGCATGTAATGAGGATTTGGACACTTGGAGGTGATAAAAAGCTTAAAATCGTCTGAATAAGGCACATCAACGTCACCCAGTCTCAGTAAATTCTGGCCGCCTCTTTTGAATATCCGCTTTAGCAAAATAGGTTCTAAAGAAGCATCTAATTCCTCTCCAACATTTTCAAGTAACACAGGAGATCCAAAACGTATCGCGTTTTCAAGTGTTCTGAGGAAATCTCCCTCTGTGAGTTTGATGACTTTGAGAGTATCTCGAAACATGCTTCTTATCCATTTATTCCCTTGGCCTTGAGGGTCTATCATTAATGGCCATCTTCGTCCCATTAATGCCAGCATTCCATTTTCTGTTGAAAAACTATCTGCTGGTAATCCGTTTCGATGCCATTCTCGCACCAGTACAGGGTCAGAGAGAAACCTCTCAACCTTCATGTTGCCATCGACTGGAATGTTCTTTTCAATGCACAACTGAGTCCAGCTATGGATTAGCTCCCTTCTAAATTCTGCAGTAAACGGTCCCACGTACGCCAAGAACCCGGTACATAAAAGCATGTTTCCTACCAAGTTGATTAAATCTTGTTTCAACTGCGCTTCCAAACTCGTCCATCTGATTTTTTCTTCTGCTAACCCTCCAATCAGTTTCTCCGCTCGTTCTAGTTGGATTCCTGTCAGCTGTGCTTTCTCTTCGATGTCTTTTTTATTACGAACAGAATTCTCGTATTCCTCTTCTAATCGTGCCACTTTTGCAACGATAGCCTCCAGCTTCAATTGCTTATGATTGAGTTCCGCAACGACGTGCTCCAGGTCTGTTTCAGCCTCTAGAAGTTTTTCCCTCTTTGGAGCTATTGTTTTCACTACTCCATCATAAATCACGATGGCATTAACCCACATGCATAAACAGCAAGCAGCTGAAGAAACTTGCTTCATCTTCTCTTCAGTGAAATCCGGATGCTTGACATAATTCTGCAATTTTCTAATCTTTTTAGAATCAATATCGTCTTTGTTGTAATCTTTTAAACGTTGCAGAAAGTTCATATCATTCAACAACTTCTTTGCTGACGGCCAATCGGGCTTAACATCCAACAGGATGCAAATCGCCTCGAGGGTAAATGCTACCAACTCAGGAGGTGTTGAAAAGGATTTCACCTCTTGAATAGATTTCTTATCTAGCAATTCTAATGCTTTCACTGCATTCTCATACGCAGGCATCGCAGCGTCAAGATCGGCTTGACAATCGTTCTTGATGATATTTACTTCCTTGGCAACCTCCTTAGCTCTTGATTCGTCTATGGTGGCTATTCCTCTTGCAGTATCAGCTTCTTGTTGGTCAGTTGCCAGTCTTTCAAGCAATGCTGATGTATCTTTCCTAGCTTTTTCCAAATTAGGAACCAGTTCTTTTAAGGTCTCCTGCAATGCAGCCACCATCGCTTCTGTCTCATTAAGTTTCTTCAAACCATTTTGATATCTTGAAAGTTTTCCAGACACACAAGCTCGCTGTTCCAACAGCATGCTCTCGTATGTCCGAAGTAGATCCAGATACGAAGATGGTGTAGTATAGTTGTATCGCCCCACGTCTTTGATATATTTTGCACTAGCCTCTTCTACGCTCTTGTGTATATGAACACAAACATCGCACAATGGTTCTACAAATGCCTCAATTCCCATAGTGCCACCATTTTGAACTAAAAAGAATTGTGCTACTGAGCCAAGTGCATCGCTAGGCCATGGATCAAACCAGTCGATGGTGCAACAGTTAACCAATGACGGGAACATCCTGCATCTATTTCGGAACGATGAGCCTACCGGCGAGAAAGCCAATACGATGTGTAGGTTTTGACGAACTCGTTGGATATAGTACGCCATAAGGCTGTCTCTGGTCATACTTGCGCTATCTTCAGTGGCAAATGGTCGAACAAGAGTAAGTATCTTTTCTATCTCATCCGGTTCGTACAAGTTAGGAATATCTCCAGAATTTAAAAGATTGTTTATATCCTCCAAAAAGGATTCTTTGACAATTTGAACATCCGTAAACAGAAAGGTTACTGGTCCGCTTCCTGCCTTGAATAAAATACTTTTGACTGTTTCATGAAACTCGGCGCTTCCATAACCTCTGGTAATTTCTATGGAGCAGCATTCAATACCCAATATAAAGCTTGATAACCGTGTGAGGCTTTGTCTTCCTGAACCTCCTACTCCAATCAATAATGCATTTCCTCGAGGTTGCCGTAAGATCCTGCATATTCGTGTGATATGTCGAATTGCATCTTGAAAAAATACAAGATGCATTTGCGATGAAACGCTCAAATTGTATTCTTCTAGATGCTCTGTCAATCCCATTCGGAGATTATCAAGCTCAAAATTATCGGTTGATATCAGCTTGTAGCCATTTTTCGTGAAATCACCAAATATCAAATAATTAGCAGCATCAGGAGATTCCCGTGTCAAATCAGCTTCGGGAATTTGTTGATGTATCACTGAAATTGATTCCTTATCAAACCATTCCCTATCTTGTTGGCATAAAAGCCGGTCACGGAAAACTCGAGTTTCCTCATGAAGCCACAGAAGCAAAAATGTTTCCAAACTTGGACAATCCTGTCTCTTGATCATAAGCATCCCTTGGAAAACTTTACTCAAGTCTCTCAGATTGAACGTATAATGAGATTTGAATGGTGTTGGCAAAAGTTCCTCAGAAACTGATTCGTACAATTGAACACTGGCCTTGACAATAGATTCACTGCACTGCAACTTCAAATCGGATAATTCAGTTGAGATAAAACCTTGTAAAATAGAGTGAAAGATAACTTGCATTGACTTGGAAGTAAGCTGAGGCATCCATAATGTATGAAAGTGACGAACTAGTCGAGGAGGTAATTCTGCTCTTCCTCCGCCAGCAGGAGCACAAGCTGCCAGCAATGAAACATCGAAAACACTCTTGAAAAACAGTTTCTCCGTGTCATAAAATCCTCCTTGGTCAATAAGTTGTCGTACCAGTTCGTTAGGTGGTTGAGCCCCATAGGTCTCTAAGGAAGGCATGTTGATATCATCTATAAAAAATAGCATCCT
>Ga0105054_10009857_pt1 | contig 12289 bp, 10 predicted proteins | sample BON02_FD_78091 | JGI IMG/M metagenome (GOLD analysis project Ga0105054, IMG submission 78091) | Freshwater microbial communities from Lake Bonney liftoff mats and glacier meltwater in Antarctica - BON-02 (megahit assembly) | ecosystem: Environmental > Aquatic > Freshwater > Ice > Glacier... | reverse complement strand
GATAGGATGTTGGAATTTTTCAAGTCTATGGAGGTGGAACAAAAAGTGGAACAAGCCATCAAAGCGCTGGATAAGCTGGCTGATGAACAAAACAAACTAGCTGTAGAAAATGAGAAGAAGACGGATGCAGAAACCGCCGCTCAGAAACAAGAAGAATTGAACAAAAAGTTTGATGAACTGAAGGAGGAGATGGACGAGCTCAAAGAGAAAAACGGTGCTTTGGAGGAACCGTTAGATCTAGACGGTATGGAGGAAGAGAACAAAGAGATTAGCGAAGAAATGAAATCCTCTTCAGCTGATTTGAAGCAGAAGAAACAACAACAAGCCTCAAAAAAGCAAAAAGACACAGCCAAAAAGATGGAGGAGCTGGCGAAAAAAATGCGCATGCAAATGCAAGCAGGGCAAAAAGAACAGCTTGAAATTGATATTCGCGCCTTACGACAGCTACTAGAAAACCTGGTGAAGTTCAGTTTTGCCCAAGAAGCACTCATGGACAGGCTTAAAGAAAACACCAACTATAGCCAAGCCTATATGGATATTGGCAAAGAACAGTTTAAGTTGCGGGAAGATGTTGGTTTGATAGCGGACAGTTTGCTTGCCTTAAGCAAGCGGGTTATTCAAATTCAGAGTTTCGTGAATAAGGAAGTTGGGGATTTGAATAACCATCTCCAGATTATGGTCGACCATCTTTCTAACCGGCAAACACCTCAGGCGAGGTCTCGTCAACAGTATGCGATGACGTCGGCCAATAATCTGGCGGTAATGCTTTCTGAAATATTGAAGCAGATGCAGCAGGAGATGGCGGAGATGGAGTCGAAGAAGAGCGGAAGTGAGTCGCAATGTATGAAACCAGGTAAAAGTGGTAAATCAGGCATGTCTAAATTGTCGCAGCTGCAGAAGGAACTTAATCAGCAGATGCAGCAAATGAAGGATGGACAAAAGCCAGGTGAAAAAGGTCAGCAGGGTCAGAAAGGTCAGCGGGGCAACCAGAGCAAGGCGTTTTCTGAGGCAGCTGCACGCCAAGAGGCCATTCGTCGCGAATTGCAAAAATTGAATGAAGAATACAATAAGGACGGAAAAAAGCCCTTGGGTGATTTGGATAGATTGGCGAAGGAGATGGAAAAAACAGAGAAGGAACTCGTGAATAAAATGCTGAGCCAACAAACCTTGCGCCGGCAAGAAGAGATCATGACGCGTTTGCTTGAGTCTGAGAAAGCCGAAAGAGAAAGAGACGAAGAAGAAAGGCGTGAGAGCAAATCGGCCACAGAAGCACCTAAAGGAACTCCCCCTGGTTTTGAAGCTTATCGAAAGCAAAAAAACAGAGCGGTGGACTTATACCGAACCCTAACGCCAGAGCTGAACAGTTTTTATAAAGACAAGGTCGATACTTACTTTTTACAAATCAACCGATAAAATGGAAGGCCGCATTGTAATACGCTCTGAGAGCGCCAATTTACAAGTCATCGATACGCTTATCGAGAAGCTGAAGGAATGTGCGTCGATGAGTGTGGAGGATGTTTTTAAGACGCGCCTGGTGCTTTCTGAGGCAATACAGAATGCCATAATCCACGGCAACCACAGCGACCCGGAAAAGACGGTGATTATCGATTACCGATACAATGCGGATGTGGCAGAGTTGTTTTTTTGCATCAGCGACCAAGGCCCTGGTTTTAATCTGAGCTTGATGGTAGACCCAACTACCCTAGAGAACAGGGAGAAAGAAGGCGGGCGTGGCGTGTATTTTCTGCAAGCATTCACAAATGGATTGTCCTATTGTAACGAGGCGAAAGCAATAAAATTTAGTTTGAAATTGAACGAAGAAACATGATTCGATTTTTTACGCACGAAATCGAATTTCGTCTTTTAGATCAGAAACACCTCAAGTCATGGATTATTGATCAATGTGCCGCTGCTGGGAAAAGGGCGAATGAACTGAGTTATGTGTTTTGTAGTGATGAGTATTTATTGGTAATCAACAAAGAACACCTGCAACACGACTATTATACCGATATAATTACTTTTAATTATTGTCTGGATGACAATGACGTTAGCGGAGAACTTTATCTCTCCATTGAGCGAATACGTGAGAACGCCACGAAAAATCGTGTTAGTTTTGCAGACGAATTACACCGGGTCATGATTCATGGGGTGCTGCACTTGCTGGGTGAGGACGATAAGGCCGATGCCGAAGCAGTGCAGATGCGTAAAAGCGAAAATGAAGCGCTAGCCGCTCGTTTGTTCCACGTGAAACATTATGCCACGCCGAAGCCGTAGCGGAAGGGCCGGGCCCGACCGTGTTCCACGTGAAACATATAGAAATTGAATAAACAAGTATACGATATAATTGTAGTGGGTGCTGGTCATGCTGGTTGTGAGGCAGCCGCTGCCGCTGCCAATATGGGCTCGAAGGTCTTGCTCATCACGATGAATATGCAAACCATTGCCCAGATGTCCTGTAACCCCGCAATGGGCGGCGTGGCTAAGGGACAGATTGTGCGGGAGATAGATGCTTTGGGTGGATACTCGGGCATAGTGAGTGATCGTTCGGCGATACAGTTCCGTATGCTTAATCGCTCTAAGGGGCCTGCCATGTGGAGTCCGCGCACCCAAAACGACCGCACGTTGTTTGCTCAGGAATGGCGGACCATGTTAGAGCAGACGCCCAACGTAGATTTTTGGCAAGATACTGTCGTGAAGCTTGACGTTATAAACGATCAGGTAGTAGGGGTTGTAACAGCGATGGGTATACATTTTCCGTGCCGATCGGTGGTTTTAACCAACGGAACATTCCTGAACGGAATTATACATATCGGTGAAAAACGATTTGGAGGAGGTAGGAGCGGAGAGAAGGCGGCTACCGGTATTACGGAACAGTTGGTTGAGTTGGGTTTTGAAGCTGGACGTATGAAAACGGGCACACCGCCACGTATTGACGGCCGCTCGCTCGATTACAGCAAAATGGAAGAACAAGCTGGCGACGAACAACCGGGAAAATTTTCGTACAGCCGCGAAACCAAAGCGCTGACCAAACAACGCTCCTGTTGGATTACTTACACCAACACAGAAGTTCATGATATTCTAAAAACAGGCTTCGATAGATCACCCATGTATGCCGGCCGGATTCAAGGACTCGGTCCGCGGTATTGCCCTTCTATTGAAGATAAAATAAATCGTTTCGCTGAAAGAGACCGGCATCAGATTTTTGTGGAGCCCGAAGGTTGGACTACCGTAGAGGTTTATGTAAACGGCTTTTCAACTTCATTACCAGAGGATGTACAGCAGCAAGCATTAAATAGCATACCTGGTTTTGAACAGGCTAAAATGTTCCGACCGGGTTATGCGATAGAATATGACTATTTTCCGCCTACCCAGCTTTTCCCCACCTTACAAACCAAAGCAATTCAAAACTTGTTTTTCGCCGGACAGATTAATGGCACAACGGGTTACGAAGAGGCGGCTTGTCAGGGTTTGATGGCGGGCATAAATGCCCACAATCGGGTGTTCGGTAAGGATTCCTTTTTGTTGAAGCGTTCAGATGCTTATATCGGTGTGCTGATTGATGACCTCGTGAACAAGGGCACAGACGAGCCTTATCGTATGTTTACGTCACGTGCTGAGTACCGCATTTTATTAAGACAAGACAACGCAGATTTGCGTTTAAGTGAGCTGGGTCATGCCTTGGGCTTGTTACCTGAACAGCGCTGGGTGGATGTTCAGGAGAAATTGTCACAAACGGTTTCAATTACCAAATACCTTCAAAAGTTATCTGTAGAGCCTGAAGAAATGAATCCTGTTTTGGAAGCGTTGGAGACGCCGGTGTTAACCCAAAAGGTGAAACTCGATGGCCTTTTGATGCGGCCACAACTAGGGTTGAGGGATTTACGTAAAGGCAGCGAGCTGCTGAATAGTTTTTTGGCAGATTATCCTGTGGAAGCGGTAGAAGAAGCAGAAATTCAACTGAAATATGCCCCTTATATTGAAAAAGAACATGAATTAGCCCAAAAAATGAGTCATTTAGATGATATCCGTATGCGTGAAGATTACGACTATTATCAAATTACTGCTATGTCGAAAGAAGCGAGAGAGAAATTGAGTAAGTTGAAGCCTATTTCTTTAGGCCAAGCCTCGCGCATTAGTGGAATTTCGCCGGCAGACATTTCTATTTTAATGGTGTACCTCAATAAATAAGCAGGATGGAAGTTTTAAAGGGCTGTCCAGCCTGTAACAGCACAAATACGGCAGCATTCTTATCGTGTAAGGATTACACCGTGAGTGGCGAAACGTTTCAACTGAAGCGCTGTAGCCACTGCACACTCATTTTTACGGATCCCCGTCCTGATGCCGTGGCCATTTGGCCGTATTATAAGTCGGATACCTATGTTTCGCATAGTGATGAAGCTGCACCGGGCTTGATCAATAAGATTTACCGGGCGGTTCGCAAAATTACCTTGGGTAACAAGGCTGGTTTGGTAGCAAAATATGCGCGTGGGCGTAAATTAATCGATATCGGCGCGGGCACGGGTGCTTTTGCAGCACATATGCAACAATTTGGCTGGGAAGTAATGGCGATTGAGCCAGAGGCAGATGCCCGCAAATTGGCAGCGGATAGAGGATTAAAAACGGCTGATGAATCTGCATTACTGGATCACCCGCCGGTTAATGTGATTACGATGTGGCATGTGCTTGAGCATGTGCATGAACTTCAGGAGCGCGTGGCTAAATTGTATACATTATTGGAGCCGGGAGGAATAGCTGTGATTGCTGTACCAAACCCTGAAAGTGACGATGCCCAGAGGTATGGTCCTTATTGGGCGGCCTATGATGTACCGCGGCACTTGTATCATTTTACCCCAACGGCTATTCGTCAACTATTTGAAAGAGAGGGCTTTATAAGTGAGCGTGCGCACTGGATGCCTTTTGATCCATTTTATATTGCCTTGCTGAGCGAACAGTATAAATCTGGACGGCCTCGCTTGGTTCGAGGCGCTTGGTTTGGCTTTGTGTCGTGGCTGAATAGCCTGTTGCAGAAAGACCGGTGCTCGAGTCAGATTTACATCTTCCGTAAAACATGAGATTTTTTGCCTTTTTGGCCTTGATTGGGTTGATGATGGCATGTGCCAATGTGGTGCCGCCCACAGGTGGAGAACCGGATAAAGCTCCGCCGGAATATGTGAGCTCCAGTCCTGCCAATTATACAATTTTGTATAAAGGCGAACCCATTCGTATTGATTTTAATGAATATATCAAAATTCAGAGCCCACAGCAGATTTTGATTTCGCCTAGTCTCGAAGTAAAACCCGAGATAAAGGAGCGTTATCGTTCGGTTTACGTAGACTTGAAAGGGCAAAGCCTAAGCGAAAACACCACATACACTATTAATTTTGCCAGTTCAATTGCTGATATTACTGAAAATAACAAACAAACGAATTTTCGTTATGTCTTTAGTACCGGCGATTTCCTTGATTCTTTAAAAATTACCGGTCAAGTCCTTTTGGCAGAAAAAAGGACAGGTGAAGCGGATGTTTTGGTGGGCTTATATCCTGAAGCGCAAGGTGACTCGGCCCTATACAAAATCAAGCCTTTTTATTTCGCCAAAACAAATAGTGACGGGTATTTTTCACTTGAAAACCTGAAATATGGTCGTTTTCGGTTATTTGCTTTTAAAGACGACAATAATAATCTGCTTTACCAAGCCACTGAGGCTGTCGCTTTTCTCGATTCCGCTATTGCAACAGACTCACTTGGCTCAAACTTTAAGCTGATTTTGTTTAATGATCCTGAATCCGACCGCAAACCTAAAGAAGTGAGGAGCATTTCGCCGGGACAAGTTCGGGTGAAGTACGCTTTACCGTTGGATACAGCTACAAAGGTTGTTATGCAGAACAGTAGCGCAGCCTTCACTTGGCAAATTAATGGGGATAGCTTAATGCTGTTCCATCTCGAAAAAGAAGCGGACACCCTTCGTTTTTTGATAGAAAAGCCAACGTCAACGGATACCTTAAAAGTGGTTAACCGTAAACTCGGGGAAAAGGGTTATGCTAAACTGACGTTGCAGAAACTAGCCAGTAGTACCCCCTCCATTTACGAACCGCTTGAGCTCATTACGAACCACCCCATTCAAACGATTGATACCACACGTTTCACGTGGAAAATGGACACAACGGTGGTGAATTTGCCGTTCAAATTACTGTTAAATGGCACGCGTTTAACGGTTTATCCGGAATTTGCGCCCGACAGCAGGTATGAATTGTTTATAGACAGTGCTGCATTGATAGATCTTTTCGGGATGCCCTCGGATACTTTCCGGTTGGTGCTAAATAGTGGAAATGCAGAGCTGTTTGGTTCGCTCATTTTGAATGAGCTGGATAGCCTCCAGCCAGGCGATCTTATTCAGCTGTTTGACGAGCAAGGAAAACTGAAGGTGCAAGCCAAATGGAAGGGGGAGTCCAGTATTCGGTTTGATAAATTACGTGCCATAGGTTATAAACTGCGGGTGGTACGCGATGCAAACAACAATGGCCGTTTCGACACAGGAAGCTACCTGCTGCGACGGCAACCTGAAATGTTGTGGAATGCACCTGATTTGGTACGCTTGCGGGCGAATTGGGAAGTAGAGCTAAGCCTAGCTGGATGGGTTAAATAACGGTATCCTTGAATATTTCAGCCTTTTTAGGGTAGTCGGTCGTGTAATGCAGCCCACGGCTTTCTTCACGTAAACGCGCGCACTTTACGATGGTATAAGCTACTTTTAAGATGTTGCGTTGTTCCAGTAGTTGTACGGATAATTTGGTTTCCGTATAAAGCCGTTCTGTTTCTTTGTGGAGAATCTCAAGTCGCTCCCAAGCCCGCGTCAGGCGTGTTTGGTTACGAACAATACCCACATAAGAGTTCATTATGGCCTGCGTTTCTTTCAAATTTTGACTGATAAGCACTAATTCGTCGGGCTCGGCCGTTCCAGAATCATTCCAATCAGGTATGTTTTCCTGCCAGCTAAGAGCTGTATGTGTGGTGCGAATGGCCTCGTAAATGCGGTCTGCAAAAACAGTTGCTTCTAATAAGCTGTTGGATGCTAGACGATTAGCACCGTGTAAGCCAGTAGAGGCGCATTCACCACAAGCGTACAGTTGTTGAATATTGGTCCGGCCAAAGTCGTCGACGCGTATCCCGCCTACTAAATAGTGCATGGCAGGCGCAACCGGGACCCCCTCTTTGCGCATATCTATACCCATGCTCAAGCACTTTTGGTAGATATTAGGGAAATGCGAGCGCATAATGTCTTCGGGAATATGCCGACAGTCTAGCAAAACATAATCATTGCCATTTTTTTTGAGTTCATTGTCAATGGCACGGGCGGTAATATCGCGGGGTGCTAACGATTTTCGCTTGTCGTATTTGTGCATGAATTCCTTTCCATCGCGGTTTTTGAGGATGCCGCCATAACCACGTACTGCTTCGCTGATCAAAAAAGCAGGATGTTCGCCAGGATTGTATAGCGCGGTGGGATGGAACTGGATAAATTCCATATTGCGAAGTTTGGCTTTGGCTCGGTAGGCCATGGCAATACCATCTCCGGTGGCTATTACTGGGTTGGTGGTGGTTTGATACACATGGCCTGCCCCTCCGGTAGCTAATAATACCGACTTGGCGAGTATGGTTTCGATTAGGTTGGTTGTTGTGTTCAGCACATACACGCCGTAACAACAAATATTTTCGGTCTTTTTGTTTACCTCTACCCCTAGGTGGTGCTGGGTGATCAGGTCGACAACGAACTTATGGCTGTAGAGGGTAATGTTTGGATTGGCATAGACCTTTTCGAGCAGGGTTCTTTCAATTTCAAAGCCAGTCATGTCTTTGTGGTGCAGCACGCGGTGCACGCTGTGACCACCTTCACGGGCCAGATCGTAATTTCCAGCTTCGTTTTGGTCAAATCGGGCACCCATAGCAATGATTTCTTGTATTCTGGCAGGGCCTTCTTTGATAACGAACTCAACAACCCCCTCGTCACAAGCACTATCGCCGCAGTCGAGGGTATCGGCAATGTGTTTTTCGAAGCTGTCTTTGAGTAGATCGGTTACGACGGCTACACCGCCTTGGGCATATTTCGTGTTGGATTCATCCTCATCACTTTTGGTGATAATACAGACCCTGCCCAGTTGTGCGGCTTTTAAACCAAAGCTTAATCCGGCTATGCCTGAGCCAATTACAATGAAATCAAATTTTTCGTGCATCATAAATAAAACGGACAGTTGCATCCAAAGTTCTTAAGCTTTCTTATATTCGTGTAATAAATTTTATAAAGCACTGACTATCATGAAAAAAATACTTCTTACGCTTGCCTTAATGGCCACCGTAACTGCAGTGGCCAGCGCCAATGTAGGCGACAAAAAGAAAAAATCTAGAGAGAAAGCCAAAACGGAACAAACCGATAAAAAGGAAGGCTGTTCAGAAGTTAAATCCTGCTGCAGCAAAAAGCCGGCAACTGAAGCCGCTAAACCGGCGATTATAAAAGACTAATAGGTTAATTCCTTCGTAAAAAGCTCGAATCATAACGATTTGGGCTTTTTTTTGTCAAATTATTTTTACTTGTTCCTATAAATCTGGGGTTGATTAAAAAAACGGTGCGCTTTTTAATTACTGCTGTTATTGGACTCGTGAATTTCTTTTCATACGAAGTGTGACCTGTTCACTGACACTGTTGTGTACAGTCCGTATAACATAAGCGCAAGGACTCGCTGTAGCAGTATGCGCCTTGAAGATTATTTCTTCTCCCCAAACGCCAAGTCTCCCGCATCTCCCAAGCCAGGAACGATATACGCTTTAGCGGTGAGCTCCTTATCGATGGCAGCAGCGAAAATTTTGGCTTGAGGCATGTGTTTGCACACATAGTTTACACCTTGCTCAGAAGCGATAGCCGTCACCACAAAAACCTGGGATGGGGTGCCAAATTTGAGCAGCTCTCTAAAGCTCAGCACGAGGGAAGTGCCTGTCGCTATCATGGGGTCGCTGAGGATGAGTATGCGGCCATCAAGTGGGGGGCAAGAGGCGTATTCTACCTTGACTTCAAACGTGTGGTCTTTGTGGTGGTATCGATAAGCGGAAATGAAAGCATTATCTGCACCATCAAAATAGTTGAGTAAACCTTGGTGAAGCGGTAATCCTGCCCGAAGGATGGTGGCCAAAACCGGCTGCTCAGGCAATAATTGCTCTTGGGCCTCACCCAGTGGTGTTTTGACAATGGTGTTTTCGTATTGCAACAGCTTACTCAACTCGTAGCCACACACCTCTCCGATACGTTCAAGGTTGCGCCTGAAGCGCATGCGGTCCTGCTGAGTGTTTTTGTCGCGAATCTCGGCCACAAAATGACGGAGCACAGAAGGTTGTTTACTCAGATCGTATACCATGTTTCCAAAGACTTAGCGGCCAAGGTAGCTTGCTGTAGCTCACCCTCGTATAAATATAAGGCTTTGCGCCGAAACCGCCGTAAAAACGCTGTAATCCGGCAATCATAGATCCTTCAAAGTCGAAAATAATCTCTTGACCGCACCAGTCGACCAAAAGCCGATCTAATAGTTGGTGCATGGCGTTAAGTTCTTTAGCTGCAGGCGCATTGACTGCTAATTGGTAATAGCGCTGCTGTCCATGACAAAAAATGGCGCAGGCTGCTACTAGAGATGCTCCAGAATAGGCGCCGCAGATTTGCCACTGTAAGACTGGATTTCTGAGTAGTTCTTCTGCTTTATTATAAAAGGAGGCGGGTAGTTTTATTTTGTTGGATAAATGCTGCCGCAGAAAGGGCATAAACGCCTCGATGCTTACATCCTTGGAGATACTCAGGGCGCTTGATTTTTTTAATATGCGCTTGAGGTGTTGACTATATGCTCCCCGGAGTAGCTGTGGACTTTCAGGTAAAGCTAAACGATAGGTAACGCGCTCTTGGCTTTTCCACCCTGCCGGCAAGGGGAAGGCTGCAGTATCAAGACAGAGGTCGATATAATGGAATTTGGCGCTGAGTGCGTTTAATAAAGCAGTATAATCTACTGAAAGCGGTGTTTTGGCGCCAACCAAAGCAAAATGTTGGATAAGTAAAGGTTGTTCTAGCAGCTTTAAATGGGCCAAGGAGCGGGGCGCCAATGGAAATAAATATGCTCCAGATTGAAACGGTTGCCAGTTCGGCGTAAGTGTCTGTAGGTAATCCGGATGGAGATAAGGGCTGTAGCTCTTTTTTTGCGCTAGTAAAAGGGCAAATTGTGCTTGAATCGATGTATTTGTCTCTTTTTCAACCTGTTTCATGCTTTGGCTTCGGTTAATAAGGTGCTGTAAACCGACTTCCATCCGTACCAACCATCGGGCTCAGAAAAGCTGCTATTGTGCCACAAGCTCACAAAACAGCCCCCTACGTCTTTGCATTCCCCAATAAGATCTCTGATTTTTTGAGTGGCTTGTTCGGGCGATAGCTGCAAATACACGCGGAGGCTAACATCCATAACAATGGTGGGGTATATTTTGAGTTTAATGGGACTCTCGTGGTCTAGATCGTAGAAAAAATGTGGTGTGGCGGTGCCTGAACGAAAGCCTGGAACGGCGGCATAACCCATGCTGTAATCTGCGGCAAAGTCTCGTTTAACAAGCTGTTGATAGGTTTGTGGCAACCGGAGTTTCAGAAAATGTTGCCGACTAAGACTTACTGGTCGGCTGAGTATCTGCTCAAGCAGCTTTTTTTCTCGATCGATTAATGTCTGGTCTTCTGTTGAGCGGACGCTGGGGTGCAAACCAATAAGATTGCGGTCGGCGAGCGTGCGAATATGTTCCCTGAAATGTTCATTGTGTGGGTTGTGTGCATTGTCGAGTAAGCCATAATCGCCCATGAGCACAAAATAGATGGGTTCAGCTTCGTTTTCATGGTGCTGAGCATTGAGCCAGCCGTAGGTGTCGAAGGGGTCGGGTTCACCACCACTGAGCACACGTAAACGGCGGCGAAAGGATAGCCAACGACCCTTTTGTAGGTCGCTAATCAGTCCACCGAACAACCTTGTCCAGTTTTTTTGGCGGTAAGCGTAGAGCTGATCAATGTCGATGGTAGGCTCAAAACGGTAGCTATTCGGCTGTAAGCCCAATTCTGGCCAGCGTTCATTAAGTAAATCGCGCAATTGTCCAACCCAACGGTCAACGATGGCGGTTTCTAAAAACCCTTCTCGCCAAGCAATGCTTTCGGTATGCAAAAAGCGATCGTGTTCGTCGCTGCGGTGTGGAAGATATTCTTCGTAGCGCGAGACGAGATAAAATACAGCTGCGAATATATCGTAAGGCAAACTATATCTTTTGCTTGTACGGAACAAGGTTTTAAGATCATTGTGCTGACCAATGGTTATTTGCTGATCTTTTAATCCTTTTTCAAAAAGCAATTCAACGGCACGTATGCTGATTGCTCCTTCCTCTAATTGCGGGTTGGCGGAATAAATCAATCGCGGGCCTGTGGCTTTTTGAAATGCGACTTCATCTTGGGTCAGCTGGTAAGCTGTTCCGAGCATGGTTTGGAAGATGAAGTCGAGGCTGTAACGGAGCCGACTAGAATAGCGGTCGCTGTAAACGAGTATCATATTTAGAGCGAATTCAATACGTTAGTCCAAAGCTCGGTAAGCGACCGCTGGTTTTTGCCTTTAAATCCAGTGAATTTATCTATATCCGCAATGAGTCGGGTTACATTTATGTTTTTTTGTTCTTGATTTGGAGCTATACCCATAGAAGTAATCCGTTGAGCAAGGTATTCTTGTTCGGGTTGTCCTGGCGTGCTTATGACCCCAAAATGTGCCCCGCAATAATATAAATCACTTAAAGTGCTATGTCCGGGCCGACAAACAACGTATTTGTGTTGTTTTATAAGTTGTGTAAGTTCTTTTGGGTCGGTTATTTCTGGAAGGATGTTCACCTTTTCATTAGGTGCGAGATTTTTTGCGGTTTTGTTGCCCCTAACGAGTGTTAATGGAGGGGGGAAAAGATGGGTTTGCGCTAAAAGTAGGCGCTCGAGTTCAGTACGCTGGGGTTCGGGCCCACTTAATAATAATAAAGTCCCTTTTTTGATATATGTGGGCGTTTCTACAGCAAGTCGGGTAACGAGCCCAATATGTCTAACTGGCTTTTTGGTGGGGTTGTAAAGCATTGCTTTTGCCAGCTGCAAAGTTTCGTCTTCAAATTCGGGTAGCCAAAGCTCCTGAAATGGGGCTGCAAAGCCGCGAAAGGCAGAGCGCCAAATAATTTTCCAGCTCAGGGCAGGTAAACCGCTCCAATTTTG
>Ga0105054_10009852_pt1 | contig 12294 bp, 14 predicted proteins | sample BON02_FD_78091 | JGI IMG/M metagenome (GOLD analysis project Ga0105054, IMG submission 78091) | Freshwater microbial communities from Lake Bonney liftoff mats and glacier meltwater in Antarctica - BON-02 (megahit assembly) | ecosystem: Environmental > Aquatic > Freshwater > Ice > Glacier... | reverse complement strand
TTTTTCGTGAGACTGATCCTTGGGGGTTCATCCTTTTTGCCCGCAATGTCGAAAGCCCAAATCAACTGCGCCAGTTGACCGCCGACCTGCGCGAAAGTGTTGGCCGCGATGCGCCGGTGCTGGTTGATCAGGAGGGCGGGCGGGTGCAGCGGATGCGCGCGCCGCATTGGCGCGAGTATCTGCCCGCGCTGGAACAAATGGCACTGGCGCGTGACCCGATGCGCGCGCAATGGCTGCGCTATCGGCTGATTGCGGCGGAATTGCATGCAGTAGGCATTGATGTGAACTGCGCGCCTCTGGCCGATCTGGTCGAGCCGCAGACGCATCCGGTGCTGCGCAACCGCCTTTATGGCGATGATCCCGATGCGGTGATCATGGCGGCGCGGATCTGTGCGCAGGCGCATCTGGCGGGGGGGGTTCTGCCCGTGCTCAAGCATATTCCGGGCTATGGGCGTGCGGCGGTGGACAGCCATCTGGACCTGCCGCGCGTGAGCGTGCCGAAAGCGGCGCTGGGCCTGCGCGATTTTGCGCCGTTCCGCGCGCTCAATGACATTTCGATGGGGATGTCGGCGCATATCGTGTTCGACCAGATCGATCCGGATCATCCCGCGACGACATCCGACAAGGTGATGCGGGTGATCCGCGACGAGATCGGCTTTGGCGGGTTGATCATGACCGATGATCTGTCGATGCAGGCGCTGCGCGGCACATTGGCCGAGCGGGCGGCGGCGGCGATTGCGGCGGGCTGCGATGTGGCGCTGCATTGCAATGGCCATCGCGACGACATGACCGATGTAGCGGCGGCCACGACGACTTTGAGCGCAGCTGGGCAATTGCGGGCGGATGCCGCGCTGGCGCAACGCAGGCAGCCTGATGCGGCCGATCTGGAGGCGTTGGAGGCGGCATTGGCGGCGCAACTTGCGGCGGTGCCCTGATGACGTTCGAGGAGGATCGCGAGCGGGTTTCGGAGCGGATCGCGGCAGAGGCGCTGATCGTCGATGTGGATGGATATGAGGGGCCGCTTGATCTGCTTTTGACGCTGAGCCGGACGCAGAAGGTGGACCTGCGGCAGATTTCGATCCTGGCACTTGCCGAGCAATATCTGGTTTTTGTGCAGCAAGCCAAGACGTTGCGCATCGAACTTGCGGCGGATTATCTGGTGATGGCGGCCTGGCTCGCCTTTCTCAAATCCGCGCTGCTGCTGCCGCCTGATCCCACGGCCGAAGGACCGTCGGGCGAGGATCTGGCGGCGCATCTGGCGTTTCAGCTTGAACGGCTGGCGGCGATGCGCGAAGTGGCGGCGAAACTGATGGCGCGCGATCAGTTGGGCCGGGATTTCTTTGCCCGTGGCCTGACCGAGGATGTGGCGCGGGTGCGGCGGGTGACCTGGACCGCGTCGTTGCTCGACCTGATGCAGGGCTATGCCCGGATCCGCACCAAGGATGATTTCCGCCCCTTTGTCATGGACCGCGAGGCGGTGATGACGATGGAGGCTGCGTTGGACCGGATGCGCGGGCTGATCGGCTTTGCGGGGGAATGGACTGATATTGCAGGGTATTTGCCCGAAGGTTGGATGATCGACCCCGCCCGCCGCCGCTCTGCCACTGCCGCCACATTCGTGGCCTCGCTCGAACTGGTCAAGGAGGGCCGGATCGAGATCAGACAGGCGGAACCCTATGCGCCGGTTGAAATTCGCAAGAGGGGGCCGCGGGAATGAGCGGGGATGAGGGGCGCGAGGCCAGTCTCTTTGCCGCGCCACCGATGCCGGAGCAGGAGCGGATGGTGGAGGCGATCCTGTTTGCCAGCGCCGATCCGGTGACGGTGCCAACCCTGCTCGGCCGGTTGCCGCATGGATCGGACCCCGCAGAGGCGTTGCAGCACCTGCGCCGCCGCTATGAGGAGCGCGGCGTGATCCTGCTGCGCGTGGGCGACGGATGGGCGTTTCGCACCGCGCCTGACCTTGGGTTTCTGATGCGCCACGAGACGGTAGAGATGCGCAAACTGTCGCGTGCGGCAATCGAAACGCTGGCGATTGTGGCCTATCATCAACCGGTTACGCGCGCCGAGATCGAGGAAATCCGCGGAGTTTCGGTCAGTCGCGGCACGGTGGATCAGTTGATCGAAATGGATTGGATCCGGTTTGGCCGCCGCAAGATGACGCCGGGCCGACCGGTTACTTTCGTCGTGACCGAGCAGTTTCTGGCGCATTTCGGGCTGGAATCGGCGCGCGATCTGCCGGGGCTCAAGGAGCTGCGCGCGGCGGGGTTGCTGGACAATCGCCCGCCGCCGGGGACGGTTTTGGCGGGGTCCGAAGAGCCGGTGGAGCCGGATGACCAGCCGGAATTGTTTGGCCCGGAACCATGATGTTGCGCCTGATCATCTGGGTGCTGCGCCGGCTGTTGTGGAGCATGCTGAGCATCGTGATCTTTACCGTGTTCGGCGGTGGCCGCCTGGCGCGGCGGGTGCTGCGCGGGGTGGGTCTGCTGCGTCGGTTGGGCCGGTTCGTCCGGTTCTGACCGGGGATTGCGATGCGCGCCGGTCAGGGGTTCCTGTCGGTATCGGGATGATTCGGCCCTGTCGCCCGGGCGGTCAGTGATTCGGGGTTAATTTGCTGAGGAAACGGCAAATTTGCCCTGCGGTTTTACGTCGGTATTGCGGCGGTATCCGAACGGTGCGGAATCCGGATTTTGCCGGATGAAGGCAGCGTGCGGTGCGCGGGGTGGCCCGGGGTGGCGCGGGGTGGCGCGGTGCCGGTTGAAGCGTCAGCCGGTACGGAAATGTTTGGAGAGTTTCAGCCCCTGACCCTGATAGTTCGACGCGATCTCGCGGCCATAGAGCGTGTCGGGGATCGCGGACATCGATTCGTAGACCAGCCGCCCGACCACCTGCCCGTGTTCCAGCACGAAGGGCGATTCGTGGCAGCGTACTTCGAGCACGCCGCGCGAGCCTGCGCCGCCCGCCGCCGCATAGCCGAAGCCCGGATCGAAAAAGCCCGCGTAATGCACCCGGAATTCGCCGACCATGGCGAGGTAGGGTGCCATTTCGGCGGCGCAGTCGGGCGGGATCGTCACAGCCTCGCGGCTGACCAGAATGTAGAAGGCGCCGGGGTCGAGGATGATCCGGCCGCCGTCGTTGTGGACCTCTTCCCAGAAATCGCCGGCCGGGTAATGCCCGATCAGGTCGAGGTCAATGACGCCGGCATGCGGTTTCGCCCGGTAGCCGACGAGGGTGCCGGTCGCGGGGGCGAGATCGACGGAAAACCCAAGGCCGTTGCTGATGAGGGCGTCGCCGGAGACGAGCGGGCTTTGCGTATGGCGTGCCCGCAGGTCATCGTCGGAGAGGATCGCCTGACCGTCGCGGAAGCGGATCTGGTTGAGCCGCATGCCGGGCCGCACCAGCACGGAAAACGAGCGCGGGCAAATCTCGGCATAGAGCGGGCCGTGATAGCCTGCGGGGACCCGGTCGAACTCGACCCCGCCATCGGTGATGGTGCGGGTGAGCAGGTCGAGCCGGCCGGTGGAGGATTTGGCATTGGCGACAGCGGTGAGGTTTTGCGGTAGCGCCAGATGCTCCATCAATGGCACGACATAGACGCAGCCTTTTTCCAGCACCGCGCCGGGGGTCAGGTCCATCCGGTGCATCTCGAATTGTGCGATACGCGCCGCCACCGTCTGGCCTGCGCCCGCGAGGAAAGAGGCCCGGACCCGGTAGGCGACGCTGCCAAGCCGCAGGTCCAGGCTGGCGGGCTGGATCTGTTCTGGCGTGATTATTGGGGAGGCACCGAGCGCGCCCGCGTCGATGAGCGATCTGATCTGTTGGCTGGACAGCACGCCGGTCATCAGGTTCTCCGCCTCGGAGTTGCGCAGGAAAACGCCCGCCACGGTGATCCGGGCGGGCGGTTTTATGGTCGGGCTAGCAGGACTTGAACCTGCGACCTTCCGTCCCCCAGACGGACGCGCTACCAGGCTGCGCTATAGCCCGACTGGCGCTGTTCTTACTGGTTTGACGCGGAAGGGCAAGCCGGAAAACGGCGAATGTGGCCGCGATAGCGATGGAAGGCACGGTGTGGTGGTGCAGGCCGCTAAGAAACGCGTCAGCCCTGACTGCGGGCCATCTGGTCGCGCAGCGCGGTGAGTTTGCGCGCGAGGGGGGCGATGCGGGTAGCGCGGGCAACGAGGTGCCGCCGGTCTGCGCGCAGCAGTTGCGACAGGGTGCCGCCGGTCAGCACCGGCTCCGGCTGCTGGGGGGCGGGGTCGCGTGGCGGCAAGGGGGTGGCTTTGACGACGGGTTCGGGCGTCGGGTCGGGGGGCCATGCGTCGCCTTGGGCTTTGGTGCCTTGCTCTGGCGTGAAGGGCCAGCTGTCGTCGATGGCGGGCGCTTGTACAGCCGGTGGCGCGGGCTCCGGCACCGGTGCGGGCTCAGGATCGGGTGGGCTGCGCGGTGGGGGCATGGCCACGGGCGCGGCGCTGCGTGGTTCGGATGGCACGAGTTTCAGGTTTGGGGTTGTGGTGGCGCTGAGCATGTCGATGTCCGGCCCTGCCTCCGCGTCGAAATCGAGCGGCTGGGGCCCGAGGCCGGAGACATGTTTGACCCCCATGTCGCGCAGGAGTTTTTGCGCGCCTTTGATGGTCATGCCCTGATCATGCAGCAGCGACTTGATCCCGCCCAGAAGTGCCATGTCTTCGGGGCGGTAATAGCGCCGTCCACCGGCGCGTTTGACTGGTTTGATCTGGGTGAATTTACTTTCCCAGAAGCGCAGCACATGCGCTGGCGTGTCGAGCCAGTCGGCCACTTCGCTGATGGTGCGGAATGCGTCGCGGGATTTGACCATTCCGTGACCTCGCTATTTGTTGCCTGCCGCCACGCGATCTTTCATCAGATGCGATGACCGGAAGGTCAGGACGCGGCGCGGGTGGATCGGCACCTCTTCGCCGGTTTTGGGGTTGCGCCCGATGCGCGCGGCCTTTTCCCGGACGGAAAATGTGCCGAACGAGGAAATCTTGACACTCTCGCCCGAGACCAGCGCGTCGGAGATGTGACTGAGCACAGCCTCGACCAGTTCGGCGCTGTCATTGCGCGACAGCCCCACTTCTGCATGCACCGCCTCTGCCAGATCCATCCGGGTCAACGTCTTGTCGGCCATCTTTTACCCCCATGTTTTGCCAATCTTAGGCCGGGGGACATTTTAGAGTCAATATCAAGGGCTTGGGGAACGGGATTAATGGGGGTTTTTGCCTACCAGCGCAGGACGACCGCGCCCCATGCCAGACCGCCGCCGATTGCCTCGGTCACAAGGAGGTCGCCGCGTTTGATTTGCCCGCGCTGGACGCCCACGGAGAGCGCGAGCGGGATCGAGGCGGCGGAGGTGTTGCCATGGTCCTGCACGGTGACCACGACCCGTTCCATCGGCACCTGCATCCGTTGCGCCGTGGCCGAAATGATCCGCAGATTGGCCTGATGCGGCACGATCCAGTCGACGTCTTCGCCGCTGAGACCGGCCTTTTCGAGCGCGGTATGCGCGGTTTGTGCCAGTTTTTCGACGGCGTGCCGAAAGACTTCGCGCCCTTCCATCCGCAGATAGCCGGTGGTCTGGGTGGAGACACCGCCATCGACATAGAGCAGGTCGCGGTAGGCGCCGTCGGAATGCAGGTCGGAAGCGAGGATGCCGCGGTCGTCGCTGCTGCCGGTGCCTTCGGCGGCTTCGAGGATGAGCGCGCCGGCGCCGTCGCCGAAAAGGACGCAGGTGGAGCGGTCGGTCCAGTCCATCAGCCGCGAGAAGGTTTCGGCGCCGATCACCAGCACGCGGCGCACCTGACCGGAGACGATCAGCGCATTGGCGGTGGAGAGCGCGTAAACGAAACCGGCACAAACCGCCTGAATATCAAAGGCATAGCCGGAGGTATTGCCGATTGCGTGCTGCACCATCGTGGCGGCGGAGGGAAAGGTCAGATCGGCAGTGGTGGTGGCCAGAATGATCGCGTCCATGTCATTGCCGGTCAGCCCGGCATTGGCCAGTGCGGCCTGCGCGGCGCGGATGGCGAGGTCGGATGTGGTCTGACCCTCGGCCGCGATATGGCGCCGTTCGATCCCGGAACGGGATTTGATCCATTCATCCGACGTCTCGACCAGAGCCTCGAATTCGGCGTTGTGCATGATCCGGTCGGGCAGATAGTGGCCGATGCCACAGACAATGGCCCGAACGACAGGTGGGTTGGTCATGAGTGGTCTTGGTCCTCCGCACCGGCCGCTGTGCCGGGCCGGTCTCTTCCTGCGTCGGTATCCTGAGCGAGACTGGCGGCGGTGGCAACCCGTGCCGCGATCTTGTCGGAGAAGCCCGAAGCCGCAAGCTGATAGGACAGGTGCAGGGCCGCCGCGATGCCGGTGGCGTCGGCCGAGCCGTGACTTTTGATCACGGTGCCGTTGAGCCCGAGAAACACGCCGCCATTGACCCGGCGCGGGTCGATCCGGGTCTTGAGCCGGTTGAGCGAGGTCATCGCCAGCAGCGCCGCGATCCTGGAGAGCGGCGTTTTGTTGAACGCCTCGCGCAGCAGGCCGGAGATGAGATTCGCGGTGCCTTCGCCGGTTTTCAGCGCGACATTGCCGGTGAAACCGTCGGTCACGATCACATCGACACGGGCGGAGGGCAAATCGCCGCCTTCGACGAATCCGATATAGGTGAAATCGCCCCGTTCTGCAGCGCGCCCGATCAGGTCATTGGCGAGGTGCAACTCGGCCCGGCCCTTGTGTTCCTCGACGCCCACGTTGAGCAGGCCGATGCGCGGATGCACGATGCCCAGCCCATTGCGGGCATAGGAGGCGCCCATGAGCGCATAGGTGAGCAGGTCGTCCTGGTCGGCCTTTATATCGGCCCCGGCGTCGAGCATGACGTTGAACCCGCTGGGGTTATGCGAGGGCCAGAGGCAGGCGATGGCGGGCCGGTTCACACCTTCGGCGCGCCGCAAGCGTACCATGCTGACCGCCATGAGCGCGCCGGTATTGCCGCAACTGACGCAGATCGACGCATCGCCTGAACGCACAGACTCGATGGCGGACCACATCGACGTGTCCTTGCCATGGCGCATGACATTGCCGGGTTTGTCGGTCATGGCCACGGTATCGGGCGCGTGCACGATCGTTACATTGCCCGCGCGTCTTGCTTTGGCAAGGAGCGGTTCCAGCACCTCGCGCTGACCGTGCAGCAGCACCTGTGCATCGGGGTGGTTGCCCAGAAACAGCGATAGCCCGGAAATCACGGTGCCCGGTCCCTTGTCACCACCCATGGCGTCAAGGGAAATCACGACAGGCCGGGTCTTGGCCTCGCCAGAGGGTTTGGTCCCGGCAGAGGCCTGGGTCGGAACAGCGTCCGGGCTGGCCTGTGACATGATCCGGGGGCGCGTGACGCGGCTTACGCTGCGTCTTCGTCCAGATCGACTTCGGTCGCCATCGCCACCACTTCACGCTCTGCATAGTGGCCGCAGGACGGGCAGACGTGATGGGGGCGCTTCAACTCGCCACAATTGGAGCATTCGTTGGGGTTTGCGGCAACAAGCGCGTCATGCGACCGGCGCTGGTTACGGCGGGATTTGGAGATCTTGTTCTGTGGGACAGCCATGTCACAACCTCGGATGGTGGGCACATGGCCCTGATTTCGGTGTCGATCAGCCGGACCTGCCAGCGACGTCGGGCGGGTCTTAGGCCATAAGTCCCACGCTGTCGAGACGCGATCTGGTACTGATCTGAAAGAGGCGCGAACATACTGCGACAGCCGTAAAGTGCAAGCCACAAGATATGGCGCGCCCCGGCTGGTGGACCGCTATGAGGTTCTGGCGGTCACGCCGGGTCGGAACCGTCCTCCGGCTCGGTGTCGCCTTTGCGCAGCGCGTCACGCAACCCGGCCAGACCGGCGAAGGGTTTGACATCATCGGCGGTGAGCGGCGTCTTGCCGGGTTCGGTCACGGTCAGATCGAGCGGCGCCACACCGGGTGCGCGCGGGTAGATCGGCAGCACCAGTGCCAGCGCCTCGATCATCACCTGACCCAGATCGAGCACGGTGGGCAGTGCTTCGACCGAGTCGTCCTGCGGCATTTCAACCTCGCCCGGTTCCGGGTCGGGCAGTTCGGCGAGGTAGGTTCGCAGCACAGCTTCGTCGATCCGCGTCGTGACCGGGTCCAGGGTCACCACGCAGTCCTGCACGACAGTCGCCCCCAGTTGCCCGTCGAGCCGCCAATCGCGCCGCCCGATGGGCGAGAGCGTGGCGCTGAAGCGCAGTTTGCGCACCGCCGGGATGCCGAGGTCGGCGGCGATGGCAGCACATTCGGCCGCCGTAGGTTCGAGCGTCAGCGCCGAACCAGCCCGGTTGCGCAGGTCAGAGAGACGGATGATCATCCGGGGCAGGTTATCACCGGTCGGGGTGTCTGGAGTGGTATCGGAATCAGAGTTGGGGCCGGACATCGGCGCATCCTTTCTTGAACAGGGGGCCGTGCTTGATATAAGCCGGATAAAAGGCAGGGCGCGTCAAGACAATAGGCCAGTTAAGAGCGGGGGGCCAGATATGGGCGGGGCGGTGATGGGGCAGAACGGGGTGCTGTTGCGCCTGCGTGCGAGGCGCGGGCTGCGGCTGGCTGTGGCGGTGGCCGGAATTGCCGCGCTGAGCGCCTGCACGCCGCTGTTTCGCAATCATGGTTATATGCCGACCGAGTCCGAGCTTGCCGGGCTGAGCGTTGGCGTCGATACCCGCGAAAGCGTGATCGAGCGCGTGGGCGCGCCGACTGCCGAGGGTCTGCTGACCGAGAGCGCCTATTATTATGTGTCGAGCCGGTTTCGCCATTATGGTCCGCTCGAGCCGGTGGAGATTGACCGTCAGGTGCTTGCCATCAGTTTTGATTCGCAGGGTCGCGTCCGCAATATCGAGCGTTTTGGTCTGGCTGAGGGCCGCGTCGTGGCGCTGTCGCGCCGCGTCACGGATGACAATATCCCCGATGTCAGCTTTATCGGGCAGCTGATCGGGAATATCGGTAACTTTGACCCATCGCTGCTGATTGGCGAGGATTGAGTCTCAGAGCGACGTGATCGGGTCTGAGGCGCGTCAAAGCGACTCGCTATCGCCTTCGGGGCTGAAATCGAGTGCCACGCCGTTCATGCAGTAGCGCAGGCCGGTGGGCGCAGGACCGTCAGGAAAGACATGCCCCAGATGCGCGTCGCAGCGGGCGCAATGCACTTCGGTCCGCGTGCTGAAGAAGCTGCGGTCGACCGAGGTTTCGACTGCCTCGGGTGCCAGGGGTGCAAAGAACGAGGGCCAGCCGGTGCCGCTGTCGAATTTGGTGGCTTGGGTAAAAAGCGGCTCGCCGCAGCAGACACAGGTGAAGGTGCCGGGAGCCTCGGTGAAATTGTCATGGGTGAAGGCCCTTTCGGTCCCGTGTTTGCGGGTGACCTTGTAGGCGAGGTCCGAGAGTTGCTTTTGCCACTCGGCATCGGATTTGATGACTTTGTCCATGCGCGTATATCCTTTGTTATGTGGCCCTTGTATCTAGGGCGTGCGGGCGCATCCGCCAAGAGAGGTTGGTCATGAACGTGACTTTGCGCAGGGGCCGCTATCTGGCCCGCTACGCCGGGGATGCGGCTGATCTGCGCGCGGCGCAACGTCTGCGTCATCTGTGCTTTGTCGAGCGGGGGGGTGCGGTGCCACGCGCAGGCGGGATCGAGGCGGATGCGTTTGATGCCCGCTGTCAGCATGTGCTGGTCGAGGACAGCCGCACTGGCCGGCTGGTGGCCTGTTGTCGCCTTTTGCCGGTGACGGGCGCGGGGATCGCCGCCTCTTATTCGGCGCAGCATTATGATCTGACCAATTTGGCAGAGTTTGTTGGTCCGATGGTGGAGATGGGCCGGTTCTGCATTGATCCCGAGGTGCTGGACGCGGATGTGCTCCGCGTGGCCTGGGGGGCTGTCGCGCGCTATGTCGATGCGGCGGGGGTGGGCCTGCTCTTTGGCTGTTCTTCCTTTGCCGGGACGGTGGCTGCACCTTATCACGATGCGTTTGCCCTGCTTGGTTCGCGCTGTCTCGCGCCCGGCCGCTGGCGGCCGGGGGTGCGTGCGCCGGGGGTATTTGCCTATGTCGAAGCACTGGGGCCGGGGATGCCGGACCTGCGCGCGGCGATGACGCAGATGCCGCCTTTGCTGCGCTCTTATCTGGCGATGGGCGGCTGGGTGAGTGACCATGCGGTGGTGGATCATGACATGAACACGCTGCATGTGTTTACCGGGCTGGAGATTGCGACGATCCCGCCGGCACGGGCGCGGGCGCTGCGCGCGGTGGCTGAGGAGGGCCACGCGGGGATTCGGGCCGGGGCCTCCGGCGGGGATATTTAAGGCCAGAAGATGCAATGGGGTTGCACCTTTCGGGTCTGCAAACTAGCTGGACGCCATGGCACGCGCACCCCTTTTACAACTTTCGGATATCTCGCTGACTTTCGGCGGCAATCCGGTATTCGATGACCTCTCGCTCAATGTACAGCCGGGTGACCGGGTGGCATTGGTGGGCCGCAACGGATCGGGCAAATCGACCCTGATGAAGGTGATGGCCGGGCTGGTGGAGGCCGACACGGGGATGCGGGCGGCTGCCCCCGGTGTCACCGTCGGCTATATGGAGCAGGACCCGGATATGGCGGGGTTTGCCACGCTTGGCGATTATGCCACCAGCGGGCTGGATGAGGGCGAGGCCTACCGTGTGGATATTGTCGCCGAGGGTCTGAAGTTTGACCCGACGCGGGCGGTGGCTGTTGCATCAGGCGGCGAGCGCCGCCGCGCCGCACTGGCCAAGCTGATGGCGGAGGCGCCGGAACTGATGCTGCTCGATGAGCCGACCAACCATCTGGATATCGAGGCGATTGCCTGGCTTGAAAACGAGTTGAAAGAGACGCGCTCGGGCTTTGTCCTGATCTCGCATGACCGCGCGTTTCTGCGTGAACTGACGCGCGCAACCCTATGGATCGACAGGGGAATGGTGCGGCGGCTGGAATCGGGTTTCGATGCGTTCGAGGGCTGGCGCGACAAGGTCTGGGAAGACGAGGACATGGCCCGTCACAAGCTTGACCGCAAGATCAGGTCCGAGGGCCGTTGGGCTGTCGAGGGGATTTCGGCGCGGCGCAAGCGCAATCAGGGCCGCGTGCGCGCCTTGCAGGATTTGCGCGCCGAACGCAGCGCACAGATCCGGCGGCAGGGTACGGCGGCGCTTGCGTTCGACGGGGGGCAGGTCTCGGGTAAGAAGGTTCTGGAGGCGGTCGATCTGGCCAAGGGGTTTGGCGACAAGACTATCGTCAGCCGGTTCAATCTGACCGTCCAGCGTGGCGACAGGATTGCCTTTGTCGGCCCGAACGGCGTGGGAAAGACCACGCTGATCAAGATGTTGCTGGGCGAAGTTGAACCGGATGCCGGCGTGGTCAAGGCTGGTACCAATCTGCAAGTGGCGGTGTTCGATCAGGCGCGCGCGGCACTCGACCCCGATATGAGCCTGTGGGATTCGCTGACCGGCGATCCGGAGATGCGCGTGTCGGGCAAGGCGGATCAAGTAATGGTGCGCGGCATGCCCCGGCATGTGATGGGTTATCTCAAGGATTTTCTCTTTGACGAGGCGCAGGCGCGCGCACCGGTCCGCTCACTCTCGGGTGGCGAGAAGGCCCGGCTCTTGTTGGCCCGGATCATGGCGCGCGAGAGCAATCTGCTGGTTCTGGATGAGCCGACCAATGATCTGGATATTGAAACCCTTGATTTGCTGCAGGATATTCTGGGCGACTATGACGGCACGGTTCTGCTGGTGAGCCATGACCGCGATTTCCTTGATCTGGTGGCGACCACGACTGTGGCCATGGAGGGCGATGGCCGTGCTACGGTCTATGCCGGGGGCTGGTCGGATTACCGCAGCCAGCGCGGCACGATCGAGATGGAAGAGGTCGCGGCCAAGACATTGGCGGTGAAGGAGAGGCCCAGGGAAGCGGCGCGCCGGGTTGGTTTGAGCTTTACCGAGAAACATCGTCTTGATGCGTTGCCGCGACTGATTGCAAAGCTGGAGGATGAGATTGGCAAGCTGTCCGGGCTGCTCGACAATGCGGAGCTGTTTCAACGCGAGCCGGTGAAGTTTCGCAAGACCACCGAGGCGCTGAGCCAACGGCAGGCGGTGTTGGCGGCGGCGGAGGAGGAATGGCTGGCGCTGGAGGAACGGGCGGAGCGGTGAGGGGTTGCGGCTTGCCCCCGGCGAGCGGTTTTCTTTCCCGATTTGGCAGGTGACAAATCGGGAAGCGC
>Ga0105054_10009851_pt1 | contig 12294 bp, 9 predicted proteins | sample BON02_FD_78091 | JGI IMG/M metagenome (GOLD analysis project Ga0105054, IMG submission 78091) | Freshwater microbial communities from Lake Bonney liftoff mats and glacier meltwater in Antarctica - BON-02 (megahit assembly) | ecosystem: Environmental > Aquatic > Freshwater > Ice > Glacier... | reverse complement strand
TGACTTGTCCCTTTTAGTGCGGCAGATTTAGTTTTTCTAAAATCTGCTTTATATCTACATTAATTTGTGATCTAATTCTCAATTCTTTATTTGTGATTTGGTTAATCATTCTGGCATCGGTTATTTTTGAATGAAATCTTCTTTGGGGGAAAAAGGTAAGTCGCGGATACTTGCATAGATAACCTTTCTGATCAGGTTATAGGCAGCTAGCGTGACAGCAAGTTCCTTAAGGGCCATATCAGGCGTTCTGGAACGAAGCACATTGATATCCATAATGGTTTTAATCTCCCTGATCCCTATTTCAATATCCCAGCGGGTTAGATACAAAAGTTGAATTTCTTCTTTGTCTATCCCTTTATCCAGTATGGTCGTGTGCAATACATACTGCTTTCCTTCAGGGCTTTTACAGCATATCCTTCTTAATAAAAATGTATTGGCCTTCTCGTTTTCCTGTAACCATTTCGAGCGGGTTTTAGGTGTTGCTATCCGAATAATCTCATCGCCGGATGCCAGTACCTCGACCAGTTCATATCCTCTTTCTCTTTTGGCAGGCATCACCAGTTCGATCCCTTTCCGCTTGCATTTGGAAATGATCTCAAAACAATTGTAAAGATCATCAAGCAGCAATAAAGACCCAGGGGGCACCTACTCAAGCATCTGGTAAAATAAAGCCAGTTCGCTTAGATGCCTGTTGGCTAAGCGGAAGCTGTATAACTGCCCCGTACCCCTTTCTATGAGTACTTCCAAGAGGCCTTGTGGATAGCTGTCCACTTCATTGTGCCTTACTTCATACGCTTTTCTGAGGCTTTCGGTATCTTGCATTTGTACATAAGTACCATCTCCTATCAGCACACGATAGCCATGCCAGTGCGTGTACAGGTTATCTGCATCTTCTATCCGAGTGGCCTTGAACAAATCCTGTGTTAATTTTTCGGGTATTCGTTCTCGCGCCTTACTGTAGGCTGCTGTATTCAGGGAAATGTCCTTTTCCAAGCTTTTAGGTAACTGAATAGCATATTTCTTTGGCCTGCCTGCTCGCTTAATTTCCAGGGCCTGATCCAACTCCTTCTGCTTTTGTGCATGGTGTTCCAATTCCTTCAGTGCCTGATGCTTGTGCTGTTGGTGGATCATGTAATACAGATCCACCGAATTCTTTAAAGTCTTGTCTTGCTGTGTGGATGTCAGCACCATGGTCAGCAGCGTGTTGTTGAGGGTAAACACCCGATTCCGGCTTGCCCCCTTCTCCTACTGATCTAAAACCCACGAGGGAAATTCCTTTTCTAATAATCCGATGATATTACCCATTTTACATTCCTGAATTTTATTGCTGATTGCCAATGATCGGTTAAGTTTCATTTCTATCTTAGTTTACGCCCCTTCTAAGATAATAATATTATTTAAGTTAGCACCATTACCGCCGGCGGGGGTTAGGGGGAGGATATAGCAAAAATCCTCCCCCATCCTTCACTCAAGGCTTACGCGCCCCCCTCTCCAAAGGAGTCCTTTGGACCAGAGGGGGATATGGACGATTCAATTTCAGTTGTCAGTCCCAAAGGGATGCATTAGCATTGTCAGGAATTTATTGCTAACCAGCATATTTTACTATTATCTCTAAATTACCCATGACTGTCATTGTCATCCCGACGCAGGAGGGACCTCGCAGTAGGGATCTCTTACCTATTAAAATCAATTTTCAAATGAACTAGGATCAAATCTCAAATCTCAATACTCAATACTACCCTGAGTATCCCATTCCCCATTCGGGAAAAATTCTCCCATACAATTTTCTCAAATTTCTCAAAAAACCCCCTTTTTGGCCCCTTTGGCACTTGGTCTGTTATTTGTCTATATAATATCAAACATGGATAAAAATTAAACAGACATAAACAAGATCATGAAACCATCATGATTTTTCCTAAACCCGGAGGGGTATTGTAGTTAAATCATGATAGCCCGCCCGGCCAAGCCGTTCGGACGGGCTTCATCACCATTAAAAAACAAAAAACTAAACAGATGAAAAAAGTAATTATCACCTTCGCATTAATAGCAGTATCATTATTAAGTACCAAATCATTTGCACAGACTGCAAACCTGAACATCACCATATCTGATGTCCTTTCATTCAGTGTAACGCAGCCGGCATCATTGGATGTAAACTTCGATACAGAAACAAAATATACTAATGGTATCACTGCATTAGCAACTGACCATGTGAGTGTAACCAGTTCAAGAGGTTATGTGGTAAAGGCGATTGCAGGAACAGTAACAGGTTCGGCAGCAATAGCACCGGGATCAGTAAAGTTGACCTCAGCAGTTGGTGCTACCAACAACGGTAATACTACCGGTATCACTTACGGATCAGCAGTAACTTTACCGGTAACAGGCGGAGCAGCAGCAACAGTAATTACAGCAGCTAACACTTCATGGAGCGGATCAAACGCTACTAACAAATTCAATATTTCTTACCTAATCGGTGCAGGCGGTGCATACGCAGGTAAGGCAACAGGATTAAACGTGGTACCTGTAGTTTATACAGTAACACAACAGTAAGATATTATCCAACTAAACAATATTAAAAGCTCCGAAAGGAGCTTTTTTTGTTATCAGTTACCTGTTACCAGTTGTCTGTTATACAAAGGGATGTATTAGCATTTTCAGTCCCAAAGGGATGCATTAGCATGGTCAGTAATTCTATACTTCAATTTAAAGGATAGTCAATTTCCTAGCTATTCAGGCATGCACAATGCACAAATTATCAACTGTCAATTGTCAATTGTCAACCATTACTGTCCTGTTAAAATTGTGTTTCATGATAAAACATGCTTATACTCCTTTGGAGGAATGATTCTGTTCAATTCTCAAAAAGCAAGCCCCAGCATAAAATATCATTACTTTGACCCCGAAGGTGGTCGTATGTATTCAAAGTTCCTACATACGTACACCTTCGGGGTCTATTTTTCAGCGAAATCTGATCCTCTATAAATATACGACCACCTTCGGGGTCGAAACATAAAATCTTTATCGGACACTAGTCATTGTCAACTATAATTATCAACTGTCAATTGTCAACTGTCCATTAATTCTCAATTTCCCAATTCATACTGCCATCCTGTCATTTATAAAAACCCTGTTTTTGAATCTTCAGAGAATAAAATGCTGTCAATTCTGGTTATCCATCATTTGGCACAAGGCTTGATAATTAATAAATAGTAAACTGTAACAAATTAAGATTTAATATATGGCAAAGATAATTGGTATAGACTTAGGAACTACAAATTCATGCGTATCAGTAATGGAGGGTAATGAGCCTGTAGTTATTCCAAACAGTGAAGGTAAGCGTACTACCCCTTCGATTGTGGCATTTATAGATAATGGAGAGCGTAAGGTAGGGGATCCGGCGAAACGTCAGGCGATCACCAATCCAACCAAGACCATTTCTTCGATCAAACGATTTATGGGTAATAGCTTCGGTGAAGTAACAAATGAAATTTCAAGAGTACCATACCAGGTAGTAAAAGGCGATAATAATACACCCCGTGTAAAAATTGACGACCGTTTATATACCCCCCAAGAAATTTCAGCCATGATTCTTCAGAAAATGAAGAAAACTGCGGAAGACTTTTTAGGACATGAAGTTAATGAAGCGGTAATTACCGTACCGGCATATTTTAATGATGCACAACGTCAGGCAACTAAGGAAGCCGGTGAGATAGCAGGATTGAAAGTGTCCCGTATTATCAACGAGCCTACCGCTGCGGCGCTTGCTTATGGACTAGATAAGGCACATAAGGATATGAAGATCGCTGTTTTCGATTGCGGTGGTGGTACACATGATGTTTCAATCCTTGAATTGGGTGATGGTGTATTTGAAGTGAAATCTACTGATGGTGATACACACCTGGGTGGAGATGACTTTGATGCAGTGATTATCGACTGGATGGCTGATGAGTTTAAGAGTGATGAAGGGATAGATCTTCGCAAAGATCCAATGGCTTTACAACGTTTGAAGGAAGCAGCCGAAAAAGCTAAAATTGAATTGTCAAGTACTGCACAGACAGAGATCAATCTGCCATACATTTCGGCTGGTGACGGTATGCCTAAGCACCTTGTTAAATCATTAACTCGTGCGAAATTTGAACAACTGGCCGATAGCCTAATCAAACGTACCATTGACCCTTGTAAAAAAGCACTTAAGAACGCAGGTTTAAGCACATCTGATATTGATGAAATTATATTAGTTGGTGGTTCTACCCGTATTCCTGCAATCCAAGATGCAGTTAAAGCTTTCTTTGGAAAAGAGCCTTCTAAAGGTGTAAATCCGGATGAGGTGGTAGCAATTGGTGCTGCGATCCAAGGTGGTGTATTAACCGGAGAGGTTAAAGATGTATTATTACTTGATGTTACTCCCTTATCATTAGGAATCGAGACTATGGGTGGTGTAATGACCAAACTGATCGAAGCGAATACAACAATTCCATCAAAGAAATCTGAAGTGTTCTCAACGGCATCTGACAACCAGCCTTCTGTTGAGATCCACATCCTGCAGGGTGAACGCCCAATGGCTAATCAGAATAGAACAATCGGACGTTTCCACTTGGATGGCATTCCGCCTTCACCACGTGGTATTCCGCAGATCGAGGTAACTTTTGATATTGACGCAAACGGTATCTTACACGTAGCAGCAAAAGATAAAGCAACCAATAAAGAGCAGAAAATCCGTATTGAAGCTTCTTCAGGCTTGACTGATGAAGAGATCAAGAAAATGAAAGATGAAGCCGAAGCAAATGCTGAGTCGGATAAAAAAGCACGTGAAGAAGTTGATAAATTGAACGCAGCCGATGCACTAATCTTCTCTACTGAGAAACAACTCAAAGAGTACGGTGATAAATTAGCTGATGATAAAAAAGCACCAATTGAAGATGGTTTGAAAAAGTTGAAAGATGCACATGCTGCTAAAGACTTTGCATCAATCGATTCTGCTCAAGCTGAGCTTCAGACTGCTTGGAATGTTGCCTCTGAAGAGATGTACAAGGCTTCTCAGGATGCTGGTGCAGGTCAGGATGCTCCTCAGGGTGATGATTCAGCTCAGGATGCAGGTGATCATGTTACCGATGTAGACTTTGAAGAAGTAAAAGAAGACGATAAGAAGTAAGGTATTTCTTCTGAATAAGACGGGCTGTTTCCAAAAGGATGCAGCCCGTTTTTTAGTATTGAGTAGTTAGTATTGAGTAGTTAGTATTGAGTAGTTAGTATTTAGTATTGAGATGGAGTAATTTTGCTATAGAATGTTATCCTGATCACTCGTGACAGAATAGGAACTTAATGTATATTTTCGCAAGGGCTGTCTTTGCGAGGAGGCACGACGAAGCAATCTCGTTATCATTAGGAGATTGCCTCCGCCTAAGTCGGATCGCAATGACAAAGCGCTACGCTCGCAAAACACAACAAATCAATGGAATTGAATACACAACATTTTCAATCACAAATCGTTCAGTTATTGTGAAAAAAAGTCAGATATTTTCGGTCATTACGGTGTTTATCTGCATACTTTTTACTTCTGCAATAGGGTATGCCCAGCCTCAGCCAATCAGGCTTAAACCTGAGAAAATTCAAAATGCTTATTGGGATTATTACATTGATAAAGTGATTGATGGCCGTGCTCCGGGACAGGTTTTTGCCAATTTGTGGTACATGGATGAAAGCGGAAAGGTAAAAAGCTATCCGGCAGATATCATTGCTTTTAACAATTATGCCCTCTCTAAATTCCTAATCAATGGATTGACTCGAAATACCGAAGAAAGGCCGGTTAATATCCGCATTCTGGAATGCAGGATCATAGAAAGTAAAGAGAGTAATTATGTTTCAGGACAAGTAACACTAAAAGTTCAGTTTGAGTTTGAAAAGGATTGGGGTATTCAACCGCTGACCACCTATAGTACAAGCCTTAAATATACACGTTCAATTCATAATTTAGAATTTATTGAACCTGCATTAAGAAAGGTTCTAGGCAATAGCTTGAAGTATATTCATGCCTGGATGAGTAAGGAGTCAGCCACCAACATTTTACTCGCCAAAGGTCTGAAGCTTTCCTTTAGTAATCATCAGGAACAGAATATTGATACAGTTTATTATTTGAAGTCAAGAAAATTAAACTTTGACGACTTTCAGGCGAAGCTTCCTCTAAATACCAGATTTCAGGCGGCTGTTTTTCCGGCTTTTGGTTATGATATGCATCGTGAATTCAAAGATGGACTCATTCAGATTCAGATAATTCTTAAGGTCTATATGATAAAAAGCGCTTCCTGGGCATTTCCTATTATAAAGACCAGCTATAGTCTGAACCATGAACAGCGACATTTTGACCTTGTTAAATTAATTGCTGAGCGATTTAAGGCCAAGCTTCTTTCTGAAAAGCTAAACCCAGATAACTACGAAGGAGTCATCAACTTTGAATATTTAGAATTCTATCGAGAAATGAATCGATTACAGGAGAAGTATGATCAGCAAACCAATCATGGTATAAATAAGGCTCAGCAGGATGTATGGAACCGGCAAATTGATGCGGAGCTTAATGCTCAGCTTTTTGCAAGAAGAGATTAATTAGAAAGGCAATAGGTTTTAGAACTATAGAACCCACGGAAATTTGCAATTACATCAGCAAAAATCCTAAAGTGATCTTGCTGGATGTTCGTACTGAAGATGAATTTGATGGGAAGATAGAGCCAAAGTTGGGGAGATTAAAGAATGCGATAAATTTGCCAATACAGGAGCTCGAGGCAAAGATTGAGTTATTGGCGGCATATAAAGACAAGGAGATCATTGTTTATTGTTCCCGTAGCCATAGAAGCCCAATGGCAAGTTATATTCTTACCCAGAATGGGTTTAAAAAGGTGACAAATATGGCTGGGGGAATGAGTGTGATGAGGGATAATTCCTGTAAAGTTCAATAAAGAAAATGTCCCCTCCTTTTATCAGAAGGGGACAAAGGATTTTAAGCCCACAAATTACTTGGATATTCGCCCTTAGCAACCAGCCTGTCAATACAATCCTGAACGATAGGCTTGTCTTCTGCATAAGTTACACCAAACCATTGGTCTTGTGTCGGGATTACTTTAAAGCTTGCCTGATGGTTTCTGATCAGCCTTTCAGCTGCAAGTGGAATGAAAAATTCTGCTTTGGGATTATCAGTATTAGCCAGAGCAAACTCTTTGAAAATACCTGCTGATGATTCAAATATTTTTGGAGTAAAACCCCAGAAGTTCATAGAAACCCTCGAATTTGACCTTATTGGGTATTCACGGCCTTCTTCTTCAAATACAATGTTTTTGTTGCCGGCTTCATCAGGTTTAAAATATACTTTGATACGTTCATGAATTTCAGCAAGGTTACCATCTGAATCCACTTCACATACTCCTCTTGATACATATCCATGTTCTGAAAGTGTCTTATCAATCTGAAATCCAATCATAGAAAACTGAGTATCAGAGACCCCATTAATCAGGAAATCACACATTTTCTGATAGGATTCACGGCCGTAAAAATCATCGGCATTAATCACACAAAAAGGTTCTTTAATTACATCTCTTGCAGCTAAAACAGCATGTGATGTTCCCCATGGTTTTGATCTTTCAATTTCAATATCTATTCCGAAAGGTTTCAGATCAAAACTTTGGAAAACGTAATCTGTTTCAATCTTGCCTTTTAATTTGGGTTCAAATATGCTTTTGAAATTCTCGGCAAACTCTTCCTTAATAACAAAGATTACTTTTCCAAAGCCTGCTTTTATTGCATCATAGATTGAGTATTCAATGATGGTCTCACCGTTTGGACCGAATCCATCGGTTTGTTTCATACTGCCATATCGGCTCGCCATTCCAGCTGCCAGGATTAATAAAGTAGGTTTCATGCTATAATTTGAGTGTAAATTTGATCTTTTTAGTATATCATTGATTTTTATAAAGATAAACGATTTATTTGCCTTAATATCTTATTCGTTGTTTTTTGCCGGTCAGTATTCCAAATAAGCCTCTTACAATTGCTGTTCCAATTTGTCGGGTAATAGGAGCATTGACCACTTTCTCGAATGTACTTTTCTGTGCCCTTTGACTTGGAATGTTTTCTATATTTTGTTCTTTTAATTCTTCATCTACCGCCATTTTTTCATTTATACGCCGGCTTAAAATATCATAAGCACTTACCGGGTCGATCACTTCCTGATACTTTTGATAAAGTGAGCTGGATTGCATTAGGGTATCACAATCTGCTTCAGACATCGGTCCCATGATTGCTCTTGGCGGAATTAAATGCGTCGCAACTACCTCCGTTGGTATTCCCTTTTCATTAAGCACCGTAATTAATGCCTGACCTGTACCCAGAGAGGTAAGAACACGATCTATTTCATAAAATTCGGATCGTGGATATGTGTTTACCGTTTTTTTTAATGCCTCTACATCATTCGGGGTAAATGCTCTCAGGGCATGCTGTACTCTGTTTCCAAGTTGACCCAACACACTTTCCGGCACATCCATTGGACTTTGGGTACAGAAAAATACCCCAATGCCTTTGGAACGGATCAGTCTGATAATCGTTTCTATCTGCTCGAGGAAGGCTTTTTGTGAATCTCTGAACAGCAGATGTGCTTCATCAAAAAAGAAAACTAATTTGGGTTTTTCGATATCACCAGCTTCAGGCATTGTGTAAAATATTTCAGCCAGCAAGCTTAAGAGAAAAGTTGAAAATAAGACCGGTTGATTCTGCACATCAGAGATATTAAGAAGGCTGATTACACCTTTACCATCGATGCGGCTAATCATATCCTGTATGTCAAATGATTTTTCCCCAAATATCTGAGAAAGTCCCTGCTGTTCAATAGTTACTATTTTCCTGAGTATTGTCCCTGAAGTTGATCCCGAAATACTCCCATAGTTTTCCTTGATCTCGGCGGCACCTGGTCCGCCAGAAAGGTAGGAGATAACCTTTTTCAGGTCGTTCAGATCAACTAGCTGGAGTTTGTTATCATCAGCATATTTGAAGATTACAGCCATCACTCCCGACTGAGTTTCATTTAAGTCAAGAATTTTTGATAATAAGACTGGGCCAAATTCAAGCACACTTGCACGCATCTGGGCACCCTTTTTTCCTGAAAGTGAATATAGTTCGACCGGAAATCCTGATGGATTGTAGCTTATGTTTAGTGCAGCAGCTCTTTCTTCAATTCTTGGATTACTGAATCCTGCCTGATTCATACCTGAGAGGTCGCCTTTAACATCCAGCATGTACACGTGAACACCGGCATCTGAAAGTTGTTCTGCGATCAGCTGAAGCGTCCTGGTTTTTCCTGTTCCGGTTGCACCGGCTATCAAGCCGTGTCGATTCATCATTTTTAATGAAAGATTTACTTCAGCGCCGGCAATAATCTCGCCGTCGAGCAGGCCGGCTCCTAAATAAATACTCTCTCCTTGAGTGGTATATGAGGCTTTTACTTTCTCTGTAAAATTGGAAACTCTATCCATAAAATTGAATTAAACAGGTTTGATTACCCGTATTGTGGTAACTCAGTCTTTTACTAAAATATATTAAAATGTACAATTAGGTATGAGATTTATTTATTCTTTACATATTTCTCAAGCCAGCTATCCATTTCCCAGAGCATGTGCATGAGCGATTCTTTAGCCTGGTAGGCATGTGACTCTGATGGTAAAAGAACAAGCCGCGCTGTGGCCCCATGTCCTTTTAATGCACTATAAAAACGCTCACTTTGCATGGGGAAAGTTCCTGAATTATTATCAGCTTGCCCGTGGATAAGCAAAATAGGAGTTTTAATCTTATCTGCATAGGCAAAAGGCGACATTCGGGTATAAACCGCCGGTGCCTGCCAGAAAGTACGTTCTTCGGCCTGAAATCCAAAAGGGGTGAGGCTACGGTTATAAGCTCCGCTTCGGGCAATGCCGGCTGCAAAAAGATCGGTATGGGCTAAAAGATTGGCTGTCATGAAAGCTCCATAGGAATGGCCTCCGATTGCAATCCTTTTCCGGTCGGCAACCCCCATGTTCACCAGATGATTAATCGCAGCTTCAGCATTGTACCTGATCTGTTCTATAAAAGTATCATTGGGTTCTGTATTACTTTCTCCAACAACCGGCATATCTGCATTGTCGAGAACAGCATATCCGCGGCTTACCCAATAAATCGGCGAAGCTTTGCCGATAATACTGAATTTATGAACTGAACCCTTGGTCTGACCGGCCGCAGCTGCAGTCTTGAATTCACGCGGGTATGCCCAGATCAAAACTGGAAGTGGAGGGTCTCCTGTTTTGAATCCTGCTGGCAGGTAAAGTGTTCCACCGAGCGTTATTCCGTCTAGACGTTTATAGCTCAACTGCTGCTTTTTTACACCCTTAAGTTCAGGATATGGATCTGTAAAATTAGTTAGCCGAGTATAGCTCTTGTCTTCAAGACTAATCCTGAAATAATTCTGAACCGAATCGCTTGACTCCCGGCTGTTGATCATGAATTTCCCATTGTCGAAAAACACAGGGCGCTCATAATATGGAGGTGCAGACCGGAAAAGGGTATCCATGAGCTTGGTCTTGATATTGAATTTTTGTAGGAATGGACGATCTCCCTCGGGCGAGGCACCATCACTGATAGTGAAAATATTGACATTGTCAGGATCACTGATTCGTTTCAGCGAATTGAACTCCGTCAGAAGTACATTTCTGTTATATTCATTTTTTCTGGTTACAATCACTCCGGGGTCGTTGTAGCCATCTTCAAAATAGCGGTCATAAAGATTAACCCTAAAGTTTACATTGGAAGGTTTAATAAAAGATCTTCTCTCAAAACGTGTTTTCCACCATCGTTCAGTCAGAATAGCTACTCTATCATCACCCCAAACAATCGAATTAAAACGGAAATAACATTCAGCAAGTTTAAGCGGATACTGATTGAACGGGGCTTCCTGAGTGTAGACTATATCGCGGATTGTTGCCTGCTGCGCCGGGTTGCCATTGTCAAGAGCCTCAACCCAGTAAAGCACTGCTCCTTTATCGGACCGCCAGCCAAATGCTCTCGGTCCTTTAGCAACTCCGTCAAATCCGGCTGGAATATTCTCGGCAAGCGGCGCCTCATGAAGTTTTTTGACCAGCTTTCCTTCTTCGTTGTAAATAGAAGTTGTAAAGGGGAATGCATTTATTGGAACCTGATAGGAATAGGGACGTGATATATTCGCCATTAATAAAAATTTCCCGTCGGGTGAATATTCAATCGATCTGATGATCGCAGGCTGCATAAAATTTCTCGATTGTCCTTGCAGATTAACCTGTTTTAACTGAGATGTAAAATAATGATCAAAAAGTTTTTCATCGTAAGGGTTTTTCAAAAGGTCTTGATAAGTAGGGACTGGGGCTGATTTGCCGGTAGTTTCTTGAATTAAGGGTTCTATGGGATTTGTATTTTGAGCCGCTAACTCAGATCTGCCATCAGGTATGAATTTTGCAATAATGCTTTTTCCATCAGGGTTCCAGATTAATGCATTTCCATATGTATTATTGATAAAAAAATTGCTTAGACGATTGGCCTGAAAGGATTTCAGATCAGCTACCCATAATTCGATACCCTTAGCTCCATTGTGTAAAAAGGCAATTTTGCTTTCATCCGGAGACCAGGTAATCTCCGACATGCGGGGCTCATTCGGGAGCCCGTTGATTGTGTATTCAGTTCCTGAACTGACAGCTATAATTTTTATACCCTTAAATGTAGAAGCGCGGCTTTGTCCGTTGTTTGCAGGATTAATCCGCTGTCCCGCGAGTCTTAACTCAGCCTGTGATAATTCTGCAATAGAAGGAAGATCCTGTATTTCGAGCAGGAGCATCCATTCACCGCCAGAACTGATCTTGACCGTCGGGCTAACAGGCGCTTCAAACAGGCTGAGTATTGGCTCAGGTGGCTTTTGATAACCCTGAATTCCCTGCGCTGATACAAAACTGCAAATTAATGTAAATCCTGTCAGCAGGATGCTGATTCTTTTCATATGAATTAGTTGGTTAGTTGGTTAGTAGTTAGTTGGTTAGTAGTTAGTTGGTTAGTTAGTTGGTTAGTAGTTAGTTGGTTAGTTATATAGTGTTAATTGTGAAAATTACTATCAACTCCAAATTCTCCGCTAAATTGTAAATTGTCCACTCTCCATTTATTCTCTGCTTAACTGAGTTAGATGCTTATTGTCAGTTTATTTCTTTCACAAACAAATATTTATTGCACTGCCTGCGTTAATGACGGTAGCGGCTTACTTTTTTA
>Ga0105054_10009850_pt1 | contig 12294 bp, 13 predicted proteins | sample BON02_FD_78091 | JGI IMG/M metagenome (GOLD analysis project Ga0105054, IMG submission 78091) | Freshwater microbial communities from Lake Bonney liftoff mats and glacier meltwater in Antarctica - BON-02 (megahit assembly) | ecosystem: Environmental > Aquatic > Freshwater > Ice > Glacier... | reverse complement strand
TGCATATATATATATATATATATATATATAAATACATATATATATACATATATATATAGTTATGCATATATATATATATACATATATGTATTTATATATATATGCCTATATGAATATTAATATATATATTTATGTATGTATATGTATATGTATGTATATGTATATATGTATGTATGTAAGTGTATATGTATATGTATATGTATATGTATATGTACATACACATGTATCTGTATATAAATACGCATACATATATACATATGCTCAATATGTATATATTGAGCTGTTTCTGATGAACATACAAATATCCATATCTATATCTACATGTACATGTATATAAATACATATGTCTATATTTATATATCTATACCGATACATACATATATATATATATATATATATATATACATATATATCCATACTTTCATATCCATATATATGTATACATACATATATATATATTTATAGATACATGTATATTTGTGAATGAATTTTCATATATATATGTATATTCATATACGTATAAGTATAAATATTTGTATATATAGAGCTATATATGTGTATACACATATATTTGTTGATATATACAAGATGAACTTTCATGTTTCAATGTATATCTCAAATACCGTATATATATATATACATATATATATATATATACACATATAGATATATGTATATATACATATATATACACTTGAATATTCATACTTGTATTTACATGCATGTATACAAATACATGTGTATGTATATATCTGTGCAAAATATTTATTGATCTTTGAATGTGTGTACACAAACACCAAACAACTCAATGTCTATCACGCATGCGAACACAAATGAGTACAAATGTACACAAACACATATATGTATATATATACATACATACATTCATATGTAATGTATATGTATATGCATCCATATTTATATATGTATACACATATCTATATATAAATCTATATTTATATATGTATATACTTATATATTTATTTACGCATGTATATGTGTATATGTATTCATGTATACTTATTCTTATATAAATGTATATGTACATGTATATGTATATATATATATATGGTTTGTCCATGTATATATTTGTATATATATTTGTATAATATATATGATATATACGTGCTCTGATCTGAGTATGTGCGAAATGCAGCGGGTAAATCAAAGATCATATGTGAAATACATATAGATATATATACATATGTGTCTATATATACAAGTGTATATGTATACACATGCGTGTGTATAAATATATAGATACATGTGTAAATGCACTCACCAAAAATGCCGCGAGGTAATCGATTCCTTTAGGTACTTTCTTTGCTCGCCAGTAGCGTGCAAACGCCTGTGTGTGTGTGTTTGTGTGTTTGTATGTTTGTACGTGTGTCTCAGCCACGACCTCATTCGCCTTTGGCATTGATACCGCACGAAATTCCTACGCGTGCATGTGTTCAAGTGTGCATGTGTGCACACATGCGTACGAGCACATACGTGTGAGTACCACACACATTCACAAAGATGCACGCACACCCCCCTGGACACTCATCTGACCTCCCACACCCCCTTGCCCTCGAGAAGCCTCGGGGCCAGACAATACAACAAACTGCAACCCAGTGCAGTACACTACAGCACACTAGCACCAGTAGCAGTCTCGAAGCCAGATGAACAGATGTCTCTCACCTGAAACGAGGCGTTTGCGCGCTTCTTTTGCGCGATTTGTGGCACCTTTGTAATCACAAGTAGCAGGTACATGTACAGGGGAATCCCAATTGCAAAGCTGAAGACTGCAGTGACTGACAGCATAAAGAGATACTCGGGAGAATCATTTGAAGTCGGAAACTTGAAATTAGCTTTAATTTGTGAAAGCTCTGGCAAGTCCACATCCAGATTCTCATATCTTCGAATAATGTCCCAGGCGTACCTGTATGGGCACAATGTCTTTGGATGGTCCCGAAGACGCCAGCCCTCTTCGCCATAATCCTCGCAGTCAAACCCCGAGATCGCCACAGCAGAGACTGCAGGATAGATCGTAAAGAGAAACGCAGTCCAGCTCAAGAGCCACATTTTGGTTACTCGCTCTTTCATCTGGTACATAGCAACATTGCGCTCGTCCATGAGCACACCGTACAGCGTCCCAGCTCTTTCTATCCATTCGCTGTGTGGAGTCGCCGCAACACGTGCATAGTATTCGTTGCCCACCTTGATGAAGCTGTCAGTTGGACAATTATACTGCACAAAATCTTTTAGTTCCATGATCTGCTCATCGGGCACACCAGCCGAAATCTTTGTCTGTGTCAACTCAAGCTTGAAATCTTCGCCCTCCAACTGAAGTGCGGCCTTGAGCATGTCATTCTTGATTTCAATGCCCGCCTTTGGTTTTTTCAGGCACCTCTTCCACCTGATATTCGATTTCTTTTGCAGCTCCTTTCCGGGCGCTGTAGTTTGCAGAACCGCATCTAGATCCCTCAGATCATCACTCAGTGGTATTAATGACATCTTTTTCTCCAAGTGTCTCTTTAACCCTTCTCGCAGATCTCGCAGGTAATTCGCGTCCTTCCCCCGTTCCACATCAAACTTTAGTTCTCCGTCCTTCTCTGCTTGTTCCTTCCAGCAATGTATGATACGTATATAACATACCACCGCCAAGATTGAGGAGCCTGCAGCCAAACCGATCGAAACCATGAATGTGATCTCGTGGATGACAACGAAATAGAGGCCGACACCAAGACCGCATGCTGTCAAAAAAAGTCCTGAATCAAAAAAGATTTTCTTTCTCTCTCTCTCTCTGTTGTCCCCGGTTGATATGGCATACACAAGGTACACGATCGATAGCCCCGTAATAACACCAACGCTTATCAACAATTCTTGCGATGACTCATCTGTCAACAAGAAACCAAACGAAATTGCTGTGCTTACGCTGGCTATTGCTAGATAAATCATCTCAAGTGCCAAATACTCGGCGCCATGGATCCATGGGCAAGGAATACCCTCTGACGGTTTCATGAAAAACCCCAAGCTCAAATGCATAAACACTGCCGCGGGTAAAACTAAAAGACCCGGAGTCCACTCGGCACGATCACGTAGATGCTGTAGAGGAGTCGGTGGTCCAGACAGCGCACCATGGACACAAATGGCGAAGGTAGCAGGCGACAGAACGTTTGTGCAAAGACTTTCCAAGATTACAATGAATTTGGTCCCCATTTTTATGATGCCAAAGAATACTATCCACGACAACGCCGAAACACCAGCGCACACGTAGAGGAGTATGATCAAAACGGAGGCTTGCGCAGGGGTAATGGGGACAGTGTCCGATGGCTGCACGGTGGAGGCCCGCCGATAACTTCCGCAAATTCCAAAAGCCTCCTCATAACTCTCCCAGGGTTGATAGCACATGGGATAGGGCTGACTACCCTCTCCAGTCATGGCCCCAAAACCATTTCCACTCTTAATCTCGCACATTGCCTTCCAGTAGTAACTTCCGTTACCCTGCATCTGATCGCGAGATTTCGGTGGCCACGATGTGGGTGGGTTTACTTTTTGGCAAGATGGCTTTATTTTTGAACATACAAATGGTTTCTTGGCAGAACACTGAGCCGCTTCCCAGCCATTGTACTTTGTGACGATTAGCCTCTGGCTGTCGATGGCGGAAAGTTCATCCGCGCACACTGTCACGTTTTGATTCAGAGCAAGGTAGACACACTCTGGTGTGTCTCTGGTAGGACGAGGTTGTGGAGGGGATAAAGTTTTGCGGCTGTCCTGATTGCACCAGGATTTCGTGATTGCAGTCGACAGCGGAGAGGAGCCCCACCAATTGCTGGCGGCATACGTGAAATTTGAACCATCGCTCCAAACCCAGTCGTTGTGAATCGACTTTTGCGAAAGCCCGATCCAAACTTGGGTGCTCTCCTGCAGTCCTATCTGCCCGACTGTAATATTCATATCTGCAAAAGACGCAAAGGATCCCAGGTGTCCATCTTCCATTTGACACGTTGCCTCTGCATCATCCCAAGTCTTGATATCTTTGTGATAAGTGTACTCCTGTCTCGCTTCAAAATGCGGACAACCATCTTCAGGCTCCGGTGGTGCTTTTTCTCGTGGATCCACATCCGTGAGGTCCTTGAATCGCCGTTCTCCACTCGGATAGATCCTTCTTTTTTGGTGTTCTTGACGAACACGGCATCCAATATCATATTCAAGATTCCTTTCAGCATTTCCTGACGAAAATTGGTATCTTCCCATGATTTCAGTAATGACGCACTCGGCACCTTGCTTCGGGAAGCATTTTCCTTCTGCGATGGCCTTGTACAGCGGCCACTCGATGGTTTCATTCGCAAGGGTGTCCAAATTGCGACACACACCAGTGCAATCAAGGTTTCTGACGTCCAGCTCACTCCCACACGGGCACATAAGACAATCACTTGCCGACTTTCGATAATCTCCGTACCCGCAAATTAAGCACGTGCTGAAGTTTGCGACTCCTGACCCATCGCACTCGCTGCCGTGAAAGGCTTGCAACTCCGTCAGCCGATCTCGACATTTTCTGCCAACGGCATCTTTTGCCTGCAGGTCAAAATCCAACACAGCCTTGTTTGCAGTCTGCACAGCGATCTCAAAGCACACAACAAAGCCCACTGCAAGCAGAATCGCCCACATTACCACTGAGGCCCGCACGGGCCACGACGCACGGTGAAACGAGATGAAAGTTCTGCGCTCTTTGATTGTAATTGCCACGTCTTTCGCCTGTTGAAGTCTCCGCGCATCAAATTCGCTGATACCGGTCAGACTTGTTTGGTGTTCAGCAATGAGATGTTGATAATCCTTTGTTGATCTCCTTGTACGCTCCCAGACAGTCAGCATCCACGTGCTTGCACTCCAACACAGCAAACGGGGAATTGACAACACCAGGAGGCACAGTGGCACCATCAAAATGTAAACTGCGACTTGCCAAGTGCGCGTGGGACTCAACGTCAAGATCATGCAGCTGAGCTTCGGCAACTTGTACAAGTCTAAGTTGAGAATGCTCAGAGCATCCAAAAACTTCTCCAGCTGTTGTCCCCACTCTACGTTAAAGTTTTTGAGAAAGGATGCCGTCACCTGAAAGTAAGACATCACGATTTTGAAGAACCCCATCAAGGCACGACGGATATCCTCAGGATTGGTACTCTCTGCACCAAGCAAATTCTTGCCAACTACATCAGTAAGAAACCACCAAAGACCCGAAAACATCCCAATGAGAGCTGCAGGCTTATAGTCTTCTATTACTTTCAAAATCGCTGTTTGTAGAGTATCCGGATCGATATCCTGGAATTTATCAAGTTCTTGCGCAATCTCCTTGCTTTTTTTATCAACTTGTTCAGCGCTCGATGTCACGTCAGCAATCCCGTCTTCAAGCATCGATTTCATGTGATCCAACCCCTTTTCCACGTCCTCAATCCCCTCTTTTACTTTTTGATAATTGTCTTCCTGACTTTGTCCATCTGGCGACATTAAATCATTCGTTTGAGGGGGACCTGACGATACCACAGGCGTTCTTCCCGCCTCGTAAGGATCATGTTCCTCTGCGAAGATGCCTCGCCACACAATAGCGTACCAAATCGCACCCCCGACGACAAGACCCCCTAAACCAGCAAACAGTTGAAACACCCACATTTCTGCAGCATTTCCGCAGTATTCGCAACTTTTGTCTGCGGTCAGTGCTGTGCCTGCGCATGTGTGTTGTGCGTGGGTGTGCATGTTTGTGTTTATTTGTGTTCCTAGATACATGCATGATTACTCGCAGAGTGCACATCTTACAAATCATTACCACGGGGACATCCAAAATGTTGACTTTTACATGCTTATACCTTCTTTGCAGATCCCACACGCAAGGCCAGTTCGTGACGAATCCTCTCCACACATCCAGTCCGGGTTCTCAGGGTTCAGAAGTCCACTCCACTCCTTTGGCCGATCCCCTGTATGGTTGCAAATTCTCGAGGCACCTGTTGTTATGACATTTGAAGATATGTACATATATATGTGGCGAAACATACATATATGTGTCAACGTGTATGCAGATACAGACACAGACACAGACACAGAAACAGGCACAGACACAAACAGAAATGAACACACAGAAACGAACATCGACATCGACACATACATATACAGAGACATACACATGTAAGAGTCACAAATCTGAAGGCCCCATAGTAACCATTTCGTATCTACCAACACATATGAACAAGTGTAGACACGCACGCGCACACGCTCTCTCTCCCCGCACTCATACATGCACGCACGCTTCCTCTCTCACACACAGCACTCGCACACGCACACGCACACAAAAATGTCAGACTACTTGACGGAGAGACATTCATTCGTCGACTGGCCTGTATTTTTTCCACGTTTACGTTCACACAAAACACTTCCACCACTGCCAACAACAACATTCACACAAAACACTCCCACTGCAAACAACAACACCAACGTCGCATGACCACACCAGCACGAACACCCACAGATACATCAACATGATAAAACACACACCAAAACATGCACGTACATCGATGTGCTGTAACCATCTCAGCAGACTCGACACGAAAGGTCTTTTTTTCCTCGTCTTCCCTATCCTCTTCGACCCGGCGTGAGGGTCGCAAAGAATCGTTTATGTAAATGAAGGTTCCCGAAATCTCGTGAAGGCGAAGACTGTTGAGCCAAAACCCATTGCTGGGAAGAATGTGAATGCCGACTGTGAATCCAAAGTCGCGCTCTTGAGCCTTTGAACGCGAACACGAGGTCCCACTGGGACACGGGGTACACATGAGAATGGGATCTTCCAGACCAGAACTTGGCTGCAGCGTATTTAGGTTGTAATGATTTGTGGAGAATATCTGGAAAAACCCCGCGGGGCACTGAAAGCATCGATCTTGAAAGCTGATGTCTGTATTGCCAGCCGCACGAATCATCACAGTTCCAGCCGGGCACGCAGCAATCCTGCAATTTTCGGCAGCTACATTTTGGCCACACGGGACGTCACAGTCGGCGTTTCGATCATCCTTTCTCTTTGAAAAGCACTCTCGCCCGAGAGGAATCGAGTTTGGGTCACTTTCGTCAATCCAATATGGCAGGAGAATCTTCATGATATTTGCAAGTTGCTCACGATTTTTTGGTATGAATTGGGGTTCAGGAACCGGAGTGGACAAGCTGGTACACACTGAATTTTCAGGACAGCCCAGGCACTCGTCCTCATTGTGATCAAAGTACTGTGTCAGGTCTTGACATGGCGATCGTTTGATGCCGCTATTTTTGCACTCTATTTTCGCGGAGCATTTCACACACTCCTGTCGAGCACCATCGAAGCGAAAACTATCCTCACAGTATCCACATTCCATCGTTGAATTTGGGAGCCGGCTGTTATCTTTGTCTGGTTTCCCCTTGTAAACGGTCACGTTCCCTTCACCACAATCTGCCAAGTACATTCGAATCTCAGCGACTGATACACTTTGTATGCACGCGAGATACAATTCTAGAAAAATTTGATCGGATAGTTGATCGAAAAACACGCACAAGTTGCCCACCTGTAAGGAGACATGTACCAAACGAGTCGAGCACCCATCGGCCATTATCCGTTGGAGGGATAAACATGCCTTCGAATTCGCCGTCCCGAGGACATGAACCAACACTCGGGCACTCGATGCACACTGATTTCATGGGGTCTGTTTGATACAGACCACCCGCACACGACTTGCCCGTATGTTCTATTGTTGCGCCCAAGTAAAAGCCAGGATCACAGGTGGTACAATCTCCCGTCTTTAGCACAAAAAAACTTCCCCGTTTGCACCTGTCACATGCTACAGTCAGTGATAACACAGAATGGCACGCGGTGGCGAGGGTGCGCAAGCGCTAGAAACTGCTGCGCACCACCCGAAACGGACCGTTCTCAGGATTGGGGCACGGCGGCGAGGGGCTTTCCGATGCCGCCGCGCGCCGCCCGAAGTTTCAATTTTAATTCCATCAATTTCGATACACATTTGCATGGAGTTTCTTTGATGGTGAGGGTGCCTGCGATTCACAGAGAACCCTTGCCCCCAATCACAAACAGAGATGTTGTGAAACTCACAAACCCTTACAGAAAACAGTGTGAAGTCGAGGTGAAGAGCATGCAATTGTCAAGAGCATACGTTCCCAAGTACTCACAAACTTACATTTTTTTGCAAGCCTGCATTGAGAGATCCATCAGCTCATCTAAAATTCCTGTGGTCTCGAAAGGAAATTTGGTATAATCCTGAGGACAGGTCGTCAGTCGCACTTGTCCGTCCTTGTCACTCTGCGCCCATCCTCCCACACTTCCCCAGTCACTGGACACTAGCCTGTTGGCGCCTGTGCTGAAAACTAACATACCCTTAATGCAAACCGCGCCAGCAGGGCAAGGCAGACACTCTCCGCCGCCAGCAACATCTTCTGCGCGTTTCGATACCAAATTGATCTGATTTAAATAAAGTCCGCGACCACGTCGTGACGCATCAGACACTGGTTCCCACAAGATGCTGGCACCTCTCACCACAAGTTGCTTTTGAAAAATATTGAGGATGTTGCCCCACTCCTCCCAGGCTGGAGATTGTGTCCATACGCACCCAAGATCAAAAAACATGTCATTCGATCCTCCAGCATCGAGACCTGGGAAGACCAAGCCGACTTGCACTTGACCCGACTTAGAAACTTTTTCAGCTAGACGAACCACAAAGTTGCAATTTGTTAGATTGAGCCTTACGGAAGCAGCCTCTTGCTTCCCGCCAAAACTGAAGCGTGTCAGAGTCGACTCGTTTTGCGTCGCGTTTCTCTCCAGTTTGATCAAGGTGTAGCTACCATATGTGCTCATATATTCATTTGGACATATTCTACCAGCCGAAGAACGCCACTCAATGCTCAACCCCACGCTGTTCAAGTGCGAAGGCTTGAGCGTAATGTTCCATGACGGCCAAGAAGAAGTGTCGTCTTTGCACGCCGTGCATTTTTGCGCCCGAAGCCGATCAAGTCCTCCAACCAGCTTTTGTCCAACTGGGCATGCCGTCAGCACCAATGCACCAAACAAAGGACTCCACGGGCTGCCTCGCAAATAAGGCTCCCAGATCTCGCCAGATCTTGCCGTCCATTTGCCACATCGGCAATCCGCAAAGTGCGCCTCGCATTTGAAGCATTTTGCAGTATCTCCTTCAAATGACAGGCATCTGCTGGACATCGAATATTTCGCGGTTGTATTATACGTGCTACAATATGTCTGATAGGGCTCAGGACTCGTAGAATCATCGCATAGATGCGTCCCAAGATTACTACAATTAGTGTCGTCCACGACAGCACCAGCGGCTATGACATTCAATTCATTCCAGCATGCTGGATACCAGTCATTGGAAGAAAAAATATTCAAGAAATTCAATGTCCCTGTACTGTGGTATTGCTCGATGGATTCGAATCGCTGTTGAGAATCACAGACACACTTGCCAGCAGCGATGCTGCTGTGAACAACATCAAGACTGCGGCCAGACGGGCATGAGATGCATAAGGTTGCCTTTTCTTCGACGGTAGCAAATTTCCCTGCAAAGTGTGTGCAGAGATCGCAACTCGGATGACAGAGACCCGAAACGATGGAAATAGACGCTTTGTTGAGGCTTTCAACGTTGATACTACTCGAGACATCCAAAAGTTCTGGTGTGATATCCGATCGATAAAAGTACCAGTTGTTTACGTCCCAAGGTGCCCATTCCACTTTGAAGCCTGAGCCGTTTGCCGTCACCAGGAGCTGTCGTGCAAGAATAGTGCCCTGATCTGATGCCCATTCGCGAGCATCCCCGCGCAGACGAGGCAACTGCAACGGTGACAATGCAGTGGCGTCCAGTGATGTTTTATGCACACCCTTCCACGCCCCGCGGGCAAGAGCGTGCGACAGATGCAATTCAACTCGATTGCAGCGCGAGTCAGCACAGCTTGTTCTCAGTTGCATTGCAGCGTCGCCATCGATATTTCGGAAGTCGACTTGGAATGGCGGATTGCTTGCAACAGACCAAGAATGCACGTCATCGCCCTTGAATATCTGAAGACCCCGATATGGCTTTCCGCTCACCTTGAGCGATCCGCCGCCACACGCACAGCAAGCATCGAGTGCTGCAAAATTGCATACCAGACCAAGTGAGTTGATTGATGGCGAACATGCAAGCACATGCAAGGGGTGCGTGGTTCAAATGTGCGCAAACAAATCGTGCAGTGACTTGAAAGTGCACAGAGGGGCGGCTTAAACCGCCCCAGAAGGACGAAATCCCATCCCGAAAAATTCCAAAAACTTTTTCGTGCAATGTCGTGCACGACAAAGTTTTTCTGTAGAGGACGAGACAGGAACTGTCCTTTTTGTTCAGAGGACGAGACAGGAACTCCTTTTTCTGTAGAGGACGAGACAGCAAAACGTACCTGACATGCCGTTGTTCGAATAGCTGTTGCCGTAAACCCTGCAACGGTGCGGGGCTTGTCTGTACCAGTCGCATCCATCTGCGTGACTGTCAAGCCATGGCGTGCGCGTCCAGCAATTCGCATTTGTAGCACCGCTTCCCCTGACCACACTGCCTGATGTGTGGGCGTAGCATCCCTTGTTCCTCTCCGTCGACGCGACTAGCTCGCAGCCCGTGTACATGGGCCTGCACTGACATGTTTTGTTCCCAGCTGACAATTGGCCGCCAAACGCCTCGCGTGCGCAAGGAATGCTACCGTCGACAAATTTCTCAAGCCAAGTGGAATTGGTTCCGAATCGAGCCGTGCCTCTGCAAGCACACTCTCTTCCCTGCTTTGCGCATTGCTGCCAGCCCAGCGGCGCCGCTTCTCCCGTGCACAAAGCGGTGCATTTGTGCTTTGCATCTCCGGATAATGCAGTGGTAAAATCGCTGGACAGTAGAATCTTACCGTCGCTGACAAGATTGCCCGCACGATCCACGCACGCTCCCGCCACCCAGCGCTCCGACACGCTGAATGACGAGCAGCGATCCACCCCTGCGGGCAGTGCCGTGAGCTGTGCTCTGCATAAGGCAGAGAGATTTCCGCCAGATACAGACGGCAGGCACCTTACCAGCACCAGCAATACAATACTGCACTTTGTGCGCTGTCGCCAGCCCGCGGTCCGCATGTTGTCCAAGAAATCTGAAAATGGAACAATCAGTTGAGACGGACAGCACAGATGAGACACGTTTGCAAGTGCTTGTTCAGTATCCACGTCGGCTCACTTGTCCTTCTGCATCTGTGCACACCACATTTTTGGGCAGAGTGTGTCCCTCTCCGCGACACGCAGGCTCACACACCAAACTCACCAGACTTGATTACGCGCAGTCAGATTGGGCGTCGATCAGCATCGCGCGAGTGCGGTAATCGTTTCGGTATGTACCCACAGGCTGCATTCCCACGCCTGGGGCGCCTCCAGTCAATGCACAGCCACGAGTTCGAGAGGATGCCCGACGATGTCAGGGGATTTGGTAAAATCGTCAGCCGACTTGGGTCCAAAGCCGCCCGGCCCTATGAATCATGTAAAAAGATTTAAGGGCTGGCCCCCGAGAGATGCCCCTGGAAACTGGTACAACTGTGGTACAAATCATGTTTTATCAGAAAAGAGTGGTGTGCAAATTAGAATATATCCAACCAGATTGAGTAATAAAATCAGTACTATATGATCTTGTGCGGAGGATCAGATTCTGGAGAATAAATATCTCCGGAACATGATTTTAAATATTTGTACTAGACGATAAGTAAAATGCCAAATCAAATATATTTACCTGTAAGGGAACACACATCACTGATTGGGTCGGGCGGAGTCCATTGTTGGGAAGTCATGTGACCAGATTGTATCCCCTGCTTTACTGGTGGAACACGTAGTACATATTTCTTTCTTTGAGATTTCCCGAAGGCGTAAAGTTTTTTTTTTAAAACATGACATACATGCCAAAAGTACCCACAAGTATTGATCCGTTTAAATCGATTTTTTCATCTGGGAAAAACTTGAAATCGCAATCCATCAAATCAATTTTATTGCGATTTATTGCGATTTTTTGCGATTTGTTGCGATTTGTTGCGAGTTTTTGCTTGGAAATCAAATTAGATGCCATGTAAAGACTGACGAGGACTGTAAGATCTACTCCCTTCAATGGTTTCCCTTTTAGGTCCCTTTTAGGTACAGTAGAAAGTTCAAAATAGACAGAGTGGAAAGTTACAGAATGACTCATCATTAACACTTGTACCGTGAATCAAGAGGAGCGGTATTTTTTTTCCACCAACGTGGTAGAG
>Ga0105054_10009843_pt1 | contig 12298 bp, 8 predicted proteins | sample BON02_FD_78091 | JGI IMG/M metagenome (GOLD analysis project Ga0105054, IMG submission 78091) | Freshwater microbial communities from Lake Bonney liftoff mats and glacier meltwater in Antarctica - BON-02 (megahit assembly) | ecosystem: Environmental > Aquatic > Freshwater > Ice > Glacier... | reverse complement strand
TGGCTGGCCGGATTGCGGTGATGTATCTGGGTGCCGTGCTGGAAGAGGGGCCGACCGAAACGCTGATCGCGCAGGCGGCCCACCCCTATACCCGGCTGCTGATCCGCGCTGTTCCTGATCACCGTTCACGCAGTGGCCGCGCCCGCATCCGGCTGCCCGGCGACGCGATTTCGCAGGGTGGTTTGCCATCCGGCTGCCGGTTTCACCCCCGGTGCCCCTTGGCCCAACCGATCTGCGCCGAAAAGGTGCCGCCGCTGCGCGAGATGGCACCGGGCCACAACGCGGCCTGTCATTTCGCCGAGGATGTCGCGCAGCATGGGCTGGGCTGTGCCGCGCCGCTGGCGTGACCCTGCGCCAATTGCGAGACCCGGTCCGTCGGTTCGCACAGGCCTGTCACAGAATCGCTTGCCCCACGTCCAGAGTGTATGCTTGTATTACAAGACTGCTGGATCAGAAGGGATACCGCGTTGTCCTATGCCGCCTTGCTGCACGTTACCGGCCAGATCAACGATCTGCTGAACGCCGCTTCTTTGCTGGCCTGGGATGCGCGGGTGATGATGCCCGCCCCGGGGGCCGCCGCCCGGGCGCATCAGATCGCAACCCTGACAGTGGCGGCCCGCGACGCGTTGTGCGGCGATGCCACGGCACGCGCGCTGGAGGGTGCGCTGCGCGAGGTGGATTGCACCGCCGACACGCCCGAGGCGGCGATCGTGGCCCAGACGCAGGCCGCCGTGGCGTATCACAGCCGAATTCCCGCCGATCTGGTGCAGCGGCGCACCGCGCTGACCGTCACGGCCCACGAAATCTGGGCCGACGCAAGTCATGCCAACGATTTCAGAATCTTCCAGCCCGCGCTGGCCGAAATCGTCGATCTCAGCCGCGAATGGGCCGATGCGGCGGGATACGCCGAACACCCCTATGATGCCCTGCTGGACATGTACGAACCGGGCAACACCGTGGCCAGCCTGACGCCCCTGTATGCGCATCTGAAAGACGCCATCGCGCCGCTGGCCCGGCAGGTGCACGGCGCCGCCGTGCCGCGCCACGATTTCCTGCACCGCGATTATCCGCCCGCGCAACAGATGCAGCTGGCGGCAGGGTTTGCCCAGACCATCGGCTATGACATGGGGCGCGGGCGGCTTAATCTTGCGCTGCATCCGTTCGAGATTTCCTTTGGCCGCGATGATGTGCGCCTGACCACCCGGGTTGATCGCCACGACCTGGCGCAGGGGCTGTTCACCACCCTGCACGAGGCGGGGCATGGGATTTACGAACAGGGCATAGACGGCGCCTTTGGCCGCACGCCCCTGACCACCGATCTGATCCTGCTGTATGCCGTGGGCGGGGTCAGCTTTGGCGCGCACGAATCCCAGGCGCGGCTGTGGGAAAATCAGGTGGGGCGGTCGCGGCAGTTCTGGCAGCACCATTTCGCCGCCCTGCACGACGCCTTTCCCGAACAGTTGCGCGACGCCGACGCCGACAGTTTCTGGCGCGCGGTGAACCGCAGCGCGCCCGGCCCGGTGCGTACTGCCGCCGACGAACTGACCTATGACCTGCATACGATGTTCCGCTTCGAGATCGAGAAACAGCTGATCGAGGGCAGCCTGCCGGTGGCCGAGGTGCGCGATGCCTGGAACGACGCGGTGCAGATCCACCTTGGCGTCGCCGTGCCGGGCGATGCGCAGGGCGTGTTGCAGGATGTGCACTGGTGCACCGCGCAGATCGGGACGTTCTGCAATTATACGGTTGGCAATGTCATGGCCGCCCAACTGTTCGAGACGGCACAGGCGCAAAGCGACGTGGCGGATGGCCTGAACCGGGCCGACTACGCCCCCCTGCGCGGCTGGCTGACCGACAACGTGCTGCGCCACGGGCGGCGGTATGACCGCGAAACGCTGCTGACCTGGGCGACCGGGCGCGGGCTGGACCCGGCCCCCTATATCGAGCATCTGACGTCGCGCTTTGGCGCTGTCTATGACCTGAACTGACCGGGGGCCAAGATGACGGATTTCATAGGCAAGGTGATCGTCGTGACGGGGGGTGCATCCGGCATCGGCGCAGCTTGCGTTGCGCTGCTGGCGGGGCAAGGGGCGCTCGTGGTGTCGGTCGACCGGGCGGCGGGCGACGTGCCCGGCGCCGCGCTGTGCCTGTCGGGCGACGTGGGCGACCCCGGCGATGTCACACGCCACGCCACCACCGTGCAGGACCGGTTCGGGCGATTCGACGGGCTGGTCACCAGTGCCGGCCATTCCAACGGCAAGACAGTGCCAGATTGCCCGCTGGACGAGTGGGAGTCGATCTTGCGCACCAACCTGACCGGCACGTTCCTGTGGGCACAGGCGGCGGTGCGGGCGATGGAGCAGGGCGGTTCGATTGTGATGATCGGATCGCAACTGGCCTTTGCCGGCGGGCGGGGCAATGCCGCCTATCTGGCCAGCAAGGGCGCGGTGGTCAGCCTTGCGCGCACCATGGCGGTGGACCATGCGGCGCAAGGAATCCGGGTAAATGCCCTTGTTCCCGGTGCCATCGACACCCCGCTGCTGGTTCGTGCGTTCGACCGCGCCCCCGATCCGTCGGCGGCGCGGGCAAGGGCCGTGGCGCGCCACCCCCTGGGCCGTCTGGGCCGGGCCGACGAAATGGCGCAGGCGGTGGCGTTCCTTTTGTCGGATGCCGCATCTTTCACCACCGGGTCGTGCCTGATGGCCGATGGCGGGTGGCTGGCGGGGTAGTAAAAGAAACCGCTTGCCTGTTGCGAATTGTATGCTTGTAATACAATCTATCTAATTGGGACAGTGCCGAACATGATCAATCTGGCGATTTGCGGTTATGGAGCCTGGGGGCGCAAACTGGTTCAGGCGGTCCAGGGTCAAAGCCCGGTCGCGCGGTTCGGCGTGATCGTCACGCGCGATCCGGGTGCCTTGGCGGATGCGGCGTCGCAGATCGGCGCTGACGCGGTGGGCACTCTGGAACAGGCCCTGTCGCGCGGCGACGTTCAGGGGGTCGTGCTGGCCACTCCCCACAGCCTCCATGCCGATCAGGTGGTTCAGTGCGCGGCAGCCAGTGTGCCGGTGTTCGTCGAAAAACCCTTTGCCCTGCACCTGTCCGAGGCGGCGCGCGCCCTTGATGCCTTCCCGCCCGGCATGGTGGTGGCAGCGGGGTTCAACCGGCGGTTCCTGCCGTCGGTGGCGGCTTTGAAACAGGCCATTCTGACAGGGCGGTTGGGCGATATCCTGTGCGCCGAGGGTAATTTCTCGGGCAATGTGGTGGGACTCTATCGTGCCGGGCAATGGCGCGCCAGCCATGCAGAAAGCCCCCTTGGCGGGCTGGCGGGGGCGGGCATTCACGTGATCGACCTGTTGATCCACCTTGTGGGCGATGTGCGGCGGGTGGCGGGGCAATCGTCGCGCCGCGCGCTGGATATCGACATGGACGACACCACAACGCTGCTGTTCGAACTGGACGGCGGCGCGCAGGCCAGCCTTGTCACGGTGATGGCCAGCGCGCCGGATTTCCGACTGAAACTGTTCGGCACAAACGGCAGCGCCGAATTGCTGGGCGCACAGCGGATCATCTGGACCCCGCTTGACGGCGCGCCAGAGGTTCAGGATTTTCCCGATTTCAACATCGAACGGGCTGAGATCGACGCCTTTGCAACCGCCATAACCGGTGGCGCGGCCTTTCCGGTCAGCCGGGCCGAAATTCTGAACGGTGTGGCGGCGTTCGAGGCTGCGGCGACGGCGGTGCAGCAACGGCGCTGGGTCGATCTGCCATGATCCATGGCCGCCCTCTGCGCGATCTATGGTCGTTCGACCCCGATATGGTGTTTCTCAACATCGGGGCGTTCGGGGCCGTTCTGCGCGAGGTGCAACAGGAACAGGACCGCTGGCGCGCCCGGATGGAGCGACAGACGGCCCGGTTCTTCATGTCCGACCTGCCGGGGCTGATCCGTGACACGGTCGGTGTGCTGGCGCCGTTCCTGGGCGCAGATCCGGCGCGCACGGTGATGGTTGAAAACGTATCCGGCGGGATCATGGCGGTGCTGAACGCCGTGCCGCTGGCACCGGGCGACAAGATCGTGACGACGACGCAGGTGTATAACGCCGTGCGTCAGGCGATGGCCCATGTGGCGGGGCGGGCTGGGGCACAGGTGATTGAGTGCCCGCTGCCCGTGCCGATGACCGGTGAACAGGCGGCACTCGATGCCATCGCGGCGGCGCTGGACGACCATGTGCGCCTTGTGGTGATCGACCATGTGGCATCGCCCACGGCGCTGGTTCTGCCGGTGGCACGGATCGTGGCACTGTGCCATGGGCGCGGCATTCCGGTGCTGGTGGACGGCGCCCATGCGCCCGGCCTGCTGGATCTGAACGTCGATGACATCGGCGCCGACTGGTACGTCGGCAACTGTCACAAGTGGCTGTGCGGCGCCAAGGGCGCGGCTTTCATCGTGTTCGGCCCGGGTGCGCCCTTTGACGTGCATCCGGTGGTGATTTCCCATGCCTTTGGTCAGGGCCCGCTGGCCGAATTCGGCAAGATCGGCACCCGCGATCCCACAGCCTGGCTCAGCGTGCCGGTTGCGCTGGCGGCCCATGACCGGCTGGGCGGTGCGGGATTGCGGGCGCGCAACCGCGCCGTGGCGCTGGTGGGGGGGCATCTGGTGGCCGATGCGCTTGGCACCGAAATGACCGGCCCGGACGACATGCTGGCGGCCATGGTGGCGGTGCGGGTGCCCGGCGATGCGCCCGCCACCCCCGAACGTGCGGCGGCGCTGCGCGAAACCCTGTGGCGCGACGCACTGATCGAGTTGCAGCCGATGGTGCAATCGGGCGCCTTGTGGGTGCGGATGTGCGCCTTTGCCGCCACCGAACCCGACGATTTCGCCCGCGTGGCCGAGGCTCTGACGGGGGCGCGCGCGCCATGATCGGGCTGATCCTGCGGCGTCTGAGCGGAGCGTTTGCGGTGATGCTGACGGTCACCGCCATCGCATTCGTGATGTTCAACTATCTGGGCGATCCGGTGGTGGGCATTCTGGGGCTTGACGCCTCGGGCGAACAGCGCGCGGCGGTCGAGCGCCAACTCGGCCTGGATCGGCCCATGCTGGTACGCTTTGGCGATTACCTGGGCCGGGTGGTTCAGGGCGATTTCGGCCAAAGCTATCGCCTGGGCAGCCCGGTGGGCGACGCGCTGGTACAGCGCCTGCCGGCCACCGTGGAACTGGCGGCGACGGGCATGATGGTGGCGCTGATCGTTGGCATCCCGGCGGGGGTTTATGTGGCGATACGGCGCGGTGGGGGGGCGGCGCGCACGCTGCTGGGGGCGTCCTTGCTGGGCATTTCGGTGCCGTCGTTCTTCATGGGGGTGATGCTGATCTGGGTGTTTAACGTCACGTTGCAGATGCTGCCGTCTTTCGGGCGGGGCGAGGTGGTGAACCTCGGGTGGTGGAGCACGGGGTTCCTGACGAAATCGGGTCTGCTGGCGCTGATCCTGCCCGCCGCCACGATTGCGATCTTTCAGATTGCGATGATCATGCGTCTGGTGCGGGCCGAAATGCTTGAGGTGCTGCGCAGCGATCATATTCTGTTCGCAAGGGCGCGCGGGCTGCCCGAATGGCGCATCCTGTTCCGCCATGCGTTGGGCAACACTCTGGTGCCGGTGATCACGGTCGTGGCGTTGCAACTGGGATCGCTGATTGCCTTTGCGGTGATCACGGAATCGGTGTTCCAGTGGCCGGGGCTGGGCCTTTTGTTCCTGCAATCGGTGGCGGCGGCCGATGTGCCGATGATGGCGGCCTATCTGATCCTGATCGCGGCCCTTTTTGTCACGATCAACCTGATCGTCGATCTGCTGTACCTGGCCATCGACCCGCGCCTGCGCGCGCGCAGCAGGGTCTGACGCGGTGCGCGCGCCCCATTCCCCCGGCCGCATGACGGCGCTGTTGCGCGCCCCTTTGGTGCGCGATCTGCGCGGCGACCGCACGGCGCTGGCCGCATGCGCCGTGCTGTTGGTGCTGCTGGTGCTTGCGGCGGTGCCCGGGATGCTGGCCCCCCATGCGGTGTTCGATCTGCGCGGCCTCAGCCTGCTGGATGCGTTCCGCCCGCCCGCCTGGATCGACGGCGGCAGTTGGAAATTCCCCCTCGGCACCGACGATCAGGGGCGCGACATGCTGTCGGCGATCATCTATGGTCTGCGGGTTTCGGTGACGGTGGGGCTGGGCGGCGTGGCGCTGGCGGTGGTGATCGGGGTGACGGTGGGGCTGGTCGCGGGGTATGCGGGCGGGTTCATCGACACGCTTTTGATGCGGATCGCCGATGTACAGCTGACATTTCCCGCGATCCTGATCGCCGTGATGATCGACGGTGTGGCCCGCGCCCTGCTGGGCGAAATGGCCCGCCAGCAGGCGTCGGTCAGCGTGCTGATCATCGCCATCGGGCTGTCGGGCTGGGTGGAATATGCCCGTGCCGTGCGCGGCGCCACCATGGTCGAGCGGCGGCGCGATTATGTCGCCGCTGCCCGCCTCAGCGGTGTGGGGGCCATCGGCATTCTGGCGCGCCACATCCTGCCCAATGTTCTGACGGCGGTTCTGGTGATCGGCACGATCCACCTGGGTGTCGCCATCCTGATCGAGGCGACGCTGTCGTTCGTCGGTCTGGGTATTCCGCCCACCCAGCCGTCGCTGGGCACCCTGATACGGGTGGGCAACAATTACCTGCTTTCGGGCGAATGGTGGATCGCCATCATGCCCGGCCTCGCCCTTCTGATCCTCGTGCTGGCGATCAATCTGTTGGGCGATTTCCTGCGCGACGCGCTGAACCCACGGCTGAAGTGACTGAACCTTGATCCAACCACTGAAAGGGACTGCTGCATGACACCTCTCACACTTTTCAACCCCGCCCGCCGCACCGGCGTGGCCACCGCTCTGGCGCTGGCGCTGCTGGCGCAACCGCTGGCGGCGCAAACCCTGCGCATCGCGGCCCAGGGCGATATGGGTACGATGGACCCGCACGCCCAGAACTCACAGATCACCAACACGATTCTGGCAATGATCTATGAGCCTCTGGTGATGCGTGCCCGCGATCTGTCAAAGGCGCCGGGGCTGGCCACCGCGTGGGACTCCACCGGCGACACCACCTGGCGGTTCACCCTGCGCGAGGGTGTGTCGTTCCAGAACGGCAACAGCTTTGGTCCCGAGGATGTGAAATTCTCGATCGAGCGGGCACAGGCGCCCACATCGCAATTCTCGAACCTTGTGGGCACCGTGGCGGGCGTAACCATCGTGGATGATCAAACCATCGACATTGAAACCACGATGGTCGATCCGCTGTTGCCCGACAAGATGTCGCAACTGTTCATCATGGACAGCGACTGGGCCGCCGAAAACGCCGTGACCGTGCCCCAGGACCTGAAAAATCTGGAAAACACCTTTGCCGTGATGAACGCCAACGGCACCGGCCCGTTCACCCTGTCCGAGCGTGTGCCCGACAGCCGCACCGTTCTGACCCGCGCGCCCAGCTATTGGGGCGAGATGGCCAGCGACATTCAAGAGGTCGTGCTGCTGCCCATAGGCAGCCCACCGACCCGCGTTTCGGCACTGTTGTCGGGCGAGGTTGACATCGTGCTGGACGTACCGCCCCAAGATGTGGCCCGGCTGGAAAGCGCGCCGGGGCTGAAGGTGTCGCAGGGGCCGGAACTGCGCACCATCTTCTTCGGCTTCGACCAGGCCAGCGATGCCCTGAAATACGGCGATGCGGGGGGCAAGAACCCGTTCAAGGATCTCAAGGTGCGTCAGGCCGTCGATCACGCGCTGGACGCCGACACCATCGCAAAGGTGGTGATGCGCGGGCTGGCCACGCCAACGGGCACCTATTTCGCGCCCGGCAACTTTGGTTGGGACGATTCGCTGGGCCAGCACTCGACGTTCGACCCTGAACTGTCGAAATCGCTGTTGGCCGAGGCGGGGTATCCCGATGGCTTTTCCGTACGCATGGATTGCCCGACCGACACCTATGTGAACCCCGAACAGATCTGTCAGGCGGTGTCGGCGATGATGGCGCAGATCGGCATCGAGGTGCAACTGAACCTGATGCCGCGCGCCCAGTTCATTCCGCTGCTGTGGGAAAAGGACACGTCGTTCTTCATCATCGGGTTCAACACCACCTATTTCGATGCGATGTATGTGCTGGAAACCCTGCTGATGACCCAGACCGGGCAGGACGGCGAAGGCATCTACAACTATTCGGGCTATTCCAACCCCGCCTTCGACGATCTGGTGCGCAAGGCCCGCGTTGCCCTGAACGAGGACGAGCGCCGCGCGCTGATGGTTCAGGCGGCGACGATGGCAAAGGACGATGTGGCCTATGCGCCCCTGCACACCCAGATCCTGACCTGGGCGATGAAGGACAATGTCGAGGCGGTGGTGCGCCCCGACAACATTCTGGAAATCCGCTGGCTCGAAATGCAGTGATACAAGGCTTGGCTGGCCCTGTCCGGGGCCAGCCGACGCGATTGAAAGAAGGCCGTAAATTGACACCGCAAACCTATCGCATCGGCATCGACGTGGGCGGCACGTTCACTGATTTCGTCTTTGCCGACATGCAGACCGGCGCGCTGTCGTTCCACAAGGAACCCAGCGTGCCAAACGACCCGTCAGCCGCCGTGGAGCGCGGCATCGCCACGATGCTGGGCCAGTTGGGCATCGCGCCCGGTCAGGTGGCGCTGATCTGTCACGGCACCACCATCGGGCTGAACGCGATCATCCAGCGGCGCGGCGCGCGCACCGCCCTGGTGGTCAGCCGCGGCAACCGCGACATTCTGGAAATCGCCCGCCTGCGCCTGCCCAGCAGTTACGATTTCACCGAACCGCGCGAAACGCCGCTGGTGCCCCGCGATCTGGTGTTCGAACTGGATGCGCGGATGACATCGGATGGCGTGATCGTCGCACAGCCTGCGGATGCCGAAATTGACGCACTGGCCGACCGGCTGGACGCAGCAAAGGTACAGGCGGTGGCCGTTACCTTTCTGAACTCGTACCGCGATCCGCGCCTTGAACAATACGTCGCCGACCGGCTGCGCGAACGCCTTCCCGATGTTCTGATCGTCGAATCCGGGGTGCTGTGGCCCGAGGTGCGCGAATACGAACGCTGCCTTCTGGTTGGGCTGAACGCCTTCATCCATCCAATGATGGCGCAATATTTCGACAGGCTGGCCGCGCGCACCGCCGGGCTGGGCCTGACCTGCCCGATCTATATCACCGCCAACAACGGCGGCACGCTCAGCCTTGATACCGCCCGCGCGCGGCCCATCGACACGATCCTGTCGGGGCCGGCCTCGGGTGTCGTTGCCTCTGCCAGGGTGGCTGGCGCCGGGGGCGTGCAACGCATCGTCACCTTCGACATGGGCGGCACCAGCGCCGACATTTCGATCCTGCAAAACGGCGCGCCGGAATTCACCAGCGCCACGGCGGTCGGCGATTTCCCGATCATCATGCCGGTTGTCAATATCGCCGCCATCGGTGCCGGGGGCGGATCGGTGATCTGGGTCGATCCGCAGGGCATGCTCAAGGTCGGGCCGCTGTCTGCAGGGGCCGATCCGGGGCCGGTGTGCTATGGGCGGGGCGGCGTGCAGCCTACTGTCACCGATTGCTACCTCACCCTTGGCATACTTGACCCTGCCGCATTTCTGGGGGGGCGCATGGTGCTGGACGCCGCCGCCGCCCATGGCGCGCTGGACGCGCTGGCCGAAAGACTGGGGCTGGCCGGGCCGGACCGCGCGCTGGCCGCCGCCGAGGCGGCGCTGCGGGTGGCCACCGCGCGGATGGCGACCGAGATCGTCAAGTTGTTGGCGCAATCGGGCGCCGACATGCGCGATTTCGCGCTGTTGGGCTATGGCGGTGCCGGGGCCACCCATGCATGCATGCTGGCCGAAGAGGCGCGGCTGAACGCGGTGCTGATCCCGGTGGCGCCGGGTACGTTCTGCGGCCTTGGCGCGCTGTTGTCGGATGTGCGGCGCGATTTTGTGCGCACCCAGCGGCTGTTGATCGGTCCCGGCACCGACCCGGCGCATTGGGCCAAGCTGTGCGAAACGCTGACCCAGATGCAGGAACAGGCTGCCGCCTTCATCAGGGCCGAGGGCGATCTGGTGGGCGATCACGATTTCGAGGTGACGGTGCGCCTGCGCTATCCCTCGCAGGCCTATGATCTTGAAATCGTGCTGCCGGATTCGCTGCGCGCCGCGATGGACGAAACGGCGCTGGCCGCCCTGTTTCACGCCGAACACGCCCGCATCTATGGCTTCAGCGAACCGGACAGCCCCCTGCAAACCGCCACCCTGCGCCTTGCCGTGATCGGCCGTGTCGCCCCCGTGCACCTGCCCGACCGTGACGGGGCCCGCCCGGGTATCCCCGTTTTCCGCCCCGTGCGCTGGCAAGGCAGTGCAATTGACGCGCGGGTGCTGAACCGTGCCGAACTGGGCGCGGGCGCCGAAATCGACGGGCCGGCGATCGTCGAACAGCCCGACACGACCACGTTCGTTCTGCCCGGATGGCGGCTGTGCGCCGACCGGATCGGCACCCTTCATCTGACCCGCACGGTGCAGCCATGACCCTTGATCCGATCCTTCTGGAAATCCTGCTGCACAAGTTCACCGCGATTTCCGAGGAAATGGCGATCACGCTGCAACGTTCGGCGCGCACCACCTATGTGAAAGAGGCGGGCGATTTCGGCTGTGCGCTGGCCACCCCCGACGGGCATTTCTTCTGTTATCCGGCGGTGATGGGCGTCTCGGGGTTCCTTGACAGCTTTCTGGGTCCGACGCTGAAGAAGGTGCCGGATCTGGAACCGGGCGACGTGATCATCACCAACCACCCCTATGACAGCGGCGGGTTGGCCACCCACATGCCCGATCTGCACCTGATCCGTCCGATCTTTCACGAGGGCGCCATTGTCGCCCATGCCTGGGATTTCATCCATTCCGCCGATATCGGCGGTGCGGTGCCCTCCAGCATCTCGCCGCGCTTTCGCGACCTGTTCGAGGAGGGGTTGCAGATTCCGCCGATGAAACTGGTGCGCGCGGGAAAGATGAACGAGGATTTCCTGACGCTGTACCGTGCGAATTGTCGCACCCCCGATGTGAACCTTGGCGATATCAAGGCAATGCTTGCCGCCCTGTCGGTGGCCGAGCGGCGGGTGGGTGAAATCATCGCGCAATACGGGGTGGACACGTTTCTGTCTGCCCAGACCGGGCTGGCCGATTATGCCGCCGACAAGGCGCTGGCGGTGCAGCGCACGATCCCCGATGGCACCTATGAATTCTGGGATTACCTTGACGACGATTACAATTCCGCCGTGCCGGTGCGGGTGCGTTGTGCGCTGACGGTCAGCGATGGCCATGTTCACCTTGATTTTGCGGGCTCCGATCCGCAGGTTCAGGCGGCTTATAACATCCCCACGGCGGGGCTGCGCCACCCTTGGCTGACGTTGAAGATGATGCATTTCGTGCTGTCGGGCGACCGCAGCACGCCGCTGAACCACGGATTGTTCCGCCACATGACGGTGAACGCACCAAAGGGCACCATCCTGAACCCCGAGGCGCCCGCCGCCGTGGGCATCCGCAGCGCCACGGCGATCAGGGTGAACGAGGCGCTGATGGGGGCGATTGCTGCGGCCCGGCCCGAACTGATTCCGGCGCCCAGCGGTGGTATCATGATTCCACTGGTTCTGGTGGAACAGGACGAGCGCACCGGCGCGCGACAGGTGATGGTTCTGCAATCGCTGGTCGGGGGCACCGGAGCACGGCATGGGTCCGACGGGGTGGACGGGCGTGATTCATCGCTGGCCAACCAACGCAACACCCCGATCGAAAAGACCGAGGAAGAGGCCGAGGCGGTGATCACCGACTATGCCCTGCGCACCGATTCCGGCGGCGCGGGCAAATGGCGCGGCGGCACCGGCGTCGCGTTTTCGGTGCGCATCGCCAAACCCGGCAGTGCCATTCTGGGCCGCGGGATGGAGCGTTTCGTGTTCCGCCCCTGGGGTATGGATGGCGGGTGCCCCGGCACCCCGGCCCGCGTGGTGGTGAACATGGGCACGCCCCACGAGGTGGATCTGGGCAAGCTGGACATCCATTACCCTGAACCGGGCGATATCGTGACCGTCCTCACCCCCGGGGGCGGTGGCCATGGCGACCCGCTGGACCGGTCGCTGGACGCGGTGGCGGACGATGTGCGCCTTGGCTATGTCAGCGCGGCGGCGGCGCGCGCAGATTACGGCGCTGTGTTCAACGACGGACAACTTGATGGCCCGGC
>Ga0105054_10009840_pt1 | contig 12301 bp, 16 predicted proteins | sample BON02_FD_78091 | JGI IMG/M metagenome (GOLD analysis project Ga0105054, IMG submission 78091) | Freshwater microbial communities from Lake Bonney liftoff mats and glacier meltwater in Antarctica - BON-02 (megahit assembly) | ecosystem: Environmental > Aquatic > Freshwater > Ice > Glacier... | reverse complement strand
CCCCGGTTCGATTCCGGCCGAAAACACGTCACCTCAGATTCACATGGATTTGAGCACATAGACCCTCAATCAAGGGTTCTAAACTACTGTTTCCAGTAATAAAAGCAATTAAAATTAATTAGAACAGGTCCTGCTCGCCTAGCAGAACAAATTAGCCCAGAGCACGGCTGTTCGATGTTGTTGCTGGCGCCCCTCTACAGGCTAGCACCAGCGGGCCCCCTCCCTCACACGCATCAGGGTCTTCGGACATCGGGCTTGAGTTGACGATGATCGATTCCTATTTATTCGAAACAACGGTAGTAAAAACTCCCTCGTAGACATAACCCGACGTGACAATGCAGTTTTGACCCTCTAGGTGTTGTTTCCTCATTCCAGATCCTTTGGACCTTCCCGACAGATCTCTGACGTCATGAGTGCCGTGACTACATGTCACGTCTCTCAGACTGTCACAAGTGACGTCCACTTGACTCTTACTTGTTATAAGCTCGCCTTCCTTTCGATCTTATTAATAATCATACCTGCGAGCGATGACAGTGAACGGCACTATCTCGCAGCTTCACAAGGGTGGAAGTACACTTCAAACATCTGATCAGCGGCAAGTAGTCTTGCAGAATAGCGTTCTCAAGCAGGGCTCTGGCAGGTGATGTGAATGCTTGAGATTTCAAATGGTGACTTACTGGAGCTCTTCAACATATTTCATTAATGCTCTTCTGCGTATGCTCACAGTAATAGGGCAGAATGAAAAAATCAGCTACAAGCTGCAAATAAACAAAGATCAGCAACGCAGTATCCAAGAAAATGATCACGGTTATCATTTCAACAACAGATTGCTTATCTATGCTATCTCGATCTTCGCCGACACACCGGAAAGAATACAAACACTGCTAGACGTCGTGAAGTCACGGCATGACATGGAATGCCTTTACATTAATCAATGTAAAGCAAAGCGTTGCTTCTGTTGGTAAGCAAGCGATGCCGATAAATAGCAAAGAGAGCAAAAGCCAGCGCCGCTATTGACAAACGACGGGAAAAATCTTCACGCGATGAATTGTGATGACGTGTGCAGGGATCTATAATACGGTGGCACAGGAAATGTTGATAAGGGAGCAACCAAAGAAAGAAGAAAACGTGTTTGCATATATATGTGTATTCATATTGATCAGCGTTTAGGGACTTTAGCCTTTTTTGTCTGAGTAAGTTTCTGTAATAGACTTGACCTCATCGACCTGAATCAGTAGATTCGCACCTGGTTCGGATTTTTTTGGTTGGCGATTTCTGAAACAAGTCAAGGCCTGTCTCACAAGAACCGGTGCTGGTGCCCCTTGCCCCGCACAACCCGTCAGTGCCTCTCTCATACAACTACATGCAGTCGAGCTATGCAGTGGAGCCATGCGCAAAGCAGCTACATCGCACACTCCGAGTGTGCTGAGAGAGCCTGAGGCTCTCAGTCGTGAACATCTGACCGACCCAGAACAGAATTGCATTTATTCAGTGGATTGGGAAATGCTGGTGAGACTAAAGATACACACTTTTTAGTCGTTGTTTAGTACAAAACGCATCATTTTCGTCAAAAGGAATAAGTGATCATATAGGTGGAGAAGTTTGATAGGTGTGAGATAGAGAGTTGCCATAGCTAGCCTCCGAATGCCGCTTCCCAGGCTGCCTGAACTGTTGTTTTCTGGCCTTGGTTAGGCGGCCCCCCATGCCCCACGCCGTGACATGACCCACGAAATATCTTCCCTACTTGCGCTTGACCTTAAGGACCCGCACAAGAGATGTATGCATATATAGATATAGATGAATGTAGATAATAGATACAGATGGATAGGGAGGAGGTGCGACGTCTGAGGTGTGCTTCTGCCTATTGTAGGCGGCTGAGCTTGTGTGGAGACGGCGAGAAGCCATGCAGACTGCAAAGTGTGGCCACGGCTCAGGGCTTGGCAGTCGAGGGCGTGCCAGTGAAGATGCTGGTTGAAACTCGTTTGACACGTGTCAAGGCGTCCGTCCTGTCTCGTTCAACACACAGCCCGTGTCACATGTAGCGCATATTACACGCACCGCATAAGAAATACAGAATATATGCCATGAAGCATGTTGACGTCAAGACATGTAACGCCTTTTCATTGCCCAGCCCTTCTCCTCTGGAGCCCTCGCCTATCAGTACAAAATTGTTCACTCAGTGTGTCGAGGGCTGCGGCTGCTGCGACTGCTGTGAATGAGGCTGTGGCGACGATGATGACGTTGCATGAGGGCTTGATCCAATAGGGCACACAGCTTCTCAGGTTCTGAGTGCGCGCAAGACGGGGAGGGGGGGGAGGGAGAGGGGGAGGGGGGGGGGGGCGGGGGCTTGCTGCGAGACCGAGCCTGCGACAAAGAAGCGACGAGGTGCTCGAGACGCAGTGTCCGTGCACCGGGCAGGCTGGAGCGCTTGCCCTTGACGCTGCGTGTCTCCTCCTCCGCATCGCCCTTGCCGCCCACCGCACCAGTGGAGGCGCCCGTAGAATTGCGGTGTGAAGCCATCGTCTTGGCAGCACCACGTGTGCTGTCACTCCAGAAGAGGCTCTCGGTGTGGGACGTTTGTGCGAGATGGGAGTTGGGGTCAAGGTTCTGTGAGTCATCATCGGCCAGATGACTATCAATGAGAAGAGCAGACCGCTTCACCTGTGCCTTGTGCGCGTGTGCCGCATGCTGCTCTTCCTCAGGCATCTCGGCCATATTCTGCGCTGCCCCAGCAGCTGACCCCACACCCCGACCGACATCGCCAACCGTGTTGGCTTGTCTTTTTCCGTCGTGCTTCTGCTGGTGCTGCTGGCCTGCATTCTCTTCGGCACCATCATCCACTCTCGCGCTGTGCTGCAGTGCCGCAGCATCAAGGGCGGAGCAGGCAGGTGGATGCGAGAGGTCAGGTGACACTGCATCTTCCAGCTGCCCAAATGTCCGTTCGATTTTGGTGGGCGAGAAGAGTGATATGCCGTCGTCTTGCGCCGAGGCGTGACATGCGCGCTTAGCGTGCGCTGCATCGTGCTCGTTGGGCTCTTGCTCGTGCTCACTCGACTCTCGCTTGCCAAGACTTTTGGGCGACAGCAAGTCGCGGAGGTTGCTTATGTGTGTGTGTGTGTGTGTGTCGCTGTGGCGCGCCGCGGGTTTCTGTGCGGGCAGTGTGGCGCTGCCGCACGGCGCCTGGGATGCTACCTTGCTTGCGCCTGTGTCAAGCATCGACGGCGTACATGTCAGGTGCGTGAGTATGTGCATGAAGGCAAGATTCTTTGCGCGCCCTTGCTCTGCCTTCTCACTCTCTTTTTGTGAAGATCTGTGTGTGTGTGTGTGTGTGTGTGTGTGTGTGTGTATTTGTGCATGTATGCGTGTGTGTGTCGAGGAGGTAGCTCTCGAAAGCACACGCAGCAAAAGATGCTGTTGAGCTACAGAGAATCCACGACCCACAGCATGCCTTATCTTGCACGTCTCTTTGTGCAAATGAGCCCTATAATTTCTCCCCACAAATCAGCCACTAATCACAGGGCTCATCTGTGAAAAGAGATGAGCAGAGATAAGGCATCCTATGGGTCTTGGCCATCCTGCATTGCCCCGCTGCGCGAGCGCACGCGCACGCGCGCACACACACACACGCTGTGATATCATTGTCCCTAGCTCTATGTGTATGTATATGTATGTATTTATGTCTATTTATCATGTGTATGTATGTATGTGTGAATTTGTTTGTTTCTGTGTGAATGTGTATGAGTTTCTGTGTGGATTTGTTTGGTGTGGTGATGCGTATATATATTTATGCATCTGTGTCTATACGTATCACGTGTATGTATGTATGTATTTGTTTGTTTCTGTGTGGATGTGCTTGGTATGTTTGATGTATATGTATGTGTATGCATCTATGTCTACATGGAACATGTGCATGTATTCGTTTGTTTCTGTGTATATTTGTACGCTAAGTTTGTATCTATTTGTATATGAGTTGTATGTCATATTTGGGCAGTAGACAGTTGGGAACAATGTGTGTCTATAAGGGCCAGAGAGAGTGAGCGAAAGAGAGAGAGAAGCACGAGAGGAATGGAAATCTTGGGTGTTAGGGGAGTGTGCCGCGACTTGTAACTCAGAGGGATCGATGTTGAGAGAGAGAGAGGGAGAGAGAGAGAGAGGTAGTTGACAAGCTCTGCCCTGTCTCTGTATTTTTCTGCATCTATATACAGAAAAAAGAAAGGTGAGTGAGACAGGGAGAGCGCGGAAGGGCACCACTACACCACTGCCACACTCTCAGTACCTGCATCTATAACTGCAGAGAGAAGAGAGAAGAGAGAGAGCGACCTTGAGAGCGGAGGGAGTTGGCGGCAGCCACGCTACGCAAGGGCGACAAGAGGCGGAACTTGGCGGATTCCAGGCGCTCGCTCACCGAGAGACGGCTCAGCACGTGTTTGGCCTGCAGTGTCTCTCCCTGCGTGTGTAGACAGACACCAGCACCACATCTGAGCAACGTGCACATGTGCATTGACAGCAGATGTAGACATAGACATAGACAGACACATGTAGATATGCCCCAACTCGACATTTGAGGAAAATCTGCGTGTACATATGCCGGTGCTGCTGCTGCTCTAGCTCCATACCTATAAGCACATGTAGATTTGCACCAACATAGACAGAGGCACATGTAGATATGCACCAACACGACACTTGAGGAACATGTGCGTGCGCGTATGCCGCTGCTGCTGCCGCTTTAGCGCCATACCTATCACACCGCAGATATGTCCGAGATGTTGCTATGGGGTGGCTATAATTCGTAAGCTCCTTAAAATTATAGGTCTCTTTTGCAGAATATCGTCTCTGTTACAGGGCTCTTTTGCAAAAGAGAATTATGATTTTAAGGAGCCTACTAATCGAAGCCATCCCATACAGGAATATGCAGAGTTCTATACACACATTCTAGTGACGCATACACGACATTTGATCTATACAGGATGGCGAAGATGCATAGGATGCCTTATCTTCATAGGTCATATTCTGCAGAAGAGCCCTACGGTTGGTGGCTCTTTTGCGGAAAGAGATCTGCAACTGACGGCATCGTATGCATTTTTGCCACCCTCTACCACTTGATGTACAGACACACATTATGTGTAGACGCGCGCAAGAGATGTAACGACACACATCATGTAGTCAAACATGCACGACACTTGATATACAGACATACATCATTGACGTACACACATCAAGACAGACACACATTACGTGCACACACACCTAAGAGATATAACCACACATATCATATAGTAACACATCCACGACACTTGATATACAGACACGCATCATTGACGTATACACATTATGTGCAGACACACCTAAGAGATATAACGACACACATCATATAGTCACACATCCGCGACACTTGATATACAGACACACATCATTGACGTACACACATCGAATACAGACACACATGATGTGTAGACGCGCATAAGAGATGTAACGACACATATCATGCAGTCACACATCCACGACACTTGGCAATCAGGGCAGGTCCCAACGCATGAGGGAAAGATTCTGGGAGTTTATCCAACTATAGGTTGCGGGAGCGTGGAACATATATATTCCTGCATAGATAAAAACCCGGATAGATAAGCCCCCATATTTTTCCCCGCATGCATCGGGACCTGCCCTGATGGTGCGCGGCAGCTACGGGGCTAAAGACCCTCCGCCGCCGCGCGCCCAGCCAACATCTCAGTACAAATCTGTACCGCAAGATATCGAGAATCACAGTTTCTGGATTCGGTGGATTTTGGGGGTGTAGCAATTCCAGTGGAAACTGTCATATACAGACACACATTATGTGCAGACACGCCTAAGAGATGTAACGACACATATCATGGCATTCACACATCCGCGACACTTGATATACAGATACATCATGTACACACGTACATCGTATGTAGACACTCATGGTGTATCGACACACATTATTTGCAGACGCGCCTGAGAGATGCAACGACACATATCATGCACAGGGTGTGGCGAAGATGCATAGGATGCCTGAAGTTGCAGGTCTTTTTCCGCATAAGATCCACTAATTGTAGGGCTCTTGTGCGGAAAATGACCTATCACGATAAGGCACATGAGTACAAACACACGATACAAAGAGACACGTCAAGAGACTCTTGAAAGAGAAGGAGACAGTATCGAGATTGCGAACTAGTATGTCGCCCGGGCTATCTGGCGTCTGCACTTGCTTGCCATCCGCCGCACATCCGCCCTCCTGCTCCCCCACATGCATCGCATCGGGCGACTCCCCGCTACCAGCCACTGCATTCGCGACTGCCTGTGGGTGGAATGACAGGTGTGCATCCGAGTGTGTGGTGCAGAGTGAGAGAAGGAAGATGTGTGTATGAGAGAGAGGCAGGTAGTGTGAGGGAGAGAGAAGGAGTGGAGTATGTGTGTGTGTGAGAGAGAAGGAGTGGAGTATGTGTGTGTGAGGGAGAGAGAAGGAGTGGAGCATGAGCGAGAGAGGAGGGTAAGAGCACGTGACGAGTGAAGGAGAGAGAAGGGGTGTGAGGGAGAGGGGAGGGGTGAAGCAGGAGATGAGACAGGCGAGCGGGAGCGCGTGATGCAAGTGGGAGAGCAAACAGAGTCTGAGCTCGTGGTATTGCTGTACACTCCGCGCCCGTTGGCGACAAATGTCCTTCTCTACCAATCTATATTCGTCACCAACGTCACCCCCCGTCAATCTACAGTTGACATTGCAGAAAACGTGACAGCAGGGTAATCTTCTGCGAGATAGCAGGGTATGGGGTGGCTACGATTAGTAGGCTCCTTAAAATTATAGGTCTCTTTTGCAAAAGAGCCCTATGAAAGAGACAATATTCTGCAAAAGAGACCTACAATTTGAAGGAGCCTACAAATCGTAGCCACCCCATAATCTTCTGCAAGACAGCAGGGTAATCTTCTTTCGTGGTTCACACGAGGGAGTGAACAACGTCAGAGCACGTGGCGTTGCTGCACACTCCGCACCCTTTCCTTGTTCTCTCTCTCTCTCTCTCTCTTTTTCCGAGTAAATCACCGCGCTTGTGCGCGGCAGACTTTTCTCTCTTGTTCTGTTTCTCTGTTTCTTTTTCGCGTGCGGCATACTTGGGAGGTATAGCGGCACACCCTGCTATATAGCAGGGATGCGTGCAATCCTTCGCCGAAGAGCCCTGCGCATAACACTTCACACATTCTTCGCGCGCGCACGCGCAAGGGCAAGAGAGGGAAGGGAGGGAGAGAGAAACAGAAAGAGAGAGAGAGAGAAAGAGAGAGAGAGAGAAAGAGAGAGAGATAGAGAGAGAAAGCGAGTGTACCTGCACGTGTAGAAAGCGCTTCAAAAAGACGGGCTTTGCCTCTTGATGGCGAGAATGTCGCACTCGCTACCAGAGAGGCAGAGAGAGAGGGAGAGGGAGAAAAACAGGGAGAAAGAGAGGAAAAGAGAAAGCTAGAGAAATTTGGGGGGGGGAAGAGAGCCCGTGTGCGCGCGTGAGAAATCGAGTGTACCTGCACGTGTGTAGAGGGTGGTTGAAAGAGGGAGACTTTGCCCTTGATGGCGGGGTAGGTGGATTCGAGAAAGTCGCGCTCGCCGGGGCTGTGGGCGATGGGCGTGTTGCGGCAGTGGTATGGTGAGTCATGCATGGCTCCTCTCGCCGAGGCCACGAGGGCAGCGCGTGGGATGGGGCTAGCGGCGGCAGCGCGGGTGAGGCGCGAGGCGGCTTCGAGCTCGCGCACGCGCCGCTCCAGCTGTGTGTGTGTATGTGTGTGGTGTTTATGTGTGTGTGTGCGCGTGTTGAGGTGGCGTCGAGTTTGCGCACGCGCCGCTCCATCTGCGTGTGTGTGTGTGGTTGTGATGTGTGTGTGTGTGAGCGTGGCGGCACTCAACACTCAGCTGCATGCGTTGCAATGTGCGTGTGTGTGGTGTTCATGTGTGCGTGTGCATGTGCGTTTGTGTTTGGGGCGGCTTCGAGTTTGGCACGCACCGCTCCAGCTGTGCAAGTGTGGGTGTGCGGTGATTACGTGTGAATGTGCGTGTGCTGTGGCGGCTGCGAGTTGACGCACATGGCGATCCAGATGTGTGTGTAGGTTGATTCGTGTGTGGTGTTGCTGCGTGCATGTGTTCATGTGTTTACACACACACACAGACGCGGCAACAGAGCAGAGCGGGAGATCACGGCGATCAGGGAAGAGAGAGAGGGAGAGAGAAAGCGCGCACATGCGAGCGAGAAAGTTGTTGATGTGCGCGTGAGCTATAAGAGAGGACCTAGAGATTTCGATGCTCAAGGGAGGGAGGGAGGGAGAAAGAGAGTGTGGGGTGTTTATGTGTGTGCGTTATGAGAGGGGACCTGAGTATTGCGGCGCTCCAGGGAGGGCGAGGAAGGGAGAGAGAGAGCGCGAGCGAAATTTTTGTAGATGTGTGTGTGTGTTGTGAGAGGGGACCTGGGTATTACGGCGCTCAAGGGAGAGGCGCTGCTCCTGAAGCTGGAGCTTGTCGCGCACATCGTGCTGCCTTGCCGTTTCGAGCTGCACCTCCAGACGCGCGGCGTCCTGCACACGCTGCTCCAGCGCCTTGATTGTGAGCTGCTTGGCCTCGTTTTCGCGGTGAGCGTGCAGCAGCTTGTCGCAATGTGAGGTCAGTTCGTCCTGGAGCCGCTGGTATGTATATAGATGTAAGTATATATGGTATATATGGATTCTTCAAAGTCAGCTCTAGAGATATTGGATCCAGAAGGTGTAATGCAGCAGCGTGTTGCAGTGCAACTGCGTCCTGGAGCCACTGGTACAAATATATACATGACTTATATATGAATGTAGTGTATATACGTGTACACATATATAAGTGCACATGCATGGATTCTCCAAAGTTAGCTCTGGAGTTATTTGATCTAGTAGGTGTAGTGCAGCAGCGTGTTGCAGTGCGTGGCAACTTCGTCCATGAGCCGCTGGTATACATATATACATATGCTATACATGTGTACAGTGTGTATACGTATATGCATGTATATGTATGGATTTTACAAAGTCATCTCTGGAGTTTTTTGATCTAGCACGTGTAGTGCAGCAGCTTGTTGATGTGCGAGGCAACTTCGTCCCTGAGCCGTTGGTACATATACAAATATATCACAGATGTCGGTAGTGTATATACGTACACATGTGTGTATGTGTGTGTACGTATATATGTGTGCGTGTATAGATACTCAAAAATGAGCTCTAGTTTCATTCGATCTTCAAATGACACGCTGGCTCGGAAAACCCACACTCAAAAATCCAAATGGTGCCGCAGCGGGCTGTAGCAGGCGGTGGCACCTCCAAATGTGGTGGCAGCACCGGTAAAGCTATACATGCTGTCCTGTCCTCCAGTCTCACACAAAGAGCTCCAAATTTTTGTGACGTCATCATGCCCTTGACGTCCACACCCCCAATTTTCACCCTGCAACTATTTTTCGATTGCCATTTTGTCGGTTAAATTTTCAGTGTTTTTGGTTCTAGTGCATTTAGTAGCGAGCTGCCTGCTAAGAATGTCTAGCAGCAGACTATAGCAGTGCACAGCAGACGGTCGATAAACACACACACACACACACACACACACACACACACACACAGCAAATAACGTTTTTTATCAATCTATTTCCGTCGTCAACGTTTCTCTCTATCAATCAATATTTGACTTTCAGTAACTCAGCAGGTGACTGTCCTTTTAACGACGTCTCTGTCTACTGGGTGGCAAAGAAGCACAGAATGCCTGCATAGTCATCCCTCACAAAGTTGCAGGTCTCTTTCCGCAAAAGAGCCACTAATCGTAGGGCTCCTTTGCGGACAATGACCTATAAAGACATCCTATGCGTGTTCGCCACGCTCTACCGATCTACATTTGACATTAGGTGGACAATTGCGTGCGCGAAAAGGCCATTAGCTACACAATTGGATCGGCAAAAAATCCTAGTTGCAGAGCTCGTTTGCGGGAAATGACCTGTAAAGATAAGGCATCCAATGCGTCTTCGGCATTTTCGTGCAGCTCGGCATGTCATGTAGTACATTTCTCTATCTAATATGTGGATCAACGATTTAGATTTGACAATGAAGAAAAGACACTCCAAATGCAATACCGTGCCAATACGCTGTAAAATATATGCAAACTTATGTACAGCGTATTGCATTTGGGGTGTCATTTTACCAGTCTCGAATCTCAATCGTTGATCTCGTTCTCTCTAGGTCTCTTTTGCCACGTTCCATTGAAAAGAGACCAATGCCATTGAGCTTGGAGATTCAGGTTAAATGACTCTCCAAATGCAATCGGGTATAGTACATTTCACTATCTATTAAGTGTCCTCTTCGCGCAACAACATGCGTCTGACCGTCGATGACGTGTCGCCAATCTACATTCTAGGAAGTAAAGATCTACCTGATAGGTGGCCTTTTCGCGCATCTCGACGAGTGCCTGGCCGTTGACGACGTGCTCGAGCTTGCTCGCTAATTCTAGGCGCTCCGCCTCGTTGAAGGACATGAGCTCCTTGAGCTTGTCAAATTGCTCTGCCTTCTCCTGCAGATTTACCACCTGCATATATGTATGTGTATTTAAGGACATGCGCCTCTTGAGCGTGTTTCACTGCTTTATTTTCTCCTGCACGTTCAACATATATATATATGTATGTATTCACATATCTATATATACATATATATATATATATATACATGGAAATGAGCTCATTGAGCTTTTCAAACTGCTCTTCCGTCACCTTCAAAGTTACCACCTACCGCAACACACACACACACACATGCTTCTAAACTTGGATGCGCCAGTACAATGTGCTCATTGCACGGTGTCTCTCTCTGCCACTCTGCATTTCGCCGCCATGTCCCTCCCTCGTCATCACAGTGCGTCATTCAGTACAGGGTGGTGAAGACTCTTAGGATGCCTTTAGTCGCATGTCATTCTTCACAAAAGAGCCACTAATTATAGGGCTCTTTTGCAGAAAATGACCTATCAAGATAAGGCATCCTATGGGTCTTCGCCACCCTGTATCACCATGTGTATCTTTCTGTGCACTCTCTGCAAATCTACATTTCGTGCCATGTTTCTCTCTCGTCATCCATGTGCGTGATTCTGTATCGCCATGGGCGTCTCTCTGTGTGCCGTCACGCTAAGTCTCTTTCTCTGCCAATCTACATTTCGGCGCTATGCGTGTATCTCTCTATCAATCTGGATTTTCCCGCCATGAGAGTCTCAGCAACTCAATATGTACTTCGTCGCAATGTGTTGGTCGACAGAGATTGCTCACTCAGACACATCGCTCTTCGCTCGTCGCTCATTGTTCAAATATCATGTATGAATATGAATATCACTCTTCGCTCTCAACATCTATATTCAGATCGCTCGATATGAATATCTATACATGGATTTTCATGCATATCTATATACAGATATAGACAGCTCGATCTATATATAGATCGTTCGATATGAACATGTATATATACATATTCATGAATATCTACATATACATATTCATATCGAGCAATCTGTATATGTATCGAGCAAACTATATATAGAAATTCATATGCAGCACCGAGCGAAACAACAGGTCGATATTCAGATCGCCCACTCTCTCACGTGTGTCCGCGCCTATCAATCTGTATGCCGTCGCAACGTGGTGGCCACACGAGAGATCACAAGAGAGATCTGCACATATAAGAGACATGTCTCACAACAGAAATCTTGTAGAGGCACACGCGAGAAATCTTGTAGAGGCACACGCGAAGCACACGCGAGAGAGATTTCTCACAAGACAGATATACGCTTTCCTCTTCAAGAGATACACCTCTCTCCCTCACATGTGCTTTCCTCTCCCTTCTGTGCGTCTCCGCAATCTATTTTGCATGTCGTCAACCCCTCTCCCTCATGTGTCTGTCTATGCATACCATCTTGAATGTCGTCGCACTACCCAGAATTTCAAATGGTTTTAGAAAAGACGATCTGCAGATTTTTGGATTCTGCTGGTACTAAACATCCAAAACTTGAGTACCGAGCTGGTACAAAAGCAGCTCAACAGTCATATTTCCCAAATACGCTTAGAATTTGCAGTGAATGCGATGGTCGCTGAAACCAAAAAAAAAAACATGCACACAGGACTTGTCTTTATCCAACGAGACGGCTACACCGCCAGAAAAAAAGGTGCGCGTCAAGAGAGAGAGAGAGACAGAGAGAGAGAGTGCGTGTGCGTGCATGAATTCATACATGTACGTATACTCTGATCTGCTTGCTAGGAAACAGCATACAACTCAATTT
>Ga0105054_10009836_pt1 | contig 12303 bp, 10 predicted proteins | sample BON02_FD_78091 | JGI IMG/M metagenome (GOLD analysis project Ga0105054, IMG submission 78091) | Freshwater microbial communities from Lake Bonney liftoff mats and glacier meltwater in Antarctica - BON-02 (megahit assembly) | ecosystem: Environmental > Aquatic > Freshwater > Ice > Glacier... | reverse complement strand
GAAGAGCAGGAGGAGGAGGAGCAAGTGGAATCAGCAATTGAGAGCACGGCCGACATGGAGGTATCTCCCGACCCTTCTTCTGCCCCTCCTCCTCCTCCTCCTCCTCCTCCACCACCACCACATCCTGCTGACTCTTCCCCTGCCGCCGAGCCCCCCTTGTGGTGGTGCTTGTGATGCAGGTTATGGATCTGATTGAGACAGCAGTTGCGCTTGCGCTTCTTCCGCTGCTCCAGCCGACGCCGCCCACCACCTCCCCCATCTTCCTCCTCCTCCTCACCACCTTCCTCCTCCTCTCCCGTCCTCCCCCTCTTCTTCCGCTTCTTCTTCTCCTTCCCATCGCGCCCCTTCTTGCCGCCTTCCTCCCCCTCTGCCTTCTCCTCGTCCTCCTCCTCGTCCTCTTCATTCCTCAAAGCCTTGACATTCACACAAGGCAGGTAACCCGCCCCCCCTCCTCCCACCGCCGCATCGAACGCCACCATCTTCCCTCCCTCCCTCCCTCCCTCCCCTCCTCCCCCACCCTCACTCCCTCCTTCCTTCCCCTGCTGCTGCTGCTGCTGCTGCTGTAGTTGTAGCTGCTGCTGCTGCAACTGCTGCTGGCGGATCAAGCGTTCTCGCAAACAAGCAGGGACATGCGAGGCGCGGCTTTGCAAGGTCCCTCGACGAGTACGTGACAAGGGCAACCGCACCAGACACTGCTCGGCATCATGCAAAATCCGATATTTATACAGGGCCAAGGCACGATGGGCTTCTTCTAAGGCAGTGCGGCAGCCGTGATGGTTCTTGACACGGGCAATGTCTAAGGGCGTACGACCCTTCCAATCGGTCCGCGTGAAGTCCGCGCCTCGCGCAAGCAAGAGACGGACCACCTCCTCCCGATCCGAACGACAAGCCCACCACAAGGCAGTGCATTGGTAGTTGCTCTGCGCAAAGTCAATGTCCACGGGCGGTGGAAGCGGAGAAGGGGTGGAAGAAGACGCAGTAGCCGCCGTGGTGGCGGTGGTAGTAGTAGTAGCAGCAGAGGCAGCACCAGCAGCCGCAGCAGGACTTCCCTCCACTCCTTCAGCAACCGCGGCTGCGGTCGACGCCTGGTCCAGCAAGAGGCGGACACACTCGAGGTGGCCATACTGGCTAGCTACCATCAGAGGAGTGCCGCAGTCCGTCGCTTCCGTCGTCGGGTCCCCCCCGTTCTCCAATAGAAGGCGCAAGATGGCCTGCTCCCCCTTCCACGCACAATGCCACACCGGCGTGGCCCCCGAGCGGTGGGACGCCCCATTCACCTCTGCCCCGTGCCGGAGCAATTGCTCCACCACGGCGGCCTGCCCGTGTCGGACTGCCACGATGAGTGCGGAGCGGCCATCGCGATTTCGTTCGTTCACCACATCGGGGACCTGGCGTAAGATCAAGTCCACCCGGGTCACGTCGCCTTGCCGCGCCGCCCGGCACAGAGCCTTGACTGCGTGAGGCATGGTAGGAAACGCTGGTGCTGGTGCTGGTGCTGGTGCTGCTGGTAGTGGTGTAGTTGTGTGGTGGCTGGCAATGTCCGCACGTGGTGTTCGGTTTGATTTGTGTGGGGTGTGTGGACGAAGGCTTGAACTTCCGCGGCTCACCTTTGTGCTGTACAAAGCGCGCCCGCGCCGCCACCCACTGCCTAAAGGTTGTCCAGGCTTGCCTGGGCGTCCTGGTGAGGCCTGTGTGTGCGTAGGAGGGCGTGGGGAGAGGGTGTGAGTGGGTCAGACTCGGACTTTGACGAGATCAAGATCAAATTTGACGATGGTGGGCGAGCATTCTGTAGGCATGTGACCACCAGGAGAGGACACGCTATGGCTAGGGACATTAGGGATGTGACCAGTGGAGCTGGTGACGCAGTACTAGGAGTGTCAGACACCAAAAACCAGCACATGCACACTTCCCTCACACACCCAAAGCAACACGACGAAGGCGTCGAGCACGAAAGCGGACGTTGCTGCTTCTCGCTTCGCTTGGGCGATGCAACCATGCCTTTGCCCTGGCTGTTGTCATGCGACATCCACGATATCAAGGCCACAACACTCGCGCCCCACTCCCCTATACCCCATATGTACACAGGCGCGAGGCCTCTTGGCTACTGCCTTGGTCCGCAATCCACAAGCAAGAATGGAAATTGCCTCGGCCGCCTCCTCCTCCTCCTCCGCCTCATCCACTCCATCACCCCCGCCGCCCCCCCCACCGCCCCCCACCCTGCTCTCCCTCCCTGAAAACACCATCGTGCCCCCGGATCCCTTGCGCGCACCCGTCGCCTTGCAACGGTACTTTCCTGCTGCAGTAGCCGCCGCAGCAGCGGCCGCGTCATCATCGTCCTCTTTGCTCCGCCTCCTCCCAGGCACGGGCGGCGGCGCCGCGGGGGCAGTGGCAGGAAGTGGCGTGATGAAGGTGAACCAAGTGGACGCCCACGTCCTCGATACGGAGCTGCTAGATTTGCTGCGCATTCAACTAGGCACTATTTTGGCCCCGCCCTTCTTCCCGCCGGGGTTCATGGACAAGTACAAACCCGAGCTCAATGCCCTCCTAGATTTCCTCCTCTTCCGCTTCACCGTCTTTCAGAACGAACCCACCCCGGGGATGCGCATGCAAAACCTCCGTTTCGTCAATGGGCGTACGCTTGGCACTTCCTCCTCTTCTTCCTCCTCGTCCTCGTCTGGGATTCATGCCCCACGGGTGAGCCAGCGTCTGTTGTTGGGCTTGTTGTACATTGGAGGGAAGTGGGGTTTTGCCCGACTGCGACGGCATGCCCTCGTGGCGGGGTGGGCGGACGAAGAGCAGCAGCAGCAGCAGCAACAACAACAACAATCAGCTTCGGCAGATTCGCATGCCGATGGGAATGGTGGTGGCAGCAGCAGTAGTATCAGCAGTAGTAGCAGCAGCAGCAGCACTCCCCCACAAGGGGAGCAATGGAAGCGCCGGGCCTACCGTGCGTTAGACCGAGCCGAAAGCCTCTTCCGCCTTGCGTGGCTCATCAATTTTCTGGTGTTTTTGCGCGTGGGTCGATATCCTTCTTTGCTGCAACGATTGACGAGGATGCGGCTTGTGTACGGCGATGCTCTGGGGGGAGCGAGTCGAAGTATTAATTTCCAGTTTATGAACCGGCAGTTGCTGTGGGAGCATTTCACGCAGCTGGCTTTGTGTGTGGTGCCGTTGGTGGATTGGGATGGGTTGAGGAGGCAGGTGTCGGGTTTGATTCGACAGAGGAGATTGGGGGCTGGAGCGGCGGGCTCTGCGGATGGAGGGGCGAGTATACCGGGGGCGGGGGGAGCAGATGGGGATATGGAATGTGTGTTGTGTGGGGAGGGGGAGGCACAGACGCCTTATGTCACGGATTGTGGGCATGTGTATTGTTATTATTGTCTGAAGACGGCGTGTTTGCAGGATGATGCCTTTGCGTGTCCGAGGTGTGGGACGTTTTTTGCGACGTCGACACGGTGGGTGTCTGGGCAGTGAGTATGAGGAGAGGGAGGGGAGAGAGGGAGGGAGGGGGAAAGGATGAGCTGGTTGGATATGAGAAAATGTAAAATGGGATAATATGTGAGTGTGGATGGGTTGATGCATGAGTAGGTGTACATAGCGACAACGAGAGACGTCGCCGCGACGAAATGATCAAAACAAAAATCAAAGCATTCATTCAGCGAATCCCGGCAGAAACAATACATAAAACAAGAAGCATTAACCAACAACAAATAAAGAATACACCTTTGCTACGTCATCACTACTCTATTCGCTTCTTACGTTCTTGCCCTATCTCCACTATCTATCTACCACTACTACTATTACAACCAACCCCCTCGCTTCTCCCTCCCTCACACCCTCACGCCCTCCTTCCCCCCCTCCTTCTCCTCCACATCCAACTCGGCCAGGAAACTCTCTAATGACGGCGCCTCCCCCAACACCTCCCTCAACATCACATGCGGGTCCTTCCCCCCTCCATGCCTCAACATGGCTTGCCAAACCTTCTCCCCCGCCTTCCTACTCCAGGGGTCGGACTTAAACAGCCTCTCCCAGATATGCGACGCAAACACCCGATCATACAAATAACCATAATAACCCGCACCATATCCCGTCAAATGCCCAAACCGTGCATGCCACACCGTCCCCTCCGAATGCGGCAACGTCATAATCTGCCCCTGGACCCCCTTCAAAAACGCAGAGCTCGTAGGATCTTCCCCCAGTGGCTGCGGCCCAAACAACTTCTGATCCACCAGCGAATAAAGCACCTGTATCTGAGTATCCAACCCCGCAAACTCCCTCTTCGCCGCCCTCAAGGCCTCAGTCAATTCCGGTGGAATCGGCAGCCCCGTTTGGTGGTGATACGCAAACTGAGATAACACCCGTTGGTCCCACGCAAAATACTCCAATAAATGACTCGGGGTCTCCACAAAATCGACCGGTGCCCTCGTGCCCGCCACGTGCTGGAAGCGTGTGCGTGAGAGCAGGGAATGCAAGGCATGACCAAATTCATGAAAGAGCGCCTCGAGTTCCGCGTGGGTGAGGAGGACGGGCCCTTCTTGATGGGGACCGGAAGGCGCGAAATTGCAGACGAGCGCCACGACGGGGAGTTGGTAGGAAGAGGAGCCCTTGGGGAGGCAGCCGCAGCGGACGGTGAATTGAGCGTGGTGCGTGTATTTGGCTTCGCGGGGGTAGAGATCTAGGTAGACGGTGCCTAGCTGCCCGTGGGTGGGGTGGAGGAGGATCATTTTTTGAAGGCGGGCTTCGGGGGGTGCCCAAGACTCGGACTCGTCCATGGGGACTTGTTGGAGCTCAATGCCGAAGAGACGCTGACAAAGCAAGGCGAGGCCACGCAAACAATTTTCCAAGGAAAGGTAAGCGGAGATGCCTTTCCCATCGACTCCGGAGGCGTGGCGGGCGGATTTGACGGCGCCCATGTAGTAGGAGAGGTCCCAGTGGTGGAAGGTCGTGCTGCCCTCGGGCCCGCCTTCGTCTTGTTGCTTGGCGCGTTGGAGCACCTGTAGTTCTAGATCCGCTTTTGCTTTTACTTTGTCCGCCAGAGCGAGGAGGAATCGTTCGACTTCTTCAGGGCGTCCGGCCATTTTATCGGCGAGAAAACGGTGGGCATAGCTAGGAAAGCCCAATTTCCGTGCAAGCGCATCTCGCCCCCGCACAAGACGAGAGAGGACATTCAAGTTTTCGTGTGGGCTGGTATTGACCTCTTGGTACATGCGCCGGCGCAGGTTCTCATCGCGGGCGTAGCGTAGGACGGCGTTGGAGACGGCGGTGTCGGTGGTGAGGGTGAGGAGGTGGGAGGGCTGGTGGGGGGGTTGGAGGGGGAGAATGACGTTTTGAATGACCTCCGCAGGCATTTGTGCTAGGAGCTCGGCTTTGCTCACTTGGAAGGAGCGACGCCCCAGAATGACGTTGTTGCTAAACATGGTCTCCAAGCTAGTGATTTCGTTGAGGAAGGCCCGGACTTCTTGTCGTTCGGCTTCCGGCAGGTGGATGCCGCTGCTCTCGAACTCGGCCTTGAGAAGTTGGGCGGTGCGTTTTTCTTCTTCACTCAACGTGGCGGCTACGAGCAGGTCTTCGACAACAGCGCGCACCGCTTGATATAATCCCACGTCCGTGTTGAGCTCGTGGATGTAGCCCGACAAACCCGCGAAAGCCTCCTCGGCTGCATCTCGCCAAGCAGCCTCATGGTGCACATTGCGTGCGAGCTCCGCCGCGTCGATAGCGATGCAAAGCGTGTTGGAGATGGCGTCCATGTCGCGGATCGTCTCCACCCCTGGTGGCACTTTTCCTGTGATCAGGCCGTATTTGAGTTCCTCGCAGCGGCTCACGGACTCGCGGGCCAGTCGTAGAAAGTCTTCGGGGCGACAGAGGCCCGCCACACCAAAGAGGCCTGGGGTCACGGGAATTGTGGTGCCGCTGGTCCTGGTGGTCGAGGTGGTGGTGGTGGTGGTCGTGGAGAAGGGCTTTAAAGGAGAGCAAGAGCTGGAGATGGCCAAGCGTCGCCGCCGTCGTGGGTGTGCTGCCGGTGGTGCCGTGGTGTGGAGGCATGCCGTCGTCGTCGTGGAGGCGCTTGGTGCTGCAATTAGGATACACTTGCTTCTGCTGTGTCGGGCCACGGCCGCTGCCGCCGCCGCTTGCGGGCGCCACATGCTGCCGACGACGACGAAGGACGACGACGAGGCCTGTGCTTGTGTAGAGTGCAGAGAGACGGAGAGTCGGTGGTTGTGTTCAGAGCGGGGGGTGGTGACCTGGGTCATGATGCGGCAGCGGGCGCCGGCTTCTCCGACCTCCCCTCTAAATACCCCCCCAGCAAATTTTGGTTGGCATGCGGCGTGCTATTTTGTGCTTGTTGCTGTTGAATACATTATTTTTGGTTGATTTTGCCTAATGTTATTGGCTGATGTTTTGCCTTTTGGCTACGGGCGCCTGCTTTGTGCTTTTTCTCCGTTTTTTCCCCGTCCGTGCCTCGCCTGAAAGCTATTTCTGTGCTTCTCGTTCAATGTCGCGTCTTATTTTCCTCGTTTTTTTTTGCGTATCTTGGCTCAGCCGTCCGATTTCTGGTCTTTTGCTTTTGTCTTGATCTCCGTCTCTTCTTGTGCAATGCTGCGTTCCCCGCCCTATTCCTGGGTGAAGAGAAGGGGCGTGGGCACTCAGGCACTAATGACGCCCCTGGTGGTGGTTGGGGACACCAATATAGGCATAAGGAGACTGCTGATGTGAGCGCATCTGCATCTGTAGCATCTGTTGCTGCTGCTGCTGGTGCTGCTGCTGGTGCTGCTGCTGCTGTGGCATCGGCATCGGCATCTGCATCTGCTGCTGCTGCTGCTGCTGCTGCTGCTGCTGAGCCCTCGGAATATTGGACGTGGCGAGAGCGAAAATACTCGAGGGAGGCTGCGCAGGCCAGGGCGGGGAGGGTGATTGAAGTTGGAAGTTGGGGAATCGGACCTTGGGCAGAGGAGAAGGTGTGTCCTGCGTGCTCCTGCATGTAAGAGGCCCAAGGCGGGGGAGGCGGCATCTGCTGTTGCGCCTGCGGATGAATTCCAAATTGAGCAGCAGGGGGCAAATGGTAGGCTGGAGCGGCGGTGGACATGGACAACGAGCCAAAGGAAATGCTGCATGGCTACAAATGCTGCGGTAGCTGATTCAGCACAAGGTCTAGCACACTCACGGCAGGAGGGGAGGGCTGCTGGAAGGACAGAGTCAGCAGCGTTGAGGAGGAGGTGATGCTGGCGGGCCGCGGCCCTAAGCCTTGATTGTCGTGGTGGGTGGGGGGAGGAAGAGGCTGTGCCGTGGAGAAGGACGAGGCGGCGGCGACAGGCGGGGGAGGCGGAGTGGCGCTGGCACCTACGGCAGGGAGTGGTAGCATTCCTGCTAGGGCCTGTGTGTGATAGGGTGTGTAGAGAGAGAGGATTGGGGTTGGCATGATGTATGACTGCGCGAGAATCAAGCCCCATTGCAACCCCCACCACCCTTCCTCAACCACGCCTGCCTGTTTTAAGTCCTCTCGCTTCGCTGCTCTCTTCTGTGTACCGAGCCTTTGCTTCTGGCGGTAGCTGGGCGTATTCTGGTACTGGTGGTTGTGGCATAGGGTGGCCCTCTGGTCTCGCTTTAACTTCTTGTCGCAATCCGTGCTCGCAACACCCTTCTCCCTCTGCTGCCAGCAGCCTTCGGGATAATCCCACATCTTCACCTCCACAGCAGGTCCCTTGATCGTCAAACCTGGGCTCAACGCCAGTGGTCGGTTGCATTGGACCGAACTCAAAACCCGTCTGGCCGATTTCAAAAGCAAGCGGTGATTGTGGAAAAATTACGCCTTCAAGGAGGGAAACTTGCTGCTGCTGGTGCTGTTGCTGCTTGTGCTGCTGGAAATGATTGGCAGGTGGTGGAGGCCGTGGGAGGAGGGGGGAAACTGCTGCGGCGGCAGCGGCTGGAGGTGAATCTCCAGCTGTGGAGCGCCTCGGTAAAAATACGGGCCGAGGGCACTCGGGTACTGGTGATGCCCCTGGTAGTGGTGGGGGACACCGTAGTAGGCAGTTGGCATAGCTTATAAGGAGACTGCTGATGTGAGTGCATCTGCATCTAGCCGGCATCTTCTTCCTGTAACGGCTTTGTTCGCCATACGAACATTGATGGGCCATCCGAACATTGATGGGCCATCTCCCATTTGTAAACACACGGCCACAAAAGGTAATAGCATTCCGCGGATACAGTCGTATGTACAAGTCAACTTGCCTATCCGATATATTCTCATTACTCCCGTCAAGGGGAAAATCGCGGGCCTCCAATTGCTGGGCAGTACAACAGACCAGCACACGAAAGTCAAGGACCCCTCTACAGAAAAGCCGTTTCCTGCCGTTTCCACATGTACACGACAAATGGCCGACAGCTCGAAAGCACATGCCCCACACGGGGGGTCTCGCAGACGAGAACGTGTGCTAGCACGCAGCACGTGTCAACTGTAAATCCTCCCAGCCGTGTGCTGGCTCCGGAGCACGTGGCAACACTTGTGTGCCCTATCCCTATAACTCAGTCCTTCTCACTAACCTACACCGCATTCCACCACAACATAGGACCACAGCCACGACGACGGGGCAGCGAGGAAGGATGGAGGACCACATCGACCCGCAAGGCCCACGTGTCTTTGAACTGGAAATGGCCTCTGTTGGTGTGTGTGTGTGTTGTAGGGTGTCTGTGAGTACTCAAAGTCTTTGCCTGGGCTTTTGTCTTGCACAAAATGGCCTGGTTGCCGGAGGAGCACCCTGGCATCATCAACACAACACCAGCATGCACACGACAAGAGGAGAGTGCGAGGTGTATTGTATTGTATTGTTTCTTTAGAGGGTACCTCCTATCAAACTAATGCTAGGAAGCTTGTTTAAGGCGCATGCACGTAGCAGGCCTCCCTATACCGTGCGGGATTTCAGCACCACTGTGTGTGTAGAAGGCATAGATGAACGAGACATGGGCCAGAGATCAACCTCCCCATCCCTTGCCTTCCATTTTACTTTTACGAGTGCGTTGTGCTTTGCATTTGGCGTGCGTTTATGTTACATTTGTGAAGTATTCAATCAATCAATATTTGTACAAGTCGTTTGTCCTAAGATTTCTCACTAAATGCTTAGAGGCGCCCTTCATTCATCTCCTACAGTACCTCGCTCCTTCCGTCTAATTGTAATGCCACACGCGAGACGAGGAACCCTCGTCTTCTCCCAGCATTCTCCCCGCCTCTTCATTTGGCATAACCACCGCCTCCCCTTCTTGCGCGGCTCGGTGCTTGTGCAAGGTAATCAAATACCGATCCAACCTGGTGTTCAAAGGTTGTCGTGAGACGTCCATGGGTGTCAAGCACGGGTGCGACGGGAGCAAGGGCACCACATTCCGCGACGCCCAACAAGGGTCCATCGGCAAAAAATACACCAATCGCCCCCCAACGCGCAGCAACTTGTTATTCGCGGCCAAATCATACAGTGTATAAACGGCTTCTTGAATTGCGCCCTCGGCACGGACGGGCCCTCTCTCCCTTTTCCCATAAGGCGGGTCCGCCACCAGCACATCAAAAGGCCCCCACGGGTAAAGCCGCTCTTGCACATTTGGGTCACCCACATCCCCGAAGATAAAGTCTGCGGGAGGAGGTAAACCAAGGTCATGAAAATTGCTGGCGACGCGACTAATGTCAATGCTCGAGTTCACGTCCACCCCCACCGTCAAACCAGCGCCGAGCTGAGCCGCAGCAAGCAACAGCCCTCCTCCTCCCGCCATGGGATCTAGAACCTTATCACCCGACTGCAAGCTAGCCACATTGGACATGACCAAACTGGCTTTCGGCTCCATAGAGGTAGTGGTAACATAGGGCCGTCGTCGCAGGGACAAGCGTTCAGTCAGCCCTCGGGACCCTTGGGCCACTTCCCGGGTAAACCACACCTGATGCAACTCCTTCCCTCCCGCCGCATCTCCATCCTCTAAAAGCACAAATCGGACAGCAGGGGCTTTCAAATCCACCGCACCTGGTAATCGTCGGAGCAGTATCTTGAAAATGGAGAGCTTCTGGGGCAACGTATCGACCTCCTTCCGCCGACCATGCTTCGTTCCAAACACATAACTGTTGGCCGCCCACGTCGTATTTGCTTGCAGCGGTCCCATGCGAGGGTCGTCATTCATAATATTCTTAGTAATGGCGGCACACTCGCACAAGGAAGACCCCATAGCCCAGACCTCGTAAGCGGCATGTACCAACACCGCTCGTTCAACAATTCTCCTCAAAACCTCCCCCCCGTTTTTCCCCTCGGGAAGCCCGTGGACATACATAAGGGACGACGCCGGGCTGCTCTCCTCGTCCTCCTCGTTGTCCCCGTCTGGTTTCCGTCCCCCTGCCAGGGACACGTCCGTCTTCAAGGCATCTTCAAAACGGAGTGCGGCCACCGCCTGCAAATCGCCCAGCTCCCGAAATGCCAGCCCTCGAAACTCTGCTATCCGCAAGCAGGCCAGGCTGGTGCCCTGATCGCCGTTGCCCGCGGCGCCGCCTTTGAAGAGGACGAGGAACTTTGATGTGGAGGTTTGCGGTGGCGGTAGTGGTGCTGAATCGATGGCGCGTGGGGAGGCTGATGACGATGATGGTGGGGAGGCCACTGGCTTTGGGACAAATGCATGGGCGCTGGAGACCCAGGCGACCAGGAAAAGGAGGCTGGGCAGGCTGGGCAGGTAGCGCCTTGTCATGGCTAGCCCTGGGTGGTGTATGGAGGTGTTGTGTGAGTACATGAGTGGTGTAAATCGAGATCGAGGTCTTACCTGACGTCAATACCATGATTGAAGCATGGCGACAACACTGGACACCAGCAACGCCCCAAACTCAAAGCTCACACAACGCCGAAGTCACACCCCACCACACCCACATCACAACCACAGGGCCAGGACCTACCCAAGCAGAAAATGTGCCGTCCAGCCAGCCTTCGGCCACCATCCCCATGTCTACTCCTCCTGGTCTTCCTGCTCCTCCCTAACACCAAAGCCGCCGCCGCCAGCATCATCACTGCTGCTGTCGAGGTCCCGTCCATGGGCTTGGAGGTGCAAGGCCTCACAGACGAACGCGGCACAACCCACTTCCTCGAAATTCCTTACGCAAGACAACCTGTTGGCAGGTGGGAAGAAGCCCAACCCTCCTGGCAAGAGCAAGACCCTTCCTCTCCGCCTCCCCTGCTCACCCCCTTCGATGCCACCGGCCGTACGCCCCCACCAGTCTGTCCGCAAGTCCTCAACGGCCTTGTCATTGGCTCGGAAGACTGCTTGTTTGTAAATGTGTATCGGCCCGCTATCACAGAACCTGATAGTCTTAAGTCTGTCCTGGCCTTTATCCACGGCGGCTCCTTCATATTGGGAGGCATTGCTTCCCCCCTCTTGGACGGCCACGCCCTGGCAGCAGAACAAGACATTGTGGTCGTCACCCTCTCCTATCGTCTCGGGGCCCTGGGCTTCCTTGCCGATCCTTCTTTAGCAGGACAAGGCAATCTAGCCATGCTTGATCAACAGCTAGCTTTAAAATGGGTGCATTCAAATATACACCTGTTTGGTGGTGACCTGTCAGCAATAACACTAGCAGGAGAATCCGCTGGGGCGTATAGTGTGTGTCTGCACATGCTCGTGCCCGAAAGTAGGAAGTTGTTGAAGGCTGTGGTGTTAGAGAGTGGGGGTTGCGTGGGCTTGCCCTTGGAGGAGGGAGTGGCTAGGGCCAAGGCGTTTGCGGCGACGGTGGGTTGTGGTAGCAACAGCAGCAGCAGCAGCAGCAGTAGCAGTAGCGGTAGTTTGATTGAATGTTTACGTCAAGTCCCGCTCGAGGTATTGGTGTCAGCATCAACGGCATTAGGCCAAGAAAAGTACCATTTCTGGACCCCGCTCGTAGACGGCGACCGCTTCCTTCCCTCCTCACCCGCGGAGCTCCTCAACTCTTCCTCCTCTTCCTCCCTTCCTCCCCTACCAACCCTCCTCGGATTCAACCGCGACGAAGGCACCCTCTTCCTTTCCGCCACTGATCTAGCAGGCTCAAACGGTACTGACCTCGCCTATTCCTCTTGGGTCCGCAGCGGGAAGATGGAGGAACAAGAAGGCCTCCCTCCCCTCCTCCCCTCGCTACGGGAAGAAATTTTGATGTTGTATCCTCCTAGGGGGGATGGGTTGAATAGTGAGAATGTGGCGAACATAATTGCGGATGCTCATTATAAATGTCCGAGCTATTTCTTGGCGTCTCGCTATGGTGGGAAGACGCAGGAGGAAGAGCAGCAGCAGCAGCAGCAGCAGCAGCAGCAGCAGCAGCAGCAG
>Ga0105054_10009835_pt1 | contig 12304 bp, 8 predicted proteins | sample BON02_FD_78091 | JGI IMG/M metagenome (GOLD analysis project Ga0105054, IMG submission 78091) | Freshwater microbial communities from Lake Bonney liftoff mats and glacier meltwater in Antarctica - BON-02 (megahit assembly) | ecosystem: Environmental > Aquatic > Freshwater > Ice > Glacier... | reverse complement strand
TGCATACAGCATCCCACAGATGTCGCACACTCGTCTTTCGAAATCCTTCTGCCCAAAGTCAAGAAACATTTGGGTGGACGTCTTGCGCTTAGTACTCGAACGTTTCTTCGCTACGGGGCTGTTCCATTCGCCCCATCTATTCACCTTGGTCCTCCTTTTCATTTTCTGACTGATTTTCAAAAATATGTTGCGGGGACCTTCTGAAAATGTATTTTGTTTTGAAAATGAATTCAAATTCGTCTCGCTGTAGGATTCTGTTATCTGTAGAACACGATTATAGTGTAGTAAACTATTTGGAGATTGATTTTGATATGTATATATGTACTGATACGGATTTCCATGACATAGTCCGAGTCGGTTTTTAAATTGCTACTAATAAAGTCCAAAGAAAATAATGCTTTATGATTTACATATATATAGTACTAAAATAGTGCGTAGGCTGCCAAAGCAGACAACACGATACTTGCTGTAGAAATCGTAGCGTCACTGGGAGCAGGGCATGGTATCGCACTTTGAGCTATTTGGTAAACATCCGCTCCGAATAGCTTTTCAATGGTACTCCCACATGAGCATAGTCCACATTCGAGAACAGGTTTTCCATCATCATCACCGATCAAACTAGCAGCAGCTGCATCAATTTCGGCTTGGGGCAATGAGTTGGAGTTTGTCAAAATGAGGAGCTGACTTCCGCATGCTTCAGTCGTAACACAGCGCTTTATGTCCGGGTTACAACTAGTGGTGATGCAGCTTGTGTCGTTTTCTGCAATTAGATCCACGATCTTCGTATATGTCTCGGCTTCATTATATGCTTCAGTAGAAGAAACCACGAACAATGCTAGTGCTAAAAATGTTGTCTTCATGGATTCTGTTTTGAAGTGTGAAATTCAAACCAGAGTATTTTTTTAATTCATTCAACTCCTTTATTTTCCTTTTAATTTATTCATTTTCGATTGTACCCACAAATGACAAGGATGTGACGGATACCACTTTTTAAAAAGTGTGGTATTGCTCTACAGGAATTTGAAGCCAAATTTAACCACATAATACTCCCAGGAAATTAACGCCGAAAAACAAAACCACGGGTATTTTGAAATAATGTCTCATGAATTGTACCACATTCAAACTTGAGCTGAAAACAATAGTTAATTAAATACTTGTATTTAATAATGTACTAAGACGAGGTACTTTTTTCTCTGATGCACTAGTTGCATGATGAATGACAAACGATTGCTAGCGATGGCCATGGACAGAACGAAAGTCATTGCAACCATTTCGGAATTAAACCAACGTGAATCGCTGCCTTTGATTCTCGACTGCTCCAACGATACGTTGCTACACCGTGCATGCAGAGGAAATAACGTGGAGCTTGTGGCGTTCTTGTTGTCCAATAAATCTCGATTTGATGTGAATCGTTCAAACAAGAATGGTAAGAGCGCGCTTCACGAGGCAGCATTGATTGGTTCTTTACCAATAGTTGAGTTGCTGCTGCATCACGGTGCTCACTCATCAGCTACGAAGCACAATGCTTGGACGCCTTTAATGTGCGCCTGTGAAAAAGGACATGCTCAAGTTGCCGAGATTCTGATTGGAGATTCTCTCGAAGTTGCTAATAAAGAAGGAAGTACTTGTTTATATATAGCATCGAGAGCAGGAAATTTTGAATGCGTTAAAATATTGGTGGCGAATGGTGCTATCATAAGAACGACGAATAACAACTTGAGAAGTCCTGTTCATGCTGCTGCAATGAATGGACACTTGGAGATTTTAAAATTTCTTTTTGAATCCGGTGCTGATGTTTATTGTGAAGACTCTGTGGGACACACAGTTTGGCACGAAGCAGCCGGGAATGGACATGTTAATGTATTAACTTACCTTGGTACTTTGGATTCAGATGGTTATACAGCAGATAATTGCGGGCGATATCCTCTGCATGTTGCTTCGAAAGAAGGTCATGAAGCTGTTGTTCAGTTTTTTATTACCAAGCATGTGGATGTAAATGTTTGTGACCATGAAGGGTTAACCTGTGGTCATATTTGCAGCGCCAAAGGTCATGCGAATGCATTAGCAAGATTAATACAAGCAGGTATGAAGGATATTCGCTGCAAGCAAGGGCGCAGTGCCATGGACTATGCGGAAGGATGGAATCGAGTTGAATGTATAAAATTATTACAACATTGTTCTTTTATCTGAATCGAGCCCAATTTTGATACGATTTTTCTAACGGAGGTTGAGTTGATTTTCTCAACCATTTATTCCAGGAAGTATAACCATGTGTCGCTTCTTTTCTAGTTTTCATGTTCATCGAATTATACTGTCTCGTTTTGGAAAGAACTCCGTTATTTGGTTTCGAAGTCTTTTTCGAATTTAGATTCCAGCTTAAAATTCCGGAAAACCATGATTTCTTGGAATGGTATTTATCGTACGAAGCTGGGTTTCTTGATTGCGAATCGACTTCTTTCGTGACAGGCGTACTTTCCGGTGTATTAACACGCTCCCGCGGAATTTGCTTCCTCGTTGATGTACTATCAGATGTACTACCACCTTCCCATGACATTTGCCTTATGACTCCAAGTTTCGTCTCAGGAATACGCTTTTGAAATGTAAATCGATTGGATCCTGAATCAATTGGATCTCTTTTGACATCTATAGTATGACTACTCTTCCAACCTGATGCAGACGACTTTGGTCTCATTGATTGGGGAAATTGGCCCCCTAAAATAACTCGTTTTAGTGCTAATATACACGATACAACTTGGCCCAAGTTCTTGAGTTCAAACAACGCAACGGTTGTGAACAAATCCGCCTCTGCAACTCCCAATTTACGAGCCGCATTAATGAATCTGGTGACATTTTCCATTTGTTTAAAAGGTTGGTTTCCGTGATATATCTCCGCAATATAGGATGGTCGCAATCGTTTAACCAGCTCGCACAATACCGAACCATCCTGCAAAGTTTCGCCAAATCCACTTCGAAAACTCTTTCCTGTCACTTGGTGTATCCAGTTCTGAGCTTGGGACTCCAGTGAGAAGTCGTACTTGGCATTGCTCCTAGCAGCAATCTCTCGATCCAACCCGAAATTGTTCACTGCTTTCATTTTGATTTAATTCGTAATTCGCGTGTGGCAGAAACAAGGAAACGGTAGAGCCCCCCGATGGTACACACCTTTGAGTGCTATGAATAAAGCTTGATTAGAAACAGGAGTTGTCAGGATCGATTGCAACCAAGTTCGGTCTAAAAAGTTTAAGATAATAAGAGAAGTACGAGAATAAAATCGTTGAAGCGCACGTGTCACCAATTCTTCTGATTCTCGATCTTTCTACAGTTGTATCAAACTATCGTAAAAGTACACACAAGTATATTTCAAGGGAATGGAGGAGAACCAGTTTGAAGAGCTAAGCAGACTGAATGAAGTTTATGAGGAACTCGGGAGTCAAGAGGAGGAGGTACTAGATGATCTGGTTGTGCCATTCAGAAACCTCGTTTTTTCTTCTGCTTGCATGTTGAAAGATGGGAAGAATTGGGACTTTGCCAAGGTGCATGTGCTCAGCGACTTGATACTGATAAGTCTGGAGGTGTCTAAGATGGGCAAGAAGACAAGGCAAGGGAAGAAAAACAAGAGACAGGGAACGCTCGACAAGAAAACATTGAAAGGAACGATGGAGATCATGTCGCTGGAGAATTTTCACGGTTCTTTTAAGCTGCTTCACTTGTTGGACCTCCGAAACTGTCAAAGCAAATTGATTGGAAAAGATCCTCAGGGTCTGCATGGGTTAAGTATCACACATGTGAGCCGCGGGAAAGAACAAGGGAAGGTATTGACTAGAATTGCAAAATTTGAACTGTGGTTTTCAGATATGAATGTATACAATCTTGCTAGTGATTCAATGATCGAATCTCTAGCCGCATTAATTGAACAGGACGATCGATTTGCAAAGAGGCAGTCGGAACGTTCTTCGGTTTCGAGGAGTGGCAGTGTAACTAGCACAGGAACGAGTGAATCGAGGAGGAAATGGGCTACTAACAAACGAGCTACGTTAGAGCGTAATCTTGAACGCACCCAATCATCAGGTGATGCTCGCACATTATCTCGAACTGGTTCCGAATCTAGTTTGCTGCAGTTAAACGATCTTGAGAAGCGTTATAACTTCGATTTGAAACAAAGTGGGGAATGACAACGATTCAAGTGGAATTTGGCGAAGGGTCATTGGGGTTTTCGTTAGGAAGTTCTGCTGGTATTGGCGTATTAGTCAGTGGTATTAAGGAGGATGGATACGCGGAAAGTGCAGGTGTTTTGATTTCCGATAGAGTGGCTTCCTTGAATGGTGAAAGTATTGGTCTTGATGACCACTGGCAGGAAGTTGTTGATAAATTGAAAGCGTTTCCTCGGCCTGTCTTAATTATTTTCGAAAGAATGAATTCAAGGGCAGCTAACGTTTTGAATGAATCAAGAACGAATGCTGTTGCCAAAGGTAGGACAGAAGGGTTGAATTCAGTTGAAGCAGCGAAAGCGAAATCGGAAGCCTTGGTTAAAATTGTAGAACGAGCGGAGAGAATTGTGATGCGATCAACTGAATTACGAGCACATCTACAAACTCTTGTTAGCAATAGTTCCGGTTCTCAAAAATCAGTAGCAGAAGTTTTGAAAGAAATTACTGAAACGGAGGTTGGATATATTGAGAATTTGTGTAAATTGGCGCGTTTTTATATTTTACCAATACGAAATGAAAGAGTGAAAACAAAATGTAGGGCGATGGATGAAGCGAGTACAATATGTGATCATGGTTTGTTGCGAAGCGCTTGTCCTCGCTCTGCCAAGCAGCATCAACCAATGTTGCGATCGAAAGAGTTAACGAATCTTTTTTTGAATATTGAAACAATTCTGTTCATCAATTCAGAACTGCTGCGGCTATTGGAGTTACAAGTAGTAAAATCTGAAGATATTTCCAAAACCCTGCTCGGGTTCACAAGTGCATTTTCAAAAGTGATCGTGTTTTTCAAATCGTATAGTTTGTTTTGTCATGAATATCCACATGCCGTTGATAAGTTGATAAAACTAAGACAAAGTCATACTTTGTTTAGTGGCCTGGTTGACAGATTGGAATCGGAAGCCGTCATTACTCGTAAATCACTGACACTTTCGTCGCTGTTTATCATGCCGGTTCAGCGAATCTGCAAGTACCCATTGCTATTCAACGAATTATTGAAACAAGTTGGCAAATGTAATGGTATCGATTCAACATGTATTCGACAACTGGAAAATACATCTCAAGCAGTGGCTGCAATTGCCGATTCTGTTAATCAAGCTGTAGGAGAAACTGCGCAGTTCGAGGAATTCATGAATGTCTACCGTGATTTAGGAGGGGAACAACAAGTGCCAGGTCTTAGTACGGCATCTCGAAGGTATATTCGAAGTTTTGAAGTTTCAAGCGATGGAAACCAGCAAGTGATCTTTTTATTCAATGACTTGATTATCGTTGCTAATCGAATGACAAAAAGCAGACTTCGACCGAAGAGTTTAATTCGCAGTTCTGTAAAGCGTTCATCTTTAAAGCCAAGTATGGAAAGGGTAGATAGCGTCGGCGGGTTAACAAAGGTCTTCAGTAGCATGTGGAGTTCATTTAGTGGAAATGACGTGCAAGCCCCTCGAAAGCGTAACAATTACCAAGTGGAGTACCGATGGGATATTGCCAGTGTCGAAATCAACCAGCTTGGAGAGAATGAAATAGTTTTCACTGCTAAAGAAAGAATCGATATCTCTGGCATCAAGAAAACCAATGTCAAAAAGGTTAAGGTGGCCTTCGCGGTTCAATCGAACAAACTCGATTTTATGGATTTATTCAAAAGGCAACATGAGAATTTGAGCGTTCTGAAAGAGGGGCAAAAGAAAGGAGAAGACGCATACGGTTCTAAAGCTTCGAAAAGGCTTTGGCGACAGCGCACCAATAAAGGATTAAGGTCGAAGTTGGAGAAGCTACATTTAAATATATAAAATAGAATTCCTTTTTTGGTTTATTCTGAGGTGAACAGAGTAGAACAAGGACCTGCAAAGACATTTTTTATCCTCTCATCAAAATGTATTTTCTCTGGAAGATTAGCTTCGTCCATTTCGATTCCTAATTGCCCATATCGTCCGCTACCGAAGGCGAACGCGGTACCTTTGGAAGTCACAACAGCAGAATGCTTAGCCCCGCATGCAATGTCGACCACCTTGAGTTGACGATCTATGAAATAGGAAACCGACGTGGGAGCGAAATCGGATGAATTACGACCATGTCCCAGTTGACCATATCCAGAAGCACCCCAGGAATAAACAGTACCATCATCACTTAATGCCATTGAATGATCAGCCCCGCAGCAAACACGGGAGAACTTCACCCGCACTTCAGTGGTGGTTGGTGCGATCATCGACAGTGCTACCTGCCGGTTCGACTGGAAAAAACTGGTTTGGGTGACGGAGATCATTGTGGGAACTGTATTTTGAAGTATTTTGAAACCGAGACCTAGTTCACCGTTATTTCCAGAACCCCATGCGAATAAATCGCCTCTGTAGGAGAGACAGATAGAATGGTTCAAGCCGCATGAAACCGCACGAATGGGTTGTTTTGTGCGCAGGATTGTAGGGAAGCTACGACGCAAGCCTGCTGGATTGTGAATCTCGGTCATGCTAGGCTCAGCTCCGTATTTTTCTATCAACAATTTCAATAAATCATCTTCTCGAAGATCGTACAATTCAAACATTTTATCTGCAAACTGAGGATTTGAATTTATGTTGTCTGGACAATACTTGGAATACATCCACCAAATACGTTCTCGAATCTTCTTCCTTTCGTAGTCTGCTAACCCCGTAATAGTTTTTGTGGCATTAGAAAGCAATGAAACCCGTTTACCGATCTCATACAAGACCCCGTCGCTATCTACCATGGACATGCTATCCTCTCCGATAGCAGCTGACACCACATGCATTTCGTTATGATTTGGCCAAATTCTCACTGGATCAAAATCAAGATTTTCACTCTTACCTTTCCATGTCATCACTCTTGAAGCCCACAAGGACTCTGCATCTTCAGCTACAAGTGTGCTACTCCATCGACCCCAGGGATCACTCATAACTTGGTGTACAGCTACATCCAACTGCTCCAACAGTTGCAATGTTTGAATGTCCGAGGTATTAGTAGAGGTTGGAATCCATGATAGCAGCAAAGGGGAATCCTTCTCTATCAGATACCATCCTTCCATTGTCGACGAAGCTGAAACGATTTCTTTTCCAATGAGGTTCGGAACACAAAACGGCAAGACAGAAGAAAATGTCGGAAGAGGGTTCGTTTGTGCACTTGGTACGTCTTTCGATTCCAACAAGGCGATTTCACTGGCGAATGGGCTGACATATTTGTATACATGCGATTGCAAAGGGGAAAGAGTAGACCCGCAAAAGAAAACATTGTGAGACTTCTCCAGTGCTGAAGGAGGAGGATACTCTACCGACTTCTTGCTGGCTTGACTCGCATCAGCAAGAGCCCCCCGTCCATATGCAAAGACAGCATGGTAGGATCCAATTGAGAATGCGCATGATTTACTAGCAACGCCCGGTTGAAGCTCGCAGGTCATCTTGAGTACCTCTGGCGAAGATGGAACGTTCTTCATAAATTCGTAACGACCCCACGTATAGAACACCCCGCTGCGATCCCGCATTACAGTTGTGTTTCCGCCACACTGTACGGTAGATGCTTCAACGTGACCAAATTTACTCGCGAATCTCACCATCCTTGGCGTGCAATATTCATCATCTTGGGTTGCCTCGATGCCTAATTGACCATTAACAAAATCACCCCAGCTCCACACACGTCCATTGGAATCAATGGCTACCGTATGGTACGATCCGCAAGACACGTCTGTTACTCGCCTGGAACAATCTTGCAGCATCACCACTCTCTTAGGCTCCATTCGATTCTCCAAGTCACCATGACCCAACGCCCCAGAGTTCCCAAAGCCCCACGAATACACAATACCCTGATCGGTGAGAGCTACAGTATGTAGATCTCCAGAACATACTCGAATCACTTTTTCATCCTGGAGATTAGACATGATCTTGGTGGGTGTGAGTATATCTTCATCCTCATTGCCGTGACCTAGGCGACCAAATAACCCAGCACCACATGTGAATACCGATCCGCACTTCGACAGCAAAACTGTATGGTCAAATCCTAAGGCAATATCACACATTTCAAACGCCACTGCTGGTGTTCGTTCACCTCCTTGGATTACATGAGTGACTGGTAGCGGTTTCGATTGTACACCTGCATCAACACCGAGTCCTAATCGTCCAGCTTCTCCCCATCCCCATGAATAAACAACACCTCGATGACCTTGTGAATCCTGTCCTAACGCAACCGTATGATCTCTACCACATACCGTCTTTGTCACACGAATTTTGCGTTTCACCAGATCGGCGACAAGTTTAGGGTAGAGAGAGTTTAATTCATTTCCATGCCCTAAACGACCAGCTCCTCCATACCCGAAAGTTAAGCATAAACCTCCTTCAGTCACCATAGCTGAATGCCTATGTCCGCAACTCACTTGATTGATCTTCAAACCGGATGGAAATAACTCAGAGGGTATTGTGAGCCATTGTTTGGCGGCGTCCAAGATACTCTCGTATAAGTGCGTGTCAGCTCCTTCTTCTAGTAGCGACTGTTCTTCATCGTTAGAAAGACCAGAAACTGAACCGTGAACTACCAAAGTGGTGGCTACGGTAGTGGCGGGTGGGTCATCATGAGATCGTTCCGATGATGAAGACGTAGTTCTGTTGCGAGACTCTGTATCATTCTCTTCCAAGGAAACGTAGTTTTCAGAAAGGAGGGAAAGAGGAACAAAGCCACGTCCGTATCCACGGATACTTGCGTTCAAGAATGATAATGTGAAAACCTTTCCCCGATCCCCATTCGTCATTCCGCGGTGCACTTGCAGCGTATTTGAAAGTTCGTATCCAAACACAAAGTCAGAACCTTCGTATAGCAATGCATAAAAGGGGTTGCGAGACAAAACACTCTTACGCAGTACAGACAATCTAGAAGCTGGTTTAACACGTTTGGAAGGAAGGGAATTAGAGCGGGAGCGACGATTGCTGGTTTTGTCTCCAATCGATTTGATACATTTCAAAACAGCCTCGTATTCTTCGCTGGATAGACTACGACCAGGAAAATCGAGTGAAAATTTCAAGAGATTTGTCACAAGACTTTTCATGTCCAAAAGATGCTGGGAGCAAGCCAGCGTGATAGCAAATACCAAATCATGGAAATGAGGTGAAAAACAGCCGAGTAGCAAACAATGAATCAAATACATCAGACTAGCTCCTTCCGGAATGTTATCTTTCGCGTTCCTCAAGGCATCTTGTACCCCTCCATAATTAGTTACGTCAGCGGAAGCACCAAGTAGTGCTGCAGCTCGAGAAAAAGCCACTTTGAACCATGAAAAACATGGTTGACAATTCATTGCTAATAAGCGATTTGGTTTCATCCACCAGTTCGCATCGTCCTTAGATTTTGAGTCGCCTTTTTGTTGCTTGAATTTGGAATGATTTTGAAAAACGTTTCTAACGCTTTCACTGTATTGAATGGCGGCATTCGATTCGACCCCCTTTTCGTTTTTCTCCACAGTAGAATCTACGTGATACGAAAAATCATTTAGGACCATAGCGGCGATTGACAACGGGTTCTTTTTCAAAATATGGGCAACACCAGTTTCTTCACTCCATTCATCTTCAAGGCGTGGTTTCAAGGTATCTCCTCCTGCGAGTCTTCTTGTATGGAAAGCTTGTCCCCCATTTTCAAAATAGTTGCAAGTAATTCCCTGGAAATTTATATCCACAAGACTGAAAACATTCGAGATGGAATCCACATTTTGAGTTCCCCACTCCAAAATATGTGGGATGCTAACTACTTGCCCTGTAAAGCGGAGCCACGCGTGTAACAAATCATGTATGGAGATATCATTGGCTAGCAACAAAGAAGCAGAGATGTTTCCACTAAAAAGACAGAGTAAGAAATCAGCATCCAGGAATTTAGAAATTCGATCTGATACTTTAGAACGTAGAATACTCAGAGAGGCTAGACCCCATTCAACTCCGTGGGCGTGCAAGATATCACATATTTGAAACGGATGCGAAATCAAACTTTCGTTATCATTGATGTAAATGGCAGCAGCATGCGTTCCCCCAACTACCATGTCGTAGGTCAATTGTTTTTCCAAGTTAAGGAGGTTCAATAATTCAGTGCTTCGATGGTTGGATTTCTTAACCTGGTGAAGCAAGCTGGCATGGGCCCGGAAATAATCCATCCTGCAGACCGGATACTCTGGTCGCATCAGATGAGATCTGAACGCAAATTTTTCAAAATATTGAGACTGTCCTACCATCACAATCACATCACCTCTAATTATTTTCTTCGTCATCAAGCTAACATGTTCGTTTTTAGGGGCTTGGGAATCTTTAACCCACGTCAGTCGCAAATTCGAATGACGGTAATTCAGAATGAGATGTTTGGAGCCTAGAATTTTTTGAAAAGTAGCGATTGCAGTCTTTGGAAAACTTGCAAGGACGGATACATCTCCATTGTGTTTTACACACAGACATACAGAGTGATCTCGAAAAGACTTATGGGAGAACGAACGTGAGAAACTGGTTGTCATGGGCAAGATAATAGAAACTACCAACTGGAAATCAAGAATATCCGGTTTTTTCGGTGTTGCCAAAACCCTTACTCCGTTTTTCATTGTGACATGAGCTGTCAATTGGGTGCTTGCTTCTCCTTTTGGCAACTTAATAATGAATCCATGGGCATCACAAAAATAGTGCATGGCGTCACTAATCCGGGTTTCCTGAACTGATTGGATGTCTTCCAGCATATCGCTGTAGCTGAAGAAACAAGATGTTTCATCTTCCGGGGGCAACTGAGATTGAAATTTCTTCGAGTAAGCTAACATGCAATCAACGAAATCTCGCCAAGTAGAATATGCGACCAGGGCATTTCCGTTGTTGAACTTGGGACTGTATTCCACGTTCCACATGCGTAATGGCAGAGATTCCAACGAGCTACGAACTAGGTAATATGCTTGTTGCCAAGCATCAATGGATCGAGCAACATCGCTTCGACGCACAGCGCCTTTACCTTGATAACTGAACTCGCTCCTCACAGCTGCAACTCGAATAATGTCTCGCATCCAAGATTTAACATGCTCTTCTGATAACAACCCTAGTACGATTCTGTCTGCATTTCTCTTAAAAGGAAGGATTTCAAAGGCAAACATCTGAGCTTTTCGAAAATATTTCGTTTCTCGAATCCCTGCAAGTTGGAGGTTGATGATTCGTTGAGGTTCATTTGACTTGCGTTTTCGCGAGAACAAATTCCCACCTTTAGCATTACAGAGAACGATGTTACCGTTGGCGAACAACGTCGCGTATAGCCGTACAGTGGTGACCAAGCAATCATCGTCGTCCATGTTGCTCTCGTCCTCGTCGAAATCAGACTCATCATCCAGACTATCTTCATCAACTGATCGCCTCACTGAGTGTGTGCGTTTCACTCTTCTCTCCAACAGGACTCCTTCACGAACAACGACATGACCATCTCGTGATTTCAACTTCTGCATCCCTATCTTGGTAGATTTGGAAAAAAAATAAAAAAAAATATTGAAAGTGGGAACATCATGGGAGGCCAATCTTCAAAAGTATCCGATTTATTTGTAGACTATAAAGAACCTTGGGATGTTGGCGATTGGCATACGGCTTCCAAGTGTTTCAGTGATGATGCAGTGATTCATTTCTACAACTGTCAGGATCGTAAACCTCTGACTTTCAAAGGGAAAGTCAGGATTCAACACTTTTTTAAACTTTTCTTCAGTATTTTTCCGTTCTCTGAAGCTGCTTATACGCTAGGGGACGATACTGGTTTATCTGATGAAGAGGATCCGAAAGAGATTGAAGAACAAACTGAGGCTGGTTTACGTCCCCACGCCATCACCATTATATCTTCGTTCTTTGATGAGGATACCCATGCAGCAGTACTCTGTTACAAGTACCCGAATAGAGGATATAGGTTTATCCAGGAAAACATTGTGATGAACTCCTCTAATTCAAAGATCATGTTCCTATCCTTGACCATGGACGCTAGTACTGATTTTACAGGCCTTGAACCTCTGGAATAAATACTTTAATAGAAAATTCGTGAATGCAAAATATAAATATTGGATTAATTACAGATTTCATCATGAGAAATGAAGGATTCAATGTGTTTTAAATCTCCGGTGTTTC
>Ga0105054_10009833_pt1 | contig 12305 bp, 10 predicted proteins | sample BON02_FD_78091 | JGI IMG/M metagenome (GOLD analysis project Ga0105054, IMG submission 78091) | Freshwater microbial communities from Lake Bonney liftoff mats and glacier meltwater in Antarctica - BON-02 (megahit assembly) | ecosystem: Environmental > Aquatic > Freshwater > Ice > Glacier... | reverse complement strand
GATTGCCCAGGATGACCGCCACCCCGGCGGCGAACCCCGCCCAAACGCCCGGGCGCGTCAACCGGGTTTCGCGGTCCAGCCGTCGGTCGGCATGACGGATCAGCAGCGCGCCCATCAGCACGAACACCCCTGCCGCGACCCATTTCAGCACCACCATGAACCCGGCAAAGGCCGAAACGACCCAACTGACCCCCAGGATCGCCAGCAGCGGCCACAGCGCATCGCCCAGCATGACGCCAGCGGCCAGGGGCCAGGCCGCCGCCATGCCCCCCGACAAGGCCCGCGCGGTCAGCGCCACCCAGACCGGCCCCGGTGTGAAGAACAAGATAACCAAGGCCCCGGCATACAACGCCAGATCACCCAATCCGATGGTCATCCCACCTGCTCCACCACCGATTGCCCCGCCTCATCGCGCACCGAGAGGTATTGCGCCCGCCTGCCCAGATCGGCGAACAACTCGGGCCCGGTGCCGGTCATCCAGGCCTGGGCGCCCAGCGCACATATCTCATCGAACAGCGCCGCCCGCCGCCCCGCGTCCAGATGCGCCGCCACCTCGTCCAAAAGCAGGATCGGCGGCGCGCCTTCCTCCTCGGCCAGGGCCCGCGCATTGGCGAGGATCAGCGAGATCAGCATCGCCTTCTGCTCACCGGTCGAACATTGCGCCGCAACCACGCCCTTGGCCGCGTACAACGCCCCAAGGTCGGCCCGGTGCGGCCCCGTCAAGGTGCGTCCCGCCGCCAGATCGCGTCGCCGACCCTCGACAAACGCGGCCGACAATGCCTCGACAGTGCCCGCCTCATCCCCCTCGGCCGCCAGGACGTGCAACTCGGAAATCGGAAAATCGGTCGGCGCCCGGTGCTGCGCGGCCATCACCCGCACCAGCGCCGCCGCCCGGTTGGCGATGATCTGCGCCCCGTTCTCGGCCATCTGCACCTCAAGCGCGCCATACCAGGCGGCATCGCGCACCTGATCCTTCAACAGCCGGTTGCGTTCGCGCATTGCCTTTTCATAGCCCATAACCGCCTCGCCGTGCCCCGGCTCGAAGCTCAGGGTCATGCGGTCCCAGAACCGCCGCCGCCCCTCGGCCCCCTCGATCCACAGCCGGTCCATGGATGGCACCAGCCACAGCATCCGCACGACCCGGCCCAGCGCCACCTGCGGCACCAACTTGCCATCGATCCGCGTCACCCGCGCCTGTCCAGCCTCGGCGCGGGTGTCGATCTCGTGCCCCGCCACCCCGGCCCCGATCCGCCAGCCCAGCGCCTCGGGGCGGCGCACCAGTTCTTCGGCCCCTGCCCGGCGCAATCCGCGCCCGGGTGACAACAGCGATACAGCCTCGATCAGATTGGTTTTCCCGGCGCCATTGGGCCCATGAATCGCCACCGGCCCCGGCGTCAGGTCCAGCGCCACGCGCCGGTGCGATCTGAAATGCGACAGGGAAAGCTGCGTCACCGCAAAAGGCATCGCAACCAGATCCGGCTTCTTCTTTGCAAAAATACTCCCGCCGGAGGCATCCGACAGAAATCAGACGCGCATCGGCATGACGACATAGACCGCCGAGGTGTCATTGCCCTCCTGCATCAACGTCGGATCGCCGGACGAGTTGAACAGGAACACCGCATTCTCGCGGTCGACCTGGCTGGCGATCTCCAGCAGATATTTGGCGTTGAACCCGATTTCCAGCTTCGTATCGCCATAGGCCACCGCCAGTTCCTCTTCGGCGTTGCCGCTGTCGGGGGCATTGACCGACAGGATCAGACGATCCTCTTCGATCTGCAACTTCACGGCGCGCGAGCGTTCGCTGCTGACCGTCGCCACCCGGTCGACGGCGCGGGCGAATTCGTTGGCATCGACCTCCAGCCGCTTGGTGTTGCCCTTGGGGATGACGCGGGAATAGTCGGGGAAGGTGCCGTCGATCACCTTGGACGTCAGGGTGATGGCGGGGGTGGCGAAGCGCACCTTGGTTTCCGACACCGACACGGCAATGGTTGCATCGTCGTCATCCAGCAGCTTGCGCATCTCGCCCACGGTCTTCCTCGGCACGATCACACCGGGCATGCCTTCGGCGCCCATGGGCAGGGGGGCATCGATGCGGGCCAGACGGTGGCCATCGGTGGCCACACAGCGCAGCACCATCGCGCCGCCCTCTTCGGCGATGTGCATGTACACACCGTTGAGATAATAGCGTGTTTCCTCGGTCGAGATGGCAAATTTGCTCTTGTCGAACAGCCGCCGCAGCACCGGGGCGGCCACCGAAAAGTTGGTGGTGTATTCCGATGTGGCCATCACCGGGAAATCCTCGCGAGGCAGGGTGGCCAACTGGAAGTTCGACCGCCCCGCATGCACCGTCAACCGCCCCGAGGCGCCATCGTCGCTCAACGACACCAGCGCGCCATCAGGCAGCTTGCGCACGATTTCATGCAACGTCACGGCGCCCACGGTGGTGGAACCGGGTCGCTCCACCTGGGCCGAGGCCTTGTCCACGACTTCGATATCCAGATCGGTGGCGCGCAGGCTGACCGTGCTGCCTTCGGCCTCGATCAGCACGTTGGCGAGGATCGGAATGGTATTGCGCCGCTCGACCACCGATTGCGCATGTGCGACCGCCTTGAGCAAAGTGCCGCGTTCGATGCTGAGCTTCATGTCCCACTCCACGAGTTGCCGGGGAGTGAAACCTAGCGGTTTCAGGGCCCGGCGCAATGGTTTTTTCAGACTGTCAAAGGGTTTGTCGGAGCCGTCAAGGCCCAGAACCGGCTTGGTCCGGCGTTGTGGCCGCGAAACCTACTGCTCTTCCAGCGAGCGGCGCAACAATTCGAGGTCTTCGGCGATCTGGCTGTCCTTGCCGCGCAATTCCTCGATCCGCTTGACTCCGTGCATGATCGTCGTGTGATCGCGCCCGCCGAACCGCCGCCCGATCTCGGGCAGCGACCGCTGGGTCAACTGCTTGCACAGGTACATCGCCACCTGACGGGGCCGCGCAAAGGTGCGCACCCGCTTGGGCCCGATCAGATCGGACAGGCGGATGTTGTAGTGGTCGGACACCTTGCGCTGGATTTCCTCGACCGTCGTCTTGCGGTCGGACTGGCGCAGGATGTCGACGAGGCATTCCTGGGTCAGCGCCAGATCCATCTCGCGCCCCACCAGGCTGCCAAAGGCGAACAGACGCATCAACGCCCCCTCAAGGACCCGCACATTGGCCGTCACACGGTGGGCGAGGAATTCGAGAACACCATCGGCCAGCACGACACCCTTGAACTGCGGGCGGAACTGTTCGACCTTCTTTTGCAGGATGCCCAGCCGCAATTCATAGCTGGTCGGGTGCAGATCGACGACCAGCCCCGACTGCATGCGCGACACGATCCGGCTTTCCAGCCCCTCGATTTCACCCGGCGCGCAGTCGGCCGAGATGATGATCTGCTTCCTCTGATCGACCAGGGCATTGAACGTGTGGAAGAATTCTTCCTGGGTCGAATCCTTGCCGGCGATGAATTGCACATCATCCACCATCAGCACGTCGACCGAGCGGAACAGCTGCTTGAAATCCATCATCTGCTTGTCGCGCAGGGCCTGCACGAAACGGTACATGAACTGTTCGGCCGAAAGGTAGACGACACGGATGCCCGGATCACGGTCCTGAAGCTCCCAAGCAATGGCGTGCATCAGGTGCGTCTTGCCCAGCCCAACGCCGCTGTACAGGAACAGCGGGTTGAAGGTGACCGGCCCGCCCTCGGCCACACGGCGCGCGGCGGCATGGGCCAACTCGTTGGGCTTGCCCACCACGAAGCTGTCGAAGGTGAACCTGTCGTCCAGGGCCGCGCCCGGCAGATCGCCCTCGGGTTGCGGGGCGCGGGTCGGGGCGTTCGCCCTTTTCTGCGCAGCCGGGCGCGGGGATTTGACCGAGGACACGCGGAACTCGATCCGGTTCACCCTGTCGTCGGCCTTGCCGATCTGGCTCAGGATCTGGTCGCCGAAGTTGCGCTGTACCCAGTCGCCCATGAACAGGCTGGGCACATGAAACAGGGCCACCCCATCATCAATATGAGCGAACTCCAGCGGTTCGATCCAGTTTCTATAGTTGTTGTGTCCAACCGACTTGAGCAGCTCTTGGCGGACAGTTCCCCAGATTTCATTCGTCATCGTACGCTTGCCGTCCCCATACCTTGCCTGTCCCGAAGCCGGAAACATCCCGACTCCCGCCACTCGTCCGGACTGCGCGCAGATCGCGGCCCGGCCATGGTTCACATCGAAAAGGGACGGCCCGGGCAGTGGCGTCGACCCAAGGGGCGACCCTGCACAAGGCACATGGCAACAGTGGTCAAGCCGACAAAACCGTGGTGCAGCCCACAGTCAGCCCGATCTATCCGCCCGACGGCGGCCGTCTTCCATGAACATGTTCTGGCGCAAGTCCCCCTAAAGGCCCGCCAAACAGATGTCAGACCGAGATAGTCCCACCCCGAAAGGATGTCTCGCGTCCGACAGGCAGCCGGGCCAGAACGCCAAGCATTCGGCAGAGTTGAACCCTGCTCATTCGCTTTCGCCGCGGCCCGATTATCACATGTTCCCCCAAGCGACGTGAATCGCAGGATCAACGTAGCAAGGGGTTTTGGCCCTCTGCAACAGAACTATGCTGTTGACTCGGACATTGCCGGCGCGAATCCGAAAGTGCCGCGGAAACCTGCGCAAGCGGTGGCAGAAAGCACACAGATCACAAAAAACGCCATGAAAAAACGCGCCACAGCGGGCGCGTCTTGCCGAATCGTCAGAACACGCAGTTTGCCGCTCAGGCGCCGGTGGTTTTCACCCGCGACGACAGACGCGACATCTTGCGCGCCACGGTGTTCTTGTGCAGCACGCCCTTGGTGACACCACGCATCATTTCGGGCTGGGCGGCACGCAGGGCGGCGGTGGCCGCGTCCTTGTCGCCCGAGGCGATGGCCTCTTCGACCTTGCGCAGGAAGGTGCGGATGCGCGAGCGGCGGGCTTTGTTGACCTGAAAGCGTGCCTCGTTCTGGCGGGCGCGCTTCTTGGACTGGGGCGTATTTGCCATGGTTTGTGTCTCTTTCGTCGGGTTTTCAAAATGCGGTATGCGCAGAAACCCGACCCCGGGTTGAGTACCGAGACAATCCGGCCTGGCGGGCCTCACGCGCATGATCGGGCGGTGACTAGCGCAGCACGCGACCCTTGTACAGCGGGAAAACCGCCTGGCGCTTTGCGTCTTATCGAACCACTCTTTATCAAAATCCGCTTTCGAGCGAAGCGAGAGGCAGCGGGTTGCGATTCAAATCAAACGCAAAGCGCCTAACGGTCGCGAAACTGGGCCTGTCGCTTGTCCAGAAACGCGGCCATGCCTTCCTTCTGGTCCTCGGTGGCGAACAGCCCGGCGAACAGGCGGCGTTCATGCAGCAGACCCTCGGACAGGGTGGTTTCATAGCTGCGGTTCACAGCCTCCTTCGCGGCCATCACGGCGATCATCGATTTCTCGACGATCTTCTGTGCGCTGGCCATCACCTCCTCCATCAGCTTTTTCGCGGGCACGACGCGCGACACAAGGCCCGAACGCTCGGCCTCCTCGGCCTCCATGAAGCGCCCGGTCAGGTGCATCTCCATCGCCTTCGACTTGCCCACCACACGGGTCAGACGCTGCGATCCACCCATCCCCGCAATCACACCGAGGTTGATCTCGGGCTGGCCAAACTTGGAGGTATCGGCGGCGATGATGAAATCGCAGGCCATCGCCAGTTCGCACCCCCCGCCCAGCGCATATCCCGACACGGCGGCGATGATCGGCTTGCGACAGTTTTCCAGCGCGGCGAATTCGGCCGCGAACAGATTGCCGCCGAACACCTCGACATAGGTCTTTTCCGCCATCTCCTTGATGTCGGCCCCGGCGGCAAACGCCTTTTCGCTGCCGGTGATCACCAGGCAGCGCACCTTGTCGTTGGTGTCGGCCTCGCTCACCGCCTGGGCCAGTTCGCCCAGCAACTCGCTGTTCAGCGCGTTCAGGGCATCGGGTCGGTTCAGGCGGATCAGGGCGACGTGATCGGCGATTTCGACGATGATCGTCTTGTAGGCCATGGCGTGCAAGCTTTCGCTGTGGGCAATAGGCTGAAACCCTTACCAAGGATTCTGCGCACTTCAAGCTATCTTTGGCATTGGGGGCAATAGAACGACGATCGCCCCGATTGCACGATTCGGCTGATCGTGCCACGACAATCGGGGGTGACGCAGGGTTCGGTTTCCCTGTCGTAAACCCGGAAGCGGTGCTGAAAATACCCAAGCGCGCCATCGGTCTGGCGGTGATCGCGCAGGGATGACCCGCCCGCCTCGATCGCCTCGGACAACACGTCCCGGATGATCGGAACCAGCGCCCCCGCCCGGCCCTGCGACAGATTGCAGGCCAGTCGCCTTGGCGAAATTCCGGCCCGGTGCAGCGTTTCGCACACATAGATGTTGCCCAGCCCGGCAACGATTCGCTGATCCAGAAGGGCGATCTTGATCGGCGTTTTACGGGTTTTCAGGGCCTTCGCCAGATACCGCTCATCGAACAGGTTGGAAAACGGTTCGGGCCCGATCTTCTCGATCAGCCAGTGCTGCTCGATTCGCTCGGTCGGCCACAGGTCCATCGCGCCGAACCGGCGGGGATCGTTGAACGTGATACGCGCACCACCCGCCATGTCGAACACCACATGGTCATGTTTTTCCGGCGCCGGATGGTCGTTGTGAAACAGCCCCAGCGTCAACCCCGAAACCTGCATCCGCCCCGACATGCCCAGATGCACGATCAGGGTTTCGCCTGATTCCAAATCCATCAGCAGGTATTTCGACCGTCGCCCAAGGCGCAAGATCCGCTGTCCGCTCAACCGGGCTGCCATTCCCTCGGGAAACGGCCAGCGCAAATCGGCTCGGTTTACGGTGGCGCGGGCAATCACCGCCCCCTCCATCACCGGGGCAAGGCCGCGACGAACCGTCTCGACCTCTGGCAATTCCGGCATCTGTCCGCCCCCTGCATTGTATCAGCCCCCGAGCGCTCTATAAGAAGGGGGAGTTTCACAGGATCGCAAGCCCCGATGACCGACAGCACCGAAAACCGCACCACGCACTTTGGCTTTGCCGACATCCCCGAATCCGAAAAGGCCGGGCGGGTGCACGGCATATTCACCAACGTGGCCAGCAAATACGACATCATGAACGACGTGATGTCGGGCGGCGTGCACCGGCTGTGGAAAGACGCGATGATGGATTGGCTGGCGCCGCGCGACGGCCAGCGGTTGCTGGACGTTGCCGGGGGCACCGGCGATGTGGCGTTCCGGTTCCTGAAGCGCGCGCCCGGCGCCACGGCGGTGGTCTGCGATCTGACCGAATCCATGCTGGTCGAGGGGCGCCAGCGCGCCGAGGCCGAAGCATTGGCAGGATCGCTCGACTGGATCGTGGGCGATGCCATGGCCCTGCCGTTCGACGACGCGTCGTTCGACCGCTACACCATCAGCTTCGGCATCCGCAACGTGACCCGCATAGACGAGGCCCTGTCCGAGGCATTTCGCGTGCTGAAACCCGGCGGGCGGTTGATGGTGCTCGAGTTTTCGCAACTCCAGAACCCGATGATGCAAAAGGCCTATGACCTCTATTCCTTCAACGTCATCCCCCGCATGGGCCAGCTGATCGCCGGGGATCGCGACTCCTACCAGTACCTTGTCGAATCGATTCGCAAATTCCCCGATCAGGACACCTTCGCAGCTATGATCCGCGATGCCGGTTTCGAACAGGTTAAATTCCGCAACCTGACCATGGGTGTCGCGGCGCTGCATTCGGGCTGGAAGATCTGATTTGCGCGGCCCGCACAACATCTGGCGGCTGATCCGCACCGGCGCCACGCTGGAACGCACGGGCGCGATGAACGTCGTGCTGGATGCGTTCAAGGCGCCGCCGTCCCTGCGGATCGTGGCGAAAGTCCTGGGCGTGCCGTTCATGTGGCTGGGCTACAAGGGCGACCTGACCCAGCCGCCCGCCACCCGCGCCCTCACGGCGCTGGGCCCCGCTTACATCAAGTTCGGCCAGATCCTTTCCACCCGTCCCGATGTGGTGGGCGATGAACTGGCCGCGCAACTGCGCGTGCTGCAGGACAAGCTGCCGCCCTTCCCCGTGGCCGAGGCCCGCGCGATGGTGGAACAGGAGCTTGGGATCGAGGTCGACACCCTGTTCTCGTCGTTCTCGGAACCCGTCGCCGCCGCCTCGATTGCCCAGGTGCACAAGGCGCGGCTGCGCGAAACCGGTCGCGATGTGGCGGTCAAGGTGCTGCGCCCCGGCATCGAAAGGGCGTTCCAGAAAGACGTCGATGCCTTCTATCTGGCCGCGCGGGTCATCGAACTGCTTGCGCCGTCGGCCCGCCGCCTGCGCCCGATGGATGTGATCACCCATTTTGAAGGCGTGGTGCTGGGAGAGCTGGACCTGCGCCTTGAAACCTCCTCGTCCGCCGAATTTGCCGCCAATACGGTGAACGACGAAGGCTTCCGCGTGCCTCAGGTCGAGTGGTTCCTGTCGTCGCGGCGGGTGATGACGCTGGACTGGGTCGAGGGCATCGCGGCCAACGACATTCCCGCCATCATCGCCGCAGGCCACGACCGAAAGGCGCTGGGCGAAGGGGTGCTGCGGCTGTTTCTCAACCATGCGTTGCGCGACGGATTCTTCCACGCCGACATGCACCAAGGCAACCTCAAGATCGGGGCCAACGGCGACATCATCGCTCTGGATTTCGGCATCATGGGGCGGCTGGATGAATACACCCGCCGGGTTTACGCCGAAATCCTGTTCGGGTTCATCCGCAAGGATTATCGCCGCGTCGCCGAAGTGCATTTCGAGGCCGGGTATGTGCCCGCCGACAAGGACATCGACGAATTCGCCCGTGCCCTGCGGTCCGTGGGCGAGCCGATCTTCGGCATGGACGCCACCCGCATATCCATGGCCCGGCTGCTGACCTTCCTGTTTGAAGTGACCGAACGGTTCGGCATGGAAACCCGCACCGAACTGATCCTGCTGCAACGCACGATGGTGGTCGTGGAAGGCGTGTCGCGGTCCCTCTACCCCCAGATCAACATCTGGGAGGTCGCCCAGCCCATCGTCGAATCCTATATCAAGGAAAACATCGGCCCCAAGGCGCTGTTGCGCGATCTGACACGCACTGTGCGGGTGCTGGGCCGATTTGGCCCGAAACTGCCGCAAATCGCCGAAGCCGCCCTGTTGCGCCAGGGCCGGCCGCTGCCGATTGCCCCCAAACGCAGCGCGTTAGAAGCTGTGGGCCTGATCGCGCTGGGTGCCGGCGCCGTGGTTCTGGGCTATTTCCTCGCGCAACTGCTGCAGGCGATCTAGCTCGGCCCGCAGGGCCGGGACATAATCCGCATGGCCCCGTTCGATGCGCCACGCACAATAGACCGCCATGCGCCAGGTCAGCGCCGGCTCGGCCAGAATGAAACGCTGTTCGGCTTGCCGGTCGCCGTATCCTTCCAGAAGCGCGCGTCGTTCCGCCCGGGACAGGGGGGCGCCGCGCCCCAGTGTCTGCATCGCCGGAGACAGGAACAGCGCCAGATCGTGAACCGGATCGCCCAGGGCCGGGCATTGCCAGTCGATCAGCATCGCCCGCTTTCCCGCCACGATGATGTTGCCTGGCACCGGATCGCCGTGGAGAAACCGCTGCGGCCCCTCGGGTTGATCCAAGGCGTCCGGTCGGCACGCCGCAAGATCGCCCGGCATTGCGAGTTGTCGCAAAATCCGGTCGCCGTCGGCAAGCACCGCTTTCGGCCCCGTCTGCACCTGGCGCAGCTTGCGGGGTGGCGAAATGCCGTGCAGCCGCGCCAGCAGGACGCCCACCTGGGTCGGTTCAGTGGCCCAGGTCGATCCAGGACAGGCCCGATAGATCAGGCACGACCCCAGCACCGTGTCGATCACCGCCTCAAGCTGTGGGGCGATGCCCGTGTCGCCAAGCGTTTGAAGTGCCGTGCTTTCCGCACCCGGCAGGTTGGGAAACATCGGTGTCCCGCGCCCGGGCAGAGACAGTTTGCAGATCAGCGGCGTCTGACCGCCCCGGATGCGCCAGACCAGATTGGTCCGCCCGCCCCGCAGCCGGATCAGCCCGCAGGTCGCGTCGATCAGGCCCGCCCGCATCAGGCAGGCCTGCACGGTTTGTTCGGTTGACGTGATCGTGGTACCAGGCATGTCCCGAGGCGGTCCTGTGGTGGGGCTGCCCCTCAGGGATGGGCCAAACCCGCAAACAGATCAAGGGGGGCCAGCCGCCGCGCGGCGCAGGGCGGACACCTCGTCGGCGTACATTTCGACGCCACCGGTAAAGACCAGAACCGGCCCGCCCCGGTCGATCCGCACCTCCTGCACCTGGCCATAGGTCAGCGCCGGGGCTGTCGCGACCAGTTGATCCTGCTCGAAGCTTTCCAACTGGAAACCGTACAAACCATGGGGCACCGTCGTGCCGTCGGGGAGAATTCCGTCCCAGAGCACGCTGCCGGTGCCCGGCATGTAACGCCCGCGCCAGATCTCGTTGCCCATCTGGTCCACCGCCACCAGTTCGTGACGATTGCCCGCCACGGGATCCTGCGGCGTCACCGACAGCGGCTGACCCTCATAGAACGTGAGCATCGGCGCGCGGGCCTCCATTCCGACCCAGGATGCCATCTGGGTGAAATCACCCTGGCCGCTGGCCCCCACAAGACCCTCAAGCAGCTGATTCGTTCGCACCTGCTGTTCGACGCCCGAAAACGTCGCAAGCTGGACGGCAAACTGTTCGGAACTGATCGGATTCAGCGGATCCTGATTGGTGATCTGCGCCGTCAGCATGCGCAGGAACGTGTCGAAGTCCGATGTGATGGCAGCGGCCGCCTCTTGCCGCACAACGCCGCGTGGGGCTGCCGGGTTGAAACTGTTGGTGCCGGGCGAGATTTCCATGACTTTCTCCTTAGAGGCGCAGGTCCAACCTGTCGGTTGGCTGTCGGGAAGGGGTTTGCAAGGGTCCGGGAGAACCGGATGGTTCCATGAACTCGGTGCCGGTCGGGCGTGACGAGGGTGCGCCGTCCCGGTCGTTCCGACCGTCGCCGGAACCGAACTGGAATGACAGGTTGGCAAATCCCAGGTCACGCAGATCGTTTGACAGCATGTCCATGTTGCGCCGCAGCAGCGCCAGGGTTTCATCCCTGTCCGCCATCACGGAAAGAACCATGCCATTCTCGCCCGGGGTCAGGATCAGGCGCACCCGACCCAGTTCTTCGGGCGACAGCAAAAGTTCGATCGGGCCACGGCCCAGCTGACCGCTGACCTGAACCAGTTGTTGCATGATGGCCGCCGCTTGCTGCGCCATGGGTGCCGTCGGCGGACCCGCCGGGGCCAAAGCCGTCGTCATCGCAGAAAACCTGCTCTCGAACGGCACAAGTGACCCAGCCGGATCCAGTGGCTGGACTTCGGGACGGCCAGGGTGAAGTCGGGGGAACGTCGCCATCACCCCCTGCGCAGGCTGGGCAGACCCGGGCACCTGCATCGGCCTGTCGGCAGCAACACTGGCAACACCCTCTGTGGAGAGGGTTGCCCTGTTCGGCACCTCGGCGTCCGCCATTGCGCCGGGCCACTCGGCCGGAGATCGCAGCGGGACGGTCGGGAACTCGCTTGCCCCGGTGAGAATGCGTGGCTGAGACGCAGGCAGCTCCCTGACGGGTGGTGCTGCGGGGGAGGCGACGTTCTCGGAAAACCGCAACGCCATCATGGCTGCAGCTTCCTCCCGCATGATCGAGCGGCTGGGCCGATCCGGAAGCGTCTGAACCGGCGAGGCCCAGGGCAGAACGGCTGATTCACGCGGTACCAGGGGTGGTGGCGCATCGCGATGCGCCAGCAAGGCATCCAATGCCGCCGACGGTGATGGCCCTGTTGCGATTGGCGCTGGTGTCGGCCGCGGGGCCGTGTCCTGCGCCTGGTCATGCACCACAGCAGTCGGCGCCACCCGACGGATCGAAACGGCGGGCAGCATGGGCAACATATCAATTGCCTGAACGACTCCCGGGGCCGAGGAAGCCATCGGCAACACGTCCGGTTTCGGCGATACGGGCGGGACGACGTGCGCGCCTGGGTGGTTCGGCGTTCCGCGAAGTTCCCCCGACACAACTTCGGTGCCCGGCGGCACAACTGCAATGCCCCGCGGCACAACTGCGGTGCCCGGTGGCACAACTGCGGTGCCCGGTGGCACAACTGCAATGCCCGGCGGCACAACTGCGGTGCCCAGCGGCACAACTGCAATGCTCGGCGGCACAACTGCGGTG
>Ga0105054_10009828_pt1 | contig 12308 bp, 11 predicted proteins | sample BON02_FD_78091 | JGI IMG/M metagenome (GOLD analysis project Ga0105054, IMG submission 78091) | Freshwater microbial communities from Lake Bonney liftoff mats and glacier meltwater in Antarctica - BON-02 (megahit assembly) | ecosystem: Environmental > Aquatic > Freshwater > Ice > Glacier... | reverse complement strand
CTCCAGCGTCTTCGCAGTAACCACTAGCCTCCGCCTTCGTGGTTTCAAGCCCACCACGTAACCTTGGTAAGCCCAATCGGGCAAGCCGCCTTAGCTCAGGGGTAGAGCAACGCACTCGTAATGCGTAGGTCCGGAGTTCGAATCTCCGAGGCGGCTCCACGGATTTGGCTTGTTTTCAGTCGATGTGCGAACATTTTGCGAACATTTATCTTCAAATGCCTTCTCGGCTGCTGCCGAAAGGCGAGCAGCATGATCATCCTTATCGAGTTCGAATACCCCTGCGTAGGTGTCCATGGTCAAGCGTATGTCTGAATGCCCCATTGCTGCCTGTAACGCCTTGGGTCCGACTCCTGCCTGAATCGAGAGCGTCGCGTAAGTCCTTCTCAAGTCGTGAGGCTTTAAGCCGTGAAGGCCAGCGGCCTCCGCTGCCTTGTCAAAGAATGCCCTCCAACGTCGATAGTGCAGCGGTCCACCTTTTTGGGCAGTGAAGAGAAGCGAGTCGGAGGACTCGCAGGCATACAGTGCTTCCATAAAGGGAGCGTGCAAGTAGGCGGGGATAGGTATCGTCCTTGGTTTCCCACTCTTCGGGGGAACGACTTGAAGTTTGCCTGCTACGTCTGAGTAGGCACGGCGAACATGAAGTCGATTGGTAACCAAATCAACATCGCCTGCTTGCAATGCACTGGCTTCACCGAATCGAACTCCCGTGTAAGCCATAACTAGAAGCATCACGCGATACTGACCAGCGGCTTCAGCCAAGTCCAGGACCTGATCATTTGTTAGTCGAGTGTCATTATCAACGTTGACGATTCTCGGTAGCAGTCCTTTCCCCACTATTTGCTTTGCCCGATCAGCAGGATTGTTCATGAGTTTCTCGCCCATCACTGCTAGATCAAGGATCTGCTTAAACACTGTGAATGCCTTACGCACACGTGCGGCTGAATATTGCCGATTAAGAGTAGTGACCCACTTGGTCACTCCATCGGGCTTTACATTCTCAAGTTTGATACTCGACCATGTAGGAGCAATCAGGTTCTTCCAAACTTCTTTGTAACCAAGCATGGTGCGATCGGAAACATCCTTGGTGACGAACCATTCTTGAGCAAGTTCATTCATGCTTATCTTGGCTTCACGGGGAGCCGTGAAGGTGTGCGACTTGATCCGTTGCAACTGCTCAGCCTCGTAGGCCTGTGCTGCTCGCTTGGTCGGGAAGCCACTCTTTGAATGCTGGATAGTGCCAGCACGCCAACGGACTTCGTAGGAAGCACCTCGTTTATTGACACTCATTTCTTGTCCCCCTTTGCTTCCGCGCTTGCGAGCATCATGATGTTTGCGGATGACCTTGCTTTATCGGTCACGGTTCCACCAACACCACCATTGGCTCTCGTCAAATACCCATGATTGCGGGACTGATCAATGATCTTGCGGGCATTCTCAATCGTGACCTTTTCGCTGTCGCTGACAGCCCGCATCGGTTGAATGCTCTGCTCTGCGTAGACATCGTGGAGATATACCTTGATTGCCCGCAACTCGCGTGCGTGAGACCGGAAGTCTCTGCTGTTCCGCCACTCTTCAGGAATTAATCGAGCCAAAATGATTTGCTCTGTTTCTTCGATCGAGGGAACTTCGAAAGAATCTTTCTCAACGAGAGTGTCTTGACTGATCTTCGATTGCATTGCTCTGAAGATTTTGCCAACTGGGACACCTCGAACTTCCTCTGATCCGATTCCGAGTGTCTGGTTGCTGGGAGGTTGCCCACTCCATACTTCCCGTATTTCTTTTAATTCCTGTGCGGGCAATGCGTTTGTTGCTCTCCAAATTCTGATCTCACCTGGATGCGGTGTCAGGTAACCGTCCTCGAGTTCATAAAGGGCTACGACTTGCAGGCCATCCGCGTAAAACGCGGCTGCACATGTGTCAGTACCAACTTCGAAATCAAACTGCTCGTTGCTTCCCATGAACACAACCTATCAGAATTCGACACGCTGTCAAGGTATGCGTCACCCGTTACCAATAGAAGTGAGTTAATGTGTGTTGGTAGTCCGCAAGGACTAACTATAGAGAAAGGCTCAATATGAAATCAAATGAACCGTTCGTGAGAATCGACGAAGTCGCTATCCACTTGGGGTCAAGCGCCTCTTTCATTCGTAAGAAGACACACGACCTTAGAAACCCGATCCCTTTCCACAGGTTGCCCGGTGGTCGATCAGTTCGATTCAGGATAACTGAAATCGATGCATGGGTAGAGGGGAGCGAAAGTGTCCCTGCGTAGCGAACTACGGAAGGAATTCAAGAAGTATAAATTTCGCGAGTACATGTGTTCTGGTAAGTCCTGCACCTTCGAAACAGTCGGTATTGCAGGTCTTCACATCACTTGCCCAACCTCGGGCTGTCGTGGCAACACGACAGCCCGAGGGAAGGTTTCTTCGCTGGAAATGCTCGAAGCCGAAATCGAAGCAATTACGAAGGCTAGAGGTGCGTGAAAGTCGGGACTTGAGGGCACTTTTCACGGCGTGTCGTCGCGATAGCGGGGACAGAAAAGGAACCTCGAGTATCTAGACCTTCCAGAGAAACAAACTCCCACATGGACATAAAACGACTAAAACGATTCGGGACTGATGACTGTCTCACAACTAATGGAATGGAAATGAAATGAATGGTAAAAAGACGGCAAACAATCCATTTGCGCAGGTGATTTTCGACTGTCGGGAGATTCTCCTGCCCAAAGGTAGTGGAAAAGGTGGGCAACGGAGACGGAGCGATTTGCGAAATATTTTGTTTACTATTGCAACTGAGGGTGAACATTCGTACGTCGAAGGTAAGTCCAAGAACGGCCTTTGGTGGACCATGTCACACCTCCAGACTCACACTGGTATCGGGCGAACCCCGTTAAGGAATCATCTCGAATGGCTGATCGGAGTGGGATTAGTAAGGCGGATTAGGCGGATGAACAGTTCACCGATACTTTGGGTGAACTCGAAGGTTCTACGTGACATTACAAGTCGTCAGCAAGCCGATAGAGCAACGTATAAGGCCTCAGTCGTAGCCGACATTGATGGCGGTCTCATCGATGAAGACGAAAAGATGCCCGAACTTGATCCTGCGGATCTTGAATCACGCTACTTTCCAATACAAGAGGTCATCTCTGAAGCACTACCTGAAGCACCTTATGAAGAACAAACGGAAGCGCGTTATGAAGCGCTTCCTGAAACACATACGGAAGAACTAACTGAAGAACAAATGGAAGCGTTGGCTGAAGCCGAAGCGGATGCCCAAACAAAAGCAAGAGTGCTGGGAAGACCGTATCCATAATCAGTGTGAACACCATCCTCTGGCTGAGGATGGCATCAATTGATACGTGTTGGAATTAGGGCGGCATTGAATGGATGCCGCCTTGTGATTGTTCTGAATCCACTTCGGAAGCCCGACTTCCTTGTGGCTAGTCACTTAAACCGTGCCCGTCCTTGTGATGCTCCGCATCACAGCCGCTGCTCGAAGATCTGAACTTTCATTGCCGTGTCTGCTCGATTTCCATAATCAAAAAGTTTGAATTTCACTTCACGAAAAAAATGAAAGTGAGGATGGGTTAAGGGAGAAAAGTGAGGTAGTCGAATCCCCAAGATGAAATATGGCACCTCGGTTCAGTGCTTTGAATAAAGCCGATCCTTTGCACGTTAAAGGACTTCCAATTAAGGGTAAATCCACGAGAATGACGCGCAGTACTTGGAAATCGTGCTGTGTTCTGAAAGTGGATACTTGTCCTGGCCCTTTTTTTGCATATGGACATAAATTAACTACTGGTGATGCTCCTTGCGCTCGCCGAATTTATAAAATTGCGAAAAGTTTCGTCAGCCGACTTAGCGCAATGATGCACAATAATAATTTGATGCGAATGCAAATTTGGACTATAAATGAGGGGAAATAGGTCGAGCTGTCATGTGGTGACTTTATTTTCAGTACCTAATCTGGGAATAGTCGGATTTTTAGATGAGATCGACAGAATCAACGTAAACTCATGGGGTCACCGATTCTGGGGCCCTCGGATTACAAACTGGAACTGGCAAATATTCGAAGACCGAACCCCTTCGTCACTCGGTGCTTAATTTTCTGGCTTTGGTATTCTCTAATATATGACAGCATGTTCAAGAGTCTTTAAATTCGAAGTATGGTGAACTACGAATTGAAAATGCCCAAGAATTGTCGCTTAACGGCCTATCATTTTGAACTTCTGACAAATCGGGATAAGGATTGATCCCTTGCACATCACATACTTTTTGCTAAATCCACCTATGAAAAATAGTTCAACAGTGACGGAACGAAATGTTGAATTAATGACGACTCTTCTTGAGTTTGACTCCTATGCGATCCAAAATCTGGTGAGTATTCCATCAAGAGACTTGCCCGAATTGAACTCGATTGGATCCGAATCCCGCATCTGGCTTCGAAGTCGACCGGCAATTGCGAAAGCCCTTGGTGAGAGTGATTCACTCTTCGCCGCGTGGAGCCTCGGCGGATTTGCGAATGGTACGAGGCATAATTTCAATAACCAAATAGATTGGCTTGTTAATGAGGCTATGAGTTTTGGACATGAATTCGCTTGGACAGTGGACGGTAGGCCCAGACATCCATCGCGCTGGCGTCAGCACGTGGGGCCAATGAAGGCTAGATTCCCTGGAGAAAGTCTGGAAGCGCGTCTAACGGCCTCGCTTCTCTCGATCCCGATAAAGACCTTGTCTGCATAGGCCTTAAACCTTATTCTTTGTAATTCGCGCGGAGTAGCGCCGGAATGTCAGTGGTATTCGAGAGGATTGGGATCTGGGCCAGTTTGCTGGCACAGGGAAAATGGGGATCATGAATTTGGCACGGATCAACTTTGATTCAAATTACTCAACCAGTCAATCTCATTTGCTTGAAGATTTTTATGTCCCGGCATTAAGCGCCTCCATAAAATATGACAGAGCTGCTGGTTATTTCAGCTCCTCGTTAATCGCAATAGCACCATTGGCATATTCGAGCTTCGTCTCGAATAAAGGAAGTTTGCGACTGATCTGTTCGCCATACGTGTCGGAATCTGACGCACTTCGACTTGAGCCCAGTGCCACAGGACAGTTGGGCTCTGCAAGTACTTTAACCAATGACATTGAAAAATTAATTCAAGCAGATGACCTGGCTGCTGCCCTAACAAAAGTCATGAGTGGCCTGTTGTCCGAAAAAATTCTCCAAATAAAATTTGCGAGGCCAATTTCGAATAGTGGGCTTTTCCACGACAAGGTTGGCATTTTCAGAGATGAAGATAACAACAGGCTCTCGTTCGTGGGGAGCGCAAATGAGACGGCCTCAGCATGGTCCGGATATGCCAATCACGAACAAATCGAAACTTTTTGCTCTTGGATGAATGTTGAGCAGGACCAAAGGTCGTCGCGGCACCTCAATGATTTTGATGAAATGTGGGAAAACTTGAGAGTCGGACTGCGCGTTGAAAGCGCGTCAGCCTCCGCAGCGATCATTACCCAAGCAGTTGGAACCGTAGATCTAGATTCGTCACTGGATGATGTACGACGCTTACTAGCTTCTAAGCGGTATGTAAGAGAGACTAAAAAGGGCACATCGAAACCCTATGACGCCGCAGAGAAAAGGCAGCTAAGGAACCACCAAGTACAAGTCCTTGAATCCTGGGAGTTAAACAATTTTAAAGGACTAGTTCAATTCGCAACGGGTGGTGGAAAGACGCTCGTTGGAATCGAGGCAGTACGAGGTTGGATTAGCTCAGGGCGCTCTGCATTGGTACTTGTCCCATCAGAACTTCTTTTCAACCAGTGGCGGGAAGAAATTCAATCTGAAATGGGTGATGTGCCTTTGGTTTTGGCGGGTGCCGGTCATTCCAAGCAGGATTGGCTAAAGATTCTTTCTTCGGCTACAGCAGATGACGCCCAACTAGGGCCACGTATCGTGCTTGCGACATACCAAACAGCGATTACCCCAGATTTTCTGACGAAATTAAGGGTTCACGAAAATCTACTTGTAGTTGCCGATGAAGTCCATCGAATGGGAGCTCCAGATACGAGGATCCTTTTTGGACTAAAGGCGGGGGGTCGTCTCGGCTTGAGTGCCACACCTGACAGGTATGGGGATGAGATAGGTACTCGTCTAATTCACGAGTATTTCGTAAACAACCTAGAACCAGCTTTCACCCTTAATGACGCAATTAGGTCGAATGTCCTTGTTCCGTATGACTATTACTTAGAGTCAGTGGAACTCACTGAGGACGAGTCTGATGAATGGAGCACCATTTCTGCCGCAATGGCAAAGGAGATGGCCATCAACGAGGGCCGGCAAACGGATCGATTCGTTGCGTTAGCAAGACAGCGAGCCCGAATACTCAAGAGGGCTCAAGCCAAGGCTGGCTTGGCGCGCCGCATTTTGGATGAACACTATAAGCCCGGAAATCATTGGCTCATATATTGTGAAAGTAAGCAGCATCTCGCAGAGGTTCGGGAAATGCTCGAAGGTGGACCATGGCCACTACTTGAATACCACAGTGGGAACAGTCACCGCAGCAGTGAAATATTTCAGCATTTCCAAAAAGGGGGCGTACTTTTGGCCATAAAGTGTTTGGATGAGGGAGTAGATATCCCGGCCATTGACAGTGCATTAATTTTAGCGAGCACGAGTAATCCACGAGAGTTCGTCCAACGGAGAGGGCGAATATTGCGACGATCGCCCTCAAAGTTTTCAGCACGGCTCTTTGATGTTGTGGTTCTAGGAGATGACAAGCGGCTCTTGGCAGGAACAGAGGCCTTTAGGGCCTTGGAATTTGCGGGAGGAGCACGAAATGTCAGTGGGCGCACTAAACTCGAATTGTTGGTCAGTGGCACTGACCAAGAACAAATACTTTCTGCACCTGCCTTTGAATCTGCTGACCTGGGGGACGATGAAAATGAGTGAAGTTGAAATAGGCTTAAGTGAGGCTGTCAAGGCGATAGAAGAAGCTGCGGGATCTGACAAGAGTGGTGAGAGACTCAATAATTACACTTTAAAGTTAGTCATGGATTTCGCCTGGAAGCATCAATTTGATACTGAAAATCGGACTCAGGTACGAAGGCAATTGGTAAACATTCTTGACAAAGAAGTCACCGCGGTGGAAGAACGCAGACGGCAAAAATGAAACTTATGCGGCTGAATCTTCAAAATTGGGGACCATTCGTTGGTCAGCAAGAACTCGAGTTTGAATGCCCTGACGAGGCGCCCGTGGTCCTGATACACGGAGAAAATATGAGGGGAAAAACCTCGATCATGCGGGCTTTACGGTGGGCTTTGTACGGAAATCCAAATATGACAAACGAATTGCAAGAGCGAAATATTGGGGATTTTGCAAACTGGGATGCCCGAGATAGCCAAGAAACCTTCACCTTCGGAGCAACACTTTGGTTTGAACACGCAGGCAAGCATTACGAGATCTCCAGGATGGCTCAGGCAACCAAGGCCAAAGGTTCTGGTACACAGGTCAATGTAGTTTTAGATCCTCCATTAATGAAGGAAATAGGCGGGGAGACTATTGCAATCAGCCAGATTGATCATCGCATTAGCTCCATTTTAGATGCGAAGGTTGCAGATTTTTTCCTTTTTGACGGTGAGAGATTAGATCAATTCGAGGAAATGCTCAAAGCTGATGAGTCAGGAATGTTCATGCGCGAGCAGATTGAACTTGCTCTAGGGGTACCTGCCTTATTAAATCTGCGAGATGACGTTGAGTACCTTTTCGTTCTGGCTGAAGAGCAGACAAAAAAACACATCAAGGCCAGGATTCAAAATAAGAAACTCCAGGATTAGCTGGCTGCAAATGAGGATGCGATAAAAGGACATGAAGCTGACATACGAGAGCTAGAGAAATTGTTCTCCGAACTCAAATCAAAGATTGAGATCAGTGAAGATCAATTGTCAAAGATTGTGGATATTAGAGACTTCGTGGTCGCAAGGAACGGACTGGAGATTGATTACCCGAGGCTGGAAGAAGACAGAAAGGGAAACCTGGAAGAATTACGGTCAATAATGGAGCATGCATGGTGGATTCCGCTAGCGGGAACCCTACCTTCGCTGCTTAATCAATTCGAATTTGAACAGAACGCTGGCATTGAGTTCATTAGAGAGAAAGCGACGTTGCAAGAGCAGCTGCGACAAGTCGAACTTCAACTTGGAACGCACGTTTGTGAGATGTGTGGACAAGATATGCCCCCTGAAGCGACCAGTTTAATGCAGAAAAAACTTGAGCATTTGCAATCCAGTCTTAGTGAAATGTCTGCACCAACTTCAATCGAAGACGCTACTCAAAAAGTGGACGTACTTCGCCCTTATGCGGGCGCTTCCTCGGTGCTTGATCAAATTATTTCCAAGGAGAGGGCCGTAAGGACAATCGATTTGCGTCTCAATCAAATGAAGGCTGAAATTCAGCGCTACAGTGCGAGAATCGGTGACCCCGAGTTTGATGTTATTTCTTTAGAGGAAGATCTACTTGCACACAAATTTCAGCAGAGCCAAGTTAGTGAAACTTTGGTGAAGTTAAAGAAAATGAAAGATGATGCGATTCAGGCTAAGAAAGCGCAATTGAAGAAACTTGCAGAGTCAACACCAGCGGCGAATAGAGCAAGTGCAGAAATGGAAGTTTATGAGCGGCTTCTTGATTATGTGAATCAATCTATTTCAACTTTCCGAAATAGTATGCGGGAACAAGTCCAAGTGGCGGCAAGTGGAATTTTTCAACAGTTAATAAGCGAGTCAGATTATTCGTCGTTGCGAATTAGCGGTAACTACTACTTGACAATAGTTGATGATAAAGACAGAGAGATCAGAAAACGTTCGGCAGGTGCATCCGAAATAGTAACGATTTCTTTAATTGGCGCGCTCGGCGAATGTTCAGTTGAGCAGGCACCAATAGTGATGGATACACCGTTCGGCAGGTTAGATAACACCCATAGAGCCAACATTCTGCGATGGTTGTCCTCGAGAAAAACGCAGTCAATTTTATTCGTTCAGTCAGGTGAATTTGTCCGCGAGCGTGACCTCATGCATCTGAGCAATAAAGTCGGTAGGGAATATAGCCTGCGTCGGGTTGATTCTTCCTCGACTGCGATAGAAGTTTTGTCATGACTGAACTTTATGAAACAGCCGCGAGAACAACCGTTGGGCTGACCACCGAGGGACGCGATGCTCTCGACCGAGTTATGTCCGCTGGCTGGTTTACTCACAATTACGACGCATTCAAATTTGCTGTGGCTTTTGCCCTTGCAGCTGGAATAACTCCCACCAGTGATTCTGGAAGTTTTTCCACGATTTGGAATCGTGGAACACTTGACCCAGACGAGAGGTTGTCAAAACTTGTGAATCTGCTTTCCCCATCTCCAGATATATGGGACCAAATCCGAAGGCTTGGAGATGCTGGGCTGAGAGAGATGATAAAACGAAACATTCACATTGGCTTTCCAAGCGAAGTTTTGGATGTAATAAGTGAATAGTAATCGCACAAGAGTTGCTTATCGGACTCGTCTAGGTACAGCCTATGAATCAGATGTGGAGTCCTTTACCGCATCTAGGTACGCTCTTGAGTTACATGGACAAGTGAAGTTGGTTTTGACATCTCCTCCCTTCCCACTCCTAAAACCAAAGGAATATGGGAACTTGGAGGGGGAGAAATACTTGGAGTGGATCTCTGAAGTCTTTCACAAAGTTGGTTCATGGCTTCGACCTGATGGATCACTTGTTGTTGAAATAGGGAATTCGTGGGAGAGAGGTGAGCCCTCGATGTCGACTCTTCCTCTGCGCTCCCTCATGGAGATTGCGAGTAAAAGTGGCTTTGCAGTGTGTCAACAATTTATTTGCAATAATCCAGCGAGATTACCAGGCCCTGCCCAATGGGTGACTGTGAACAGAGTTCGCGTCAAGGATTCCTACACGCATGTTTGGTGGTTTGCGAAAGATCCTTGGATTGAGGCAGACAATCGAAAAGTCGCGCAGCCTTACAGTGAGGGGATGAAGAAACTCTTGAAAAGGCAAGCATACAACGCGGGAACACGACCGAGCGCGCACAAAATTAGCAGCACATCGTTCTTAGCTGATAACGGAGGTGCCATTCCTTCAAATTTATTGAGTTTCGCGAACACAAGCGATTCCAGGAGCTACCTAGATTGGTGCAAGGCGATAGATATGCGGCCACACCCAGCACGAATGCCTAAAGGGCTTGCCGAGTTCTTCCTGGATTTCCTGACAACTGAAGGCGATCTAGTTGCGGATTGTTTTGGTGGTAGCAACACGTTGGGAATGGTAGCGGAGAGCCGAAATCGAAATTGGATTAGCGTCGAGAGAGATCCAAAGTATTTAGTGGGATCTCTTGGGCGTTTCGACAAAACCGAAGACAAATTGTCCGCACGCAATTCCCCATACCGTGAGCACGTACAAATGCTTAGGAGCTAAGGAATAGTTTTGGAGGCCGACGAACTTCACGAGCGAGTCGAAAGAGTATTGGCACGACATCGAGAGAAATCAAATCTGGAAATTGATTTTAAGAGACTCTCCGACCTGGTCGGAATCACATTTCAGACTTTACCCAATGCCGAAGTCCTCGCACATCCGGATAACAGATCTCCTAGCTCGAATGTTAAAAGAAAAGTTCTAGACAAAGTTGCAATCCTAGAAGCTTCTGGAGTCGATTATGAATTTGATGAAGAGGGAGATGATGACGAGTTTCGATGGATGTCGCTTGTTTATGACAGCGAAACCCTAACAAGCCTTGAACAAATTGAGTGCGCGAAAGCGATTGAGTCTGGAGTGCTTGCTCGAGCTGTGTTAGATGGTGAGGTTGCCCGTCCACACTTAGCGACGGACATGGAGCTATTGACCCTTGAGAAACAAGGGCAGGAGGCCTTTCAAAAAATGATTTTGGGAAATTTGGGCCTAGTTCTCTTTTGGGCAAGGCGGAGCCGTAAAATTCAGGGCTCTTCTATTGAAGATCGTTTCCAAGATGGTGTTCCTGGGTTGATGCGAGCAATAATTGGTTGGGATTATTTGCGCGGGTATGAGTTCTCTACTTATGCCACTTGGCATATTCGGCAGCAGATTACTCGACAGCAGCAGGACCATGCCACCGTCATTCGCGTACCTATCCGTGTTCAAGAAGATTGGGCAAGCGCCAGAAAAGGAAAAACCGTAACTTCGGCTGAGATTGAAGAGTATCGACGAAAAGTTTTTGAGATTTGGTCCTGGGAACTTTTTGTCGAGCTTGAACGAGATGAATATTTACTTGAAGCCGATAACTGCATTGACGTGGTTTTGGAAAAGATGAGTATGGCTGAGGCGGTCTCCACCATGCTGGACAAACTGAACGATGCCGACAGAGACATTATCGAATCTCGTTATGGGATCAACCGGGACCAACCGGAAACGCTTGACGCTATTGGCGTTCGCCACCAAGTTACACGGGAACGAATTCGACAAAAGGAAAAGAAGGCTGTCGAGCAGATGGAAGTTCATTTTTGGAAATCCATTCATTGGTTTTGCGAATCAACGATTAATGCCGCCGATGCTCGGCTTCGCCAGGGAGGGGGTATTTGCGAGATACTTTGCTCACCACTAAATCTGACAAATGCCGAACTTTCCGAGTTTTTTAAGGTTTCCCGCCGGGAAGTAATTCAAGTTCGAGAGTTCTTGATGGAAATGTGTGGATTGGCCACACAGTCTTGTGATCCTTTAGGCGAGGAAATTAATCTTGCGATCTGGGAGAGGTTAATTGAAGAAAGATTTCCAATTACAGAATCGTCGGAAGCTATAGTCAGCAAGTTAAAAAGCTGACTTTCACATGTCACAACTCCCAATTAATCTATAAAATGATCGTGCAATGATTCAAGCTTTCGTGTCACAAGCCATTGGAAGTCAGCCATAAATCTGATTCAATTTTGGTCGAACCGATGTCAGTAATGGATATCGTAATTGTGACGATAAGATTTTTGGTGAAGATTTTTGATTTCATACATATGTAGATACCCGGGGGGCCTGTTAAACATCCCCGGGTAGGCATGTGGTGGAACTTGTATTCAAAAAGATGCGAACATTTTGCGAACATTCTTGGTGACATTGGATGTTTCTCTAGGTAACTGCAGGTGTCAGAATCCCACATAAATCCTGATCATTTATGTACATTCCTCAGCCAAAGAGTTCACTCGTAATGCGTAGGTCCGGAGTTCGAATCTCCGAGGCGGCTCCAACAAAATGTTTTTGCCAAGGCTGCAAATTTCGGATCTCTCTGAATAACGTAAGGACTT
>Ga0105054_10009826_pt1 | contig 12310 bp, 9 predicted proteins | sample BON02_FD_78091 | JGI IMG/M metagenome (GOLD analysis project Ga0105054, IMG submission 78091) | Freshwater microbial communities from Lake Bonney liftoff mats and glacier meltwater in Antarctica - BON-02 (megahit assembly) | ecosystem: Environmental > Aquatic > Freshwater > Ice > Glacier... | reverse complement strand
CAAGTTATGGGGCCGACCGGAGGATATATTACCGGGCTTGCTGTATTAATTGAATATGCTTTGGCGCCTGCCGCTATCGTTATCTTCATCGGTTCTGCTGTAGAGTCGCTGATAGGTATTAATGGGCCCTGGGTTTATGCTGCTTTTTATCTGGTCTTTATAGGGATTCATTTAGCAGGGGTAGGGGAAGCGTTAAAAGTGATGATGGTCATTAGTGCCTTAGCTGTGCTTGCAATTATTGCAACAGCCGTTGCACTTATCGGTCATTTTGATGTTAATAACCTATTCGACATTGCTGCTGCTGATGGCATGTCAGAATTCCTACCATTGGGTTGGTATGGTGTTTGGGCTTCATTACCTTTTGCAATGTGGTTATTTTTAGCAGTTGAAGGTGTCCCTTTAGCGGCTGAAGAAGCAAAAAATCCGGCGAAAGATGTACCTAAAGGCATTATCGGTGCAATGGTCTTTCTCTTGTTTTCTGCATTAATGGTTGTGGTATTGGTGCCGGGTGCCGCTGGTGCAAAATTGGTTAGTGAAAGTGCTGTGCCATTGGTTGATGCTTTGAGTTTTATAGGAATGACCTCATTGGCAACAGTAGTGAATGTTCTCGCTCTGGCTGGTTTGGTTGCTTCTTTCTTTTCAATCATTTACGGCTATAGCCGACTGGTATTTGCACTGTCACGTGCAGGTTATCTTCCTAAAGCACTGTCCGTTACCACTGGGCGTAAAGTCCCTGCAAGAGCATTGATTGTACCGGGTGTTTTAGGTTTTCTTGCTTCATTGAGCGGAGAAGGCGACTTAATGTTGGCGATGGCGGTTGTTGGTGCGACGATGTCTTATGCACTCATGGCTTTGAGTCATATTATGCTTCGAATTAAACAACCTGGGTTGAATCGCCCCTATAAAACACCGGGTGGTGTTTTCACATCAGGTATTGCATTGGTATTGTCATTAATTGCCTTAACGGGTGTGTATGCATTTGACCCACGTGCATTCTTTTACACACTTGTACTATTTGTAATCGGTGCAGCTTATTATTTTGCTTATAGCCGTCATCATCTTGTAGCAAAAACGGCGGATGAAGAATTTGCAATGTTGGCACAAGCGGAGTCTGAATTGGAATAATGACGATGATAAATATTACACCTAAAGTGGTTATAGGTTTTGTCTAAAGATGGCAGATAAGACAATTAGCTTATGTGGTTAACACCCTGTTAGATAAGCATTCCTAGTAACGAAAAATAGTCATTTTTCGAGTGAGATAACAATGAGGTTGTCTTACTCGTTTAATTTTTATAATTTGGAGGTGCATTTAATAAATAAAGTGATCACAACAATGCTTATTGCACCAACGGTCGGTGCTGCTATTTTATTATAGCGAGCCACCTGTACTTTAGGTGATAAATAAAACCCTAGAGTCATGATAACTAAGGATTTTTATGAAAGCAATGTGTCCGCTTTTCATTCATTGTCATTATAGATAGGGTGATAGTAGGCTCACTAGCGAATCCCTAAGCCTAATAGGTATAGACCTGTTTTCCAATTCCATGCGGTTCAAGCGAGTGCTTTTTGAAATTGCATCATCGAAGTGAGCTCTAATTAATGAATTTATCTTCTCTGAGAAAATTTCGATACCCACTTCATAATTAAGTCGTAAGCTACGTGGATCTAAATTTGCAGAACCAACCATGCAATATTCATGATCAATACATAATAGCTTGGAGTGGCAAAAGGGTGCAGCTTGATAAAAAATTTGGATCTTTAATTGTAAAAGTTCACTCAGCGTATTTCGATTTGCCCAATGCATATAAAACAGATTGTTCTTTTCTGGTAGTACTATGCGGACCCTCACGCCTCTTAATGCCGCAGACTGTAGTGAGGAAATTAATTCTCTACTTGGCACAAAGTAGGGCGTCATTATCTCGATACTTTCTGATGCTGTAGCAACAACGGCTTGGATGGTTAATGCCAGAAACTCCATTTCATCACCAGGGCCATCGGGAATGACTCGACATGGCGTATCGCCGTTATTCGAGGCGCTCGTCCTAATATCACTACTTAACGGTTCTCCTGTTGCCAATAACCAATCGTCATAAAATATTTTACTTAAATCAGTAACAAATGAACCATAGAATGAAAAATGAATGTCGGTAATCTTTCGAGGTTTATTCATTAACGAAGTGTTGTCATCACTGATATTCATACCACCTGCAAAGGCAACTTCATCGTCTATAATGAGCAGTTTTCTATGATTACGCATATTAATATAGATGGCAGGTGGAAACAAACTTGGCGGCATAAACTTAGCGACAGAGACATTCCCTTTAATCAATAACGCTGAAGGTTTAGGCCATGAATAAAGCTCGCCTATTCCATCAACCAGCACCCTAACGTCGACTCCACGTAATACTGCCTTCGAAAGCGCATCAATAAATGCCTTACCTATTTTGTCTGTTTTTAAAATGTAAGTTGTAAGAAGAATCCGGCTTTTAGCATGCTTAATCGATTCGAGCATGGCAGGATAAGCTTCTTCACCATTGTGAAAAATATTGATGGTATTGCCTAGAGATAGCTCTGTTCCCGTAATATGATAACCAACTGCTCGGAGGCCTTTTTCAAAGAGCCCCGTAGGTATTGTCTTTGCTAAGCCAACTTCATAGCCAATTTTGAAAAGACGACGGTTTAGATTACGAGCACGTGAGCGCACTCGGTTGATTCCAAATAAAAAGTAAGCTACAGGCCCACCAAACGGAATGAATATACAGGCCATGATCCATCCTAAGGCCGAACGAGTATCTCGTTTGTAGAGTAAGATATGATAAACACTGTAGCTTGCCGGTGCTAAGAGCACTAAGAGCAACAAATATACCGATACCTTATCCAATGCGTGATTCCTTTTAGCAACGTTATATTGAGAAGTATTTGGTTATACTACAACGATATCTCGTGTTAAATTACTTAATAAATTTTATATTAACAATATCTTAAAGATGACGTGACGGATTTGAAAGCCATCCTAATTACGTCATCCTTCTTCAAATAATATTGCATTGCTGTTTATTGATCTTGATGGGTTTAAATTAGTCAATGATACTTCTGGTCGCTAAGCGGGGGATGAGATGTTAAATCAGGTGGCTAGAAGATTGAACGTAAGCTGTGAACGACAGACAGTGTATCGAGAATCGGTGGTGATGAGATTGTTGAATTGACTAAAAAAGCCGATGCAGCCATGTACAAAATTAAGACCTCAGGAAACAACGGAATTGGTTACGCTTAGACAGTAATATACGTCCAGTTGTCTATAAATTTAGGTAGATGTTGTACGCATCAATAACGGCTATTTACTACCCCATATTCTTGCTACGGTATGATCGCTGCCTAATAATCCAACAATTACACAGACAACACCGCCGATGAAGAATATTAGAATGAGGAGGAAACCCGCTCATTGTGCTGCAGCAGGAGATTTCCTTCTGCTTTAGATACATTTCCCATCATGAATGAGTTAGATAAACACTACAAAATAGTGCTTAAATTTACTTAGTTAGCAGGTAGAGTTTCTAGGTGCTTATCGTAAACGTAAACGAGATAAGCTGCCAAAACTAGAGGGGCTTGCCACCATGATACTTTTCCGATGAATAGTCCTTTTTTCTATATTCAATAACACTTGGTAATGTATCTTCTATAAATGATTTTAATCTGATCCTCTTGATCCAAAATGTTGGTTATCAATTGCCAGCTATGAACCAGACGCAAAATTTATGCTCGCATTCGTCTATCGAGGCTGAAATCAGGATTTTGCCTTGACTAATTGCTTGAGCTCTTCGATTTGCGCTGATAAGTCTTCAATGGTGATATCGTTTTTACGCGCTTCTTCATACTCTTCGGCACGTTCCTGTTCCATCACATTTACAACAATGCCGATCAGCATATTCAGAAATGCAAAGGTATTAAGAAAGATAAAAACCAGATAAAAAATCCAGCTAAGCGGATACAGTTCCATGGTTTCATACATGACATCTGTCCAGTCCTCGAAAGTCATCACCCGGAACAAGGTAAGCATAGAAACAGCGATATCACCCCACAAAAATTCATTGACCTCTGCAAACAGGGTGGTACCAATCGCCGCAAAAATATAGACGATGATAAACATCATCAATGCAACATAACCAAGTTGTGGTAAGGCTTTAAGTAAAGAATTAAGCAGATGGCGTAACTCCGGAATCACCGACACCATCCGTAGCACACGGAAGATGCGAATAAGGCGGGCAACATAAGCAAGTTCACTGTCACTAACTGGAATCAAACTTATCGTGACGATAACCGTGTCAAACACATTCCAGCCGTTTTTGAAAAAATCCCGTCTATTGGATTCAGCCAGAAAACGGACACGGATTTCCATCACAAAAAATATAGTAATCGCGTAATCAAGCCAATCGACTAAACGTAAAATCTGGAGGGGGATTTCATAGGTTTTGACGCCCGTCACCATGGCTGAAAACAAAATAACACTGACCACGACAATTTCGAATAAACGGTTTTGTCGCAAATGCATTAGCTTGTTTTGAAAAGATAGGGGAGAGGGGACTATTGTTTGCATTAATGGCGACCAAATAGTAAATCAAATTTGCGATTATAGTCGGAATTTTTAAGAGGACAAAGCCATTTATCCCAAGGATGAGTTTAAAACCACATGCGTACTCCGAGTACGAGACTAAACTCTCAACTGAGTTCATAACGATAAAAGTCCTAGTCTCACATTATTGAGTCTACGCGGTCTGTCATACTGAAGCGAATCAGTTAGGGGAGCTGCTCAGGGCCAGACTTGATTGATTTGGCTTAAAGATTAATAAATATAATCAAATGGCTGATCAGGCTCTGGCACTATTGTGTGTATGCAATATGTGGCCTCAGTAAGCTATTGCAGCGAGCTTATGGAAAGTGTAGGTAAGGGAATAGCACTTTAATTTGTTCAGCTGATAAATTGTTCATCGTTTGAATATTGCGTTTGTAAATTTCATCTGGTGATGTCATTTTTTCAAGTGCTTTTTCCAGACTTTCTTCACGAATAATATGCAAGATCGGATAGGGAGCTCGATTGGTGAGATTTTCGACTGAATTGGTTTTGGTTTCTGCAAAGCAGTAATCGGGGTGAAAACTAGCAATTTGGAATATGCCATCCCATTCAAATGATTCCAATAATTCATCTACAAGATCTAAAAATTGATTGTAGTCATCAAATTTAACCAACATATCAGGCACTATCAATAGGCTAGTTTCGATGTGTAGTGCAGGTGTTTTACTCATAAAAGTGAGTTCTGCATATAAATCTGCCAGCAAGACTTCTTCAGTTAATGCTTGGCTTACTGTAAATCGCACTTGGTCATTTTTACGTGGTATCGCGGCAAATGGACAAAGATTGAGCCCGATAACTACGCCATCAAGCCATGTTTCTACATCAGATATTACATCATGAATAACAGTGCTCATTTAACACGCATTCCTGCTTGTGCACCGTCATCAGGGTTAAGAATAAATAAGTCTTTGCCACCAGGACCTGCCGCTAATACCATTCCTTCGGATACACCAAAGCGCATTTTTCTTGGTGCTAAATTAGCGACCATGACGGTGAGTTTGCCAATTAAGTCTTCAGGCTTATAGGCTGATTTTATGCCGGCAAACACTTGTTTTTCACCTAAGCCAATATCTAATGTCAATTTAAGTAATTTATTGGCTTCTTCAACATGTTCGGCATTAACGATTTTAGCGATACGTAAATCAATTTTGGCAAAATCATCAAAGCTGATTTCATCAGCAATCGGATCGATGTTGTTAGTTTTTTCTAATTTTAGTGCTGCGGGTTCTGTTGCCATGGTTTCTTTTGAAGCTTGTTGAATGGCTACGATTTTGTCGGTTTCAATACGTGTCATCAATGGTTTGAACGGGTTAATGTTATGATTTAATAACGGTGACGCTATATCTGACCATAATAGCGGTTCAATATTAAGAAACGCTTCTGCTTGTTCAGCCGTTGTCGGTAAAACGGGCTTTAGATAGGCGATTAAAATACGAAACAAGTTAATACCCATAGTACAAATGTCATGTACTTGTTGATCTTTACCGTCTTCTTTTGCCAGTGCCCAAGGCTTCATTTCATCAATATACTGATTGGCTTTATCGGCCAAAGCCATAATGTCACGCATTGCTTGACCAAACTCACGGTTTTCCATCTTGTTAGCAATAGTATTTGATTGATTTATAAAGTCATCAAATAAAGCTTGATCAGATAACGTGCCAGCTAATTTGCCATCAAAACGTTTGCTGATAAATCCTGCACAACGACTGGCAATATTAACGACTTTGCCGACAAGATCTGAATTGATGCGGCTTTGGAAATCTTCTAAGTTAAGATCAATATCATCAATGCCTGAACCTAATTTTGCTGCAAAATAATAACGCAGATATTCTGGATTTAAGTGATCCAGATAGGTGCGCGCTTTGATAAACGTACCGCGTGATTTAGACATTTTTTTGCCATCAACAGTTAGAAAGCCATGAGCATAGATAGCATTGGGTCGACGGAAACCTGCGCCTTGTAGCATGGCAGGCCAGAACAGAGCATGAAAGTTGATGATGTCTTTACCGATAAAATGAATCATTTCGGTGGTGCTATCGGGTCTTAGATATTCATCAAAATCAACACCGGTTCGGTCACAATAATTTTTAAAGCTAGCAAGATAACCAATCGGTGCATCTAACCAAACGTAGAAAAATTTATTGGGTGCATCGGGAATTTCAAAACCAAAATAGGGCGCATCACGTGAAATATCCCAATCTTTCAATCCACTTTCAAACCATTCATCTAATTTGTGGCTGACTTCGTCTTGTAGGTGTCCGCCGCGTGTCCATGCTTTAAGATCCTCTTCAAAATCACCTAGTTTAAAAAAGTAGTGCTCAGAATCTTTAGTGATCGGTGTTGCACCTGAAACAGCTGAAATAGGATTTTTTAATTCGGTAGCATCATAGGTAGCACCACACGCTTCACAATTATCACCATATTGATCGGCTACCCCACATTTAGGGCATTCACCTTTGATAAAACGGTCTGGCAGAAACATTTCTTTTTCAGGATCGTAAGCTTGGCTTATAGTGCGTGTTGCGATATGTCCTGCATCCCGATTGGCAAGATAAATCCGGCTGGAGAGTGCTTTGTTTTCAGGACTATGAGTACTGTGAAAGTTATCAAAATTAATGGCAAAGTCAGCAAAATCAGCTTGATGTTCTTGTTGAATATTGGCAATAAGCTGTTCAGGTGTAATACCTAGCTTTTGAGCATGCAACATGATGGGTGTCCCGTGGGCATCATCGGCACACACATAATGGCATTCATTGCCTTGCATTTTTTGAAAACGTACCCAAATATCGGTCTGAATATATTCGACTAAATGTCCTAAGTGAATTGAACCATTTGCATAGGGTAACGCGCTAGTAACAAGAATTTTTCTTTGCATGGATTAACCGGAAAATACTATAAAAGTGTGGGTGAAAGATACCAGAAATCGTTCTTTTACTCCATGATCATGTGGCTTTTCTTGAAAAAAATGACATGGCAAAGGGATATTGATAATGACTTATTGATAATAGTTAAGCTTTCGATTAGATTTAAATTGATTATCCTTGTTTATATCTAAATTAATAGAGGCATCGATGGAACTGAATTTACACGATATCCACGCTAACTCGATTGAATTGGCATTGGACAGAGCCCGTCAATATCGCTCCTTGCTCGAACCTGAAATGGCAGAGAGCATTTGCCTAGATATTCTGAATATTGATGAGGATAATCAGCAAGCCTTAGTGCTTTATATTCTTGCCTTGAGTGATCAGCTACGTCATCCTGAGAAACAAGCGCAGATCAAAGTCATTCAGCAATCCATTGAAAAGTTAGAAAGCGAATATCGCCGCCATTATTATACGGGACTGCTCAATGAGCGACAGGCGCGGTTTTTATTATCTCAACCGATGTCTCGCTCTTTCGCCTACGACTACTTAATCGAAGCTTTGCAATCTTATCAACAAGCTGAGCAACTACGACCTGAGAATAATGATGAAGCGATATTGAGGTGGAATAGTTGTATTAGAACGATTCAGAAAGAAAAAATAGAGCCTAAACGCGATGATGAAGACGTGTTAATTGATATGGAAAGCTAATCGTGAAGTTACTACAACTACAAAAAAGATCGATGGCGCTGGCAGGAATAGTGATGACGCTGTATTTGATCCTCCATATGTTAACTAATCTGAGCTTTTTTAGTGAAAGCCGATTTAGCCAATTTTATCATTGGTACAACAGTGGTCTGGTACGCTGGTTAGTGCTAGCCATTATCGTAGCATCACTGTTTATTCATATTAAAGCAGCCATTAGGATTCGTAGGGTGAATGCCAAAGCAAGAACAATTGCTTATAAAAAACACGATAAATTTCATATGCCTGCAACATTAGTGACAATAAGTATTGTGTTTTTATTTGGTTTTATTGCCGTGCATGTGTATCAAACATTATCATTTGATTCGATGAATGTATATCGCGAATTAATGATGCAATTTCAATCAGCGTGGATGATGTTGTTTTATCTCGCAGGCTTATTTGTATTGATGATGCATTTACATCATTCTTTGACCAATGTTTTACAAACCTTAGGCAAAACATCGGTGACTCATAATGGTCTAGTATTGGTTAGCTGCTTATTCTTAACCGCTGGTTTTGCGGTGATTCCGCTGTATATTTATTATGTGATGCCATGAAAGATTTTGAATTAGATAGTCATAGCCCAAAAGGCAGTTTGGAAGATCGCTGGACGCAGCATAAGTTCAACTCCAAGATTGTCAGCCCCGTTAACCGAAAGAAATATACGGTTATCGTCGTGGGCACCGGATTGGCAGGTTCAGCCGCCGCCGCATCTTTAGGGGAAATGGGCTACAACGTGAAAACCTTTTGTTTTCAAGATAGTCCGCGCCGTGCACATAGTATTGCCGCGCAAGGAGGGATTAATGGCGCTAAAAATTATCAGAATGATGGTGATAGTGTGTGGCGATTGTTTTATGACACGCTTAAAGGTGGTGATTTTAGAGCGCGCGAATCCAATGTTTTTCGCCTTGCTGAATTAAGCAGTAATATTATTGATCAAGCGGTAGCACAAGGTGTGCCCTTTGCTCGTGAATATAGTGGTTATTTAGCCAATCGTTCATTTGGTGGGGCACAAGTGTCGCGTACTTTTTATGCGCGCGGTCAAACAGGGCAACAATTGTTATTAGGTGCTTATCAGGCGATGAGCAAACAAATAGCAGAAGGCAGTGTAACGCATCATTCTCGCTGTGAAATGCAAGACCTAATCATGGTCAAAAATCACGCTAAAGGTATTGTTAGTCGTGATTTAATAACGGGTAAGCTCGAAACACATATGGCTGACTGTGTGGTGTTATGCACTGGCGGTTATAGTAATGTGTACTACTTGTCTACTAATGCAAAAGGCTGTAATACCTCGGCTATATGGCGAGCGCATAAACAAGGTGCGTTGTTTGCTAACCCGTGTTTTACACAAATTCACCCAACATGTATCCCGCAACATGGTGCATTGCAATCAAAACTGACTTTAATGAGTGAGTCATTGCGAAATGACGGTAGAGTCTGGGCACCGAAAAGAAAAGAAGATTGTGATAAAAATCCGGAAAATATTGCAGAGGAAAATCGTGATTATTTTCTGGAACGAATGTATCCCGCCTTCGGTAATTTAGTGCCACGTGATATTGCATCACGTGCTGTTAAATTGATTTGTGATGAAGGCCGAGGCATTGGTCACGAAATTGAAGGTCAAAAGCTAGGCGTTTACCTTGATTTTGCCCAAGCTATCAAAAAATTAAGCTTGGAAGCCATTACTGAAAAATACGGTAATTTGTTTGAAATGTATCAGCGGATAACATCCGAAGACCCTTATTCAACGCCGATGCGTATCTATCCTGCTGTGCATTACACTATGGGCGGTTTGTGGGTTGACTATAATCTGATGACATCGATTGATGGTTTATTTGCTGGTGGTGAAGCCAATTTTTCAGATCATGGCGCCAATCGACTTGGGGCAAGCGCTTTGATGCAAGGATTAGCTGATGGCTATTTTATTTTGCCAACAACAGTATCTGATTATTTAGCACAGCAAAAACCATTCGATGCGGAACGAAATTTTCCTGAAGCCGAGCAAGCATTAAAAGCCGCACAAACACGGCTTAATTGTTTATTAAATGCACCAAAACCCCAAAAAACGCCAGATGAGTTTCACCGTCAGTTGGGTCAAATACTCTGGCATGCCTGCGGCATGGCACGAGAAAAAAAAGCACTTGAAGTAGCAATAATTGAGATTCAACAGCTTAGAGAACAATTTTGGCAACACGTTAAAATAACAGGAACGGATACTGAATTAAATCAGACATTAGAACGCGCAGGACGCGTAGCCGATTTCTTTGAACTCGCTGAACTGATGTGTATTGATGCCTTAGCGCGAGAAGAGTCATGTGGTTGTCATGCCCGAGAAGAACATATTACTGAGGATGGTGAAGCACAACGTCATGATGAAGATTTTTCTTTTGTCTCTGCTTGGCAATATAGTGGCAATGTCAGCTTGCCAGCGTTGCATAAAGAAGAGCTTCATTTCGAATTTGTTAGACCTAATACAAGAAACTACCGATGATTTTTACCTTACATATATGGCGCCAGCAAGACAGCAAATCGGAAGGAAATTTCGAACAACATGAAATTGATGTTGATGAAGGCACATCATTTTTAGAAATGTTAGATGCCTTAAATGAACAGCTCATTGTCGCTGGTAAACAAGCCATTGCCTTTGATTTTGATTGTCGAGAGGGTGTCTGTGGATCGTGCAATTTAGTGATTAATGGCACACCACACGGTAAACATCGAGCGACAACAACCTGCCAGCAATATATGCGTGACTATGTGGATGAAAAAGAGCTGTGGATTGAACCCTGGCGAGCAACGGCATTTCCTATCATTAAGGATCTGATTGTCGATCGCAGCGCATTTGAAAAAATCATTCAAGCCGGCGGTTATATTGACATTAGAACGGGTTCGGCACCTGAAGCAAATACAATGCCGATTCAAAAACACGTTGCTGATGAAGCGTTTGATTCAGCGACATGTATCGGTTGCGGTGCCTGTGTGGCTGTTTGTCCTAATGCTTCAGCGACATTATTTGTTGCAGCCAAAGTAAGTCATCTTTCATTATTGCCTCAAGGTCAGATGGATAATCAGCGAGCTAAAAAAATGTTGATAGCGATGGAAGGGCAAGGATTTGGTAGCTGTAGTAATTACCGCGAATGTGAACGTGTTTGCCCGAAAGAAATTAGCGTTAGTAATATCACTACAATGAATAAAATACTGTATCAATCATCCTGATGTCTAAACTTAATACCTCACTATAATTAAAGATAAAGCATAATCATTTAATAGTTCTGAGGCTTAGCATGTTCAGAGTTATCTTTACACATCTTTACGTTATCATCGTTGAGATATTTGCCGTTATAGCCGGTAACAGATTGGAATAAAAAATACTTGATTAACAATAATACATAGTGGAAATTAAATTGTCTGAAAATAACGAACATATTGTAGTTGGTTGGCGTGAATGGTTGTCGCTACCAGAATTAGGTGTCAAGGCTATCAAAGTGAAGGTAGACACGGGGGCTAGAACGTCTGCAATACATGCTTTCTCTTTAGAGCCTTTTGATAAAAACAATGAGCTCTGGGTTCGATTCGGCTTACATCCTAATCAAGATGATACGAAAGTTGAGATATGGTGTGAAGCTAAAGTGTTAGATCAGCGTAATGTGACTGATTCTGGCGGTCATACTGAACAACGCTATGTCATTACTACTCATGTAACGTTAGGGCTAAAAACATGGCCTATCGAGGTTACCCTCACTAACCGCGATAACATGCTGTTTAGAATGTTGTTAGGACGCACTGCTGTGAGTGCTGGTAATATAGTCGTCAACCCCGCACTGTCCTATCTGGCTGGCCAAACCCTAATCGAACATATTCAAGATTCATTACAAGATGATCTTGAAGGAGCAAAAGAATGAAAATAGGTATTTTATCTAGAAATGCTAAGTTATATTCCACCAGTCGTTTGGTTGAGGCTGCAGAAGCACGTGGCCATGAAGTTCATGTTATTGATACATTACGTTGTTATATGAATATCACGTCAATGAAGCCTGAAGTCCATTACAAAGGTGAAAAT
>Ga0105054_10009818_pt1 | contig 12318 bp, 15 predicted proteins | sample BON02_FD_78091 | JGI IMG/M metagenome (GOLD analysis project Ga0105054, IMG submission 78091) | Freshwater microbial communities from Lake Bonney liftoff mats and glacier meltwater in Antarctica - BON-02 (megahit assembly) | ecosystem: Environmental > Aquatic > Freshwater > Ice > Glacier... | reverse complement strand
CTCAGTGCAAGCGTGGCTCAGTTGGTCAGAGCGAGGGACTGTCAATCCCTAGGTCGTCGGTTCGATTCCGTCTAAAACCTGACAACTCATATTCCCATGAATTTGAACATCATAGAACCTCAAACAAGGGTACTAAACTACTTTTGAAAGTAGTAAAAGCAATCATCATCATCATTTCAGCGGATGTTTCCATTAAAAATCTCGGCATTTTACTATCTACCTCGGGGGCTTTTCCTTTCAGATATCTTTTTCGAAAAGAGCTGTTCAAAAAATGTTGTTTGACTAAAGATTGCAGTGGGAGCTCGGGCGTGCGGCGGCGAGGCGGCTTATACAAACATTGTCTGAATACCCTCGTGAACCCATCTGTAAACCATCTTGATGACGTCTCGATATGGTTGATTGACGGCCGACTAACTTATTTCTACCAGTAATGTACAAGTACAAGCTTTTCTTTCTTTCTTTCTTGGGTTTCGAAGACCTAATCTTTCTTTCTTTCTTGGGTTTCGAAGACCCAACCTAACCACGTTATCCGACGCCACGAACACCTCAACAGGCACTGCCACAGTGTCAGCAAACGCAGCTACCTCCCCGTTGGGCGTTCGCGCTCCAGACCCATCACCAGACGCTGTCTTGCACCTCGCGCAGGCACCTAATGCGTGGGGGACGCCATTGCACCTGTTTGAGGAAGCTGGCAAAGTCAAATGGCAGGAAACCATTCGTCATGGTCGGCCTTACGAATGCTGGGAGAAGCTTTGTGACTGACCAAGTGTCCTGAGTATCGGAAAGTGACAAGACACAATACGGAAGCGGTGAACATCAGCTCGAAGCAATAGATTACCTCTGTGGCCTTTTTCAGGTAGGCGTGTTCATGCACAAGGAAAAAGTAGTCGAAATACAAAAGCCGACTCGATGCATGTGTGTATAAAGCAGATCCTGAGGCCCCTGGCACATTCATCACCGAAACCCATCTGCAGGAAGAGCAAAAGGGAGAAGACGCCATACGGACAATTGCGAAGGCACGAAAATAACCAACTTTTATTCATTCTTGCTTCCTTCAGGACATGTGGCAGGGTCGACAACTTCCACTTCAATTGCTCTTCGGGGGGCAACTCGATATCAGCTTGTCATCGATTCATTGATGATTGCTTTTATTATTCGTAACAGTAATTTAGTACCCTTGCTTCAGGGTCTATGTAGCTCAAATCCATGTAGATTTGAGTTCTCGATTTTTGGATTTTTTGCCGGAATCGAAGCGACGACCTCAGGATTAATAGTCCCGCGCTCTGACCAACTGAGCTAGTTTTACATCATCCCGGATAAACAAATACAGAACCATTGATGAGGTGCATGCACTCTGGATGACACATAAGCAGGCCCAAAAGAACAAGCAAAAAGAAATCAAGAAACTTAACATGCATGAAGTCAAATTTGCATTTGCGTTAGGAATCCATGGTGACGTGAAGCGACAGAAATTCTGGAGGTGAAAATCACTCAAACGTCGGCTTTCCTACTAATAGACGTAGTAGAGTAGCAGTATTTTTATAAGAATGAAGGATTGAGACACTTTGAAACTCCTTCTACAACCGTTTGAGCGCCATTCAGGCTCTACGGGCTGGTGAAATGACTATGAATATAGAATTGACGTACAATCTATTCTGCTCTTTCCAGAAAACTTCGCAAGAGGATGGTTTGAAAAATTTGATGGATTTTTTGGAATATTGCAGTTTGAAGCCAGTCCAGGAGATTTGGAAGAATCCAAATGTGGCTTTGATGGGCGCTGTCGGCAAAGGGATTGGATGCGCTCTTCGTGACCGAATTTTCATCCGAGGCATCATTCATAATTGCCATGGTCTACTGGACAACACTCTCAAGGTTTCTGCTGCCATTCTCTGCTAAGGAGAAGGAGGAGCCTCCTCTAAATTCCACTGTTCATCAAGAATTCATGATAATTTCCTGACCCTCGATAACAACATGTTTCGGTCACTGACATTTCGTGTTCACTAGTGATGCATACATCTCTTTTTCTAAAAAAGATCCCATGCGGTCACAACACCACGCGGGACAGAGGCGCCAAATTACTGCCAACAATGCGGCAAGTTTTGTTTGTATTGTGTCGTAACTCGCTGTGCGTGGTGAACTCGTGTTTTATACCAACATCCCAGGTACTCACTTTCGTAATCATTTCCATCGTTTGTGTTACCATCACATCTATATCTCCCCCCAAATACAAGCTCCCTCTACCCTCACTATTTTCCCGGTGTGTTTGTTGTGCGCCTGAGGAATCCTCCGCAATCAGAATGCAATAATAAGAAATGTCGGAGCGTCAGGGTGCCGGGACCAGCATTGGCGTAAAGTAAGTATAAGTAGATGTGTCAGGAGCATCACTTTCACATTTTACATCACGTGTGTATGTAACCTTTTGGGCGCGTGGTAGCGCATGGGTTTCGTCCGAAGGTGCCACGTGTGTCTTGGGTCCATTGACCTGATGGCCAAAGATCAGGAATTGATGGTGACCATACACATCCAAGAAAGAGCAAATACTGAGTATCTACCCTTCTACCCTATTTTTGCGATTTTACCACCCTACTTTTATGCATGCCCGGATTTCCGTTTTGGTTGTGAATCGGAGTTCCATGATTCTTAGTTTGATTTTAATTCTCAATTCTGGATTTTGATTTTCATCATGAATCCAATTTGGATCCTCGAAATTTCGACGCTGACTTGGATCTGGTTTTCAATCTTGATTGTGACTTGGTTTTCCGCATCCACAAATTTGATAATTTCCTCAAAATCTCGATTATAATTTCCGAATAGATTTACAGTTGGATCTTCCAAATATGAATTTGGGTTTCCTTGGATTGGGATTTTCCAATCCTTGGTGCCGATTTTGATCGTGCAAATACAAGTTCTGGTTATTTCTGTGATTTCCTGACGCACTCGTTGTGTGTCTATGCTCTAGTGCAGTAAGGATGCGATAAAAATCATAATTATGGGCGTCCTCCCTCGTATGTTGTGGTGTAAATGTTTTTATGTGGCGCATATTCCGCGTGTGTTTGCGTATCATGGCTATCTCATGTGCGTGTATTTACCTACATGCGCGAGTCAGTAACGCATGTTACGTTGTATATCATATATGTGAGGCCGTGGGTCCTGATTGTGCGTGTGTCTGTCTGTGTGTTGTTTTCGTCAGGCACAAATGCCATCACCCCGACTGTCGTTCGCCATTCTTGTCCTCTGTAGACCAGTTCCATCCGACCAAACACTGGCAATTCAAAGACATGTTGGCTGGAGGTGAGTTGTTGCATACGAAACTAATGGTATACATGTATGGTATGTCAAGTGAGGTTTTGTGCATATAACATTTGGTATGTTTGTGTGTGCATATTGATTTGCACAGCAATAGACTCCCCAGACGCGTCACAGATCATTTTAATTTGCAGCATATCATGTTTCGTTCTTGCAAGAGTATACTGTCTGAAGCCAACGGAGCCACCTTTCGCAGTCAAAGACGTCTATATCTGAATGCATTCGTGTCATTGAGTTCGTCCATCAAGACAATCTTTAAAAATACCCTGTCGGCGAGGTTAAAAAGAGAAGGAGTGCTACTTGCGAGCGAAAGGTGGGGGGCAAGGGTAGAGACCCAAAAAAATAAAAAAAATCTTATACCACTATTTAAAGAAGACAAAAACAAAAAATCTCATCAGCCTAGGACGTAGGCGCCTGTTACAGCATTACTGGTACAAGGTTCCCGTATTACATAGTGTTAAGTACCATTTGATGGGCCCGTGGTGACAGTAATTTATTAGTACAAATCGAACCAAAAAATGGGTTCGAAAGTGAAAAAGTGAAGAAGTCGGGATATCTACCCCCGCCCCCCACTTCTCCTGCGAGCTCGATCTGGTTCGAGTAGTTCGAGCCCACTATGGATTCGGCAAACAATTCCAAAGCCTTCTGATACTCACGCAGCAACAAAATGATCCCCTTTCCACGTCACTATAAGACAGCGAAATAAAAACTGTGCGTGTGTCAATATCGTTGGGTATTCCCACACGAGACGCCGTGCTTGGAAATATAGTGCGTGAATGTGAATAAGTGAGACCGGCAAAAGCTCCTGTGAACAAATCGCGCTCATCTCCACTCGCCAACACCATTCTACTCGCATTTTTTCCCCAGTCTTCGAATCCCTCTACCATCAAATATTTGTTTGCCAGACTTGCTACACAGAGCTCACTTGCCTTCAAGTCTTGAGCAGCGATGTCTGCTACTGATGATATTGAAGGTGCTCTGTTGCCATGTGCGACAAAAAGCAATTACATAACAGGAATGGGGTGTTGGATGGAAATGATACGTCAGATGTCAATACTCGGTATATTCAGATGTATCAGGCTTTAAGTACACGGTGAATTAAATGTTTGTTTCTCTGACAGTCGGAGAGACATGGCACACAACGATTGACATTGTTGCGTGTTGCGCAAGCAGCTGCTGATTTGCTGCAACAGGCCAATGTCATGCAAACACAACGATTTATATTGTTGCGTGTTGCAACAGGCCGATGTCATGCAAACACAACGATTCACATTGTTGCGTGTCGCAGCAGGCCGATGTCATGCAAACACAACGATTCACATTGTTGCGTGTCGCACATTGTTGCGTGCTGCAACAAGCTGTTGTCATGCAAACACAACGATTCACATTGTTGCGTGTCGCAACAAGTCGATGTCATGTAGGTTTCCCCGCAGTTGCTGGTTACAAAATATAGACGCCTGCGGTGTGGTGCAGACTGGCATACATGCACTCGATATGTGCATGTGAGAGGTAGGGGCGACGCGAGATATTGAGGATACAAGAAAAGACTAACAATATCACCACATGCTATATATAGTACATTTAAAGGGGCCGGGATACTACAATACCGCATGCGACAGTAGTAGGAACAAAAAATCGTCCTTTGTGAGTGTCTTGGAATGAACAAACTACGCAAATACAACGGACTTTGCGCATTGGTGGTGTCAATTTGCAGCGCAACTTTCCATTCCAGCGCAGCCATATCAAACTTGACAGACTGTATTCTCAAAACGACAGGCTGAATTGGTGTTGCATCGATGTCTTGTGATTGTGAATTCGTATCTACTAGCATGCTCTGAAGATAGGCCGTGGTGGCATCACACTTTGCATCATGTGACTGAGGAGAGACGAGATTTACACAGTCAGCATCAAGTCATACGCATTTCAACAGCCTTCATACATATTGTAGACTCGACGATTGCCAAATCTGCAGCTATTGTGGAGGCGACAGTGTTGGCATACAATCACTCGATGGCCAATACTCTTGATTTCGAGTTTGTTCTACATACTCGCAAAGCCTGTAATGTTAGCACCACAGCAAATCATGTTCCTGTCTTGTGTGTCGAGGCTGTGCGAAATTTGCCTCACACACTTACTGAAATGAATCAGTCTTTACATGTGGACATGGACGAAATCGAGTTGGCCTCAACATTGTCTTCGTCTATTTTACTATGTATCTCAAACAAGGATGGCGTATACCAGACAGGAAGAGCACTGGAACTACTCGATGATATTGGCAGTGTTCGCATATGGAAAGTCGCATCTTGATGCGCTGTAAGGCAAGGATTGTAGACGTGATGGACCTGCTAGAACGTAGAGGGGGGGCTGCTGCGCGTGTTGTGTTACTGCCATTGCTTGTTGTGGCATTGTCATGGCTTCGTGTGTCACTGCCAGTGTTCTGGTTCAGTTCCTGAGCACTTGAGCCTTGCAAATCCACATTTTCTGTCAGGAAAAACGCAATTTCGATGCCTTGGCTTCCACACTTGACAGGATAAACTTGCTTGTTAAATAACCCCTCTCGACAGATGCATTTGTATCCAATACCAAGCAGTGCACCCTGCCCTGGTAGGGCCATGCTATGCTGTGAATTTTCCTGATGTATAATTATGTTCATACAGTTGGAATACACGTTACAGATCGAATGCTCTGTGGCAAATAGCTGTGAATGGCCGCTCGAGCGTGGTGTGTTATGATCTACAGCATATTCTCGACGTTCGTCTACATAAAAAAGTCTGCACATGTGCAGATAATATCCGGCTGGCACTGGAAATGTGGAACACGTTTCGTCACAGTAGTAGCCGGCAATCGGTAGACTAGGCGCACCTGAGGTGAAAAATGCACTGGCATACAGAGAGGCCCAAAGTTCAGGCTGCCATAAAAACGTCTTGGGGCATAAGATAAGACCACTTCCATCCGATGTATCATTTGAAATGATACGCAAATCACACTTTTCTGATATGTTGGACACTTCAAATGTTTCCGTGGCCTTCTACCAATGTCAAGCCGATCATACCTTGTCAGCAAACTTTTTACAAGGTCAATCAATATGCTCATTTTCAAAGTCGAGTCAAGTACAATTCCAAACACAATTACTATAAAGGTGGTATAGCCCCATCTTTTAAGGGCACTTCAGAGATAGGATGCCTTGACTAATATGTATCATTCGGTCATAATAATTATCATTCATATGGCTCGTTTCCAATAGAACCTAGCCCCACAGGGGCCCACAGGGACAACGTCAATACCCTGTCGGGGCTTCTACGCCAGTCTTGTAAAAAGACACTGATATATAAACGCTTATTGTCATGCCAAAATTGGCAAAAAGCCCAATTCATGCGGTGCTGTTGAGTGTCGCCATGCTCCCATGCATGCGTAGAACGTGTCAATTTTACAGCCATAACATCCATCCTTGTCGTCAAAATTGCCGTCGTCGCATTGCTCACTATTGTCCAGCACACCATTGCCACATTTGGTGGGCATATCTGCAAATCCGAGTATTGCCTTTTCGGTAAGTAGATGCGAGAGGCTTCGCATATCCAGTCCGCATATACGAAGCTCTTGAAGAAAGTAAAAGTTGATAGGCGAGACACGCAGCGCAATGATTCGAAGACACTGGGAAAAAAGAGAATCGTCGCTCGAGAAAAGATGAGCACTGCAAGACGGTGGTGCTGGTGTTGGTAGTGCCTGTTGGCGCTGCTTTGACAAGAGCTGCTGGTGCTCCAGCGTTCCTTCACACAAGACATCCAGCTCAAGAATTGTGGATCCCCATGCGGAGGCACCAGGCAAGCTGGCATGCCGAATATCGTCGGCTGTGCAGCGTTGCGTTGTATATTCAATACGAGAAACTGTGGCACAAATAGCGCTGACATCCTGATTGTCGAGTAGTCGGACAAACATCATGACACCGCCAAGGTTTTGTTCTAGATTCCCTTGGTCAATGAGATTTTGTATGTCTGCACATTAATCTAGACCCAAAACGACAGCTTTGATGTACAGTTGATCGGGCCATGTCTTGGTGAGGGTTTGTTCTTCATAATACAGGTTGGAGGGGAACTCGGTCGAATAGCCATGAATGGCAGTAATTGTCGAAACCTGGAGAGACGAAAATACTATACCCACTGTCTTGGTCAAATACTGATGCATGAAGGACTGGAAAAATCCCTGTGCCATGGAATACGAAACTCCGCGAGTATACATAAACAGCGTCCCCACATGCTCTTGCTGTCCACTCCGGAACACAAGATGCTGTTGTGTCAATGCTTGTATCAGGTTCAACAGTTGCGCAAATCTGAGAGCCTGGTTTTGTTGGGATGGGCTCGTATTGTTCACAGATAGTGTTGGTCTACGCCGAAATGGAGGAGTGGCTTCATATGTAATATCAAGCTTGGTGAGGTTTGTGCGTACCACATTGAACTGTGCGAGCTTCTCTCGTCCGGATAGCAGCATTCGGATGGAGGCAATGGCCTTTGGGTCGCACAGGAACGGGTCAATGTAGCTGTTGCGACTGTGCTTGAATCCAATTCCGGAGTTGCCTACCAGCATGGCGAAGCTAGTTCTGGAGGCAATAAACTGCTTTAGTAACAGCATGAAGAAGAAAATCTACAAGTGCATCGCGGGCACTTATGCAGTGAGGCTAAACTGTACCCACATGGAGGGAGAGCAAGTCTTTCGTGGGTGCAAAGTGTAGTGGTCTGTCTTGAGTCACACGCAAGCAGGCATATAGCTCAATACACATGCACGCACATATTCGCACACATGATTGCGCACATATCTACGCTCATACTTATGCACATACATACGCACATGTATACGCACATACTGATGCGTAAACATACACACATATCGACATGCACTGTCGCACATGTCCGCCACATGCACGCCACATACCGCACAAATATGCACACAATTACCGGCGCATAGACACACTCAAAACCCACACGCACACAAGATGGGTTAGACACAGAAGAATCTTAAGCGTGAAGATTTCTGCAAGCCAATTTTTTGGGAATTACAGAACGTGAAAGTACCGTTAGTTACTAACTATTGATGAATGCATATCTCGAGTATTATGCTATTTCGGGTGAAAATAAATCTTGGTTCTCGTTTTGTTCCTTGAAATGTATATAAGCACAAGTTGTATCACTGTCAGGGTCAACTTTTAGTGAGTTACAAGCTCTCTCACTACGCTATGAGTGCCTTTTGTATGTATGGAAATTATGAGTATAAAATTAGATGGGAGCAAGACGTCAAGCGGCCGAGTATCGCTCCCTACATTCTCGAAGCTCTCCCTGAAATCGCCAGGAGCCGCACGCCAAAAATGTTCTTTGATCTGACACAGAAGCTCCCTCGCTTCATGTGGGAATCCGCATGTTTGAGTCTGGTCGAAGAGCGCATCACACAGATTGCACGGGTGGCAATGATCCAGCAAGATGCCACATTATCCCGCAAATTTGCTCAATTCCCGACGATAAACGCGGCCATCAAGATTGTGGCCGCCGATGCTATGAAGCACTTCGACACTGCAGATCCACCAGTCAGCCACTAGACGATTCCGTGCGGGAACGTCTGGATTTCCACCTAGCTGGACATGCTAGGAGTTTCGACCTCTCTCCATACGCCACAGACTTTTACCAGAAGCTATACATCAAGGATCACGAAATTTTTGTGATACAATGGGAATTGGTGGCTGCCAATCAGATCATAAGAGGTCTCTGCACGAAGGTAGAGTCTTTGGAAGCTATGTGCGCCGACGTGCAGGAAGCAAGCGTCAAGAGTGCGTCAAGAGACCTTCTTTTTCAGCAAACAAAGTTGGAAACGTTTCAACAGGATACAGCTCTGGTGGTCATGTCGCTCAATCAAACTATTGCTGATTTGTCAAAAGTTAATGCACAACAATATGAGGTTGCTGCCGACATGGCAGTGGAACTTGCTGAGTTAGTAGCAAACCTCGAGGAATCATGCAAACAATCGGGTGCAGATCTGGTATGCAAACTCAGTGCTTCCAGAAACGAATCAAATAAAAAGCTCGAACAAATGAAGAGACACTGTGTGTTTTTGAGTAGATTGATCAGCTCGAAAAGCGGTAGGATTGCTTCATTTAGAAGGTTCACACTTACTCTGTTGATCTTTTGCACTGCACAACAAGTTTTTTGTCAGAGACTATGTCAGACAGCCCTTCAAAAATTTACCAAAAAAAAGTAATCTTATGAAAGCAGTTTACGCACCTCGAAAGAACACTTGAGCTGCACGATGTTGCTACATTGATACTCCCCTCATAAGTGTGAAAATGTGCACGACTTGCTAAATGGAAGTTGTGGTTTCTGTGCTACTTCAAATCGTGGATTCGTTGATTCTTGGAATCGATTCCTTAAGAGACACTATGCCGCTCTTCTGCGAGATTCTCTGCAAGTGCTGAAAAAATGTCTGGCTCGAGGGAATAGACAGCTTCCTTTGAAAATCATTTTGTGTGCTTTCTTTCTCTCCAGGAAGATGACACCCAATCGCAAGGCTTTCTGTACGTTCTGTTCATACGTACTCTGAACGCAATTGATGACGGTCTGCACGGCATCCGTATCAACATAGACATTTTGAAGTTCAAAAAAGCTTACTTCAGAATTTAAGCAACAAGGCTCCTGGCTGCTGACAAAGTGATGCCATTCACTATCGCGCATATCCTGCGTCACGGTCGCAAACTTGTTGTTTGGTTGCAGAAATAACATTGATGTTATTACCCGGAGAGTAGTGAGCTTCAAAGTAAAATCAAGGCCAGGAGCTGAACTGACGTTGATCAAAGTTTTCAAATGCTCATAATTTTGAGTTGCACATCGTTATCTTCGATCCAAAAACTGGTGCAAGGTCGCGTATGCTTCTTATCATTGATCGGCCGGGGTTTGGATCAATTTTCAGTTCAAGCGCAACTAGCGCTCTGGAATTGTCCCAATTGTCGGGGAAATAGCTTTCGACCGTCCGTTCCACTTCTTCGCTTTCAACGTCGAGCTGCAAAAGAATAATTTTCCCAAAATTATGTTTTTCAAGAGCATACTTGAGCTCCGAGTCCATGAAAGCCTTGATATGCTTCTCCAATTGGAAGCGACAGAATTCAAAATTCAGGGCGGGCATCAAGTGAGTGCCAAATATCTTCGACTAGACTCTCGTGAAGCTAAGATTCAGACGTGTGTGCTGCTAAAAATACAGACAAGTACTGATGAGGTGGCACGTGACCTTCACATTGACGAGAAAGAAATTTTCCATGCAATTGTGAAGGATGAGCTACAATAGTTGCTGATAGCCGGTAAAGAGGGCAAAGAGGTCCTGATGATGGTGATAGACAGCATGCAAAAGGACGACAGCACGAGAGTCGAAGAATCTTTTGATGACGCAGTTCGCCTCGTTTTACACGAATACGAAGGGAATGAGAATCAAGAGGAGAATTCTGTTTTTCCCAAATGATATGTGCTCGTATATGAAAACGTAGACTCTTGTGCGTGTACCAGAAGGGCCTTCTATTCCACATGAGAGTGCATATGAAGTTCTGATGAGTGCCTTGAGAGAGGTGCCTCAACCCTCAATACAGAGAGCGATACACGACGAAAATGCCGCCGTATCTCGAAAGAAATGTATATATAGGTCTTCTTTCATGTATAGGCCTCTTTTCATATAGCTAGGTCTTTTTTTACATGTATATATGAGTTTTTTTACACGTTTTGCAGGTCCCTTTTACCATATCTCGAAAGAAATCCTTTGGCGAAGTGGGACATGTGAAAGCTAAACAACTGCTGTTTAGCTTTCATTGTGGTTAATACGCGCCAGGGTGTGAAGGCTGTGTATGTTCAAAGTGTTGCTCGGGAAGGACGGGAAGTGCTCCGTCTGGCTCAGGCTCTGAAGAATTACAAAGAGGAGTGACGATACACATGCAAACGTGTGTTTACATCACAAGTGTACAAAGTGGAGACAGGCGCCGTCTGTCTAACCCCCCTCTCCACCATCTCGCCCCCCTTTCCATGCTTGTTGCATGAACACACGTCTGTATTGCTGCATAGCCACCCTCAACCCCTCCCCCCCTTCCTCGCTATCTATTTATGTGTCCCTATGTGTTGGTCTTATCTTTGTCCTAACCCTTGATTTCGATCATTTTTTGACGTGCTTGTTTGTATGTATGTGCGTATGTGTGTATGTGTGTACGTGTGTCCTTCCTTTCGTGCGTTTGTGTGTAGGTAGAGGTATGCATATATGCATGTAGCATGTATGCACGTATGTGTGTATGTATTTATGTATGTATGTGTGTATGTGCGAATGTATGTATGTATGTATATATATATGCGTGAACGAAGGGATTTTGTCTGTCTGTCTGTATGTATGCACACATGCACGTTTGTTTGTATGTATGTTGTATGTTTGCCTATCTGCAAACGTGTATATATGTATACATGAATATATGCACAAGTCTCCTCCAACTTGAAAGACGTGTTTCACACGCGCGCGTCTTAGTTTTTTTCGTCCGACTGTCTTGCCACAAACACGATAATGTGTATGTATATATTGTAAGTACGTGCATCAGTGTAGTTGTGACATTGTGTATGTATATTGTGTGTATACATATGTATTGTTTGTATTTATATATTTTATGTATACTGTTATGATATGTACATACACAGTTTTCTTGCAATATATACATACACAAAATATTCTGACGTTATGTACATACGCAACATATATATTGTATGTATATACAAATTGCATAAGATATATATACATATACATGTATACATATACACATATATACATACACACACACACACATGCACATATAAACATACATGTATACATGCACACATAATCATACAAGTCGGTGCAGCCAACCCAAGTAGCCGTAAGGCTCTTGTCAACAATACAGATTGAAAAATGTACATATATATGTGTGTATGAATATAGATACATGTATCTCTATAAATATCTGTATACATACATATGTAT
>Ga0105054_10009814_pt1 | contig 12322 bp, 12 predicted proteins | sample BON02_FD_78091 | JGI IMG/M metagenome (GOLD analysis project Ga0105054, IMG submission 78091) | Freshwater microbial communities from Lake Bonney liftoff mats and glacier meltwater in Antarctica - BON-02 (megahit assembly) | ecosystem: Environmental > Aquatic > Freshwater > Ice > Glacier... | reverse complement strand
ACGTGTTTTCGGCCGGAATCGAACCGGGGACCTTACGGATTACTAAATTTCTTATGTGCCGCGCTCTCAACCACTGAGCTATGGTGACGGATAAATCACCGAAAATCCTTTAGGACCCTCTACTAAGAAAAATGATCACTTTTATTCAAAAGCCCGGAGAGATTATATTTGTTCCATCTGGCTTGTGACATGTCACATTCATACGTGACATGTCTGATTCGTATGTGACATGTCTCATTCATATGTGACATGTCCCATTCATATGAATGGGACATGTCCCTCTTCAGTGCGTACGATACGAGTCACTGGTAGTGTTGATGACTCTGAGCGCCACCGTCAGCACCCATTCCGGAAATGCTATTGAGAATTGTATGAGTGAACTTGTACGAGAACGGACGAGATTCTAGATTCTGAAAAGTCGGAAATTTGTCCAGTTGGGTGTCAAGGAAGTGTTGAGGACCCCACATCTCTGCAAAAGAGGCCTGCCATGTCTCTGCAAAAGAGGCCTGTGTGTGTGAGAGAGAGAGATGACAACAAGAGCCCCATATCTGTACAAAAGAGGCCTGTCTTTGCAAAAGAGACCTAAGTCTTTGCAAAAGAGCTCTATCTCTGTACACAAGACCAAAGTGCTCTGCAAGGGGGAGCACAGGCTCAGCCATTCTGCTCTCCCTCTTTATGAAAAAAAAACCATATCTCCACAAATGAGCTCCATATCTCCGCAAAAGAGCCCTACATCCCTGTCAAAGAGACCTACATTTCTGCAAAAGAGCCCCAACCCTCCGCAAAAGAGTCGTGTTTGTCCGCAAAAGAGCCCTATATCTCTGTAAAAGAACCCAGACTCTCTGCACTGCAAACGAGCCCTATCCAGCTTCCCCCCAAAAAACGGGTTTTAAACCTTGTCCAGGTTGTTGAACATGGTCAAGGTTGTTCCTGCGAAGAAGGCAAGCAAATGCTTCCGCCCGCTGGGTACAGTAGCGCCTTTCAACGTCTTGGATATTCGACACCCTGCTTTGGCTGGTCAGGTGTGTATTCGTCTTTTCAGTATTTTTGTTCAGTGCAATGAATTATGAATTCGTATGCGCATGGTGATGGGCAGATATCCGCGTGGGCCCAACCCCGTTTTCGACCTAATACAGAAAAACATATTTGGTTCATGCAGTTTTCATGCCCACATGGATGCCCAAGCGCCCGCGAGATATGGATCCCAACAAAGAGGAGGATTGTAACATGCTGAGTCACGCTGCGTGGAATCCCTGTCATGACTTGCTCTCTTCCACATCCTTATGTGAGTTCCATATGTTCCAGTGGGCGCGCGATAACCTCATACTTGTGGGCGTGCGGTACTTGCTGTTTGCCACCCCCTTATTTGCATATGTTCTGGTAGGTGCGAGGCATCCACATACAGGTGGGCGCGCGGCAGTGTCGGACCATTGGTGACCTTCGTATATAATCTGCTGTATGATGCAAAGAATGAGGGTGGGGTCATGCTACACCCACCACCGCTCAGTGCCTGAATTCTCAACACATACTTGCAGGACGTGTCATCATATTTTTGAAGGCATCTGTGGGTCTAGGGGTGCACACAGCATCCAAGACGATGTAAATGTACCTTAATTGGTCACATCGCGGGACTGTCAGTACTGAGGTCGTCGATTCGATTGAAAAACTCCACAAATCGTGAACTCAAATGTACATGGATTTAAGTTACATACACCCTCTAGCAAGGGTACTAAATTACTGTTTCAAGTAATAAAAGCAATCAACAAAATCAAACGCTCTGTGACACACTCAGATTCGCGGAGTTTGGCATTTCTCGAGCAGTACTGGTGGCAGCCAAGTGATCAGTTGTGCTCGGAATTCGGATGTGTGTGGCTGTGTTCCACAGACGTTAGATGACAGAACCCAAGGTATACTTTGCCATTGATGCGTGGCACATTCTAGGGCCGGCACCCATTATGCACAACGCAGTGCATCCTACCATCCCTCATCGCACACAACCAATCTCTCTCGCGCAACACAAGCTGGAATATCCAGACGCAAAAGAGGACTCGAAACCTGGCGCAGAGGATGGCAGCCCGCATTGGATTGTCAACATCATCAGTGTGGGCCATGATGTGGGGATTAAAACGGCCAACACCAGGTGCGGTGCATGGTTGTATGTGAGTGTGCGTGTGACTGGTGATGTCATGCAAAGATCAAATTAAATGAACATGTATGTGGTTAATGAACATCACTTCATCATAAAGTGACTGAAAGAACATATTTGTATTAATGGACAACATGACTATGGAATTGAACAACATATACATAATTTTGAATGAAGAACACATATGTAGTCTTGAACAATATACATACAATATAGCTTGTCACGTCGAGAGGGTGTAGTCAGTAATCTGATGGAAGATTATTGTTGTTTGTGATGTGTTCAGGTGTAGAAAGCAGGGCCAAATGAGCTGCGACACAGGCGAACCCCAAATTGAACAGGTCTGCTGGCTTCTTTCTGTCATCATAATTTACAAGGGGCTAGCGGGAGTCCAGTTTCTCGAATTCATGGATTCAACGTAGAGGGCGAATATCTAAGCCTCTTTGTGCACGAATTCAAAACTGCAATCTCTCGGGACAATCTCCCCGTGGCGAATCTGGCGTTGCTACAACAACCATGGGAGGCTATATTTTGCAAAGCTCCGCCATTCCACACGAATGCCAAGAGGGTGCAAGATCACAAAGACGAGATGAAGAGAGTAGTAGAATGTTTGCAGGGCCAGCATGGCTTCAAGTGTAAAGAAGAGTGCGATTGGGCCCTCAGACCTGCAACTGATGTAGACGGATTCGTATGTGACAAGATCTAGGCCATAGCAAGGTTGCGAGACACGTCAGGTGTGCGTAGGGTGGAAGAGCAACAGATCAACTCATTATTATTCGACGAGGCGCGGGATAAATATACAGAGATCGCGGGGGAGATGGCCGGAGACACACTAAGAACTAAACATAAGGCTCCGAATTCGGGGCAGGGGTTCACGAAACTTACTGAGCCCAATATGTTGAGGCTACGATGGCATTCATGACCCTGAGAAGGACAACGTCTTTGACAAACAGTATGCCAAATGGAGCAAACGTCCTCCTGGAAGACGGATCGAAACAGGTGTTCCGTCTAAAACAATCGTGTACGCCAACAGGAGCAGCTCGAAAATATCTTGCTACAATCACTGATGTGTTTCTCTTGAATTATGCAGTCAGCCTCGACGAGGCTCGTGATGAGACCTAAACCAAGACCCAGGGCGTGTGGCCTTGCATATTACCTACCGACAGTCTCAGAGTCTCGCTGTAGCAGTTGGCATTGTCGCCTGCACTCATGCCCTACTTGAGTAAACAAACTCGCCAAGTTTTCCCGACCTCAGTGGCAGGGTAGTCGAATCATGTTTTCAGACATGAATTAGGATGGTATGTTATTCAGTAAAGAGTTGCCTCACACATGTCTTGTCTCGCTGAGTGGTCCAAGGTGGAATGCAACAGGGTGATGATATGCGGTAATATGAGTACCACTGCCACGGTATGCCAAGTTGCCATGACTCAGGGTTGATTGTGACAGTGATGGCACAGTTGAAACATGATCATGTCTAAAGACGTATATGTGATCCTTAGGTAACATATTCATGAATACCTCGCCATCCACCACGCCATTCGTAGCGCCCTCAGCGGACCAATCTGTAGTGTAATGGGAATCCAATTGATTGTTTCCTAAAAACATTTCAATTGTACCACCTCGACTCTGTTCTTTGAGTGTGATAATGTGTTTTACCTACTGTGTTTACACCTGATTCAATGGCGTCGTTTTGTGCAACACTTGAAGTATCGGAAAAACGAAAGTCAGTTCAAGGTCTTATTGCTCCGCTATGAGGCTAGACAAATCTGGAAATTATGCGTGTATGTATATGTTGCTTAATTATACGACATATAATTCTATTGGAAAAGCTTCAACGACGTATAATTTTCTTTTTAACTTAATCAACATATACATGAGCACAGAGAGCTTCCAGCACAGCTACTAGACTATTTGTTTCGAAGTAATGAAAGCAACCTCAATCACTGTCATTCGATTTTTCAGATATGTCGTTTAATTTTTTAAACCACATATATGTTGTGGTCACATTTATTATATGTTACGTACACTATTTTCAAACAACCTATATATGTTGGCAATACATTTGAAACATGTGTTGCAATTTTTAAACAACATATGTATGGTATTTGTAGTCCTTGATACATGTTTTTCAAAAAATCCAACAACATACTTATATGTTTTTTGCAGTACGCTTTGACACATCTCATCGCCCGACACGATGTCCAACTTGACAGTGTACAATGGGATTCCAATGTATACAGTATGTATGTGAGTATGTATATGTCATATAAAATTGGAGAACATATATATGTTGTTGATACACATATTTATGCCGTTGAACATATATGTCGTATACGCCATATATGTCGTATACGCCATATATGTCGTATAACAAAATATTTTGTTGACATAATATGTTGTTTAAAAGAATATGTTGTTTAAGAGAATATGTTGTTTAAGAGAATATGTTGTTTCAAAAAACATGTCCGTTAAGAACATATATATGTCGGATAGACATTCAACGACATATGTTAATTGGTTAAGCACCTAAAAAAATATATATATCTCTCGTAAAAGGCCTTATACGACAAAATATGTTATGTTAAGCGACATATATATGCACGCATAATTTTCAGATGTCCGGGCGGCTGCAGACCTCTTTGTATCTTTCGTGTTTTGAGGGTGGCACATCCTTAAACCAGAAGGTTAAAAAGGACAAAAAGCAAAAAATAACGAGAAACTCCCAGGACAAGAAATTTCAAGATCGTTGATATTCAATTGTTTGAAAGCTCAATGAACAACGACTCTGCCAAAAAAAGCAATCGAAATTATCATATGCCATAAGAAAATATTATGCAGGTTCCAATCACATTGATTTCACCAAATTGACCCAAGCAACCTCACACCACTTATGGTTGGAAGGGTTCAATCAACCTATTTGATCTTTCTTTCTTTCTTGATGGATGAGCCCGGGACATTCCGGTGATGCCAAAAGTTACTGTTTCATAACAATGCAAGAATGGAGAAATCGCACTCTAAACGCCACGAACTTCTCGTTTGCTGGATTTTTGATATTCAATTCAAGTTCTTGCAGTACTAAAAATTCAGCAAACGAGACTTTACTTACATCACTGGTATAGATAAGTTAGTCTACCCTGTCTAAGTTCCACACACGCTGTTGAATGAGCTCAACAAAAAACACTCATAGCCAGTCTCAGGCTGATAGGGAGTCTTGAGGTGGAGTTGGTACCTAATGATTTGTACTGGCCGGACTTTTCAAAGGGGTTTATTACACGCTGGGCAGACCTCGGCGGAAGACAGTGCGATTTGCGCATTCTGATCTTAAATCATACATGTTCTTGGGCAGTTTGCAAGTTTCACTTTGTCATTGCAATTTGTTTGTTTGTTTGTTTGTTGCTTTCTTTCGTGGGTGTGTTCAAATTCAACTTAATCACGTAGGACCCAAGAATTGTTCCGGACCGTTGCCCGCCTACTTATGGTGTTTGTTGCTTTCTTTTATTGACCCGGTGTTGTTTGTTCTTTGTTTCTTTCTTGGGTGGCAATTACTCATCTTGATCACTAGACAAAGTGGGTGGACACTCAATTAATCACGCAGGACCCACTGGCAAGACTGTCCTTTCTTCCTTGGTCCTTTTATACGACTTTAGTCATAGTGTGTCTGTTACAATCCCACCGCACTAGGGGGATACAATACCCAAAGCATAGTTACAGGAGATGTTTGTTTGTTTGTTTGTTTATTATTATGAAACCCGAAAATCCTTACTTCGTCTCCCGCCCTGGGCTCGAAATAAAACCCCCGGGAATATATCCACTCGGGCTGCGTAGCTTTTCCTGCGGTCCAACCAGAGGTACACCACCACCTGGATACACTCTACGTGCCAACTGATGTTAACACTCCACAAGTTGACGGGTTGGCTCGCATCCCTGGACTTACACAATCTCTATACAAGTCGCATCCTCAGCCACCGAATAGCGTCCCGAGATCTCCCACGTCTGATCCCCATAAGCACGAACACTCAAGGCAGTCTCGTGCCTTAAGCACCAACACTCAAGGGAGTCAGGGTGGAACAAAGGGGGAGGGGTAAACCCATGAACGATTTGGTAGTTGGAAAAGCGGCCTCCCGCCAACAAAGCAAAATTAAAAAAGCTCAATTACAAAGCAAATCCGACCGGGTTGGGAAGTATACCTGCGAATATCCGAAGATGCCTTCTGACTTGGCATGTTCGTAAAATTCAAAACAAAACAAATCCGCCCGGGTAGGAATGTATACCTGCGAACGTCCGAAGGTGTCTTCTGATTGGGCTCGTTCATGGTACTTGTTTATAGTTCTTTCGTAAAGTTATATGTATGATAGTTTGAAAATAGTTTGTGCTGGAAAAACACCAAAACCGGAAAACTATCAGATACCTGGCCAGGATTCACGCCATCCAAGCTTAGCGAGGGTCGTGGGACGTCATATGGAGTATTTGGATGTACTCGTGTACAAAACTCTGACACAAGACTCTTTTGTAGGGTATCAAGTTCAAGCAACACCTGACCGGGTAGGGATCCATACCTGGTCACGTCCGACGGCGGCCTCCGGACACTCACTAGGTCCCATATACAACACACATTCATCAGCGCTCAAGTATTCACCACAAGACTAAGGTTGCGTGATTCAAGGCGAGTCTAACCATAAGATCGCAAACCAAAAAACCTAAGTTGAGACACAACTTGGGCTCATCTGTCTCCTACCCTTGTCGCTATGTCATAGTCATCCTTATATAAACAAGGCCCGCACTACATATGTCATGCTCGCCCGGGCAAGTACTACATCCCTGGCGTACTCACAGACCTGGTTCACAGGTTCAAAGTCCGATGATGTTAGACATGTCACAAAGTCTTTCTTTCTTTCTTTCTTGGGTTTCGAAGACCCAACCTAATCACTTGACTAAGCGGATGGCGAACACCCGATTAGCCATCTAGGACCCAAGAACCTCATTGTCCCAGAAGTTGATTTTTTTTTTGAATTCAAAAAGAATTCCGAGGCTGAGAAATACACGAACTATTCACGTTACATGAAGATATGAAAGGGTGCTATTCATGATGAACGGAGGCCATTACTATCAACCATCACATTCTCACATACTCAGCAACCTTGACCGTCGTTGAAAGACGTGCTCGCCAAAGACTGATACCTGCTCAAGTCAGTCCTAAAGGAGACCAAAAGCAGATTTATGAATGAGCAAGACGCAGAGTCTCTTGCTTGTGCTTATTGCCTCTGCTTGCCGCGTTGGTTTTGCCGCAACCTTCACATCTCAGAGTTTGGCCGATCGGGCGTGGTGCGAATTTGCTGATTCGCAGATTGTCGCTGCAATGACAATCACTTCTCCAACTTGCAAGAAGAATACGATTGCGGCTGCCCAGAACGACCTCGATGCACAAGTGGCCGAGACTTGCACGCAGCTTGAAGAGAACGCAAAGACAATCATAGAACGGTCGAGGGAACTTAAAAAGCTCCAAGAATATGCAAAAGATGCGATCGCTGTAGCAAGAAATGTGAGCAGAATGAAAAATAAAGTAGGTAAGCATCAAACTGTGGTTCTTTGTCGAGATTCATGGGACCTGAGTTCAAGATGTACCCATCACAGTCTCTGACAGTGGCACACGTCCCTTTGTGCCATATAGTTGAAACAATACGACTAGTATGTCACATACACTGTTTATAAGTGATCCAACTATTTGACGTAATGTCACTCCCAACAACCGACCTTCATCGTTAGGCTCTTGTGATACGATGATAAAAAAAGTTGAACAGCATACTACAAGTCATTTGATTGAATATTACTGTGATAATGTGGTATCTCCAGTAAAAGAGTTTACTAATTTGGTTAACAGCAATATTTTTTCAATTACACAGATCATGTAACGATGTGCCACGCACAGTGTTCAAAGTAAACCAACTCTTTGACACAATACATGTATTTGGAATAAACTATGTATTAGACTGCTGTGCTATAATGATAAATCAAGATGGAACGATGCGATATGAGTCAATGAATTGATAAATACTGCGACGGTGCAGAATCTTTGAAAAAATATCTGGCAAGCAGTCAAAGTTTGTTTCATTATACAAGTTCCTGTTCACACCAGACTCGTGAAATCCCTGGCAGTGTCACAGTCAAATTCTAACAACAACTCACCTGCAGCTGAGCAGGAAAGCCCGCAATCCAGCACAAGCCAAAGAAATGTCACGGTTCCGGTGGAGACGATGACTTGGAGCACCAGACTGAAAGATTCTTGCAGTGGTAACGTGTGGAGGGGTGAGAGGGACCGCAGGAGCCGTTTTAGTTCTGACCTGTCGAGTCTTTCTGGCGGCATTGGTGTTTTATCAGGTGGTAATGCAGCATTTGCAGGAAATGCAATCCAAACACATTATAAAACTTGCAATGTAGAACCGAGACTTAACCCCCTGGTGCAAATGACTGCGGCCATGGAGGAGGGAGTACAAGCACCGAATCGGAGAAATCCTGCAAAGATGGATCATACAGTGAACACACAAACCAGCAGTAACTCATCATCGGTCACTCGGACAGGCGGCACGAAGGAGCAAACCTACGAGCCAGTTATTCGCACACACACTTTGAGCGTCAGTGGCATAAGACGCAGTGCGCGTGATGATGCCGTTTCAGACCGTGAATCAGAAGCCAGCAAGTCACTGCATGACACGTCAGAGTTGATGGGGCGGCTACACACAGTTCGTGAAGAGACAGTGACAGCACGCCTGCAGCACCAACTTGCCACAGACGCGCCAATCACGTACACATCAGGCTTTCGCATTCGACTCAGGCCGGTACCGCGCCTGGGGCTGACGCCATTGATGGCGTCAACGATGAGTCATTGATAATCCTCAAACACACACATCACTGTGAGTCACACGCAAGCACAAGTACACACACACACACACATTCTTTCTCTCTCTCTCTCTCACACACACAAACACCCACGTGCACATGTCCAACGCGAATACACGTATACACACACACAAATACACATACATGCAACACGCACACACGCACGCACGCACACACTCACTCTCTCGCACACACACATAAATACACGCACCCCCCCACACACAAACACACAAACGCATACACCCGTAAAACACATTGTAAGAGAGAGACAGTCACCGGGTTGTGTGTGTGTCTATCTATCTGTCTCTTTTTCTCTCTCTCTGCGTGTGAGAGAGCGAGAGAGAGAGAGAGAGAGAGAGAGAGAGAGAGAGAGAGAGTTTGTGTGTGCGTGAAGATGATTATGTCTGTGTCCGCGTCTATGCCTGTGTCTATGTCTATATCTGTGTCTGTTTCTTTGTTCGATGTCTGTGTCTGTGTGCATAATTATGTCTGTGTCTATGTCTACGCCTATGTGTATGTCTGTGTTTGTGTCTTTGTCTTTGTCTATGTCTGTGTCTATGTCTATGTCTATGTCTATGTCTATGACGGTGTCTGTGTACTCATCTGTGACATTTTGTTTCTGTGTCTGTAGCTGTGTCTATGTCTGCGTCTCGGTTTGCGTCTGTGGCATTCGGTAACTATATTTGTTTCTGCATGTCTGCGTGTGTCTATGTGTGCCACCGTGTGTCTGTCTATCTGTTTCTGTGTGTTCTGCATGTTAGATTTGTTCTGTGCCCACAGTAATCAGTATATCTTAAGTCTCAGGTGACCAGTCTATGTCTGTGTCCGTGTCTGCCTTATCTGTGTCTATCTTTGTCCATGTGTCTTTGCCATAGTGTGCGTGTATTTTTGAACTGGATATGTCTTTAGTAAATTATATGGCCTATTTTGTTTGTGTGCGTAGGTGCATTTGTTTGTACGTGTGATATTTGCGTGAGTGTGATCAAGTGCGCGTTTGTGTGTGTATGTGTGTGTGTGTGTGTGCGCGCGCGCATGTGTATACTATGATCAAGGTCGCGGTGTTTGCATGCATACCTCTCCTCTGACATTTTCGTGATGTCACATCCGTGGCGAACAACAGAAGGGGAAAACAGTCAGTTTTTTTGCCGTCTTGTAAAAAGACACAAGATTTTTTTCCTTGGCGTGTGTGTCAGATCCAGCAATTCCAAACAGAAACTTGCTGTTTGCTTAGTAAGGTCTTTCTGCACTTATATCAACGATGCATTGTACTATAGTCTGTGTTGAGGCCCAGGGTGTGGCATAGAGGGAAATTCCAAACTCAAGTGTGTACAGTCATATTATCAAGACAATGTCTCTCTGTCATCTTTTGGCATCAAGCATATCTTTAATTACGGGAGCCGCAGAGCAACGGAAACGTACGGATTTCTAGTATTCTGGTGTCTCACGTGATTGCTCAGCTTTCACATCACCCAACGGTTTACAGACCCGAATCGTACCCTTGTTAGCCAGCACGAACCCATCGGTTGGGAATTACAGAAAGAAGCCAGACAACCTGGATAATGATAATTGCTTATATTACTATAAATAGCGGGTTGGTACCCTTGATTGAGGGTCTATGTGCTCAAATCTATTTTAGATTTGGGATTGTCGGTGGTTTGGCGTTCACATCTTTTGCTTTTCTTTTTCGGAAGGAAAAATATGTTAAAGGAAAAAGCAGTTAGTACAAGATCTCATCCCGTCTCCTAGCATATACGTACCCTTGTGTACTTTGTACACATATACGAATACATGTATGCCGAGATTTAGTCCATCTGGATTCTTCGGGCCCTCCAGGTGTCTTATCCCGACCCCTGGGCTAACAACTGAGTACCCCACATGTGCAGTGTGTGTGTGTGTGTGCATATACACACAAATATACCCACATACACTCCCACTCAAAATAGAGAACATACAGACAACACCCCTATCTCTCCTTCTGTCAAAAATAACCCCCCACGCCAAGCAACAAGTGCCCTCATAGACTAGCTGAACCCCCCCACCCTCGTTCCCCAACGCTGAATGAACAAACTGCACATATGTGAGTGCATATGCACACCCTGTAGCGAGCGTGTACGCAAATGTGTACGCTGATGTCACAACACATGTTTAATGTACATACCTGCACGCATGCACACTCTCCGCAAAAAAAGCACATGCACCCGTGCATGCGCGCCTACGCAACGGTGCAGAAACTTCTTTGCCGAGGAAATTATTGCGAACTTATTTTGAGTTTTGTGCGAGCATCGTGCAGGCTGTCGTTTGCCGCCCGCCCTGCTGCTGTCGCGACGAAATCAGTCGCCCGACACTCTTCGCTCAAGAAATCTGTCCAAATCTGCGCCAGCTCATGATGCGGTCGCCGCTGCGGTGTCGCACAAGCATCATTCGATCATCCGCGTTGGTGCAGGCCTCATCCAGTTTGTCTATGGTTTGCACTCGAAACGTGGCCACGGGGCTCACTTCATCAAATATTCTGTTTGCGCCATTTTTCCACACAAAAGAAATCTATATTTTGAATGTTTGGGGTGTTGTCCACAATCATTAGGAATGGAGCAATCTTGTCAACAAAGTGCCAAATATGCACAAATTGCCCCGGCAATTTAACATCATCCAACACTGACAACGTTGACTTCTGCATGCGGAGACGCCCGTACCAGCGCAAGGCGTTTGAGCCATCCGGCCCGGGTCCCTGCACCGTAGAGAAAACTCAATTTGTTTTGGACAAAAAAAAGTACCTTTCTGAGCTCTCCGCGGAGCATTACTTTGCATTTACCGATAAATTGGTCACTGTATAGGTTAAACAATGAAGTGAGTTTCCAGATTTCTCAGAAAGTCTTTACTAGCTTTTGATACTTGAAAAAGAACATATGTGTATATACGTATATGTGTGCGTGCGTGAAATTGTGATGTTTTAAGTCTGTGTACCTTACAGTGCGTGCCTGTCCACACTTTCTCTCTCCCTCTCTCTCTCTCCATCTCTCTTGGTTTTCCGCCCCGGTTCATTCAACAGTACTAATTCATACAAGATTCGACCATAACTTGCCGCATGCGTCCGAGTTTTCTTGTTTTTCCCCCTTTCTGAATCCCCTTACCGCCAATGTTTGCTTGTTTATCTGTTTATTTATCTGTTTATTTGTTTGTTTGTTTGTTTGTTTGTTTGTTTGTTTGTTTGTTTGTTTGTTTGTTTGTTTGTTTGTTTGTTTGTTTGTTTGTTTGTTTGTTTGTTTGTTTGTTTGTTTGTTTGTTTGT
>Ga0105054_10009809_pt1 | contig 12323 bp, 11 predicted proteins | sample BON02_FD_78091 | JGI IMG/M metagenome (GOLD analysis project Ga0105054, IMG submission 78091) | Freshwater microbial communities from Lake Bonney liftoff mats and glacier meltwater in Antarctica - BON-02 (megahit assembly) | ecosystem: Environmental > Aquatic > Freshwater > Ice > Glacier... | reverse complement strand
GGCAAATAAAATGGATAATGCTGCCTCCACTTCTTCGAATAGCACTTTTATACCTCCGCTATTCAAAATATTGTCATAACGTCCACGCCACAAAAACTGGCGGTTGTCGCGTAGCTCAACTACATCGTTACTATCCACCCACGCATAGGCGGTAGCAGCTCCGCGAATACGCAAACATTGTCTGTTGTCCTGCCCTATTTCAATCCCAGCTAAGGCTGTGTAGGCTTTTTGTGGGTGTGGCCCGTTCACCTGACGAAGCGCAATATGACTCACCGTTTCTGTCATGCCAAAACCTTGGTAAACGGGCGTATTTACTCCCCGAAGCTGGCTACGTAATACAGCTGGCAAATCGGCACCGCCCAATAGAATTTGCGCAAAACTAGCGAGTTGGTCCTGCTCGATTACCCGAATCAATTGTGCTGGCACCATAACAGCAAAAGCGTAATACGGTGGCTGTCCCTGCTTCACTGGCAGTTGGAAATGGGCAGGCAATAGGTCTAAATGTAAGCCAGCGTACATTGCCCGCACCAACATCATTTTCCCTGCAATAAAACGGGCACTCAAGGGCAATAAAGCCCTTTGACCAGCTTCAAAATTAAAATATTCAGCCGTAATTGCTGCGCTGGCCAAAAGCTGACTTTTATGCAGCAAAATGGTTTTGGGCGGGCCAGTAGATCCAGAGGTTTGCGCCGATATGTGCTCGCTAGCAGGGTTAAACCACTCCCGCAGAAAAGCTATAACCGCTGTTTGCTCCATCGGCGCTAAATCTGCCAGTGCTTGGTCCCTCGCCGAACTGCTGTACTCAAAATCAGCAGCAGATAGTAGCGCGCCATTTAATTGCAGCGTTTTCATAGGTTGTCCTGAAATCCGCTTAGTTCCCATGGTTTTTCAGGGCGATGGAATAATTTACCTTGCTCAACTACCAACGGGCCTTCGAAATTATTCGTAAAAACACTGCCAGTACCTAGTCCCTGAGGGAGTGGATTGCCCAAAGTCGCCGTCCATTGTGCGATGGCGTTTAGCCCTATGTTTGACTCCAATGCGGAGGTTACCCACCAGCTGATCTGTTCCTTTTCGGCCTGTCGAATCCACGCCGCGCTGGCCTCAAAACCACCCAGCAAGGTGGGTTTGAGGATGATGTAGGCTGGTTTAATAGTCTGCAGCAATATCGACTGCTCCTTCGTTTCAAAAATGCCAATCAGCTCTTCGTCGAGTGCAATTGGTATGGCGCTATCGCGACACAAGGCTGCCATGGCTTCTGGCTGACCCGCGCGTATGGGCTGCTCAATGCTATGGATATGGAGTTTAGCGAGTTTTTCCAACTTCGCAAGGGCTTCATCGGCGGTCCAGGCACCGTTGGCATCGAGGCGGATGTCGAGTTCGTCGGCACTAAAACTGGTGCGGATATCGCTAAGTAGCTCGAGTTCTTGTTCAAAATCAATCGCACCGACCTTCAATTTCAAACAGCTGAAACCATCGGTAATTCTATCGGCTACCTGTTTTTCCATGGCTTTTGCTGTCCCCATCCAAATCAGGCCATTGATAGGAATAGGCGTCTGTCCGTTGCTGAAAGTCGAAGGAAACAACATTAACTTTCCGCCTTGGGCATAATCGCGGAGTGCCATTTCGAAACCGAATTGCATGCTCGGGTAATCGGCCAGACTTTCTTCGAAAACTGCCCATTCTTTCGCATTAAACTGCTCACATAGCCGGGTTAAGCGACTACCAAAGTCTGGTCGGTCATCATAACTCAACCCCTTTAGCGGCCCACATTCTCCGCGCCCCACTTGCCCATTCTCATCTTCAAGAACCAGCATCCACGCTATTTTATCGTGCAATACACCGCGTGAGGTTCCACCCGGACTTTTAAAATGTAAGCGGTACGGGAAAGCGCGCGCGGTGAGTTGTTCGGGTAAAGTCATGAAAACGGATAAAATAGCAAAGCCAAAAGCGTTAACAACAAAGTGCGCAATGCGGTTTGTTTAAGAAAAGGATCATAGTCGGCCAAGGCCTTGACCTTTATCACCTTCAAGAGGGTTTGTAGCTGCATGAGTCCAGCGAATGCAGCCGCGAAAAACAAACCTTTATAGCCATAAAAGAAGGCGTAACCAAAAATCGAGACAATCGAAAACAGTACAATTGCAGCGTGATAGCGCCGGGCAAATACACCTCCGAAACGGACAGGGATGGTCTTTTTACCGGCAGTCAGGTCTGATTCCCGGTCACGCATATTATTCAAATTTAGGACGGCCACCGAAAATCCACCCATGGCCAATGCGGGCCAGATAAGTGAAAAATTCAGTTGGTGATTGTGCAAATAGTAGGTGCCTATAACAGCAGTAAAGCCAAAAAAAAGCAAGACGCTGAGATCTCCCAGGCCCGCATAACCATATGGTTTTTTGCCAGCCGTATAGCTAACTGCTGCAAAAATGGACACCAAACCAAGACCTAAAAACCCCAACATACTGCCGACGGACTGCCCTTGCAAGCCTAAAATAATGAGTGACACCCCCGAAAAAAGCGAAAGCAAGCCAAACAACCACATCGCCGCTTTCATTTGAGTTAGCGTAATTTTTCCACTCGCTACCATACGGTCGGGACCAATTCGGCCAGCTAAATCTGCTCCATTTTGGGCATCGCCATAATCATTGGCGAGATTGCTCAACATCTGCAATAGAGTAGCGGTAAGCAACGACAAAACCGTAACCACAGGGCGGTGTATGCCATGGTATAAAGCCAGCACACTCCCCATCCCTATGCACGACAAGGCGAGGGGTAAGGTTCGTAAACGCAGGGCTTGAAGCCAGTTTTTAATGTCAAATGTCAAAGTTTCTAGTTCAAAATTATAGCCAAACAGCCTGTTACAGTGGCAAACTGAAAACTGAAGGCTCGATGTCCACCCCCTTTAATTTATTCAAAATTAATTCACTCCACGAGAATACTGCTATTCAAATCAAATGAGTTGCCACCGTAAAAAAAAACGCCAAAAAAAATACGTCTCTCGAACGATGCATTTAGCGTTGTGCTCCTGGGGTATTTTATTGCATAAAAAACAAAATGCTTCTAGCTCGGCCAGTGTATGGCTTTTTACGCGATGAAACCTGTGCTCGAGGTTAAAAATATACTTCAAGGAAACCGTCCCTAACGCTGCTGGTTGCGTTGGTTTTTCAAACACACCCTCTTGAATCAAACGTATGAAACTGAACACCCAAAAGCGGGGTTCATAGAACCATATCTAGCCAAACGCTGGCTGCAAAGAATGCTGCCATTAGTGTCCGCGCCACCCTATCTTTACAAACCATGATTCAATTCAGCAAACACACCCTGTCGAACGGCCTCCGACTCATCATCCATGAAAACCACCATACCCAGCTCGCCGCCGTTAATTTGTTATACGATGTGGGTGCCCGCGACGAAGAGTCTGACCGCACTGGTTTTGCCCATTTGTTCGAACATCTCATGTTTGGCGGCTCGACCAACATTCCCAATTACGATGAAGTTGCTCAGCAATTAGGTGCCGAAAACAACGCCTTTACCAACAACGACATCACGAATTATTACCTCAGCTTCCCAGCCAACAATCTCGAAACCGCCTTTTGGCTTGAGAGCGACCGTTTGTTTAGCCTCGACTTCAGCGAGCGTAGTCTGGAAGTACAACGCCAGGTGGTAATTGAAGAGTTCAAACAACGCTACCTCAACCAGCCCTATGGAGATGTTTGGCTTAAACTTCGTCCTTTGGCCTACCACCTCCATCCTTACCAATGGGCTACCATCGGCAAAAACATCCAACACATTGAAGAAGCCAGTTTGGAAGATGTGAAGGCATTTTTTTTAAAACACTACCGCCCCGACAACTGCATTTTATCCGTCGCAGGGAATGTAAACACGGCTGAGGTTATACGTTTGGCCGAAAAATGGTTTGGGCCAATAGCGGCTGGCCATCGCCCACAACGGCAACTCCCGGTTGAACCGGATCAAACAGAAGCGCGCAGCATGCACGTTACCGCACCCGTACCGGTAGATGCCTTTTATGTGGCCTACCCCATGCCTGGGCGCCGCGATGCTGCTTATGCCGCCTGTGATTTGTTGAGTGATGTATTGTCACACGGTAAATCGGCTCGTTTGTACCGCAGCTTGGTGAAGGAGCAGCAGCTTTGCACCAGCGTAAACGCCTATGTCACCGGCGATCAGGAGCCGGGTTTATTTGTGCTCTCCGGCAATCTGGTCAAAGGCATCACCCACGATCAAGCGCTCGAAGCCATTCAAAAAGAACTCGACTTGCTGATGACGACGTTGATTTCGGAAGAGGAAATGCAAAAGATGCAGAACAATATTGAATCGACCATGGTTTTTGCCGAAACCAATGTGTTGAATGTGGCCATGAACCTCGGCTATTTTGAGCTGTTGGGCGACGCCAATCAAATCAACCAGGAGGTGGCAAAATATGCTGCCATTACCGCCGAAGACCTACGCAAGCAGGCGGGTCAAATTTTCCAAGTACACAAAGCCAATACCCTTTACTACCATGCCGAATAAAATCCTCGACCGCCATCAAGCACCCGCACTGCTTGGTTTTGTGCCTTTTGAAATACAAGCTCCTGTTCCGCTTACCCTCTCCGACGTGCCTGTATTTGTGCTTGAGGCCGGAGAACAAGACGTCATGCGCATTGACCTGGTTTTTGCTGTGGGCAGCTGGCACGAGCAGAAAGCCTTGGTGTCGTCACTTACCAACCGCATATTACAGGAAGGAAGCCTGAAGAGCAGCGGCAAAGTTTTGGCCGATTATTTCGATTTTTATGGTGCACATCTCCAATACGAAGCCTCTGCAGATCGTAGCAGCGTGAGTTTGTATTGCCTCAGCAAACATACAGCCGAACTACTGCCCCGTTTATTCGAACTGGTTTTTGAACCGGCCTTTCCTGAAAAAGAATTTCAAACGACCATCCGAAACAACCGTCAACAATTACTGGTCGAGCAAGAAAAGGTTGCATTTTTAGCCAGAAGAGGTTTTAATGCTGCACTTTTTGGCCCTGAACATCCCTATGGCCGTTCAAGTAATGATGCTGCTTACGCCGCCTTAACGCGGGAGGATTTAGCGATCTTCCATCGCGATTTTTATACCAAAGACCGCTTAAATATAAGTCTGAGCGGTAAAGGCACGGGTGCTGCTGTTGCCGGGTTAGAAGTGCTGCTAGCAACGCTAAAAGAGAGCCCCTTGCCACTTGAACGGCGGTTTTTCACAACGGCAGATCAAATCGGTACGGTAGTTATTCCGAAGCCAGATGCGGTGCAATTTGGCTTGCGCCTCGGCAAAAGAATCGTGGATAAAAAGCACCCCGATTACCCTGGACTTAAGGTGCTAAATACTGTTTTTGGCGGTTATTTCGGTTCCCGGCTCATGAGCAACATACGTGAAGACAAGGGCTATACGTATGGCATCGGCTCGGCCATTGCCAGTTTTGAAAAGGACGCCATATTTACCATTGCCACCGAAGTTGGACGCGATGTTGCCGAACTAGCCCTGACCGAAATTCGATGTGAGATTGATAAAATTCGTAACGAGCTTATTCCCACCGCTGAGTTAGATACCGTAAGAAGTTATTTGCAAGGGGTATATATGAGCAGTTTTGACGGCGCATTTTCATTAATCGACCGTTTTTGGGATGTGCATCATTTCGGGCTGGATTACGACTATTACCACCGCTATTTAAGTACAGTACAAAATATAACCGCTGAAGAATTACGGGCATTGGCGGTTACTTATTTAGCACCAGAAAGTTTGGTGACAGTTGTTGCGGGAAGTTGATTTTTAATACGCGCATCAGCGAGAGACCAGATGAGCAGGAATTTAACGTAATGCAATATAGCGCTGTAGTGAAAAAGCTGGCTTTGGTTGAGCCCAGCCCAAGCGCGCTAAAGTCATGAAGCGGGTATCGAGCCACAAGCGTATGTAGTGTGTTTGCGGTGCGTTTGAGTCGAAAAAAATTGGCATACGGGATGGGCTTAAAATAGCCTGTAAATGAGCTGCAGGCGAAGTTGCGGCTTGGCGAAGTTTTTAAATTAGTGAAGTAATTGTTGCTTTAAAATTTTAATCTTCGTGTCTACTGTTTAAAAGCCACAACTATGAAAGCGCTACAAAACAAATTCCGACATCTCACCGCAAATCAGTTGTCTATACTTGATGATTTAGCAACTGAATTTATGCTGTTAAACGAGGACCTCCTTAACCAAGAAAAATTAGTTGAACAAACGGAACGTTTAGCGAGGCGCAATGCTGTACTTGAGAAAAAACCCAGGCCAGAACGCGTGAAGGGCAAGCCAGAACGTGCCATAGCACTGAAATTCAAGGACGATTATATGGAACGCATTATGGCTGCCAATAACTGGTCGGCTGATGAACTCGCAGCCAAACTAGACAAAGCAAAAGAAAGTCAAAACGACTGATTTCGACGAAGAACTGCATTAATACGACTCGATTTCATCTGAAATTGAAAAAAAAAGCAGCACCTTCGTATACCCCTTATCTATGTCGTTCGAAATCCATTTACAACAATTTGAAGGTCCTTTTGATCTTCTCCTTTTTTTCATCGAAAGGGATGAATTGGACATCTACGACATTCCGATTGCTGGCATCGCCAACGATTTTCTCGACTATATCCACCAGTTGAACGATTTGAATATGGAGGTGGCGAGCGAGTTTATACTCGTGGCGGCTACACTCATGCGCATCAAAGCCAAAATGTTATTGCCGCGCAAACAAGTGGATGAATCCGGCAACGAAATTGATCCCCGCGAAGACTTGGTCGCTCGCCTCATCGAATACAAAAAATACAAAGCTATTTTGTCTGAAATGGCTGCCTTGGAAGAAGAACAGCTCTTGCGCGAAAAGCGGGGCAACGCACACACCGAAATGGAAGCGCTTCAAGCCCAACTTGGTGCAGAGCAGGAACTGTTGACGGTAGACTTATACCAACTCATAAAATCCTTTTCAAAGGTCATCAACCGCTACGATGAGCGCGAAAATGCGCCAAAACATGTCGTAGTTCGATACCCCTATTCCATAGAAGAACAGCGTGCCTACCTGATGCGAACCGTTCGGAACAAACAAAAAGTGGCCTTTACGGAGGTATTTAGTGGCTTCCCCGATAAAATGAAAGCCATTTTTACTTTTCTCGCTTTGTTAGAGTTGCTGCAACTGCAACAAATTGACATCAAACTGGGGACAGGTTACAATAACTTTTATCTCATCCCCAAAAACGGCAGCGATTGATGGGGAACTTTTTTTCAGCAGTTTTTCTACCGATTACCCTAGTAGTGATTATGATGGGCGTGGGTTTATCGTTAACCCTTAGCAGCTTTCGGAACATATTTCTTTATCCAAAAGCCATCAGCGTGGGCTTGGTCGCCCAAATGGTCTTTTTGCCCCTTTTAGCCTTTTGGATAGCCGACAACAGCGGTTTGTCGCCTGCATTTCAGGTGGGATTGGTTATCGTTTCGGCTTGTCCCGGCGGTGCATCGGCAGGTCTGCTTAACCACTTATTGCGTGGCAATGTGGCGCTTTCCATTTCGCTTACGAGTATCAACAGTTTTATTACCCTGCTCACTATTCCCTTTATAACCAATATTGCCCTCGAAAGATATATGGGCAGCGGTGCTAGCATTTCTCTACCCGTTTTAGAAACCGTCCGGGAAGTGGCGCTCATGACCGTAGTACCAGCCTTTGTAGGTGTGATGATCAGGCGGTATTGGTCGGAGGGCGCACGCGCAGCTGAAAAACCCTTGCGTTTTATCATGCCCACCTTGTTGGCAATCGCATTTTTAGGAATCATCTTTTTTGAACAAAGAGGCCAAAATGATGCTGCCGACGAGTTTATGAGCTTGGTTTTGCCCAATCTCTGGCTAAACCTAGGCGCAATGAGCGGAGGTTATCTCCTTGGCTTGTTGTTTCAATTAGGTCCCACGTCACGCATGACTATCAGTATTGAGGTTGGCTTGCAAAATAGTTCATTGGCCATCTACGTATCTTCGGCCTTATTGGCTTCGGCACCTATGGCCTTGGTAGCCGTAGTTTATGGCAGTTTCACCTTTGTGACCGCCGTTGTTTTTGGCATAGGCGTTTACCGACTCAACCGACTCATTCGCCGATGGGTCAAAAGTATAGCAGCACGATGAAAGGAAAACTCTACTTAATTCCCTTACCCCTAGCCGAAGATTGTTTGGAGTGGACCATACCCGCTGCAGTTGCGCCGCTGGCCAAACAGCTCAAACATTTTATCGTCGAAAGCGAAAAAATAAGCCGGCGCTACCTCAAAAAACTAGATCGAACCATCAATATCGACGAGCTACAATTCCATCTGCTGAATGAACACACACCCGAAAACGAAAGTCGCTCCTTTTTAAAAGCAGCGCTCGAAGGAGAAGATGTTGGTTTGATGTCGGATGCCGGTTGTCCGGCTGTAGCTGATCCAGGGGCACTGGTGGTTGCATTAGCACATCGGCTCGGCATTCAGGTGGTGCCTTTAACGGGCCCCTCTTCGCTCTTGTTAACCTTGATGGGCAGTGGTTTTAACGGACAGTGTTTCGCTTTTCAGGGCTATTTGCCAGTCGATAAAGTCAAACGCAAACAGCGCCTTCTGGCCCTCGAAGCTGAGTCTCGTCAGAAAAAGATGACCATGCTGTTTATCGAAACCCCTTATCGCAACAACCAAATGATGGAAACTTTGTTGGAATGTTGTCATGGTGAAACACGTTTGTGTATTGGTACAGACTTAACTTCCGAAAACGAATTGTTACGTAGTCAGACTGTCAGGGCCTGGCAAATTGCTAAGCCCGACCTACACAAGCGACCGACCGTTTTCGCGCTTTACGTCGGTTAATGCGTAAAAAGCATCACAAAACCATCAAATTCTGCCTATTTTGCAATCTTTTCCTTTTGCCATTCATCCTTAAATATGCTCCAATTACTTCTACTCGTATTCGGTTTTGTGCTCTTAATCAAGGGCTCCGATTGGCTGGTAAAAGGTGCATCGGCTTTAGCCAAAACCTATAAAGTACCCGATATCGTTATTGGCCTCACCATCGTTAGTTTTGGTACGTCCATGCCCGAATTGCTGGTGAGTTTACTGGCTGCAAATTCAGGAGCAACCGACATTGCCGTGGGGAATATCCTTGGCTCTAATATTGCCAATGTGCTCTTAATATTGGGAATTGCCGCTATTATTTACCCTTTGCGTGTAAAGCGGAAAACCACTTGGATTGAAATCCCGATTAGTATGATGGCCGCGGTTTTACTTGGATTTTTGGCGCATTTTGGCTTTGAAAGCCTGCCTAATCACGCTAAAATTGGCCGTGGCGACGGTGTTGTTTTGCTTATCGCCTTTGCCGCCTTTATGTGGTATATTATTGATTTGGTTAAAAAGGGAAAAGACGCACCTTTTGAAGAGCATTTTGAAGCCATGAATGGCTGGAAGTGTACCGCATATATCGTTTTAGGTATCGGCGTTATGGGTTTCGGCGGCAAACTATCGGTAGATGCGGCCATCTTGCTTGCCCGCAGCTGGGGGGTAAGTGAAGCTTTGATTGGGCTTACCGTAGTTGCAGTAGGCACTTCTCTGCCCGAATTGGCTACTTCGGCCGTGGCAGCTTATAAAAAACAGACAGACATTGCAGTAGGTAATGTCGTTGGGTCTAACATCTTCAACATCCTATGGATATTAGGTGTAAGCTCGAGCATCAAACCACTGCCTTTTCGGTCAGAAATTAACTTTGACTTTGCCGTAACCATTGGAAGCAGTATGCTCCTTTTTTTGTTCATGTTTATTGGTAAACGACACGAAATTGGTCGCTGGAAAGGGATTGTATTTGTGCTTTTGTATGTCAGCTATGTAATTTACCTCATCAACCGTGGCTGATACACCCTTGGAAGCAGGTCCACTTTTAGCGGAAATCCACTTTCCTGCCGATTTGCGTAAACTCGCGACTTCGCAGCTGCCCCAGCTTGCCGACGAACTCCGTCATTTTATACTCGATGCCGTTTCTGCTTATGGCGGTCACTTGGCTGCCAGCTTAGGTGTTGTTGAACTGACCATTGCCCTGCATTATCATTTTAACACACCCGATGACCGCCTCATTTGGGATGTAGGACACCAGGCCTACGGCCATAAAATACTCACCGGGAGGAGAGAAGTATTCCATACCAATCGCCGCAAAGGTGGCATCAGCGGTTTTCCTAAACGCAGCGAAAGTGATTATGACGCTTTTGGCACCGGCCATGCATCCACCAGCATCAGCGCGGCCTTAGGCATGGCCTTGGCTGCCAAACTGCAAAGCAAACACCAACGCAGGCACATCGCCGTCATTGGCGATGGCGCGCTCACCGGCGGAATGGCCTTTGAAGCGCTTAACCAAGCAGCTGTCGAAGAAGTCAATCTGCTCGTTGTGGTGAATGACAACGCCATGTCGATTGACCCCAATGTAGGTGGCTTATTACAGCAGCTTTTGGCGTTGCGCAGGGGTGAAATCGAGGGCCCCAATTGGTTCGAACAGCTGGGCATACGTTACAACGGCCCGGTGGATGGCCACGATATTTCCGCCTTAAATACAGCCTTTGCCGACTACAACAAACAAGGTGGCGTACAGCTACTGCATATTGTCACCACCAAGGGCAAAGGCTATGCACCAGCCGAGCAAGACCAGCTTAAATGGCACGCAACCGGCTTGTTTGATAAAATAAGTGGTAGTCAGCAGCCCACTTCACAGCTAAAAGTCGGCCCCAAATACCAAGATGTTTTTGGGCAAACCCTGTTAGAGCTCGCCCAACTGGATGAACGTGTTTTTGGCGTTACGCCCGCCATGCCCAGTGGTTCGGGGATGAATTTGTTGATGCAATCGCTACCCGAACGCGCCCGCGACGTGGGGATAGCGGAGCAGCACGCCGTAACCCTCTCCGCTGGCCTAGCCGCCGAAGGTTTGGTGCCATTTTGCGCCATCTACTCTACCTTTTTACAGCGTGCTTTTGATCAACTCATACACGATGTAGCCTTGCAGCAATTGCCTGTTGTCTTTTGTCTCGACCGGGGCGGACTCGTAGGTGCCGATGGAGCCACACACCACGGTGCATTTGATCTGGCTTATTTACAATTGATTCCCAACCTCATTGTGACGGCACCCCGCAACGAAAACGAGTTGCGTAACCTCCTGTATACGGCGCTGCAAAAAAGGGAGCTTCCCTTTGCCATTCGCTATCCACGTGGTAATGGCAACGATTTAAATTGGCGACAAGCCTTTAAAGTGCTGCCAGTAGGCAAAGGCGAACGGCTCCAAAGTGGTCAGCGCGCCACGGTGATTAGCATAGGTACCATGGCCGAACACGTTACCGATGCCCTAGCAGGTTTATCCGATATCGGGCATATGGATCTCCGCTATGTAAAACCACTCGATGAAATGTTGCTCCGTCAAGCCGCCCAAACACCACTGATACTCACTGTTGAAGACGGCTGCCTCACCGGCGGTGCAGGATCGGCCATCGGTGCTTGGCTAAACGCCAACCAGTATCGTGGTCAACTCATCTGCCTGGGTTTACCCGACGCCTTTGTTGAACATGGCAGTCAAGAAGAACTTTTTGCCGAATTGGGTCTAGATGCAGTTGGTATACGCTCCGTATTGATGCGGGCAACAACCTGAAACGGAATAGCCGCTAATACGCAGCTATATGGCATGAATTAAATGAGCTATGCTACAACCAAATCGGGGATACAATGGGTAGACGAATAGATCAACTCCTTTCCCCCAAAAGTGCAGCAAGAACTACACAAAATCCGGAAAATCGTACTTGAAACAGCCCCAAAAGCCGTAGAAAGCATCGCCTACGCCATGCCAGCCAACAAAATCAAAGACAAGGCCTTCGTTTATTGTGCCATTTACAAAAACCACATTGGTTTATACGCTACACCCACCGCTCAGGTAGCCTTCAAAGCTGAATTAAGCCCCTTTAAACTGGGTAAAAGCTCGGTCCAGTCCCCCTTAAGTGCGCCCATGTCCTACAATCTTATTGCACGGATACTTGCTTTCAGGCGTGGTGAAAATTTGAAAAAATGATTTTAGCCTGCTGAAATTTAGTTTCAACAAGATTCATTATTGAAACTAGACCCAGCAGCCCCATTAAATTAAAATCAGAAAAATCAACACATTATTTCTGCCCTGAAGTTTGAATTTGATAAATTGAGTCAAATATTTACGCGCCAATTTATGCTGATCAAATTACTAAGATTCTCCCTATTGTGTGCACTTGGCCTGTCTGCCCAAGCCCAAGCCCCCCTCTCCCT
>Ga0105054_10009808_pt1 | contig 12324 bp, 5 predicted proteins | sample BON02_FD_78091 | JGI IMG/M metagenome (GOLD analysis project Ga0105054, IMG submission 78091) | Freshwater microbial communities from Lake Bonney liftoff mats and glacier meltwater in Antarctica - BON-02 (megahit assembly) | ecosystem: Environmental > Aquatic > Freshwater > Ice > Glacier... | reverse complement strand
CCCGCCTGCCCTGCGCTTCCCCGCCTGCCCTGTGGCGTGGTAGTGCCTTCCTCTCAGTCTTCCTCTTCGTTTTCCTTTTCTCTTTCACGACGCAGCACTTTGCTGCGGTCGCGCTCTCACAAAAATTCTTTTCTGTTTATCTCGTGTCTTTCCGTTACAGTCACACACGTCATCTCCTCCTCCTCCTATCTATATACAACCCAACCCTGACTCCAACCTCTTACATCTCCTCTCTCCTCTCCCCCCCTCCTCGGTTTTGCTCCACATAGGGCTTCAACCAGGACGTTGCCCTTTTCAAAGCCCTTTCCGCTGCGTATTCCACTAACCACATGGGCACCAAATTATTCACCTTGACCGTTGCTAACATATACACACGCGTCCACCCCTTAGGACGATCCGCGGGCCGATCATCAATGAACCAGAACCCTTCCGCCATCTCTAGAATGCTACGGTATTGTGCTGAGTCCGGGTCGAGGTAAAAGTCGAGGCGGTTCTTTGGATGCAGGGAAGGAGGGAGGTAGGGAGGGAGGGCGGGGAGGGTGAGTGACCTAATCGTGGTGGAGGAAACATAACACACACACACCCTTCCTCTAAATAAACGTACCTCCTCCGGCACATGCTTATGCACCACCGACAGGCGAAAGCGGAACTTGGACAGGGTAAACAAGCCCTTGGTCATGGTCCTCCATCGTGACGTCACCCGGATCTTCCTAATCGTCGGGATCATCTCCGAGTACCTCTCAAAATTCAACAGCGTCTCCCACACCGTCTTGCTATCCGCCAAAACATCCACCACCACATAGCCACTCCCCATGCATCCGTTTCTAATTTGATGTTGGACACGTTGGCCCGCACGCAGGAGGATGAGATCGTCTTTGCTCAGGCCCGGGAGGTTGGCGGGCTTGACCAGGGCGCGGGTGCGGGCGGCGGCTTGGGAGGGGGGAAGGGAGAGGGAGGAGGAGGAGTCTTGCTGTGATTGTTTGGGCGGAAGGGGAGAGGAGGAGGGTGTGTGTGAGATGAGTGGGGATGTGGATGAAGGAGAGGGAGGAAAATAAAGTCGATTCGATTTTTGGGGTTTCTGACTCACCGTGATGGCAACCGAGGAATGGTTGAACTGCACCACCACGGGTGTGGTAGGCGTGGGGCAAGATCCGGCACTGGTGCCGGTGTAGCTCACGTAGACAAGTGGCGTTGCTACCCGTCGGCTTGCACTGCTGCGGGGGCTGCTGGGCCCAAGGGCAGCAGCGGTGGAGGAGGGCGGGAAAGGACGGAGAAACCCGGCTGTCTTGGTGCTGGTGCCTGTGCTGGTCCACTCGCCACCGACTGCAGCGGTTGCTAGGCTGACGAGCGAACAACAACAGAGGACGAGAAGCCCCTTGCCCAAAGCTATTTGCCTGCGGCGGCGTTCATTGCCTCTCCTCGTCAGAGTCAGGGAGGCGGGAAAGGAGGGGCCTGACGAGGTGGAGGCCGAGGAGGAAGGGCAGGGACACGAAGCGTCCTCCCCGCTAGCGTGAGCCGCACTGCTCGTGCTGGTGCTGGTGCTGGGCATCATGGTGGTGTGCTTGGAGTGGAAGTCTGTCGCGTGGGGGTGGTGGGCGTCGGTCGCGGGTGCAACCAGGAACACGCACGTCTCAAAGCGGAGCAGGCAAACGGTCGCGTCGTGTGCGAGACCTGTGTCGTGTGCGGGCGCGGAAAGGGGAGAAAAGAGAGGCAAAGGTGAGTGCCGGAAGACAGTGTGGGACGAACGTGGCCTGAACAGTCTCAAGGCCAACAAATGCGGCTTCCAAAAGAAGGGGTATGGCCATGCTTCTCGTTTGGAGCAACAACACACGTTGCGCCTCCTCGTCATCAAGCAAGGAGGAGGAGAGGACGCACGGAGAGCCGCCCGCCTCTGCCTCTTTCACCTCCACGCCACGACCAAAAGGCAGGCAGACATACAAAGGTTGAGCATGAGTAATCAAGCAATCTGTCTTGGTAATGACGGAAAAACAGAAGCTTTAGGGGCTCGTTTGGAAGGGTAGCCAAAATACACAGTCAGCTCAAGAAGGACGTGACTCCATATGCCAGGCCAGATCCGTGGATTGCCGCCGTGCACGATACCGAAAGATCGACCGGATCGAGACCTGAGACCCTCCCTTTCCTAAACCACAAGCAACAACGCGCTGTTGTACCGTACAGTTTTCATTTTGTTGTACTTTGTTTTTACTTTTCATTCTCATCGTCGTCATCATCACTCATGAGCGGGGCTTGCCATTCCTCCACTTCCGGTGGCGGGGCGACCTCCCATATGTCCCTGAACCAACGTGCTTCCGCGGCCTCAAAAGCAACAGTAGCCGCAGCACTAGCCCCCTCTTCCTCGTCCTTTACATAAGACATAGGGCGTAGTACCAATACCTGTCCGTCCCCCATCATTTGAACCCTCCGGCAGTGCCGACGGCGGTGACCTCCTGTCCCTCCCTCCCCTCCCTCCTCCTCTTCCTCCTCCACCACGAACCCTTCTTTTTCGTCACTGTATAGATCAATCCCAGCCACCACATTTTTAATTTCAAACTGTTCTTCCCGCAACGCCAAAAGGAGATTGCGTAGGGTAGCTTTGTTGTCCCGATCGAGGAAGGAGAGGACGAACCGCCCGTTCAATTTGGCGCCGTCTTGAGCAGCAGCAGCTGCTTCTTCTTCTGCTGTGTCTTGTGTTGTTGCCTTGCCTTCAGGTATCATCAAAACACGCACGGTTTGCAGCAGCTGACGAATCACGGCCAGAGGGATGGAGGGATAGAGGATGTCGCTGCCAAGGACAAGGGAGGCCGCCTTCCAATCTCCCGACACGAGGGCGTCTGCTTCGTCCTGGTTGCCCCACCGCAGGCGCTGCACCACGATATCAGCGATTGGAGTCATGGACAAGGTCGTGCCGCTGCTGCTGCGTTCGGCATCATTTTTTCCCCTTTCAAAGTGGTGCTTGGCGTTGTCTGAAAGGATGGCCACGCTCTCCGGGTCTCCATCTGTGAGATTGGTGCGGGGGCGCGATTTCATGCTGCTGAAGCCCGATGGCCGCATGCACGTGAAGTGCGACAGCAGCAAGCCCGCCAAACCCGTCGCTCCTGCACCCAATTCAACGATGTGCTGGGTGGTTTCTCCCTTTCCCAGCTCTGCCCGCGCCGCCAAAAGGTAGGCACACAGCAAGAAGGAGCCTGGCCATAGAAGCAGTCCTGTGCGATCCACGTGCGCGTCGCCTTCCTCGTTGTTCAAGAGCTCGCCCTTGAAGGATTCACAGCACTGGATCTGCAACCGCAGAATGCCGGCGGCTCGGCTGCCAATCCATAGGACGCGGGTGCTTTGTCTTTGCTCTTGGTAGGGTGGTGGTGGAGGCGATGATGCTGCGGCTGCGGCTGGTATTGACTCCATTGCGGGCTGCTCCAGCACGCCTGCTGACCGCCTGGAAGGGGAAGGAAGGAGGTATCGAAAGCGTGTGTCAGATGATGCCTTCGAGGATTGTGATGGTCATGCCGTAGGGCGTGGGGTGCCAAAGGCAGCCAAGTGGGGAGCCGTTTGGCGGCTGCTCTGGCTGGTCAACCTCCCCACCCCTTGATTCCGCAGCAGCCTCCTTTTCACACTTTGACTGCCCAAACCGCCTTTTGTGTCACCATTAGGACGGCAATAACACCTGGACTATGCTAGCAAAGGACATTGTGCATGGAGATGTCAAACTCTGCTGAGTGAGCTCCGCTCAAGCATTCATACCCAATTCCAGCTACGTTCCCAGAGGCCGCTCAGTTGACGTTCGTTGCCACAAACACGCATTTACAAGTAGGCAAGTAAAGCATTTTATAATCGTAAGAGATACAAAAGACAACGCCGTCAAAGCAAAAAATCAAACGCAGCCCGAACACCAAATAGAATCTTCCATTTCATTTTGCTACTTTTATTCTTTGGAGGCAGAGAGGGTTTATAAATCCCTTCACTTTTACGCCAATCTTCACACTTACATATAAGCCTACCGTCGGGACAGACAGTTTGCCTCCTGTCCGTCGTATACTTTCTTTAATCTTACTTACCCTATGCTCTCTCTATTTCGGTCTAAATCTTACTGGTAGCTTTTCCCCCTCTCTCTTCTACGTGCCCATCTCTCCCACTTCGTCTCTCTTCTCCTCTTCCACCCCTACCCACCACTCCTTAGTTCGACTCAAAAGGCTGCGCCTGCTGAAACTGCTGCTGCAACTCCTGCAAGTCATGTTGCACCTCATCCTCCGGGGCAATCCGCAGAGCAAAGTCCACCGCCTCCTTCAACCCAGGCAGGGAGAAGTGCAACGCCACCCTCCTCAAGGTCGCCATCAAATTCTCAAACTCCAACGGCCGTTCATCCCCCACCAACCTCCCCGAGCACTTACACACGTCATTCATCGACAAGGTGCTCACCCGCCGACACTTGACACACCGCAAGTCCTGCAGCGCATATCGGGTAATCTGCCGTTCGACCGCCGCAATCAACAACTGCTCCAACCTATCCACATCATACCTATTCGCACAATGCGGACACCTCCACCACTGATCCGGATCCTCACTCAACAGCTGCTCATCCCGACACAAGTCCAAATCCCGGCAATGGCTACAAAACGCACAAATCAAGTCAGGCACCACAAACGACCGACAATAATCCGCCGACAGCCCCTCCTCCGAAAACTCCTTCACCCCCAACTGGGCCAACAACTGGCGTCGCAACACCATCACCTGCTCCTCCACCGCCGGGTCCAGCTTCAAAAGCCCACAGACCACCTTCACAAATTCCAGCGCCGGCTTGCTTAGCTGCTTGTAGGAACCCACCATCACCGGAAAACACTCCGGCCCCCGCAGCTCGTCATCAATATCTTGCACCATCCGCAGCAACGTCCGAGTCAACCGCCCCTCCACCAGCTTCTGCAAAAACTTGACCATGCTCCCCTCGTGCCCATCCTCCTCCTTCTGCAGCGCCTGCACCGCCTTATCCTGCTCCCTCTCCCTATCCACCCCTTCCTCCTCCCCTTCCTCCTCCTCCCCCTCCTGCCCAAACAACAGACGATCGCCCAACGCCGCCAACCGCTCCTGCCTGTCCTGCTTCCGCTCCCGTTCCTCCCTTAAATGGTCCGCCAGCACAGTCGCCACCACATAATCAAAAGGATGACGGAGGGCGGGAGGGAGGTAATTCAACATATCCCAATGACTCTTCAAATCATAGTCCTCCTCGTCCACCTCCTCCTCCTCTCCCTCGCCCTCCGGTCCTCCCCCCGCCCCAGCCTTCTGCATCTCCCCCTCCACCTCTTCCAAACGCCCTTTGCTCTTCAGCTTCTTCTCGGGCGTCCCCTCGTCCATCTCACTCTCACTCTCACGGGCCTTTCCCTCCTTCTCCGCCTCCTCCTCGTCCTCGTCCTCGTCTTCGTCCTGCACCACACGACGACGGCGGGCATTCGACTGAGAAGCCGACGCCCCTCCCTCCCCTCCCTCCCTCCCTCCCTCCTCTTTCTCCGCAGACGACCGTTTCTTGCTCACCGCCCCGCCATCATCCCACTCATCCCCCTCACTCTCATCGTCCTCCTCCTCTTCTTCCTCCTCCTCCACCTCGTCCTCCTCCTCGTCCCTGCCACCCTTCCTCCCCTTCCCCTTTCCATTACTCTCCCTCCGTGCCTTCCTCCTAGCCTCCGCCTCCTCCACCGCTGCGAGCGCCACGGCCTCCTCCGCTGCAGCCATCGCTGCCGCCTTTGCTGCTGCCTCCTCCTTCTCAGCAGCAGCTGCAGCCTTGACAGCCGCCCGGTGCGCAGCAGCAGCTTCAGGGTCCTTATATTCCAACCCCCCATAGTTATGCTCGTCGTAAAACAGCAACTGCCACCAATACCGCACCGGGGTGATCTGCAGCCGGGAAAACACCCTCCGAGACAACACAGTCCGCACCACAAAACTAGCATATTCATGCGCCGAGGCCATATCCTCCTTATTCGTCGCAATCGTAATCCGCTGGGCATTCGCAAATATCACCGTCGCCCCCAACCGACGCATCTCCGCCACCAGCCGATGAAAATACTTATTCATCAACATTAGACACAACCGCCTCAAAGCCGGGTCATAAAACAAGCTATCAGCATCACACATCCACCGCCAAAAATTCGTCGCCAACGCATCCGCCTGCACGCTCCCCATCTTCTCCACCTCCCCCATCCAAGTCTCCACCAAAACCCTCAACAACCTAAAAGCCCCCGCACACGCCCTATCATCCCCCCCTCCCTCCGCTCCTCCTCCCCCCCCTCCTCTTCCCCCTCCTCCTCCTCCCATCATCACATCACCCAACCCCAAACCTCCCTGCGCCCCATCCATCTCCTCTAAGTCCGCCGCGCTCAACATACTCAACACCGCCAACCCTTCCACCTCCAATTCAATACAAATCTTCCTATATGCCCCAGGCACGCAAATCACAGGGTTAGTCGCCTCGTCGGCCCACGAATCGTTCTCATCATCCTCCGCCCCCCCCAAATCAGGCCTCGTGCTCTCCGACGCCCACAACACATGCCGATTCCCATCCAGCAGCCTCCCAAAAAGAACATCCGCCACAGTCCTCTGTGTGTCCAGCCCCAGATTACCAAGGGGTAAATGAGAATATCTAGCCGCTTGTAATCGATCTTGGAGCCAAGCAGGCATGCAGAGGAAACGCTGAATCATACGTTGGGTCGAATAAGACTGCCAGCTTAAAGCAGGATAACGATTATCATCAGCATTGCTAGGCATGCTCACGACAGGCAAGTCATTCAAAGCAGTGACGGAACGACGGAGGATGGAAAGGTCAAGCACCGACTGCGAGAGCACCACCGTCGGGCCGTGTCGCTCTTGGAGGTAAGTCGTCAAAGCAGCGTTCAGCTGGGCCAAAGCGCTGTTCAAACTCGCAACGTAGGTAGAGGAGAAATCACACGTCACCCCCGGGGGGGCATACCGGGCAAAGAATCGCTTTAAGGGAGGGCGGGCTTCGACGGAGGAGAAGGGGTTCGCGAGCCAGACTTGCGCGGTGGCACGCATGGGGGGAGGGGCAGACTGGCCGTCGCGGCGGTCGGGCTCCAGGTCGCGATTGTCGCCACCGAGGATGAAGAGGGCGACGACGGCCCGACGGGCGGATTGGGAGATGTACATGTAGACGTTACGGAAGACGGCGGAGCTTGGGTGGAGGTAAGGCATAGAAGCCGTAGAGAGAGATTCGAGGTCCTCTAGCTGGAAGGCGTGGCTCCCGCTCTTCCCTCCCCCGACGCCACCGCTGTAGCGACTGCTGAGCTGGGCGAGGCAGCCGACCTTGGTGATGGCCCGGAACCACAAAGGAGTCTGCAGCTCGTACACGCCTGTGACACCCGCCGTTGAAAGCCACCGAGCCAGGTTATTCTCGTTGCTCAAAAAGCGGCGCTCGTCCATATTGACTTCGTAGGTATAAGGGCTCCGGTACCCATGGGGCAAAAACCGAGTCACCTTCCGCCCGCGGATCTTCTGAAAGCCCACCTCGTCCTCGACGTTGCTGGTGATGTACATAGTACGCTGCACCTTCAGATGCAATTTCTGCAAGGACTTCTGGCCCGTCATCGCCCACACGACAAACTCCCCCGGCACATCCGACTCCCGAATCTCAATCACTTGCCAACACCCCTGTGTCACCGCCAAGGCCGCGCTCTTCAAAAACGACGCCACATTCTGCCGCTTCGGCGCCTTGCCGCCCGTCGTCATCTCCCCACCCTCCCCCTCCCGCATCCGGCGACTGCCCACCGCTCCCCGTCGGCCCCGCGCCTCCAACCGTCGCTCCAAACGCGCTTCTCGCCACTGAGCCTTGCGGAACGCAAGCCAGCCTTGAAAATCCTCCCCCATGGCCGGGCAACGCTTGCGCGGCGCCGGCGTCGCTGCTGCTGCTGCTGCTGATGATGATGATGCTGCCTCCGTCTCTCCCCCGGTGTTGCCGATGTCCTCGTTCTCGTCATTCTCATCCTCCCCACCATCCCCGCCATTCGACCCCCTCACCACCCTCCGCACCACCGCCGTGCAAGGCTTAGCCGCCGTGCCACTCCCTCCACTCGTCCCTCCCATCGTATCCTCAATATCCATCAGCGCCGGCCTCGCTTTACTAGGCGTCGCTCCCACCCCTCCTCCTCCTCCTCCCACCCCTCCTACCCCTCCTCCAGAAGCAAATAAGTTACTAATCTTCAACTGCCGATACCCATCCGTGAGCTCCCGAATCTTCTTCTCGAGCCAATCAGGGTGCAAGACACGCGGGACGGGATTAGGGACCTTCTGCATAGCCGCGGGGATGGTGATAATTTTTTGGATGGACTTCCCCAACCTCTCCTTGTAATACTCCCAATCAATCAGAGACCGAATATCAAAATCAGACATCGCGCTGTCCTTCAGCCACTTCCTCAAGAAATGCTTCCGAATCCCAGGCTCCGTCGAAAAGATAGCCGTCGGGATAGCCCGCTCCGTGACAGGGGCGCCATGAGGACGATTAGCAATGACAAGCCGGCAGTTCAACCCTTTATCTTTCACCATGTCTGGCCCCAGGAAATCCGCCAGCCGACTAGCAGTCGTCAAGCTCGTCCCCTTCTGGTCCCCGTACTGATCCAGCGTCTTCGAAATCGTCTTATTCTCACTAATCAGCCCCACCACCTCCTCATCATCCAGCTCCTCCCCCCGCGAATCCAAGACATCCAACCAATAATTAGCCACCTCCCCCACCGCATCATAACACTCCTGCAACGTCTCTCCCTTCAAAAAGCACTCAAACACCTGCCCCTGAAACGCCTTAATCAACTCTAATTCCCCCCTCCGCTTCAGCTCAAACCCCTTCAGCTCCGCCAGAGACCCATCCATATTAAATACGGCATACCTCTTCTTGAGCAGCTTGCCCTCTTCGGTGGAGGAAGGGAGGACCATGCAGCGGTAGGGCCCGTCGACCTCAAAGAAGATGGAGCACTCGGAGTGGGTCGCATAGCGGTGCGTGGCTGGGTCTACTAGGTCCTGGTACTGGTGGTTGGTATAACGCTCGTGCACGTCCGCGTTGAGCATCACGCAAGGGTAGGAAAGAGGGATCTTCTTCCCAGCCGCTGTCTTGAGAGTAAAATTCTCAGGGAAAGACACAGGCAAAATACACCAAATCCCGTCCGTATCCAGCTCCAAAGGCCGCCCGATCTGCTCCATCAGCTCGCGGGCTTGCGTGATCAACCGCGCCCCCGTGTCAGTCACAATCCCCGCCATCTGCATCGAACGCCAGCGGGCCCCCTTCCTCATCACATACCCATAGAAAGAATTCAGAATACACTTATGCGCGAGCTGCAGCGAATCAAACACCGTCTCCTTATCCTCCGCCGCCTTCCTCCCCAGGGCATCATCCGCGGCCTCAGCCTTGAGCTTGGCCCCCTTCCACTTTTTAGTCAGCACCTTGTACTCATACCGCCGATCCCGAAACGCCCTAACAGTATTTACATAAAACGGATTCTCACGCATGCACACCGTGTCCTCCCTCTCCTCCTGCGCCGTCACCTTATTCTTCTTATACACCTTGTGCGAATACAGCTTCAGACGTTCCCGGAGCTTGCGCGTCTGCTCTGCCCGATCCAAAGAATGGTAAGCCTCCCCCGTGCTCGTCCGCTCATACGCAAGCTGCGTCTGGACCTGCTCGAAATCCGACCTCGTAGCGGGTAAATGATCCCCACGCCACACCCACTTCATGGGGCGCTTACACTGATTCTTCTCCTGGTTGAAATCACACGCGGCACAATCAGACTGATCCACAATCGAGCAAGGCTGCAGGCGATTCGTCAAGATAATATTAGGATACATCGCCCCGACATCCAAATGATAAATCAACGGCGGCTCGTCCCTCAACGGACTATCCCTCAACTCCGCCAGCCTCTCCACAATCTGCGCCTTGACCTCCGCATAATTCACCACATCCTCCACCTTCGCCTGCCCCTCCACCTCCACCGCAAACCTCAAATCTCGATCCACGTTATCAATCAGCTGCTGCAACGCACTAGGGACCAATCGAAACTTATAATCAATATCCGAACGATAAACCCCCGTCTCCAAACACTCCACATGCCCCCCTACATATGTCTCGCTCTCCAACAGATGCCCCTTATAAAACTGCAAAGGCGCTTCTACCTGCTTATTAGGACATACGATATTCCCCTTGAACGCCTCCACCATCAACAAGGTCTCACACAGCGTCCCCGACCCCTTCCTCAACACATCCTCCGCCTTCATCGGAATAATCGTACACAAGGAAAAGATAAAATTGTGCACATACGTGGTATACAAATAATAAGTCGCCACCGCGTCAGACACCGAATAAGACGCCATCTCCGTCGGCCGTTCATGCGCAAATCGCACCATATCCTCCGGATCAACCTCCACAGGGTCATACCCCAGCTTATATTTCGTCACAGCCTTCAACCCCTGCGCCCCCTGGGGCAAATACGAATCACGCTTCACCCAATGAAACGCATCCAAATGCACAGCAGCCCTCCCCCTATACTCCCCCTGCTTTTCCGCCACCCCAATCTCAGCAGACATATCCATACCATGCGCCGCCATCCTCGTCTCTAGAAAAGGCCAATCAAAATAATCCCCATTGTAAGTCACGAAAATCTGCGGCCGGATCTCCTGGACGTGCCGCAAGAATTCGCGCAACAACCCCGGCTCGTCCGCCAGATTGACCACCTTGAACGGACCCGAGTAAGCAGGCTTGGGCGTGTACTCGAAATCCTTAATGTCCTCCCCCACCACCTCGCGATTGATCAACAAAAAGCCCTGCCCGTCCACCATATACGAAATCATAAACACCTGGTCAACATTCGCGTCGGGGAATTTCAGCGGGGCCTTGGTACATTCAATATCAAACGCCAACACCCTCGGCTCGGCCTTCTCAATGATGTCCCTCTCCCACTTCAGGCTCACATGCTCCCCCCGCGCCGTCACCGTGTACCAAGCCCCCACCCGCAAATCCAAATCAATGGCCACACGCACCACATACGCCACATCATACTCCCGAATATCCACCAGCGTCTCAAAGAAGTCATCAGGGGGCCGCCCAGCCCCCCCACCCGCGCCATTCCCATCCATCCCCCCTCCGTGGGTACCGCCGCCCGCCAAATTAAACGCCACCCGTTGCTTGTTGCGCTCCACCAGCGGCATCAGCACCGAGCGGACCTCCATCAGGTCCGAGACATTGTTGAAGGAGAGGCGGAGGAACCGATGGAGCTTGCCCGACAGGTGATTGGGCATGTCCAAGTCCTCCTTGTCGCACGCCACGATCGTCATCCCCACCTGGTCAAACTTCCGCTGCAACAGCTGCGTCACCTCCGCCACGTACCGGTCGTCGCGCAAGCCCAGGTAGAAGTAAGGCTCGTAGAACGCCGTCACCTTGAAGGTGTCGCCGTCCTGTTGCAGAAAGTACAGGTCCAGGCCGGAGCGCTCCCGGCCTTCCTCGTCCGGCACGGTGGTGGCGTTCATGTCCAGCAGCCAGCCCAGCCGAGGGGGGCCTTCCTCAAAGCGCGGGTACCCAAAGCGGGCGTCGAACTCGTCCCCAGCCTGCCGCGCCCAAAACCGCGACGCCGAGGCTGTCTTGGTCTTTTGCAGCCGCGCCGCCTGGCTGGCATTGGCATAATTCCGCCCCGCCGGCCGTCGCCCCATGCCCCCCGTGGACCCGCCCCCGACATTGCTGCCACTGCTGCCGCCACCTCCGCCACCGCCGCCCCCGTCGCCCTTCTTGGACATGCCGCTCTGGCCCTGTGTAGTCGTGTGTGTGGTGTCGTGTGTGAGAAGTGAGGAAAGCAGCGAAGAATGCAGCAGTGTGAGCGATGCGTGGGCGAGCGACCACACACCCCAGCAACCGACTTGCATGCGCAACGCCGGCACATTTCACAAGAGGCCAGCTCCCGTGTGAACTGTGCAGGTCTCTTGAGCGCGGTCGTTGCCAGCAGGGCGTGCTGCTGCTGCTTACTTTGCTGTGTGCAGAATGCGGAAGGCATTTCTGTGTTGCTTTATTGGTTCGCGCCCTCTCTAATTTTCATACGTTCCGAGCTTCTCTCTTCATTTTTTCTGGCTGGTGCTGGTGGTGGTTCGCGTTGCTATCATTGCCACAAATATCAGGAAAGCGCATCATATAGGTCAAGCTTGAAATTTCTTAGCTTATCCCCATCTTGCGTCCCTCCTCTTCATGCCTAAAACTCCCCTTTCTTTCTCCCCCCCAGCCCCCAGGGTCCCACACTTGCGGCACTCCGCATGTGTCCTGCGCTTTTTTGGGCCAGTGGCCGCCCGACGGCAGAAGTAAGTGACTTT